>OGMO01000623.1_pt1 | contig 29746 bp, 19 predicted proteins | sample 1573241 | NCBI WGS metagenome assembly OGMO01 (sample SAMEA2581896, study PRJEB24529) | metagenome | biome: Human gut stool | place: China | collected 2011 | reverse complement strand
TCCGGAATCATTTGCCCGCAATCCCTCCAAAATCGATCCAGATAATGTTTGTGTACTATGTATGAGGAATCTTTTATGTTGGGAAGTAGTGTGAATGCCTTAGAATAAAGCCTGAGGATGTTTACATACCACCAGCTTCTCAAGTCAACGCTCGTCTTAGAGGAAACAAATTGATCAGAGAATTTAATCAATCCCTCAGTAACTTGAAATAATGATTTCAGCCTTCGGGCTAGGCTTGTCGTATGCATGACCGATTCTTCGTTCTGGCGGTAATAATAAAACTCAATGTTGGTGATAACCATCCTCTCCGCTTGGCAAAGGACGATGGGACACCATAACTCATCCTCATGCATGATGCCTTCCTCAAAACGAGCCTGTATTTTATGCAGATATTTCCTATTGTATATGTATTTGAAGGGCATGGGCAAATAGAAACAAGTTTTGACTAATTCTATGAAACTTTCTTTACCGGAAAGCAATTCTTTTATAGATCCGTTGGAAATACATTTAAAAGGTTTATCCATACTTCCGTCTTGATGACATAGCCACATATTTCCCATCACGACATCGGCATGATGTTTCACCGCCTCATCATATAAAAGAGATAATGATTCATCTTTAATCCAGTCATCACTATCTAAAAAAGCGATGTACTCTTCCGTGGCAATATCCAAACCAACGTTGCGGGCTGCGGATGCTCCCCCGTTCTCTTGATGAATCACTTTGATACGCTCCTCTTTTTTAGCGTATTCATCAGCAATTTCCCCTGACAAATCAGTCGAGCCATCATTAACCAATATAATCTCCATACGAAGGCCACCTTGGTTCTTCAACGAGTCGATACAAACCGTCAAATATTTCTCCACGTTATATATCGGGATAATGATCGATATGTCGATTTGATTGAGCGTATCCATATAGTATCAGGTTCGTTGATTATTATTTACATTCTTGGAATAAGGATTTATAAAATGCGATCATGTTTTTCCCGAATACTTCCGAGGAATATTTCTCCAAATACCGTTTGCGACCGTTCTTCCCGAGTCGTTTCGCTTCTTTCGGGTTCTGTAATAGGTAGACGATCTTCTGCGCTAACAGGGAGGTGTCGATCTCTACACTATCAGGAGATACTATTAATGGTACTTTCAATCCGCAAGATTCGTCTACGACCTCGTTCAACCCGGATGTGGCGGTTGCGACGATGGGTAATTCATGCATCATCATTTCGACAGGTACATAACCAAAAGGCTCGAATAGGGAAGGTACGACACCGACATCAGCTAAACGGTATAACTCAAAAAGCGAGGTTTGATCAACGAAACCAGTGAAAGTTATTTTGGAGAAGATAGGATTGGCTTCGGAGAAAGAATTTTGATAATCGCCATCACCAACTATCCATAAACGGCAATTGGGGCTTTCTTGTAAAATTAATTGAAAGGCTCGAATCAAGAAATGAGTTCCCTTGATCTCTTCTAACCGTCCGACAAAAATAATCATTTGTTCTTCTGGGTACAAGTGCCATTTTTTTCGTAATCTCTTCTGGTCAACTTCTTCTTTTATCTTGTCGCTCATTCCGTTTGGAATAATTATTATACGATTTATATCTACTCCATAATCGTGATACAATAATTCTTGCATATAGTTTGACAGGCTGATCACTTGATCCATTCTTTCATAACATGTCCTTTCCTCCTCGAATGATTTTTGGATTAAATCTTCCAATTCATTTGTTTCTTTTTTTCGTAAGATAATTCGAAGTTTTTCTAAGTTATCATGAATAACTGAACTCCATTCAGAAAAATGAGTGACAGTAATCACTTTGCAATCAAATGCAATTTTTAGTTCTAATGCAAGTGATTTATCTCTGTATGAATTTAAATGAAAAACTAGATTTTTTTGGTCTTGAATATAATTTCTGAGTAGATAGACAATATTCCGAGAGTAAACTTTTCGTTGTTCTTGATCTAGAAGATTCCATTCTTTTGAGATCGGCTCTGGGAAATACCAGTATGAAACATCTTTCACTTCTTTTTTTTCGATTTGAAGTTGGTCACATAATATGTGAACTACATGGATGTGGATACTATTACTTTTACTTCGCAAGGCGGTAATCAATTCACGAATATAGGTACCTACTCCGTATAAGCCACCTCGACTTTTGTTCGAGAAAATATATAGATTAATCATTTTTATGGTATGTTGATAGAATATACTTACAACTTATATTATAAAAGCTGTTGCCACGAAGTCTCAATTGCTCCAAGGGCAGTCAATCTATACATGCCCTCACCTGCATAACCACCAGATAACCCCATATTCTCCAATGTTAAACTAGGTTTAAGCTTCGGAAATATTCTGTTCGACTCTAATTCTCTAGTGTGTGCACGCAAAAAAAGATATATGTCTTGTTGTTCATTTGCTGATAGATCATTTCTATTATTTTTGATACTCTCTGTGATAAAAGATAAACATTCGTTGCTCATTTGGCTTTTGGCACGATGAAGCCAATACCATCCATATCCAATCAATCCTTCATCACGACTGTAATTAGGGAAAGGGTCGTGAATGACGGCTCGGTACATCCGCTTATCGAAATCCTCAAATAAATCTTCCTCAATCTCAATAAGATTATTGTAGGATAAATAGTTGATCCCTACCCCAATACCAGCTATGCCTTTCTCATAATCTGGACGAATTCCTTTGTGTGCCTCGTCTGTAGCTGTTCCTGATGTAGATGAAACTGCACAGAAATGAGCTTTCTTACGAAGCTTAGGAAGACCGAATACCTTGCACATATCTTCAAATGTTGTATCAGGATATTCATACTTAATCCACATTGCCTTAGCAGCATCAATAGGAGAACCTCCGCCGATAGCAACAATCCAGTCTGGCTCAAACTCTGTCATAACAGCAGCGCCCTTCATAACAGTCTCAACTGATGGATCAGACTCGATACCCTCGAAAAGCTTAACTTCCATTCCTGCTTCCTTGAGGTAATCCTCTGCTTTCTGAAGGAAACCGTTACGCTTCATAGATCCGCCACCAACGCAGATGATAGCTTTCTTTCCTTCAAGTGTCTTGAGGGCTTCCAAAGAACCCTTTCCATGATACAAATCTCTTGGTAAAGTAAATCGAACCATAATAAAACCTCCGTACATAAATATTTGATTGTTAAATTATAAACAAACCCTATGCTCTTATTATATGCTTGCCCGTATAATAATTCAAGTAAATTTTATTATAATTTTTTGTAAATATTCCATGAACAATTATATATTTTTATTATCACTTACAATCCTGCCATCACTAATAGTAATTATCCTGTCATCTCACCACACAGCCTATTACCCTAAGCGGGGGTACTCTTACCGCTTTCCAAAGTTACCCGGTAAACCTACTATTTCATCAATTTTCACAATCTGGTAGGTCTTTTTTACATTGTTAGTTGGTTTATGATGCTTCTTTCCGTCTTAAATACCTACTAAATATGTCACATCTCACACTTTAGTAGGTCTTTTCCTAATATATCTGTAATATTAGTCACATCTTGTCAGCCAAAAGACCTACTATTCTCGCATAAATCACAACTTTAGTAGGCAATTTTCTTTAGCCACCTTAATTCCCATCAAAATTTCTTCTCAAAAGACCTACTATTTCATCTCATTTAGCAGCATTAGTAGGCTTTTTACCAACTTATGCACTGGTTTCATATGCTATTTGACACTGCCAGAATGCGAAAAGCATTTCAAAAAAGTTTTTATTTTCAACTACAAGTTTCTCTCAAACAACACATAATTGTCTGCTGTTCCAGTCTGAATCTTATAATAACAAGTCTCCTCTGTTCCATCATCATATATAACTTCTGCCTCTATAAGTATGGCGTTAAGCATGTCATTTCTTTCCCTGCGTACCGTATCTGGTGATTGTTTATTCATATACCATGAGTGTGTACTTGTTGGAAATTCCATATACAATATTAAATCCAGTTCTTCCTGCTCTGCTCCCGATATCTTTTTACTTTGCGTCTTAATAACCTTTTTATCAAGGAATTCCTTAAGCTGCACCTCTCTCTTTTCAAACTGCACACGTGCATTATACGCAGTGTATTCTATAAACTTTACAGACTCTTTATCATACAGCACTGGCCACGAAAATCCCATTATATAAAGATATGATGTATCTGTGTCATGTACATCCTGTTCTACAGACCTGCTGTTTATCTTGAATTCACCCACTTGTGCCCAGTCTCCATATGTATCTTCTTTTTCGGGATACTCCACCTCCTGTCTGGCTAAACGGCTGCTTTCACATGCCGTCTTGTCACTCTCCTGTACTTCTTTATTCTTACATCCAACTGATACACAGCCACATATAATCATCATCATTATCACAAACTGTTTAATTCTCATACATCCCCCTCACATAATAATACATAATATAGCAGTATTAATAACTATAATCAGAGGTATTCCTTTCCCCGAATTCTTTTTAAAAATGTGCCTTGAAGCGAATACTGTTTCAAGTCCGACTGCTACTGCGAATAGTATCTCCTCTGCCATCAGAATAAGCATATACTGGCTTATTGTTATATTCCTGAATACCTTTGCTGTATTCATATAAGTAAGGCTTATAAGCGGTGCATTAATATATGGCATACCATAAGCCTTATACATTATTATCATTTCGATTATATACAGTAAAAATGCACTTACCCCTACCAATATGCATACAGCAGCTGCCTTAACTGTATGTTCCCATCTTCTCCCTTTCTTAGACGAGCCAATAAGCATATTCATTCCGTTCTTATATTCCACTGAGTTTTCAGTCTCTGCAATAAGAACAACTCCAAATCCGAGTATAATATATATAAGCAGTTTTCTCGTTGCTCCTTTACTGCCAAATATCTGGTCGTATCCCCGTTGTGACATAACATACGCATCTATTCCGTACTGCTCCTTTATCTGTGAAACATATTCAATCTGCTGCATATATTCGCTCATGTTATCAAGCAGTCTCTCAGCATCCATGAGGTTGTACACATATCTGCTTACATCATCCTCACTAAGTTCTCCCCGCTCATACTGTTCTCTTGCAGTATCCAGCTTTGCCTGTGCCTCATAAACATCATTTTGTCTCTGCTCTATAAGACTGGTAAATCCACTGTAATCCCTGCCACCATACTGCTGATAATATTCATCACGCTTTTTTTCATCTTCAGAATATGCTATTTTCTGGTTATTACATATAAATATTGTTATAAACACAACAACACATATTACAATCCAGCCTCTTGCTGTTATTAAAAATTTGTACATTTCTTTCCAGAAATGCGGAAATCTGTCCAAAACCCTTTGAACTCCATGTCCGATTTTTTCAATCATTTTTCCTATAAAGCCGGCGGTTCTTCCCGGACGGATAACCTTTCCAAGTAGCGCAAGAAATATTGCTGATATTACAGCTATAATAATACACACCATGCACAGCACATTTACCATGCTCACAGGAACACCTGCTATCATGATATTATCATACTTCCTAAGTATATTGCTTACATTCATCACATTTATTATATTAATCTTCTTGAAAATTCTTAATCTGCCCTGCATTGATATATTCTGGTATGCAAATGCTTCCGCTCCGGCAATTATACCCACCAGCACAATTGAACTGATTCTTTTCCTGCATAACGCAAATACGAGTGATATAACAAGCACTATTGCAATAACTATCAAAGATATAATCATATATCTTATAAAAAGATATGTCATTACGCTTATCGGATAAGTGAAATTATTATACCCTTTCAGACACTGTACAGGTGCTGTAAGGGAATCCCAGCCACCATACACCACAAGCATAGAGACAAGACCGCATAACTGCATAGTCAGTGATACAAATAAAGCACCCAATCCGACTGCAGCAATGTCCTTAACTGCAATTCTCATTCTTCCATTGACAGCAGTATAGATAATCTGCCACATTCCATTATCCCTGTATTCGTAAATGTTATAAATAATATATATCATCAACGCAAGAACGATATAGATAGAAATATCATTCTTCAGAAACTGCTCAACTGCCCTGCTGTTTAATTCCCTAACCTGTACATTTTCAATCCTTTTATAATCATTTTCCGTTTTATTGATATTGGCTATTGATTCTGATGTACCGAACACACTGAATTTTTTCATATTCGAGGCATTTGTAATAACTGCTTTAACACTTTCTGTATATCCATCAATATAATCAGACTTTTCCTTGTATTCCTTTGCAAGTCTCTTAAATATTCTTCTATCATCCTGTGCCAGTTCGTCAGCATGCTGCTGTATCTGTTCATCTGTATGCCCATTAATCAGCCAGTTGTACTCTCTTACTTTAATCTTATAATTATCTATTCCACAGTCTGAAAAGTCCCCTGCAAAAACAGCCACGACACATATACATGCCGCAGCCAGAATTAGCAATATTGTTTTTCTATTAAGCAGTCTCCCCAGTTCTTTCATCTACCTAAGTTCCTTAATATCCCCTTTTTCAATGTTACTCTTATCAATATATACAATTTTGTTATTCACAAATGAGAACATAAACATTCTCCTGCTATCCCCATGCATAATTGAAAATATCTTTTCCTCGTCTGGAATCGTTCTCTTTGCTGCAAGCTTTCCATCTCTGTCTAACTGATATAATGTATAATCAAGTGAACTGCTCTGTTTGTTAAAATACATTGCCATATTCTTATATCCTTCATCATCCATCCAGATATAATTTCCGTCAAATGTTATATAAAAATATCCTGTATCATTATCACTTTCATATATGCTTTCTGACTTACCGCTGCCAAGATCATATTCATATATTATTCCATCTCCAAGCCCACTGTAATACAGCTTGTTATTGTCTGCATCTATACAGTAACTATACACATTCTTGTCAAGCAGACATTCAGTATCTTCCCCTGTAATTCTGAATATTCCTTTTCCTTCCAACGAATATAATCCCTTATCATCTTTTGAAACAGATGTCTTTAAAAAAAATGTGTCACTGCCATATGTTTTAAGCGAATTAATTCCTATACCATATCCCGTTTCTTCGTATATTTTATCGCTCGAACCCGTATCAAGATTAAATCTGTACAGCCTTACTGTTACATTACCTTCTATATCTCCCGTTATCTCTTGAGATACATATGCATATCCATCATTGAAGCACATTGACACACTATCCTGTCCACTCAGGATGCATATGCTTCCAAGGTCTGTTCTCTGTGTTCCGTCAGCACTTATCTGTACAAGATTTCCCTTGGAACTTATCATATATATGTACGAATTATAGTAATACAACTCACTTTTAAACTCACTTCCTGAAATATATGCCATGCACTCTTCTCCATCATGCCCACATTGTGGTTTATTACATAACACAATACTTTCTTCCGACTTATCATCATAAAACATAAGATTATCATCTGATGCGCTACATTTATCAAGATAATAATATCCTGTATCACATCTTGCCACCGTATGCATGCTTTCAGAAAAGTATGACTGCGTATTATCAAGCTTGTCGCTTCCTACGGTTATCGTATTACCTGGTTTCCCCTTACACGACACAAGCAAAACTGACATTACAACCATTAATCCTGCTGCAATTCTTCTCATTGTAATCCCCCTTAAAGTTATGACATCTATAGTTAGTTTAATTAACTATAGATATCATGTCAAGCGTACACAACCAAACTGGACACTATTAATCATGGTCTTGGAACACGAAGCATTAAAAGAATTGTTGACAGTTACGATGGAATTATGAAATATTCGTACGATGAGAAAGACAATTATTTTAATACAGCACCCTGGCATCATGCAATAGTTTTGGCATATTCTGCAATATATGGCATATTCGGTAATATACGTCACATTAATATCGGGTAGTTTTGGCACATTCGGTAATATATGGCACATTCTGCACTTGACAATATAAAAAAACAGGGATTCCAGTTACATTTAATAACCGAAATCCCTGTTTTTATTATATTAATTCTTCTTATATTGTTATATCTTCTTAGAAAAGACTCTTAACAGTATTAACTACATTCTCTACTGTGAATCCGAAATGCTCGAATAACTGGTTAGCCGGACCTGAAGCTCCGAAGCCCTTCATGCAGATAACCTTTCCATCAAGTCCTACATATCTGTACCAGCCGAAGTCTGAAAGTGCCTCAACTGCAACTCTCTTTCTTACACTCTTAGGAAGGACTGATTCCTTGTATTCCTCTGACTGCTTCTCGAATACGTCCATAGATGGCATACTTACTACTCTTACATCTATTCCTGCATTCTTAAGCTCTGCCTTTGCTGATACAGCAAGGTTTACTTCTGAACCACTTGCAATAATAATTCCATCTGGAGTCTCTTTATCTGAATCCTCAAGAATATATGCTCCCTTAAGTGCTTCCTTTGATGAGCAAGCCATCTGTGGAAGATTCTGTCTTGTAAGAACTAATGCTGTTGGCTCATCCTTAGATTCAATAGCATATTCCCATGCAAGTGCTGTCTCTGTTCTGTCACATGGTCTGAATACTGTGAAGTTAGGCATTGAGCGGAATGCTGCAAGCTGCTCAATTGGCTCATGTGTAGGTCCATCCTCACCAACTCCAATGCTGTCATGTGTGAATACATATACAACTGGTAACTTCATAAGTGATGTAAGTCTTGCCATTGGCTTTGTGTAATCACTGAATACGAAGAATGTTGCAACGAATGGTCTTAATCCACCATGAAGTGCAAGTCCGTTACCAATTGCTGCCATAGCCTGCTCTCTTACACCAAAGTGAAGGTTAGTTCCTGCGTAATTCTCCTTAGAGAAATCTCCTGCATCCTTCATATTAGTCTTATTAGATGGTGCTAAATCTGCTGAACCACCGATAAGGTTAGGCATTACATTCTTAATCATGTTAAGAATTGTTCCGCTTGAACTTCTTGTTGCTTCTGCCTTCTCTGGCTTTGCAAGGTATTCCTCAGAATTGAACAAATCGGACATATCACATCCATTGTAGTACTTATCCCAGAGTTCCTTCATCTCAGGGAACTTCTCACAATACTCTGCAAAAAGCTTATTCCATTCTTCTTCTGGCTCAGCCATTCTTGCTGCTATCTCTTTATAATGGTCATATACTTCCTGTGGTACTTCAAAATCACCCTTACATGGCCAGTTAAGATTTTCCTTAAGTGCTGCAACATTATCAATACCAAGAGGCTCACCGTGTGCGCTTGCCTTACCCTGCTTTGCAGGACAGCCGTATCCGATAAGTGTATTAACCTTGATAAGTGAAGGTCTTTCCTTATCAGCCTTAGCCTCCTCAATAGCTTTACCGATAGCTTCAATATCATTGCCATCAGCAACCTCGATTGTCTGGAAGCCAAATGCTTCAAATCTCTTCATTACATTTTCAGTAAATGCAATATCTGTGCTTCCCTCAATTGATATATTGTTAGAATCGTAGAATACAATAAGCTTTGAAAGGCCTAATGTTCCTGCAAGTGAGAAACACTCTGATGAAATACCTTCCATCATACAGCCGTCTCCACCAAGTACATATGTGTAATGGTCAACTACATTGTATCCTTCCTTATTAAATACAGATGCAAGATGTGCTTCTGCCATAGCCATACCTACTGCCATAGCCATACCCTGTCCAAGAGGTCCTGTTGTTGCTTCAACACCAACTGTATGACCATATTCCGGATGTCCAGGTGTCTTAGAACCCATCTGTCTGAAATTCTTTACATCATCTAATGAAAGATTACCAATTCCAAGTAAATGGAACAATGAATAAAGAAGCATTGAACCATGTCCTCCAGAAAGAACGAATCTGTCTCTGTTCTCCCATTCTGGATCAGCCGGGTTGTAATTCATATGGTTAGTCCATAATTCATAAGCTGTTGGTGCAGTTCCAAGTGGAAGTCCAGGATGTCCTGAATTAGCCTTCTGGATTGCATCTGCTGACAATACCCTGATTGCATTAATTGACATTTCATCGATGTTAGTCATAGTTTCCTCCCTGTGTAAGCACATCTGTGCATAATATTATAAGTTATCTGTCTTTAAAATCTGCCTCTGTCAAGAATATAACATCACCATTCTCGCTTCTCTTCTTCTTAAGTCCACCAAAGAATCTTCTTGATGCTCTTCTTTCAGAGTTGACAATTGCCTGATTGATAATTTCCTTGATATCATCAAGTTTAATATTATCATTCACGTTATGAAGTTTGTCAATCTTAAGATACAGTTCCAGTAATGCATCATCATCAACCTCATACTGTCTCTTTCTTGCGAATCTCTTCGCCATCTCAACAAGCTCATTAACTGTGTACTGCTTAAGAACAATTCTGTGATTGAATGTCTTGGTAAGCTCAGGATTAAAGTTGATAAGAACATTCATGTCTGTATCTGAATCTTCAAATATGACAATCATTCTTCCTGTATCCTGTTCAAGACAGTTAAGCAGTTCATTAATTCTCTTAGGCTGGATTGTTCCTGCGCCTTCAACGATAAGAGCTGTTCCCTTAAGTCTTCCCATTGCCTTGGCAATACCTCTCTGGTTAATACTCTCTCCTGATGTCTTAGCAATCTTCTTTGGCTGGTCTGGATATAAAGTATTAATAGCTCTTATTATAGTTCTTGCAAGGTCTGTCTTATCAGAACTTGAATTACCAGAAATAAGAATATTTCCTGATGCTGATGAATTCATCTGCATTTCATCGTCAATTGTATCGAAAAGATCAGCTAACTGTTCCTCAAGTCCTGGCATATCTCTGTACTTTCTGAATATCTTTGCCAGCTCCCCTGTAAGCTTCTTCTCTATCTGCTCAGTTTCTTCAATCTCTTCTTCCATAGTCAATGGCTGTTCTTCTTCCTGTCTGGTGAATGGAATTACTGTTTCTTCCGGCTCAACACCTGCAGCTACCTCATCTAGTACAACAGCCTCCTCACCTTCTTCTTTATTGTCTTTATTATCAATATCTTCATTCATAATTGAATTGATATCTGAAATCATTGATTCTGACACAGTTGGTATCTGTGCTGTAACTAAAGGAATATCTTCATTCTCTATAGCAGTTGCTGCCTGCTCTAGTCTCGCTGCAGCCTTACCTGTTCTTATTGCAAGATCCATTCTCGCTGAATCAACTGCCATCTGTGCAAGAGCTGCTCTCTTTGCTTCTTCCTTATCAATCTCCTTACCATCAGCCAGTGCTTCTGCTTTCTTCTGCTCTACCAGCTTTTCATAAGCTGCACTTTTCTCGTCTTTCTCATCAAGATAACGCTCAAGCTCTGACTTGGAGAATTCCTTAGTATCCTGCTTGCCATACTTTTCTTCTCTTACAGACTGCATCCACTCTGTTATATCCATCTGGCCTTCAATCTGGTCATCATCTTCCTGAGCTTCTGCATCATCATTAACAACCTGTTCAGCTACAGGAGCCGGAGTCTTAACCTCCTCTGCATGCTGTTCTTCCTTATTCTTAGAAGCTGGTACAAATGTCTTAACATCAGCATCTTCTTCCTCATCACCGAACAAGTCACTCATCTTGGCAGCAAGCTCTTCCTGAAGATTTCTTGTATCATATAAATTGTTATATTCAGGTACAGGAACATTAATATCTATATTCTCTGCTTCCTTATTGATTCTTTCCTCAGCTTCTTTTCTCTGTTCAGCTTCGTCTTCTTTATTGATCTGCTCATAGTTATCAGCTAACTTCTGCTTTGCATTCTCAATAAGCTCCTTAAGTGAGACATTTGCCTTATTAATCTCGCTTGAGAAATTCTTCTCTCCATCTTTGCTAAGTGTCTCAGAAACCTCTGGCTTCTCCACCTGAGGAGTCTCTATCTTAGACATAACAACAGAGCTGTCCTTAGTATTATCTGCATCTTCATCCTTATTCAGAGCTTTCATTAAAAATGCTTTGATATCATCATTCTGGTCGTTCTGTACAAGGTCTATTGAAAGAGGTCCTTCCTCCTTTTCCTTAGCAAACTCAGGAACATTTAGACTTACCTCTGGCACTGGCTGTTTACCAGTTGATTTCTGTTCTTTCTCATCTTCTTCACGGAAAACATCTTCAACTTCATCTCTCTTAAGATTAGCAAGTTCCTTCTGCTTTGCAAAAAGCTCTTCCTTAGTTGCCTCTATATCTTCCTTTCTTTTTCTTACATCTTCTAAGATACCTTTCTGTGTCTTAGTAAGAACAACACCAAGCTTTTCCTTTAACTGTACTGCTTTCTCAACGTATATACCATCCTGAAACCACAGAACGATATTATCACATGTCTTAATACATTCTTCTTTTCTTCCAGTCTTATAATACAGCTTTGCAAGCTCATACATATACTTCTCATCAATCTCATGATCCCTGTAATCCTCTAAGATTCCTACAAGTTCATTATCTGATGCATTCTGTGCCTTTCTAAGGTCATAATACAGGATGAATCTGCTCACATCATGCTGTGAAGATTTGCTGTATTCTTCATAAAGCTCGTTAGCATTATCAAAATCTCCAACTTTAATAAAGAATTCAGTAAGCTTATAAACCAGCTTTCTTCCGCCAAGGTTTCTGTTATAAGCAAGAATTGCCATGTCTCTTGCTTCTTCATAGTCCCCGACTGCTTCCTGTACATTAATGGCTGTGGCAAGTGCCTGCCAGTCTTTAATCTTAGTCCAGTTAATATCCTTAGCTATGGCTGCCGCTTCTGTGTATTCCTTTTTCGCTGCCAGCTTCTTAATCTGGTCTATCTTAATTCCTAATTCGTATTTATTCATGATTATATATTCCTCATTCCAATGCTTACTTGATGAATGTTGTGAATAATTTATTTATCGCATTTTACAACTCATTAAAGTTTAGCACAGCCTAAGTTCATTGTAAACCAAGTTCACAGAATTGTTACAAATATGTTACAAAAAATCAAATGTAGCCTGTTCGTAATCCATTCTCGTGTATTCCAATTCTGATTCCTTCGTGCTGCTGTAATAATCAACAACCACAGTCTGCTGCCTTGAATCTACCAGCTTCTGACCTAGTATGTAATTAACATCGAATCTTCCTGTAATAGCAGGAGTTGCACCTCTTGCCGGAACAATAAGCTGAACATGATTAGTTGCAAGCAGCTTGAATATTGGCTCCCATATGTATATATCCTTTGCCGCACCGAATGGGTTATCTATGAATATTGTCTTACCCTCAACACCTTCATTACCTGAAGAATTCATATTAGATATGTAGTTGATAATCGCAATAAGGAACTGGATATATATACCCTGTGACTGTCCTGTTGAGCCAACCGCTTCCTCATATCTTAAATAACGGCTCTGGTCCTTGATCCTCTCTCTCTTATACAGATTAATTCTGATTGAATTCATATCTGTGACAATAACTGAGAAAAGTCTCTTCCATGACAGTCTGTTTCTTATATACTTGAGTCTTTCCGCAGGCTCTTTAAAACTTTCCGCCATAAAAACAGTTTCATCAATATATTCAGACATCTTTTCCTTATATAATTCTTCCTTTATATAAGGAATTTGCAAACTGATTATTGCAATCTGTTCTCCGTCAAGATTGATATTAGACATCTGTGGCAGACGGTCAAGCTCAGTCTTAATATTACTGCATGTCTGGATACAACGATTTTCAAAGTTATCCTTAATCATCTGCATATCCTCTATACCCTTGGCAATGCGGTCTTTTTCTAACTGTATAAATGTGTTCGTCTCATTTAACGATTCAATCATACTTCTGGTCTTAGCCACATTTTCAGGAACATTAAGTGATATCCTTACCTCATCAGCAAGCTCGACTGCATTAAATCCGTTAAGCAGGTCAATAAGCTTAGATTTATTCTTATTAAATTCATCAACCTTCTTATACTCTAATCTGGTAATTGAAGCATATTCTTTATGAACAGCCTCATATTCTGTAAGATTAGCTGTAATTCCTTGTGCATCCTCAGGACGGAATTCTTCTGGAACATGCATGCCCGCATCAGACACGATTCTTTCAAGGTCTTTTCTGCATACAAGAATATCTTTTAATGAATCAGACATCTGTCTGCGTGTCTTTTCCTGAACCTTGGTGTTATCCTCTAACTTCTTAATAAGTACCTTGTGCTGTGTAATGAATTCATCTGGGTCATCGCATGGGAATTCATTAAAGCTTCCATAATTATTCTCAATCTGGTTAATACCATGTGCGATACTTCCCTCAAGTCTGTTAAGAAGTGCTTCCTGTGACTCAAGCTCTTCCCTTACAGAATCACTGCTCTTCACAAGATTATTAAGAGCATCCTTGGCATTCCTTAACTGCTGTGAACCTGCTGCCATAATCTCACCGGCTTCATACTTTGCCTTAATATCGTCAAATGTATAACCTCTGTACTCTATTGCATCACGACATTTGTTCATAGATGCAGACAGATGGTTCATCAGCGCCTGCTTATCTGCAAAGTCACTGTTCTTCTGTGAAAGTGCTGTCTTTAATCCGGTGAATCTGCTGTCTATTTCATCCTTATCAAGACGGTATGTATCGTCATCGATTTCTATTGAAACATTTTCATCATAATAAGGTGCGTACTGCTCCTCCCATGACTTAATGATTTCATCATATGCCTTTCTTGTACTGTCCTCGAAATCTCTCGCGGTATCATACTCAGAATTAGCAGAAGCTGCTGCCTCCTCGCACTCATATATGCGGTTTCTTGCACTGTCCACATCAGCCTTCAGTCCCTTTAAGCGCTCATACTTTTTATCTATAGAAGTATTCATCTCCATAATACGCGAGAGCAGGCTGCATGTTGTTTCCTTCTCTTCTATATCGTCTCTTGTCTGTGCGAGGTTCCTTGAAAGCTGCTCTTTAACCTCATTTAACACACTTCTCTTCTTCTCAGCCTCAATAATTGCAGCCTCGCTGTCAGCAATCTTTAATCTGATTGCTTCTGCCTCGGACACATCCGCCTTTCCAGACACAGCATTATATACAAGTGCAAATGTATAATCATTCCACACAAGCTCCATTCTGTCGGCCAGCTTTCCTGCCTGCGCCTTATGCGACTCAAGCTCCTCCTGTGCAAGCTTAATCTGTGTCTGAAGCTTTGCCTCATCACGCAGGAACGACATATCCTTTAATGCGAATACAATCAGGTCTTTGTTAATCTCTAACTTAGTATCAATAAGCACCTGCTCGCTTATAACAGGATAAGCAGCCGCACCCTTGCCAAAATCCTTAAGCATCTCATCTGCTTTGATTCTCTCGAAATCGTTCTTTATTATAAATGCGTACTCAATGAAAGGTGTTCTCTTTAATACATCTCTTTTCTGTCCTGCATTCAGGGCTGCAAACCACTCATGTCCCTCAACAACATCTGAACCGTACTGGCTCTCAAGGTATTCCTTAAGCCTGTCTCTTTCAGGACTCTTACAGATATATGTTCCCTTTCTTGCATTGTCAATAAAGTTCTCAAGTTCCTGTGCTGCCTTACACTCTTCTGTATATTCACTGCGCATCTTCTGGTAAGTCTCAAGAATAACCGAAAGCTTTGCCTCGTCATTATCTGCACTGTATATTTCACGGATTTTGCCCATACGCTCGGCATCTGCATTACCAGCTTCATCAGCCTTTTCTAGCTTTTCTGACTGCTCTGTGAATATATCAATAAGTGCTTTATTGGCAGATATTGTCTCATTAAGTGACATTAACTGCTGCTGCACATCATTGAACTTTTCGGACATTCTTGTCTCTTCATTCTTTAACAGTTCTTTATCCCTGAATGACTTATCATATTCTTCAGACGCATTTTCACATACGACAGTTCCCGCCTCTGATAAAGCTACTCCAAGCTGTGCCTGTAATTCTTGTATCTCATTCTCAAGATTATCAGAAAGACTGCCAAGACCTGCCGCCTCTTTGTCAGCATTTCTAAGGTTATCCTTAGACTCTGATAATCTGACTTCCAGAGCCTTAACACGGTTAGCTGCTATATCAAGCTTTTCCTTAAGTCTTCTGGTCTCTGTCTCATAGAATTTTCTGTAACCTGCAGCAAGTATCTTTAACTCTGCTGTTATATCAGTATCTTCTCTTAATCTGTTATCTATCGCAATCTGAAGTCCTTTATAGGACTTCTCGTATTCTGCATAATCTTTATAATCACCCGCAGACTCCATCAAAGAAAGCTTTCCTCTTGCCTCTTCAATTGCAGCGTTCTTGAGTTCAAGTGCCTTTCTTGTCTCATTAACAAGGCTCTCAACTCCTGCCATCGAATTCTTTTCAGACATAACCTCTGCAACTGCTATAGCTTCCTTCTCGTGTGCAAGCTCATCATACATCTTAGTGATAAGGTCATCCTGACTCCTAAGTTCCTTATCCTTCTTATCACTTTCCCGCATAGCAACAAGAAGCAGGTCATATAGCTGCTTCTCTATTTCTTCTTTTCTGTTGTAAAATGCTTCATATGTCGACAGATATTCTTTAAAACTGTCGATAGCTGCAATCTGGCTGTCATATGCTCCAAGCTGTGAGTGTTTCTTTGAAAGCTCCACTAACTTGTCCTTAATATCCATAAGAGTCTGAGCCATCATGCCCTCATCATTATCAACTGACAGCTTGTTATTGAAGGATTTCTGGATAATCTCCTCTATAAGCAGATCCTCAACAACCTTACGGCTTGTCTTATAATTTGACTCGAAATATGTTCTTACATGTCCCTCTGTCTTGTTAATTCCACGCACAATTTCCCATGCACTCTCATATATTCCGTAGTTGCTTATGAAGCTCTGGTAATCACCTTTTCTGTCAAATATCTTAACAACATATTTGTACCCGCCCTTCTCAAGGTCACGAAGATAAGCCTTAAGTCCGTTATATGTAATTCTCTCTCCATTACTTACAAGTGGAAGATTCTTAATATCGTTATCGCCAAACTCCCTGTAGAATATGCAGTAATTAAAGTATTCAACACTTGCTGTCGGTGCAGCTGTCTGTTCCTGTCCATCCTGATTCTCATCGTCTGTGCCTCTTCCCTTTCTTGCACAGAAACCAGTTGTCATGAACCTGAAACCATCCTTCTGATAACATGGATCTAACTTCCACTCAACCAAAGAATGAATACATGTATTACCGCTTCCCTGTCTGAAAAGCTTCTCAATAGGCTGCTTGTCATCAAGTGTGCAGTTAGGAAGCATATTCTGCATAAGAAGCAGCATAAGCAGACTCTTACCACCGCCATTGGCAAGGTCATATATAGTATTCTGGCAGTTGAATCGCATCACGAAATCGTCGTACACCTGTGTACCGAAATTATATTTAACATTATTAACTCTGATTCTGTTAATCTGTGGCATCGCATCCTCCATTCATAAGTTCGGCAAATCGTCCTCTGTAATCATCAAAATAATTCTCTATAAGACTTCTGAATCTGTCTGTCGGATAATATCTGTCCTGACTCTCAACTAAAAGTTCCTGCGCAACGCAGAAATTAAGCACAAGCTTTACCATACCCGACTTTGAATTTCTTGCTGCTCTCGCTCCTGTCTGATCCTCTACTGTTGTCACCGGAAGCTCGTCCCATGTAAGTGCTATCTGCTTAAAGCTGTTCTCCTCAACCTCATCAAGCACAAGCCCTGTGCTCTTATCGACAATACCACCTGTTGTCTTATCAACATTTTTAATGATGTCCTCAAGTCTTATGAACTCAGCATAAGTTGAACTCATTGTATCTGAATAAAACTCTGTTATTATGTTGTAGATTATGAAATACGCAAGATATAATTCTTTATTAACTCTTAATCCAAGTACATTTCTTAATTCCTCGTTGGAATATCCAAACACCCTGTTATTATCACCTGCACTTACATACAGACCATTGTTATATTCATATATGTTAAGATTAAGTTTCTTAAGTGACATACGAACGATGTCATACACTTCTGCATTATTATTGTATTCCTGATAAAGAGCTGCATTGTCGCCCCTCTCAGACACATTTTCCCCTGTGATAAGCTTAGAAACTATATCCAGTGCCTTATCTAGATTTCTATTCTCCATGTGCTTCCTTTCGTACCAATTCAACATCTGCCATCATACAGTTATCCGACAATATAACCTGCCCGCCAAGCCCTTTTCTTATTGCAAATGTAAAGCTTTCCGTATCTTTAAAGCCTTCTTCTAAGTATGCATCAAGAAATGTATCTTCTCCCGCATCACCGCCAAGCTGGTACTCATCCTTCTGGCACAGATTAACAAAGAAAGAGAAGAAATCTGCATTTCTTAAAACCTGCTCACCATACGCCCTCTTCATTGCATCTGCGAACTGACCGAGTGTTATAATGTCCGATTTTTTCAAACACACAATGAGATTTTTCATAAGGAATACGTAATTATCCTTAATTCTCTTTTCTTCAATCTCATCTGCGAATTCAATATCTTCCGGTCTTTCGTTGCTTATAAGCTCTTTCTCCTCATATCTTGGAGGCTTCACCATAAGCGCATCATCAATGCTTATCAGGTCAAATGTCTTTCTTATGTTCGGCTTTAGAAGCGGACTTAACATTGTGACTAATATATCTGCATTGTCCCTCTTAATCATATCTGAAAGTGCCGATGTGAAATCCATATGGCTTCTTAATCTGCCAAGCTTGGCGCGTCTTACTGCGTCATCGGTCATCTTCTGCATTTCTGTACAATCCTTTAACAACTCGCTGTGCCTGTTCATTGCCTGCTTAAGCTGAGTCTCAAGACTGTATATTTCGTTCATCGTCCTGTAATAGCCTTCGCCTGTGCTGCCCGATGCATTAAGCTTCTCAATTGATTTTGCAATAAGGTCACGGTTCTTCTTAAAAAGCTTTTCCTCATCATCAAACCATTTCATTCCTGTCTTGACGAATTCCTCATAAGCCTCTATTCCTGCAAATACATCGCCCGACAGAATTGTCAGCACTTCATTCTTCTTTAACTTAAGGCGGTTGACCTCTTCGTTGATTCTTTCAACCACTTCAACTCCGCCACGGAAGTTCTGTGAATTAATCATTTTTTCAAGAAGAAGCTGGGATACGCTTATCCTGCTCTCGTCCTTGATTTCCTTGGTATCAAGATAGAATTCAATAGCATCAGGGCTTATCGAATACCACACGGTATTGTCTCTTATCGAACTCTCGATTATCTTCATTCTTGATACTCTCTTTTTCCTGTCCACCGGATCAAAATACGAGAATTCAAATGGCCTGCCATCATTCTTTATCTTGTCAAATATATAATCAGCAATCTCCTTGCTGTCCTGTTCATTCAAATCAAGCCCGAAATCTCTCTTAAGTATCAGCCTTAAGAAATCGAGATATTCGGGATATGTAACATCCTTTTCCTTAAAATTATTCTCCTCTATAAAGAAACGGAGAACCGCCATAACTATATAGCCCATATCAAGGATTTCGTATTTGCCATCCTTGAAATTAGAAAATGATGTGTCTATCAGTCTGAAGAAAGGATAATATTTCTTCAGATTAAGCATTCGTTCACGGTGATCCGATATGATATCACCTGTCATATTCTCTGCCATAGTATTCTTCATTTCTGCGCACGCATTTTACACATATTGTCTTAACGCCCGGTGCGCCAGGACATTAAGCTTAAAGCTTGGTTCTTCACCAAATTTAAAGCTCGGTTCTTCCGTCTAATGCTCTTAAAAGTGTAACCTCATCGATATATTCAAGATCGCCGCCGACAGGAACTCCGCTTGCAATTCTTGTCACCTTAATTCCTGTTGGCTTTATCATTTTGCTTATGTACATTGCTGTTGTCTCACCCTCCAGATTGGAATTAGTTGCGATAATAACCTCGTCAACATCTCCCTGAAGCCTTACCATAAGCTCCTTTAACCTGATATCAGCCGGTCCGATTCCAAGCATCGGGCTTATTGCTCCATGAAGAACATGATATACGCCCTCGTACTTTCCTGTCTTTTCATATGCCGCCATATCTCTTGTATGTTCAACTACCATAATTGTCTTATGGTCTCTTTTCTGGTCGCGGCATATCGGACACAGTTCTTCATCTGTAAGTGTAAAACACTCCTTACAGTAGTGTATATGCTGCTTTGCATCAATCATTGTGTCTGCAAGGCTCTTAACCTCAGACTCAGGCATGTTTATAATGTGAAATGCCAGGCGCTGGGCGCTCTTCGCCCCAACCCCTGGTAATCTCGACAATTCTTCAATTAATCTGTTAATATGACCACTGTAGATGTCCATTAGAATAAGCCTCCGCCTAATCCTCCAAGTCCTCCAGTAATCTTAGCCATCTGTGCCTGTGACTCTTCTTCGCATTTTCTTAAAGCTTCATTAGTAGCTGCTACAATTAAGTCCTCAAGCATCTCTACATCATCCGGATCAACTGCTTCAGGGTCAATCTTAACCTTAGATACTTCTCTCTTACCTGTAACAGTTACCTCAACTACTCCGCCGCCTGCTGTAGCACTGAATTCCTTATTCTCAAGCTCTGCCTGCTGCTCCTCCATCTGACGCTGCATTCTCTGTGCCTGCTTCATCAGATTATTCATATTACCAGGCATTCCTCCTGGAAAACCACCTCTTTTAGCCATTATATAAGTTCCTCCTTATCATCTACTTCTATATCTATGCCTACGAGTTCCTTAAGATCCACGAATCTGCTGTGGAAATCTTCATCATCGTTAAGCTTAGTCACTTTAATTGAAACCCTTACTCCTGTTCTCTCCTCAATGACATTCTCTATGCTTTCCATAACTTCCTGTCTGCTGAGTGAATTATAGGCACTAAGTGATTCTACCATAATTTCAAGACTAATTCCATCTTCTGCTAATGTAACATGTGCAGCCTGTAAAAATGTCTGATTAACCGGGTCATCTATCGTTGCTATGATATCCTTCCAGCCTGCCGCTATTGCCTTAACATCTTCTGGAACAGCATCATATACACGCTTAACTACAGGCTTCTTTGGAGTCTGCTGCTGTACTGCTGCCTGGCCTCCCTCAACGCCCCCCACCATACCTGCTGCGCTTACAAGTTTACCGCTTTTAATATCATCAAGTACTTTCTGTAACTGCCCTTCAAGCATTGTCACACGGCTTACAACATCGCCAATATCCTGACTGTTATCCATTGCCGGACGCATCAGCTTTATAAATGTTATCTCTGTCTTAACTCTTTTCTGTGTAGAAAACTTCAGGTCATTCGATAATTCTGACAACACTCTTATATAATACATAAGTGTATCTATATCTACATTCTGTGCATCTTTCTTCAGGTCTTCAAGATTATCTGCTGATACTTCTATTACGTCTTCAATTCTTTCTGCATCTTTGGTTGTCTTAATAAGAAGCAGATTTCTAAGATACCATATAAAGTCTGTAACAAATTGTGAAAGGTCTCTTCCCTGCATTATCAGGTCTTCCATAAGTGACATGCACACAGCAACATCTCCTGACAGGATTGTTGAAAGCATTTTACTAAATACCGCCGTGTCAACTGCCCCAAGAACATCTAATACATTTTCATACTTAAGGTCTTTCCCCAGATAGAATGCCAGACACTGGTCTAACAGACTTAACGCATCTCGCATAGAACCATCTGCAGCTTTGGCAACATATTTTATTGCCTTATCCTCTACATTCAGTCCCTCCGCCTTCATAAGTTCTGACAGTCTGCCTGCAATTGTCTCTATTGTTATCCTGTGGAAGTCATATCTCTGACATCTTGAAAGGATTGTAATAGGAATCTTCGCCACTTCTGTAGTAGCCAGTATAAATATTACATATGCAGGAGGTTCTTCCAATGTCTTTAACAGTGCATTGAACGCTCCTATAGAAAGCATATGAACCTCATCAATTATATAGACTTTGAATCTTCCTTCTGTCGGTGAGTACTGTACTTCTTCTCTTATCTGTCTTATATTATCGACACCATTGTTAGATGCCGCATCTATCTCTATTACATTCATGCTTGTTCCAGCCGCAATCGCCTTGCATGTCGGACACTCCCCACAAGGATTGCCATCAACCGGATGCTCACAATTAACTGCCTTCGCAAATATCTTGGCAACTGATGTCTTACCAGTTCCTCTCGTTCCGCAGAACAGATATGCATGGCCTATTCTGTCTGCATTAATCTGATTTCGCAGGGTTGTTACTATTGTATCCTGTCCTTTGACATCATTGAAATTGTCAGGACGCCATTTTCTGTATAAAGCCTGATATGACATGGTTACCTCCCCTCTGCGCTGTCTTTACTTTCGCAGCCCTTAACCTCATGCGTAAAACCATCCGCCTCCGGCGTCTGCCGCTGCTTCGCAGGATAATTTAGGAATATCATACAGTTTCTTACATGCAAGCATGACGAATCTGCCTGACATTCCTAAATTAGCTGCGACGAGTAACATTTTAATAACAAAAGCCGTGCGTCCGGCTTCGAACTGATATCCACAGACGTTACCGATGCAGTTAGCTCGATCCAGGCACCCTTTCAACACCCGGAAGGTCCCACTTAATGCTGCTTCATTCCTGACCTGACATGGTTCGTGGATTTCCGTCGTGAAAGACCCAAATGTCAACACCACTTACACCGGGCTGCTCCATAAATATCAGCCCTCTGCCGAACATCACCCCTGCTATAGCGGATTGCAGGTTCAAGGTGCCGCTACTACCCCGGCTGCACGGTATTTCAATTATACTTGTTATATATGCTTGTTGTCAAGGTGTGAAGCGTTGACAAAATAAGACAGCTAAATAAGCCAGTCCCTAAGAATCATTTCCTAAGGACTGGCTTTAGCAATCCTTGTCAGAACAGGCGGCAAAACCAACTTCTTACCACTCCCGAATATCACCAGAAACTTGCCAAAACCTACTATCCTCTATCAACTTCGCTATTGCGTAGGTCTTTTCAAGCACTGTGAGACTGTCATCCCCTCTTGCTAACCTACTCAATCATTATATTCTTGCCTTTTCGTAGGTCTTTTTCCAAACTTTCTTCTATTTAATGATACTCTTACCTCTCCAAAGACCTACTACCTCCACTGTTTTAACTTGATTAGTAGGTTTTTCTCGCTCCTCCACGTCATTCTCTCATAATTTCGACCCACTCATTCTGCATATTATGCGGCTTGCGTAGGTCTTTCCCGCTGCAACATACTACAACACGCTGCACCAGCAACACCCCTCACAAAATAAGCAACACCTCACGCACCAAAAAGACAGCCTCCACAATCCCTGCAGAAGCTGCCTAAAACATATCTCTACATATTATCCCTGTTCGTTATCTTTATGTTCTTCATACCTCGGCAGCTCAACTATCACCGCCTCATGATGAACAGCCGGAAGAAACTTCTCCATCACTTCCTTAGTCTTTAACTTAAGGCTTGATGTATTGATGCAAGGATGGCAGCCGAGAGTTTCACCCTCAAGCACTTCCTTATCCATCAGTAACTGCACATGGTTGTCCGTATCATTCATAAGTCCCATTATGGATACCGAACCCGGTGTTATATCAAGGAATTCCTCCATATATGATTCATCTGCAAATGAAAGTCTCGCTGAATTAATCTGCTTACTCAGATCCTTTGTCTTAAATGGCTTGTCACCTGGCATCATAAGCATATAAAAATTCGTCTTCTGTCTGTTACATAAGAAAAGATTCTTACATATAAGTGTGTCCAGAATCTTATCTATGTCATTACACACTTCCATTGTTGTAGCAGGCTCATGGTCTGTTCTGTAATATTCCATTCCAAGCTTGTCCAACAGATCATATACTCTGATTTCTTTTTCTAATCTTCCTGTTTCATCGGCAGGTCTTCCTTTAATAAGTTCCATGATATTTCTCCCTGACAATCTGATATTCCGTTATTCCGACTATCTCATAATCTGATAATCTACTCAAAATAATACAGATATACATCCTCAAGGTCAATATTATCTCCGACTTTTACTGCCTCTTGTGGAAGCTCGTCACCTACAACTCTTAATGCAAGACCATTCTTTCTCTGTCTGATATTTCCAATCTTGTATTCCTTCTGCAGTTCTCCGACCTCGTCAATCGTGCATGTTATCTCCCCGACTTTTCCAGCCATGCTCTCAATAAGCTCAACCGGTGTTCCTGTCGCAATTATCTCTCCACTCTTTAGAAGTAGTACCTTATCAGCAATACATTCAATATCACTTACAACATGTGTTGCGAAAAGAATTATCTTGTCCTTAGACAGCTCTGCTATATAGTTTCTGATTGAAATTCTCTCTTTAGGGTCAAGTCCAGCTGTCGGCTCATCAAGTATAAGAATCTTAGGATTACCAAGAAGTGCCTGTGCAAGCAGCACTCTCTGCTTCATTCCTCCTGAAAATCCTCCAATTTTCTTATATGCAACCTTAGTAAGATTAACTACCTCTAGCAGCTCGTCAATCTGCTGGTTGACTGTCTTAACAACCTCATTGCCATTGTCATCAGTAGTCTTAATCTTCTTAACACCCTTAATCTCTGCCATATATTTAAGAAATGCTTTAGGCGAAAAATCCTCATAAAAGCCCTGCTGCTGAGGCATGTATCCAACCAGACCCCTGAACTGTTTGCCAAGCTTTAATATATCTTCCTCGGCACTGTCCTCTCCAAAAAGAATGCTTCCACCATTCATCTTATCTCTCGATACATTATCAGTGATAAGATTAATCATAGTACTCTTGCCGGCTCCATTAGCACCAAGAATACCATATACTCCCGGTGTAAATGTATAATTAATCCCCTTCAGTGCCTGAACTGTACCATAAGTTTTCTTTAAATTCCTTACCTCTAATTTCATACCCTGTACCTTCTCTTTCCTAATGATTTTCCAACCTTCATCATAACCAGCATAATTACAAACTCACATACCAGCTCTGTCATATAGCGCACAACCATGAATTGTCCTACCGATGCATGAAGTATAAGACTTTTGATACCCCCATACTGCCTGCTTATATAATCATTATACTACTACTCTGTGCCAGTGCAATCATAATTCTGCGCACGTTCCCTCCTTTTACTATTAATACGAAAAATGTTCCTGATAAGTTGACGCATTTTCACAAAAAAGTTAAAATTTTTATAATATTTTGTGGAGGATAATCTAGTGGAGAATACTCAGGTGGTTTTTGAAAAAGATGATTACAGATATATGAAACAGGCAATCACACAGGCTAAGAAGGCTTATAAACTCAATGAAGTGCCTATCGGCTGTGTGATTGTGTATGAAGGAAAGGTTATAGGAAGAGGCTACAACCGCCGTAACACTGATAAAACCTCTCTCGGCCATGCCGAGATTACTGCAATTAAGAAAGCCAGCCGCTACATGAACGACTGGCGGCTTGAGAACTGCACTTTATATGTTACGCTTGAACCATGTCAGATGTGTGCAGGTGCTATTGTTCAGGCAAGAATTCCAAGAGTTGTTATCGGTTCCATGAATCCCAAAGCCGGATGTGCCGGTTCTATACTTAATATCTTACAGATTCCCACATTCAATCACCAATGCGAAATCACTAAAGGTGTATGTGAAGAAGAATGTTCAGAAATGCTCACAACATTTTTCAAGGAACTGCGTAAAAGCAAGAAAAAGAATACTACTGTCACTACTGATGGAGAATAATTATGAAATTTGAATACACTTTTGAAGGCATGAAGCTTAAAGTACTTGATGAAACATTTGCAGGAAAAGTACTTGAATTTTACAGCTCTAACCGTGAGGAATTCGACAGATACGAAGCTGCCAAGCCAGATAATTTCTATACAACAGAATATATTGCAGCCACACTTAAAGCTGAATATGCTGCTTTACTAAAGGGTGAATTCGGCAGATTTTTCCTTTTTTCTGACGACTTACCAGGTGAAATTCTCGGCTCTGTATCTTTTTTTGGTGTTACAAGCATTAACCGTTCTTGCCGCATAGGATATAAGATTGATAAGAATTACCGCCAGTTAGGACTTGGAAGCCTTATGGTTAAACATATGCTTGAGATTCTTACACACGAAAAGGAGATGCACAGGATTGAAGCTTACATTCACCCTCAAAACATCTCCTCTATTAATCTTGTCAAATCTCTTGGCTTTATATCTGAAGGAACCGCCTACTCCTATGTAAAGCTTAACGGCTCATGGCAGGATCATTTAAGATTCGTCTATATCTCCTGATACCAGTATCCGAAATATGGATTGGCATAGTCACTCCTGTGACTCTTCTTAAAATTATTAAAGCCAAACATTGAAGCCATGTAACGTTCACGGTTGCAGTACATTCCCGGAACGCCAACGAAATATTTAGTATTATCAAGGTTATCGCGCACTCTTCCAAAAAGTATGTGTCTGAAATTATAATAGCCATGCAGCAGGAAGCTGTTTCCCGCGATATCAATTTCATTCTGGTTAAGACACTTTAACTTCTCTGGCGACACTTCTATACAATCATAGAAGTAATCATCGTCAAATGCATCTATATAATCAGCCCGCACAAAAAGCTTTTCAAAAGGATCCGTCTGCGTTGCATTGGCTCTGTGTGCTTTTTGCTGCAAATGTTGTGTTTCCGCAGGTATTTTAGCTGCTGCTCCATCAGCTTTTATATTCTCCGGCATGGTTACACTTTCGGCAGCCACCTCTGCCTGTTTTGTCTGAACTATCTGCTGTTCTTCCACCACAATCTGTTTCGTCTGAACCATTTCTGATTTTCCCGCCAACATTGCAGATTCTGACTGAACCGGCTGTTGTCCGCCTGATTCTGACTGTCCCCGTTCCTTCATTGCTGCATTGTATCCAGCCATCTCTTGTCTGACCACCGAAGACTCTGCTGTCTCCTGTCGTTTCTCTTCCTCATCACTCTGCCGCATGCGCTCTTTTATGACAATCTCGGCCTCAGCCTGCTTCTTTGCGTCCATTCCTGAGAACACAAGCATATCAGGAGTTACATCTTCATCTTTCCACATTGAAAGCATGCAGTCATATCTTGCGTCCTCCATTGCAACCGCAAGTCCGCATATATCCCTAAAGCTGTAACCTGTGTCATTTATATTATCAGGGTTAAATACACCACTGTATTCCATCTGTCCCATTTTTACAAGACATTCCCCTAACTTTATAAGCCTGTAGCCGCTGTCAGTAACCATCATATATATTCCAAACATTTCCGGACTGTCTGTTTTAACGCCTCTTAAACTGATGCTTAACTTGAACTGCCCCTGATGAACTAATGCCTTTGCAAAGCCTGCATTTCTGCCCTTTACTCCCTCCGGATATGAATATATGTATGAAACAAGACGCTGATAATCCACAATAAACCTCCCTGATGATTAACTCTCTTATGCACCTTATGCCATGCATTAAGAAAATATTCCATCAGGGAGGTTTTATCTTAATCTACCACCATATTCTTTCCGTTATTTTTTCCGTAATAAAGCCTGTCATCTGCGCGCTTTATCCATTCTTCTATATCACCATCGGCATTTCTCTGCGCCACTCCTATTGTTAGTGATATATTTATCTTCTGCTGTTTATAAATACATTCAGAGTTTTCTATTTCTCTCCTCAATTTTTCTAATACTTCATGTGTGCTGTCGTGGGTTCCATTATGTATAAGAAATTCTTCTCCGCCCCACCTTGAAATCACACAGTTACTGCATATATTTTTCATCTTCTGTGCAATGAAATTCAACACATAATCACCACAATTATGTCCATATGTATCATTTATTTTCTTGAAATCATCTACATCTGCCATTGCAAGCCAGCCTTCATCGTCCGCATCATATTCTTCAAGATAATTAATCATATATCTTCTGCTGTAAAGGTCTGTCAGAAGATCAATGTTGGCAATTGAATTAAGCTTCTTCTCAGACTCAATAACAAGATCGACTATCACCTTAGTATAATATATTAAAAATGCTGATACACTTATTGCATTACATGCAAGCATCACAGATATAATTGTTTTATTAATTTCATACAATGGTCCGTTAATTATAGCTATTGCTGATGATATTATACTTACAGCAACTATTGCTATCGACACAGCCAGTGGATTCGGGTCTTTTGTATCAGTCTTGGTTGATATGTATTGTGAATAAAATATTATAGGTATTAATGACATGCTATAAAGATTAAATCCACATTTATACCCAAGACATATTGTTGCAATAGCCATATAAATTATAATTGTTGCATACACACACCACATATATGCACACACTTTCTGCCTTTTTAACAGCATAAAATATAACACATAACCAATCATTGCTATTACACTGTAATAAATCATTGGTGTTATATTAAAATATACAAACAATATCAGCATAAATGCAACAAATAAAAACAACGATATGTTAACAACCACGCATAGTTTAACAACCTGTTCCAGATTAAATTCTTTTTTATTAATGCTCATGATATCTCCTGATAATATGTTCTCGATTGTAAGTAGTACTATAGTATCATACAAAAGCTACTTTTGCACTACATTTTTATTGCAGCTTGACATTTTTTATTAAGTTTCATAACATTATTCTTATAGATTGGAGGCAATATGAGCGATAATAAATATAATAATGTTATGCACCTCGGCAACCCAACTAACACGATTGCCGTGCTTAACAGATATGGTTTTGATTTCAAGAAAAAGTTCGGCCAGAACTTTCTTATAGATGAAAATGTTGTTGAGAAAATCGTCCGTGAAGCAGGCGTTACGAAAGACGATTTCGTTGTTGAAGTCGGCCCTGGAATCGGAACAATGACTCAGATTCTGTGTGAGAATGCCAGAGAAGTTGTTGCCGTTGAGATTGATAAGAAGCTTATTCCTATCCTTACAGAGGACACACTTTCTTATTATGACAATGTAACAGTAATCAATGAAGATATCTTAAAGCTTGATATCAAGAAGCTTGCAGATGAGAAGAATGAAGGCAGACCAATCAAGGTTGTTGCCAACCTTCCATACTATATAACAACACCTATTATTATGGGACTTTTTGAGAGCCATGTACCATTAGACAGTATAACTATCATGGTTCAGAAAGAGGTAGCTGACCGCATGCAGTGCGGACCTGGAACTAAAGATTATGGCGCTCTTTCACTTGCTGTACAGTTCTATGCCAGGCCTAAGGTTGTGCTTAATGTACCTGCAAGCTGCTTTATGCCTCGTCCTAATGTTGATTCAGCGGTTATCCGTCTTGAGCGCTTCAAGACTCCACCTGTTGATGTTAAGAATGAGCATCTTATGTTCAGGATAATAAGAGCATCATTTAACCAGCGTCGCAAGACTATGCTTAACAGTGTAGGCAATTCCGGCATCGGCATCACGAAAGAAGCTCTTACCAACGCATTAGAAACTATGGGACTTCCGCTTACCATCCGCGGCGAAGCCCTTACACTTGAGCAGTTTGCACAATTAAGCAATCTGCTGTGCTAAATAACGTGATACCTATAAGTAGTCGCATTTTCACTGCTTTAGTAGGTGTTTTTGCAGCAAAATTCACGTAAAACAGGTTATTTCCAAACTAAAGACCTATACAACAACAAAAAAACTGCTATTTAGTAGGTGTTTTCGTGGCTTTATCAATAAAAACCACGTTAAAAGACCTACTAAATAGCAGTTTTATTATAATTTATAGGTTTTCAAGTCAAGTCCAAATTTGTGTGTAAATTCATCTTTCAGTTATGTGGTTTTATCTA
>OGMO01000618.1_pt1 | contig 29858 bp, 24 predicted proteins | sample 1573241 | NCBI WGS metagenome assembly OGMO01 (sample SAMEA2581896, study PRJEB24529) | metagenome | biome: Human gut stool | place: China | collected 2011 | reverse complement strand
TACAAGAAAATTCGTAGGAATCTGCAAGGCACTTTTACATTAGCTTTTTACAGTCATCATTAAATTTGCTACTGTTTTTCTGAAAAATAATATGGTATGCTGTAACTATTCAGAGCAAAAAGTAAGCTCTGAAAGAGCGGTTTTGCGAATGCGGTTCTGAATAGTTACGGCATGCTGGATAACGAGCAGGCTTGCGAGAGCAGACCTGCTCGTTTTTAAAGGAATAGCGATGAAATCAACAGGACAAAGGAAACAATAATGGGCAATACAAAACATACCAAAGAGCAGATCCGTGAAAGGATCCAACAGAAAAAACTCCTCTTTGACGGAGCCTTCGGGACCTATTACGGAGGAAAATATGACACGAAACAGCTGCCGGAGCTGGCGAATCTGGAAGCCCCGGAACGGGTGAGGGAGATTCATACGGAGTACCTCGAAGCGGGAGCGCAGATTCTACGTACCAACACCTTCGCAGCCAACAGCTTCTGCATGGATAGGTCCAAAGAACAGATCGAGGAGACTCTGCGAAGCGGCATACGCCTGGCGAGGGAGGCGGTGGCTGCGTGGAGAGCACGCACCGGTGAGACAAAAGAAGTCTATATCGCCGGAGATATCGGACAGATCCCTTGTGATGTGCTGGCACAGAAGGATACTTTATGCCGCGAATACGAAGAAATCTGCCGTATTTTTCTGGAAGAAGGCGTGGACTTTTTTGTCTTTGAAACTTTTTCCGAGATGGAAGAGCTCCTGCCTGCGATCAAAATGATCGGGGAACAGGCATTTATTACGGTACAATTCTCTGTGAACCAGTTCGGTTACAGCAATGCAGGCTTAAGTGCCAGAAAGCTGTTGCAGAGAGCGGGAGCGATCAAAGAGATCGATGCCGTGGGCTTTAACTGCGGTGTGGGACCTTCTCATATGTACCGGATCCTCCAGACACTTTATAAGCCCGCAGATAAATTCCTCACAGCCCTTCCGAATGCCGGTTACCCGCAGATGGTCACCGGACGCATGATCTTCACCGGGGATAACAGAGAATATTTTGTGGACAGAATGCAGCAGATGATAGCTCTTGGTGTGGATATGGCAGGCGGCTGCTGCGGTACGACACCGGAATATATCTCAGATCTTGCGGGAAAGCTGGACTTTACCCAGTATCCGCAGGCACAGGAAAAGGCAGAACCGGAGAAAAAACAAGCTGGCACAGAGGATCACTCTTTTTACCATAACAAGGAAGCAGAAGGCGGGAAGAAACTGATCGCCGTCGAACTGGCACCTCCTGCGGGGATTGACGATGAAAAACTGATGGATGCCGCACATCTGTTGCAGAGAAGCGGTGTGGATGTACTGACTTTTCCGGATTCCCCCTCGGGACGTACCAGAGCGGATTCTATTCTCATGGCGGAAAAGGTAGCGCGGGAGACCGGTATGTGTGTCATGCCTCATATCTGCTGTCGTGATAAAAATGCCATCGCTATGCGCTCCCAGCTATTAGGAGCTTATATCAATGGGATTCATAATTTTCTTGTGATCACCGGCGACCCGATTCCCTCCATGGTGCGTACCACGGTAAAGAGTGTGTTCAATTTTGACTCCGTAGGTCTCATGCAGATCCTTGCGGACATGAACGAAGAGCAGTTTGCACAGGCACCGGTAAGCTACGGCGGTGCCATCAATCAGGGCAGACGGAATCTGGAAGTGGAGATCGGCAGAGTGAAGAAGAAAATGGCGGCAGGAGCCACATTTTTCCTGACGCAGCCCATATCCACGAAGGAGAGCGCGGATAGAGTGCGCCGGATCAAAGAGGAGACCGGAGCCAGGATACTCTGTGGCATCATGCCGTTTGTGAGTCTTAAAAATGCCACATTTATGAAAAATGAGATGGCCGGCATCGATGTGACGGACGAAGTGCTGGCGAGATACCGTGCGGATATGACCAGAGAAGAGGGAGAACAGGCCGGCGTACAGTTAGCAAAAGAAGTGATCGCCATGACGGAGGACTTCGCGGACGGCTATTATTTCTCTTTCCCCTTCAATCGGGTGACTATGCTGGAAAAAATACTGGATTAATGTTTTTCAAAAACCGATCAAAAAAAGCGTTAATAAATCTTGGAATCATCCGAAGTAAGTAGTATACTGTAATTAGTAGCAAAGAGCTTATGACCAAAAGGCTGATTCAAAACAGTTAACACGGAGGTGACTGTGATGAGTATTAATATTCAGGCAAAAACGAATTATTCTTTTCTGTTTTCCGGACTGAGTTCCTCGGCATCCAATGCGCTAAGCGGCAACTGGCTGGCAGATTATGCAAGTATTAAGAACGGCAGCTACGGGAAGCTGATGAAGGCATACTATGCCAAGGACAGCGGCGATAGCAAGACCGCAGCTTCCACCATTACGAAGAAAGATACCGCGACAGATACTGCGAAGAAGGCGCTGGCGAAGGTAGAGACCACGACAGATGCTCTGAAGGAATCCGCAGATGCATTGTTAGCGACCGGTAAAAAGGATCTGTTCACCCAGAAGGATATCACTACCAAAGATGAGAATGGTGTGGAGAGTACCACCAAGGGGTACGACACTGACGCAATCTACAGTGCGGTGAACAGCTTTGTGACAAATTACAATAGCGTGATGGCTGCTGTGGATGATGTGAGCGATACCACAGTGAACAACCGCACGGAATCTCTGGGGAATACTACCATTGCCAATAGCAAGCAGCTGGCGAAGATCGGTATCACTATGAAAAATGACGGTACCTTATCCCTGGATAAGGATGCTTTTATGAAAGCGGATATGTCTACGGTAAAGAGCCTGTTTCAGGGAAATGGTTCCTACGGCTACCGTGTATCCGCACAGAGCTCCATGATCAATTTCGCAGCAGATCATGCTTCCACCAGAAGCAGTCTGTACACCGGAAGCGCAGGATATACCGGCCTTTATAATGCAGGTAACCTGTTCAGCTCTTATATGTAATATATTCGCTATTTTATATATTTTTTAAATTATTTGAAAAATAGTGTTGACATTTACCGACAAGTGTTGTAAGATACACTTGTTCGCAGAAATGGCGGAATTGGCAGACGCGCACGGTTCAGGTCCGTGTGGTAGTGATACCATGAGGGTTCAAGTCCCTCTTTCTGCATCACATGGCGGTGACCGAAAGGTTGCCGCCTTTGTTGTATATAGAATTTTGCTGTATCTAGTATAACAGTTTTAAATTAACTACCCCATATCACTTGCCTATTTTCCCGATAGCACAGGCTAAAAATCCTCAGCGTAGCCCGCTACGCCTACGTTTTTTATCCTGCACTCTCAGAAAAATATTCTACGTGAATGGTGTAGTTATTTAGAAACCGTTATACTAGAATTAAGAAGGTGAGACAGAATGAAGACAGACCAAATACAGAAGGTACACAAGGATTGGTACAAACTGGACTTGTCGGCGATCGTATATCCTACATTGCAGAGGAGAGATTTCTCTTCCGTGTATCGATTGTCTGTGCTGTTAAAAGAAGATATAGACCCGGAAATACTGCAGCGTGCGGTGAATCTGACGATGCCTCGTTTTCCGACGTATAAAGCGGCAATTCGGAAGGGTGTATTCTGGCGATATCTGGAACCGAATGACAGACCCGGTCCTTTTGTACAGGAGGATGTAAAGAACCCCTGCCAGCCCATGCATTTTAAAGGCAATAACCGGTATCTAGTAAGAATCTATTACTATCGTAACAGGATCGCACTGGAGGCGCATCACAGTCTGGGAGACGGCACCGGAGGCATGTGTGTGTTGCAGACACTGACAGCCACTTATCTGCGTCTGAAGGGACATTCAGAGATTGAAAATGGAGGATTCGTATTGGACATTCTGGGGATCCCGGACCCGGGAGAACTGGAAGATGCTTATATGAAATATGCCAATGCCAAAGTCTGTCCACCCAGGCCGGGAGAGAAGACTTATCGTGTCAGGGGGACGAAGGAACCTTTCTATACGCTGAACATTATAGACGGCATTATGTCGGTGTCGGAGGTGATGCAGGTAGCGAAAAGCTATAATGCTACCATTACCGAATATCTGAATTCGGTTCTGCTCTATGCCCTGATGCAGAAGCAGGAGAGTGAATGGCATTTGAAGCTCCGACCGGTAAAAATTGCCATGCCGGTGAACCTGCGCCGCTTTTTCCCATCCAGGACCCTGAGGAATTTTATCACCATGATCTACCCGGGGATCGACCCCAGACTGGGAGAGTACACTTTCGAAGAAATTGTGACGCAGGTGCATAACTACATGCGCTATTATCTGAATGAAAAGCTGCTGCGGGGCGATATCACTACGAACGCGGAGACCCAGAGGAATCCTTTCATCCGCATTGTACCGCTGTTTATCAAGGATCTGGTGGTTCGGCAGTTCTATACGAAGATCCAGGATAAAAACTCTTCGGCAGGCCTGACCAACATGGGAGCTCTGAAGGTCCCGGAGACTATGAAGCCATATATTGAACGCTTTGATATTTATATGGGACAGCCCTTTTCCACGAGAACGAACTGCGCCATTGCCAGTTTTGAGGATATTCTTACGATCAATTTTGCCAGCAGTATTGCAGAGACTGATGTAGAGCGGCTGTTTTTCCGCAAGCTGGTACAGGATGGCATTCATGTAAAAATAGAAAGTAATCGATAAATCGCTTTGACAGAGAGAAAGGAAGCAATTATGTCATATTGTGTGAATTGTGGTGTGGAACTGGATGCTTCGGCAACAAAGTGTCCGCTGTGCGATACTCCGGTCTATAATCCGAAAGCACCGGAACCGTCTACGCAGCCGTCTCCTTTTCCGAAGGAAAAAGGTCAGGTGGAAGTAGTAAAAAGAAAAGATCTGGGGGTACTGCTGACTGTGATCGTACTGGCAACGGCAGTGACCTGCGGACTTTTGAACGCACTTGTATTCCGGAGCAGTCTCTGGTCCCTTGCGGTGATCGGAGTCTTCCTGGTATTGTGGGTGATCATGATCCCTGTAGTCATCTATACGAGACAGCCTGTTTATCTGTCGATTCTGTTAGACGGTGTGGCGGTGATCGTGTATCTGTATCTGCTGACCTATCTGACGGGACAGAGTGGCTGGGTTTATGGATTGGGCATTCCGGTGGTGCTGCTTGTCATAGCGGTGGTAGAAGCGGTGATTTTTTGTATCCGTAAGCTTCCGATGTCATTCCTTACGGGAGCTCTATACCTGATCTCCGGAGTAGCAGTATTGTGTGTGGGACTGGAAATTCTTATCGACCGTTTCCTGGGACTTGGCATTGAACTTCGGTGGTCGGCGATCGTGCTGACGATCTGTGTGATCGTGGACATTACGATCGCGACACTTTTGTCCCGGAGAAGACTGCGCAATGCAGTACGCAGACGGCTTCATTTTTAACAGGAGGAATTTATGGCACTGGTAGGAAAAAACAGTGAAAAGAATAATCAGAATCTAATGCAGCTGATCCGCAGGGCACATGGACTGGTGGAAAACCCGGATCTGGAAAAGCACAGACAATCCCAGGATCATATCGGAGAACTGTTGGGGAACAGTAAGGAGATCCAATACCGCCCGGTGGATATTGAGGGAATGGATGCGGAATGGGTCAGCGTGAATCGTGCACATATGAAAAAGTATGTGATACTGCATTGTCATGGAGGAGGATATTCCACAGGCAGCAGCATCTATGCCAGAACTCTGACCTCCAAGCTGGCATCGGGCACTTCTATGGATGTGTTGTGTTTTGACTACCGGCTGGCTCCGGAGCATCCTTACCCGGCAGCCACGCAGGATGCCATGAAGGCCTGGAATTATCTGATGCTTTTGGGCTACGGAGCGAGAGATGTCATCGTTACAGGAGATTCTGCCGGCGGTAATCTGGCACTGTCCCTGGTGCTGAAATTAAAGGAGCAGGAGCGTCTGCTTCCGAGAGGCATCGTACTGATGTCCCCCTGGACGGATCTCACCGGCGAAGGCAAGACGTTCCAAACCAAGGCGGAAGTGGATCCTGTACTGGACAGAGAATACATCGACCGCATGACGAAAGCCTATGCTCCCGACAGAGACCTGACGGATCCTTATATTTCTCCGCTGTATGGCGATTTCCGCGGATTCCCGCCCGTCTACATTCAGGTTGGAGAGAATGAGATATTATTAGACGATTCTCTGCGGCTCTACAAGAACCTGATCAAGGCCGGCGTGTCCGCTCATATGGATCGTTTCCCCGGGATGTGGCATGTCTTTCAGATGTCACCCTTCAAAAGGGCCAATGAGGCCATGGATAAAAGTGCGGAATTCATTTATTCTGTGTGCAGATAGCCGGGTTCAAAATTTAGTTAAAAATTTTGAACCCGGGAAAAGGATTTTCCGGACAGGCACAGAATATTAGAAGTAGGGGCAGGAGGAACTATGACGATCAGAGAAAGCTTGGAACAATGGGAACAGGATTATTTAAGTCCGTACGCATCCCTGAGTGTAAATTCAAAGGGACGGTTGAAGCCTGAGGAACAGTGTGATATCCGGCCGGTATTTCAACGGGACAGAGACCGTATCATCCACTGCAAGGCATTCCGCAGACTGAAGGATAAAACACAGGTGTTTCTGACACCGGAGGGAGACCACTATCGGACCAGACTGACACATACACTGGAGGTATCCCAGACAGCCAGAACCATAGCAAAGGCTCTGAAGCTGAACGAGGATCTGGTGGAGGCAATTGCACTGGGGCATGATCTGGGACATACACCGTTCGGACATGCGGGAGAGCGGGCTCTGAACAGAGTCTGTCCATTTGGATTCGAGCATGCAGAGCAGAGTGTCCGTACCGTGGATATTCTGGAAAAGGACGGTAAGGGACTGAATCTGACATATGAAGTGCGTGACGGTATCCGGAACCATCAGACCATTGGCAAGCCTCATACATTGGAAGGCAAGATCGTCAGACTTTCCGATAAGATCGCATATATTCATCATGATATGGATGATGCCATCCGGGGAGGAATTCTCACGGAGGCAGATGTCCCGAAGGAAATTTGTGAAGTGATCGGCTGCAGCCCCACTGAGAGACTGGATCACTTTATTCATGATATTGTAACCAACAGTATGGACAAGGATGATATCCTGATGTCGGAACCGGTGGCGGAAGCCATGACGAAGATCCGACAGTTCATGTTTGAGAGAGTCTATAAAAATCCCGTCGCCAAAAGTGAAGAGGGAAAGGCGGAGATGCTGATGGAGACGTTATATCAACATTTCCTGAAACATCTGGATGATCTGCCGGAGGAATACCTGAATCTCCTCTCTGTCGGAGAGCCGAGAGAGAAGGTAGTCTGTGACTATGTGGGAGCCATGACGGACCGCTTTGCCATAGCAGTCTATGAAGACATCTACATACCGAAATCCTGGCAGCGATAGTGTATTACAATAAAACGGAGTAAAAAGAGTGTATTACCCTGAAGAACTGGTAGAAGAAGTCAGAGCCAGGAATGATATCGTGGATGTTATTTCCGGTTATGTGACATTGAAAAAAAAGGGAAGCAACTATTGGGGCTGCTGTCCTTTTCATAACGAGAAAACACCTTCTTTTTCGGTGTCTTCGAATAAGCAGATGTATTACTGCTTCGGATGCCATGCCAGCGGAAATGTATATACATTTCTCATGAAGTATGAAAATGATACTTTTCCGGAGGCAGTCAAGATCCTGGCAGATCGTGCGGGAGTGAAGCTGCCGGAAGTGGAAGAGACACCGGAACAGAAGAAAAAGGCCGGCAAGCGGATGCGGCTGCTGGAGGTCAATAAGGAGGCAGCCAGATATTTTTATTATATGCTGCGCAGTCCTCACGGAGAAGTGGGAATGCGTTATCTGACGGAACGAAAGCTGACCGACGAGACTATGCATCATTTCGGACTGGGCTACGCCGGGAAAAACGGCGAGCAGGTAGTCCAGTATCTGCGTAAAAAAGGCTTTACCGATGAAGAGATCAAAGATTCCGGACTTGCGATGTTCTCGGAACAGAGAGGACTCAGAAGTCAGTTTTGGAACCGGGTGATGTTCCCGATACAGGATATTAACCACCGGGTGATCGGCTTCGGAGGCAGGGTCATGGGAGACGGCGAACCGAAGTACCTGAATTCCCCAGAGACCATGATCTTCGATAAGAGACGTAACCTCTACGGACTGAATTTCGCAAGGACCGCCAGGACGGGCAACATTATCCTGTGCGAGGGATATATGGATGTCATTGCCATGCACCAGGCAGGATTCACACAGGCGGTGGCATCTCTGGGAACGGCATTTACGGTAGAGCAGGCGAATCTCCTGTACCGCTATGCGGAGAATATTCTCCTCGCATACGATAGCGACGGTGCCGGAACGAAAGCAGCACTGCGGGGGATCGGGATCCTGAGAGAGGCCGGACTTACCGGCAAGGTCATCAATATGCGACCGTATAAAGACCCGGATGAATTCATCAAGAATCTCGGAAAAGAAGCTTTTCAGGAACGGATCGATCAGGCGGAGAACAGCTTTTATTTTGAGATCCGTATCTTAAGCGAACAGTATGATCAGAGCGATCCGGAGCAGAGGACAAAGTTCCACCGGGAGATTGCACAGAAGCTGTGTGAATTCTCGGAAGATCTGGAAAGAGAAAATTATCTGCAGGCAATTGCGGAAAAATACATGATCCGTCCGGACAATCTGCGCAAAATGGTAGTTGGGATTGCGTCGCAGACGGGACTGGCAAGACCTTTGGAACGACCGAGAAGCGGTGTACAGAAAAAGGATCCCGCCGAGAATGGGCGCAGGTCCCAACGACTTCTGATCACCTGGATCAGCGATGATCCGTCACTGTACCGGATCGTAAGGAAATATATTTCCCCGGAGGATTTCACCGAGGAACTGTACCGGAAAGTAGCGGAGAGGCTATTCGATGAACTGGACAGAGATCAGTTCCAGCCTGCAGGGATCATCAGTATGTTTGAAGACGAGGAAGAACAGAGGGAGGCTGCGGAGCTGTTCCATACCACGCTCCCCGAGCTGTCCACCCGCCAGGAGAGGGAGAGAGCTTTCCATGATATTCTGCTGGCAGTGAAGAAAAACAGCTATCAATACTATATGGCAAAGCTGGGGACGGACGTCAATGCCGTGAAACAGGCGGTAGAAGGAAAAAAAGCCCTGGAAGAATTACAAAGGACGCATATTTCCCTGGAATAATGGGATTTAGGCTTTCGAATAGTTATAAAAGATACGAAATATGGCTATAAATAATGGCAATGAAAGGATGGAACCACGAAAATGGATGAAAACACACAGGCAAAATTTGCGGAGAAGGTAAAAGAACTCCTGAATATGGCGAAAAAGAAAAAGAATGTGCTGGAGTATCAGGAAATCAGTGACTTCTTCGCGGACATGCCTCTGGAAGAGGAACAGATGGAGAAGGTTCTGGAATATCTGGACCAGAATAACGTGGATGTATTGCGTATTACCGATGACGATGATGTGGACGATGAGGAGATCATTCTGACCGATGAGGATGAAGTGGATGTGGAAAATATCGACTTGTCCGTACCGGAAGGTGTCAGCATCGAAGATCCCGTACGTATGTATCTGAAAGAGATCGGTAAAGTTCCCCTGTTAAGTGCGGAGGAAGAGATCGAACTGGCACAGCGGATGGAAGAGGGTGACCAGGAGGCAAAAAAGCGTCTGGCAGAGGCTAACTTACGTCTGGTGGTCAGCATTGCCAAAAGATATGTGGGCCGTGGAATGTTGTTCCTGGATCTGATCCAGGAAGGTAACCTGGGGCTGATCAAGGCAGTGGAAAAATTCGATTACCGTAAGGGATATAAGTTCTCTACCTATGCAACCTGGTGGATCCGTCAGGCAATCACCAGAGCGATCGCAGATCAGGCGAGAACCATCCGTATTCCCGTGCACATGGTGGAGACGATCAACAAACTGATCCGCGTGAGCAGACAGCTGCTGCAGGAGCTGGGAAGAGAACCGACCCCCGAAGAGATCGCAGCGGAGATGAATATGCCGGTAGACAGAGTGCGTGAGATCTTAAAGATCAGCCAGGAGCCGGTATCCTTAGAGACTCCTATCGGTGAAGAGGAAGACAGCCACCTGGGCGATTTCATCCAGGATGATAATGTACCGGTACCTTCCGATGCGGCAGCGTTTACGTTACTGAAGGAACAGCTGGTGGAAGTACTGGGTACTCTGACAGAGAGAGAGCAGAAGGTACTGCGTCTTCGTTTCGGACTGGATGACGGACGCGCACGTACGTTGGAAGAAGTAGGTAAGGAATTTAACGTTACCCGTGAACGTATTCGTCAGATCGAGGCCAAGGCATTGCGTAAACTGCGTCATCCCAGCCGCAGCCGCAAGCTGAAGGATTATCTGGATTAATGGCGGAGATCATATTATCTAATCGAATGCAGGCATTAACAGACATGGTCACTCCCGGCACTGTGATAACAGATGTGGGGTGTGACCATGGTTTTGTATCTGTCTATCTGGTGCAGAAGGGCATTTCCCCGAGAGTGATCGCCATGGATGTAAGGTCCGGACCGTTAGAACATGCCAGAGAGCATATCAGGGAGTACGGACTGGAGGACAGGATAGAGACAAGACTTTCTGACGGTCTGCACAGCCTGAAGACCGGAGAGGCTGCCGGGATGATCTGCGCCGGCATGGGTGGGCCTCTCATGGAGAAGATTCTTACCGAAGGAAGAGAACAGGCGAAAGGGTTTCGGGAACTGATCTTACAGCCCCAGTCGGAGATCCCGCATTTTCGGACATTCCTGATGGAAGAGGGATATCTTCTGATGGATGAGAATATCATCTACGAAGAAGGAAAATATTATTTTATGATGAAGGTGCGCTGGCTGGGCGAGATGTCGGAGGATGCGGTGAGAGCACAGGTGCGAGAGTCCTGGAAAGCGGATGACGCTGCATCCGGACTGACCGGACAGCTTGGTCCGTTACTGTTGTACCGTAAGTGTCCGCTGCTTTTGAATTATGTAGAATGGCAGCTTGCGGAACATAGGAAGATCGCGAAGCGGCTGGAGCAGGAAGCAGATGCAGCGAATCCCAAAACGATGCGGCGCAGGCAGGAGATCGCAGAGGAGACTGCGCTGCTTACCCGGGCACTGGAGTGGTACGATAATGGTAAGGAACCGGATTGCATTTAGACAATAATACCTGCAAAAGGAGATTACAAAAGGACAGGGTGAGAAAAATGATCACAGTGAAGATAAACGGTGAAGAGAGACAATATCCCCAGGGGGCTACCTACGAAGATGTAGCCAATGATTACCAGAAGGAGTATGACAATCTGATCGCATTGGCAGCAAGAGACGGCAAGATCAGAGAACTGTTCAAAAAGCTGACGAGAGATTGTGAGATCACTTTTTTTACATTGAAAGACGACGTGGGGAATAAGACCTACGTCCGCTCTGCCACCATGCTTTTTTTGAAAGCAGTATTTGATGTGTTCGGAAGAGAAACGGTACAGAATTGTCGTGTAGAGTTTGCTATCGGGAACGGCTCCTACATCTCTCCCAAAGGGAAGATCAATGCGACAGAAGAAAATGCTGCAAAGATCCGTAACCGGATGCGGGAGCTGGTGGAGGCAAAGACACCTTTTCTGAAGAAATCTTATTCCCTGGATAATGCCATGGAACTGTTTCGAAGAGAGGGGATGAAGGATAAGGAAAAGCTGTTCCGTTACCGCAGAGGATCCTTCGTAAATATTTATGAAATGGACGGTTATTACGATTATTATTACGGCTACATGCTGCCCAATGCCGGCTATGTAAAGTGGTTCGACGTCATAGCGTATGAGAATGGATTTATGCTGTTGCTGCCGGATAAAAAAGATCCCACGCATGTTAAGCCGTTTCAAGAGAGAAAGCTGTTATTCCGGACGTTGAAAGAATCTGAGGAATGGGGGAAGGAGATCGGTATTGAGACTGTGGGTGATCTGAATGATCAGATCTGCCGTGGGTCGCTGAGTGAACTGATCCTGGTACAGGAAGCGCAGCAGGAGCGTAAGATCGGCGAGATCGCCAAAAGCATAGTAGACAGGGGCGGTGTGAAATTTGTCATGATCGCCGGACCTTCTTCTTCCGGTAAGACCAGTTTTTCCCACAGATTATCCATTCAGTTGAAGACCCTGGGGAAAACACCGCACCCCATTGCACTGGATGACTATTTCGTGAACAGAGAATTCACACCAAGGGATGAGAACGGTGATTACAATTTCGAATGTCTGGAAGCGATTGATGTAAAGCAGTTCAATGACGACATGTGCAGATTGTTAGCCGGTGAGCGTGTGGAGCTGCCTTCCTTTAACTTCAAGACCGGAAAGCGGGAATATAAGGGCAATTTCAAACAGCTGGGAAAGGATGATATCCTGGTCATTGAAGGAATCCACGGACTGAATGAGAAGACCTCCTATGCACTTCCCGAGGAAAGCAAATATAAGATATATATCAGCGCCCTGACCAATATCAATATTGATGAACATAACCGGATTCCCACTACGGACGGCAGACTGCTGCGTCGTATGATAAGGGATGCCAGAACCAGAGGCGCAGGAGCCAGACAGACGATTGACATGTGGGGATCTGTCCGCCGGGGCGAGGAGCAGAATATTTTCCCGTTTCAGGAGGATGCGGATGCAATGTTCAATTCCGTATTGATCTATGAACTGGCGGTATTGAAGCAGTTCGCAGAGCCGCTGCTGTTCCAGATCGACAAGGGCGAACCGGAATATTACGAGGCCAAGAGACTTCTGAAGTTCCTGGAATATTTCCTGGGTGTGACCAGTGAAAGCCTTCCCAACAATTCTCTGTGCAGAGAATTTGTGGGAGGTAGCTGTTTTAACGTGTAAACTATTCAGAGTAGCGCAATTCTGCCGCACAGGCGTCGAATGCTTGCATTCGTAAGACTGTGCGGCAGAATTGATGCGACGAAGTAACCACATGAGCAAAAGGAAAGCCTCGAAGAGGCGATTTTGCGAATGGGGTTCTGAATAGTTTACACGGTTCCCGGTTGATATTTCCCTTGCTTTTTTGATCAGGAACAGCTATAATCGAACAGGTGTAAGTAAGATAGACGATCGCGGCTGCTTTATGCAGGTGAGGAAAGTCCGGGCTTCACAGGGCAGGATGCCAGATAACGTCTGGTGGAGGTGACTCCAAGGCTAGTGCAACAGAGATATACCGCCGGCTTTATGCCGGTAAGGGTGGAAAGGCAGTGTAAGAGACTACCGTCCGGCTGGTAACAGACGGAGCCATGTAAACCCCATCCGAAGCAAGACCAAACAGAGAACAATAGACCGGCCCGGTCTGTTTTCAGGTAGGTCGCTTGATGCGGCTGGTGACAGTCGTACTAGATAGATGATCGTCATATACAGAACTCGGCTTATATTTTGCTTACACTTTTCGAGAAAAATGCGGACTGCGGGATGCGGTCCGTCTTTTATTTACAGGAAGGATATATGAGAAAAATAATCATTATTTTGTGTTGCGTTCTGGTATTTACCGGATGCGGCGCAGCACCACAACAGAATACTGTGACGGATACGGAAGTTCCTTCCGGTACAGAAGAAATCCTGCCGGATCTCTCCGGGATAGAAATGCCGGACGAGATTCCGCAGGAGCTGACGGAGACCGACCTGCGGATTATGCGATCCATCGTAAAAGTTCAGGCTGGAGATCTCTATGGAAGCGGGGTCATCTACGACGCAGACGAGGAATCTGTTCTGATCCTGACGGCGGGACATGTGCTGGACCAAAATACCGGAGAGATCCTGGTGACTTTTCCGGATGATACACAGGCCCGGGCTGCACTGCGTGCAATAGCGGTAAACAGTGATCTTGCTTTTCTGCGGGTAGATAAGAAGGAACTGGATCCGGATGGAGAGTATCCGACCGTTGCTACCGACAGAGAACGTTTTGATCAGCTGGAGGTCTATGAGGATGTATGGATGTACGGCGGGGACAATACCAAACCGATTTATGCGTTTGTAGTAAATCCCTGGATCTATGTGGAAGACTTCGAACAGTATATGCTTCTCCTGCAGGGACTGCCGGAGCCCGGAATGTCGGGCGGAGGTGCCTTCACGGAGGACGGAGTATTCTTAGGGATCCTGTGCGGCGCGGATGAAGAAGGAAAAGTGGCTGTGGTTCCTTACAGTATCATTGAGAGCGAGCGGGCAGGACTTGACAATCCGTGAAATATGATAGAAAATAAAAAAGATGGGTTTTAAACCCAGATTGGAGGAAAATACAATGACGAAAATAGATGTAGTATCCGGTTTCCTGGGTGCCGGCAAGACCACCCTGATCAAAAAGTTATTAAAGGAAGCATTGGACGGCAGCAAGACCGTTCTGATCGAAAATGAATTCGGTGAGATCGGTATCGACGGCGGATTTTTAAAAGAATCCGGTATCGAGATCAAGGAGATGAACTCCGGTTGTATCTGCTGCTCTCTGGTAGGCGATTTCGGTACTTCCCTGAAGGAAGTCATCAGCACCTATGCTCCCGAGCGAATCCTGATCGAGCCCTCCGGTGTCGGCAAGCTGTCCGATGTCCTGAAGGCTGTGGAGAATGTGGCAGGTGATCTGGATGTGGAGATCAATAGTGCAGTAGCAGTGGTAGATGCATCCAAGTGCAAGATGTATATGAAGAACTTCGGCGAATTCTTCAGCAACCAGATCGAATATGCCGGGACCATTATCTTAAGCAGAACCGATAAGGTTGACCAGGCGAAGCTGAATGCCTGCGTGGAGATGATCCGTGAGCATAATGACAAGGCAACCATCATCACCACACCGTTAGTGCAGTTGGACGGCAAGGAAGTACTAGGGACCATCGAAGGTGCTGACAAGCTGGAAGATATGATGAAGGAAATGTTAGAGCACATCCATGACGATCACGATGAGGACGAATGCTGCGGCCACGATCATGACCACGAACATCATCATCACGACCATGATCATGATGACCATGATCACGAGTGCTGCTGCGGACATCATCACGACGATGATGAGGACGAGCACGAACATCACCACCATCATGACCATGATGAGGACGAGCATGAGCATCACCATCATCACGATCATGACGAAGACCATGACCATGAGCATCATCATGAACATGACGAGAACTGCACCTGCGGTTGTCATGACCATGACCACCATCATCACCATCATGCAGACGAAGTGTTCACCAGCTGGGGTATTGAGACACCCAACACTTACAGCGCAGAGGACATCGAGAAGATCCTTACCGCTCTGGACAGCGGAGAGTACGGTGCTATCCTGCGTGCTAAGGGTATGGTACCTGCTCCCGACGGAACCTGGGTATATTATGATTATGTTCCCGAAGAACATGACATCAGAAGCGGTAAGCCGGAAGTCACTGGCAAGATCTGTGTCATCGGTTCCAAACTGGACGAGGACAAGCTTGCAGAATTGTTCCGCAAGTAAGCTGGCAGGACATATTTTGTATGTAGCAGTAACCGTAGGATAAATAGAGAAAGGTATGAATTATGACAAAACCGGTCTATATCATAAATGGTTTTCTGGAGAGCGGTAAGACGGAGTTTATCACATTTACATTAGGACAGCCGTATTTCCAGATCAAGGGCAGGACCCTGCTCATCCTCTGCGAAGAGGGCGAGAATGAGTACGATCCCGCACTTCTTAAAAAAAGCCGTACGGACGTGGTGCTGATCGAAGAGGAAGAGGAGTTCAATCCGAATCATCTGATCGAACTGGAGAAGCAGTATAAGCCCGCCCGTATCATTATCGAGTATAACGGCATGTGGAATTTCAAGAATATGAAGCTTCCCTGGTACTGGAAAGTGGAACAGCAGATCACGACCATCGACGGCTCCACCTTCCCCATGTACTATACCAACATGAAGTCTCTGTTGGCAGAGATGATCCGTAAGTCTGAGATGATCATTTTCAACCGTTGCGACGGCATCCAGGATCTGAATGTATACAAGCGTAACATCAAGGCAGTCAATCCTGCCGCAGATGTGATCTTCGAGGACTCCAACGGTGAGATCGACGAGATCTTCGAGGAGGATCTGCCCTACGATCTGAGCCAGGATCCCATCGTACTGGACAACCAGGGCTACGGCATCTGGTATCTGGATTCCATGGATCACCTGGAGCGTTACGTGGGTAAAAATATCCAGTTCCTTGCCATGGTATTAAAGCCCGAGGAATATCCCGACGGTTATTTCGTACCGGGACGCATGGCAATGACCTGCTGTGCCGAGGATATGGCATTCTTAGGTTATGCCTGCGAGTATGCGGGCACGAAAGACCTGAAGCAGAAGGAATGGGTCAAGGTGACAGCAAAGGTTGCCAAAGAATACTTTGCAGACTATAAGGGAGAGGGCCCCGTACTTCATGCCATCAGCGTGGAGAAGGCAAAGGCTCCCAAGGATCCCGTGATCAGTTTTAATTAGAAAGGATCAGCTCTATGAAAAAGAATCCCATAAAGAGCGACCTGCGGGAGACAACAGCAGGAAAAGTGACATTTCTTTTCCTGCTGTTTTTGTATACCGGGGTCATGTTATATCTGTTCTGGATGGAATGCTATCAGGTGCCGGGATTCCAGTCGGATATGCCGGACTATGTGAATAAGGTGGCAGGCATTGCGGGGAATTATGAATTCCCCTATCCGATCCTGTTCTGGACTGCCAGACTTTCCGCATGGCTGATCGGAGCGAAGGCTGCAATGGCGGTCACCACGGCGCTTTTTAACCTGGCAGCAGTGATCATCACGAAGTACTATATGAACCGTGAGATGCGTAAAAACAGTCATTATGAAACTTTGTCACATAAAAAGCAGGTCATGACCGATATTGTGGTGACACTGCTTGTGTTTGCACTGTTTCTGCTGTCGAATCTGTATTCGCCCAAGAATACCGCATTTTTCGGCTTTGATTATGCATACCGCTGCATGGGCATTTATACACCGAATCCTTTCTGGAATGCCACTTACCTGGCAACCAGACCCTTTGCGATTATCTGCTTTTTTGAGACGGTAAAGGTATTGTCGGAATATCAGAGGGATTTTCAGTGGAAGAACTGTACGCTGTTTGCAGTCAGCCTCCTGCTGACGACCATGACCAAACCGAGCTTTACTATGGTGGTGGTGCCTCTGATCGGTCTGATCCTGCTGGTGCAGCTGATCGCAAGCCGCGGAAAAAGCTTTCGCAATGCGTTCTGTCTGTGTGTGACCATGATACCTACGGGGATAGCCCTGCTGTATCAGTTCTCCGGAATCTTTACCGGGACGAATGCCATGGGGGAGGAGACCGGGATCGCCATCGGCTTTGCCAAAGTATGGAGTAATTATTCCAAAAGTATCCCGTTGAGTATTGTTATGGGAATGGCATTGCCTATTGGTGTCCTTTTCCTGAATCTGCTGTTTGATCTGAAAAGTATAAAACAGAACAGGTATTACTGGTTTGCGTGGTTAAATTATATTGCAGCAACCTTGATGTTCTTAGTCTTCTATGAAAAGGGCTTCCGCATGATGCATGCGAACTTTTCCTGGGGATATATGCACGGTATGTTTTTCGTATTCCTGATGACACTGATCGTTATGGTGAAAAATATCCGGGAATGGTGGAAGAGCTGGAAGGTGATCTTCGTGATCGGAGAGATTGTGGTATTTTTCTACCATCTGGTGTGTGGTGTGAATTTCCTGATGTATGCTGTTATGGGGAATGATCTGGCCGGTTTTTAGATGCCGGGGGGTAAGGCAGAGCATGTAGAAAGCTTATCGTGACAGACAAGATACGAAAAATACAAAAGTTACATAAGATACTATGAGAAAGGAGAGTGTTTCATGAGTATGAGTATAGTAGCCGGTCTTCTGATTCCTTTTTTGGGGACGACTGCAGGGGCAGCCTGCGTCTTTTTCCTGAAAAAACAGATTGGCGGCAATATACAGAGAATATTTACCGGATTTGCTGCCGGTGTCATGGTGGCAGCTTCGGTGTGGTCTTTACTGATACCTGCCATGGATATGTGTGAAGAGATGGGAAAGCTCGCATTTCTTCCCGCAGCGGTTGGATTCCTGATCGGTATTGTTTTTTTGTTGTTCATCGATAGTCTGGTGCCCCATCTGCATGTGGGCAGTGAGACTCCGGAGGGGCACAAGAGCAGTCTGAACCGTACGGCTATGCTGATGTTAGCTGTGACGATCCATAATTTCCCCGAGGGTGCGGCTTGTGGTGCTATTTTTGCCGGCGTGCTGAGTGGTGACGGAACGGTTACCATGGCAGGCGCCCTGACGCTGGCTATCGGTATTGCCATTCAGAATTTCCCGGAGGGAGCAATCATCTCCCTGCCCCTTCGCAGTGAGGGTAACAAGCGGAGCAGATCCTTCGCGCTGGGTGTGTTGTCTGGAGCGGTGGAACCGGTGGGCGCAATACTTGCCATTGCACTGGCAAGCATTGTGACACCGATCCTTCCGTATATGCTGGCATTTGCCGCAGGTGCCATGATCTATGTGGTCGTGGAGGAGCTCATTCCGGAAGCCAGTGAGGGAGAGCATTCCAACCTGGGAACCATTGCCTTTGCAATTGGTTTTGCGTTGATGATGATGTTGGATGTGGCACTGGGATAATGTGAACAGGGTAACATTTGCAAAAGCAAAGTAAGAACAGCAGGAAGGGTGTACGGGAATGTCCGTGGAAAATGAAAAAGAAATACAACAGCTGAAAAACCGGATCCGTGAACTGGCAGATAAATCCTACAACCAGAACCAGTACACCTTTACCGGATTCTTAGGACTGGCGGAACAGGATGCCCTGTGGCAGGTGGAACGGGAAGTGAAGTTCGCAGGGATCACCTTATACGGCGGCAGGGAAGAGGCAGAGCGGAAGATCCTTCGCTTCGGCAGTGAGGCGGAGCTGGGCTATGAACAGCCCTTTCCTATCTGCTGTATCCGGATCAGACCTCTATCCGCGAAATTTGCAGACAAGCTGTCCCACAGGGATTATCTGGGGGCACTGATGAATCTTGGTATTGAACGCAGCACCATCGGCGATATTCTGCCGGGAGAGGGCGAAGCTTTTTTGTTCTGTCAGGATACCATTGCGGAATTTATCTGTGATAATCTGGAGCAGATCCGCCACACCCACGTGAAGTGTGAGGTGGTGGATGCGGCGGCAGAAGTACCGCAGGAAGAACCGGTGCGACAGGTCATTCAGGTGGCAAGCCCACGTGTTGATGCTGTCATTGCCAAGGTATATAATAAATCCAGAAGCGACTGCCTGGAGCTGTTCCGGGCGGGAAAGGTATATGTGAACGGCAGGCTGTGTGAAAATAATTCCAAGCCCCTGGAGGCGGGGGATGTGGTAAATGCCAGAGGCTACGGTAAATTCTGCATAAGCGGTGAACCCCATGCCACGAGGAAGGGGAAGCTTGCCATAGAGGCGGAGGTATATCCGTAGGGAAGTATTTCCGGAAGAACAGAAGGAGGTTAAACAGTGTATCATTATACTGCGATTCAATGGTTATTTTTCTTTTATTTTTACTGCTTTTTCGGTTGGTGTTTTGAATCCACATATGTATCCATAAAGAGCAGGAAATTAGTTAATAGGGGGTTCATGCGCGGACCGTTCCTGCCGCTGTACGGCAGCGGCGCCATCATGATGTTAGTGGTGTCCATGCCGTTCCAGGATAATCTGGTGATGGTCTACATCGCCGGATGTATCGGGGCCACAGTGCTGGAGTATGTCACAGGCGTGACCATGGAGGCATTATTTAAAGTCAGATACTGGGACTATTCCAAGAATAAGTTCAATTTCCAGGGACATATCTGCCTGGGGTCCTCGCTGGCATGGGGTGGTCTGACGATCCTGATGACGGAGTTTATCCATAAGCCCATTGAACATCTGGTATTGTCCATTCCGGACAGCATCCTCACTCCGGTGACACTGCTGCTGACGGCGCTGATCGGTGCGGATTTCGCATTGTCCTTCAAGGCAGCCCTGGATCTGCGGGATGTACTGGAGAAGATGGAGAAGGCAAAAGAAGATATGCTGCGGATCCAGAAACGGCTGGATGTTATTATTGCTGTGACCAGTGAGGATCTGGAGAACCGCAAGGAGGGATTCAGCGAGAGTCTGGCCCAGAAGAAGGAAGACTTTACGGAGGGGATTACTACGAGAGTAGAGGATCTGAAGTCCAGTATTGAGCAGAAGCTGGAAAGCATCCGCACTTCTTCCCAGAAATCTCCCGGTCAGTATCTGGACAGCGTGAAGAATGAAGTGCTGGAGCTGAAACAGAAGTACACCAGAAGCGTGGCAGACAGAGAGAATGTCAGCAGCTTAAGAGATTTCTTCCAGCGTGACATGATTCGTTCCAACCCTACCATGAGCTCTGAGAAATTCAAGGAAGCTCTGGAAGAACTGAAAGAGCACTCCAATAAGAAAAATGAATAAAAAGCAGAAAAAAGCATGTCTGTGATGCCCGTTTTTAGGGGGGGCGGAAGGGCATGCTTTTTTTGCACATGGAAAATGAGAAAAAAGGAAAAAATAGGAAGAAATAGGGTTGACAATATAACGGGGGGGGTAAACTAAATAGCGGTAAAAATAAAATCCATAACATTATACTTAGGAGGAATGAGATAATGAAAAAGAAATTAATCATTGCCGCAGCCATTGCATTCGCAGTATTTGCAATTCCTTACGGCAGCAGTGCACTGTCTACCGTATCTGTAGCAAGTGAGAATAATACGGTGGTTACACCGAGCACCAAACCGGTAGAAGAGGTAAAGAATGCGGTAGATGCTATTGATACATCCAAGATTACTGATGCGGCATCTGCAGATAATGCGGCAGTTGCTTTGATGAAGATCGGTTCTCAGGATCTGAAGGAAGCAATGAATGCAGGACAGGATACTGTTAATGATGTTGCAGCCATCGAAGCAGCATACAAAAAGGCAAAGGGAATTAAGGATACTACCCTCGATAACTCCGGCGCTGTAAAGGCTGTAGGCATTGTTGGTGCAGCCTTTGTTGCTTCCGATACAACACTGAGTGTAGAAGCACCAGCGGCTACTCCTGAGATTGCTTCTTCTACATACGCAGTAACTTCTGCTCCCGTATATGTAGAAATCAGCCTGAAAGCTGGTACTTCTTCCGTAAAATCTCTGCCTATCCCTGTAGCAGTTACCATTGAGACTCCTGCGGGTGTAGATGGTAATAAGGCAGTGATTTTCCACTTTGTAAATGGTGGACTGGAAGAAATCAAGCCTATTTACAATGCTTCCGCAAACACTTTGACCTTTACTGTAAATCACTTCTCCACTTTTGCTATTGCAGAAGCTAATAATACCGCAACAGCAGAAGGTACTGACAACGCATTTGGAAGATATCGTGACAATGTGGCAAGCGAGATCGCTAATGCCAAGGACGGTGCTACCGTCAAGATCAGCAGAGACAAGAACATCAATGCTCTGCCCAACGATATAATGCAGGCTCTGTACAAGAAGCAGACTGTAGCTCTGGAGCTGGAGTACACCTTCGAAGGCAATGAGTATACGGTAACCATTCCTGCCGGTAAGGCAGAAGACAATGCTATTGAATGGTATGGTCCTCTGTACCTGCAGATGCGTTACAGCAAATAAGTAACCGTAAGGAAATGAAATAACCACAGAATATAAGGCACTCTTCAGTCACTGAGGGGTGCCTTGTTTTTAAGCTTGAAGGATAATACAGGGTATGAAGAAGCAGGAACAAAATGAAAAAGAGACTCTGAGTATGTTGGTCTATGGTTATCTGGTGATCCTTTTTGCCGGATTACCGTTGTATATGCAGAATAAGCTGGTGATGATCGGAAACGCAAAGTATTTGTTTTTCCGGAACACCACGCTGGTAATGGGAGTATTTGTGGTGCTGGCAGTGCTGTGGCAGAAGATCCGTAGAGAACGGAAGACAAAACGGCTGTGGAAGAAAACAGATGTGTTTATGCTGTTATATCTGGCATCTGCGATTCTTTCCTATGGGATCAGCCCCTGCAGGGAGACTGTTCTTCTGGGGTATCCCGGCTGGTATATGGGGTTGGTGACCCAGGTGCTTCTGGTGGGGATCTATTTCACAGTATCCCGGTATTATGACGGCAGCAGAAGTATCTGGTGGATTGCCGGGATCACGGCAGGGATTGTGACATTTATCGGACTGTTGAACCGCCTGGACATCGATGTACTGGGAACTTTCCGGGGAATGGAAAACGGAGAATGGAACCGGACCCAGCTGTTGTCCACCATCGGTAACAACAACTGGTATGCAGGCTATATCAGTGTGACGGCAGGTATCTCTCTGGCAGCTGCTTATATGGGAAAACGACAGGGCAGAGTGTTGGGGATGCTTGGAAGCTTTCTTTTTTTTGCATCGGCCATTACATCCAACAGTACCACAGCCATACTGGCGGCCTGCGGATTAAGCCTGCTTTTGTTCCTTGTTTCTCTGCGGCAGAGAGGCCGGCTGCTGCGGGCATTGGAGATCCTGATGCTTCTGCCGCTTTCGGTATTTATAGTCCGGTTGTTCTTATTGTTACATCTGACCGGACTGGTGATAGCGGGGGATGTCGAAAAGAGGCTCTTTTTTACCACGGTATGGTATATTGTATTTGGTGCGGAAGCGGTGTTGTACCTGATCCTGCGAATACGCGAAAGGCAACAGCAAAAAGATTTTCTGGAAAGCGGCAAAATATACCGGATCGTTGTTGTTGCCGGAGCGGTGATGATATGTTCGGGAGTGCTTTTGGGATGTCTTCTTGGAGGAATCGTTGGAAATGAAATGGTGTCTGAGGCTGCCGACGGGCGATTGGCCCTGTGGAAGGTCACATTACTAACCTATGGAAAAGAAGGAGCGCTATACAAATTCTTCGGCACCGGTCCCGGAAGCTATTACCATATGCTCTATCAATGGGGCAGCGATGCCATGGACTGGATCAACAAAGGTCTTTTGGACAACAACATCTATTCCAACGCCCACAACGAATGGCTGACCCTGCTGGTCGAACAGGGATTCTTTGGCGTGACCGCCTACATTGGTATTTTTATCACAACCCTTACGGATCTGCGAAAAAAGATATCCCAAAGCCCGGAGTGCCTTGCTGTTTTCCTGGGACTGACCGGCTACCTGATCTGTTCCCTGTTTACTTTTCAACATGTATTATCCACACCCTTTGTCTTTGCCCTGCTGGGCATGGCAGAGGGTGTTTTATGTAAAGTCATCTTAATAAAGTCTTAAAGGTTTTTCCTGTTTTTTATTAATCGTTAATCTGTTACAATAAATTCATCAACGGGACATCTGTGGACAAAGCAGATGCCCGTCAGCGTAAGGGCTCCTTGCGCAGGAAGTGTCCGGGCTGCAGCCACCGGCACAGAAATGAGGGAGAGTATGTACAATATATTGATCTGTGATGATGAGAAGGATATCGTAAACGCGTTAAAGATATACTTGAATGACAGCAATTACCATTTTTTAGAGGCTTTTGACGGTGAGGAAGCCGTACATCTGGTAGACACGAATGAGGTGCATCTGGTACTGATGGATATTATGATGCCGAAGCTGGACGGCATACAGGCAATGATAAGGATCCGGGAGAAGAGTAATGTTCCGGTGATCCTGCTGACAGCCAAGGGTGAGGATTCCGACAAGGTGCTGGGACTTACGGTAGGAGCGGATGACTATATCACGAAGCCGTTTAATCCCATCGAGGTATCTGCCAGGGTGAAATCACAGCTGCGGCGTTATATGCAGCTGGGTGGCGGAAGTGTGCGGCCGGATGTGATCAGAGTCGGAGGGATTGAACTGGATGACAAGGAGAAACGGGTGACGCTGGACGGTGAACCGGTAGCACTGACCCCTACGGAATATGATATTTTAAAGCTGCTGATGCAGAATCCGGGGCAGGTATTTTCTCCGAGAGAGATTTATTCGAAGATCTGGAATGATCTGCCACTTGGCAGCGAGAATACCGTGGCAGTCCATATCCGGCATCTGCGGGAAAAGTTAGAGATCAACCCGGCGGAACCCAGATATCTGAAGGTGGTCTGGGGACAGGGCTACAAGTGTGAGAAGCAGGGATAAGAGCAGGCAGGAGCGCGGAGCTGCTCCGGGAAGTAAGGAGACAGGAATATGGATAACAGGGAAGAAAACAGCAGGAATACAGAACAGGACAGAGTGGATAATCCGGTGGAAAATACAGTGAGTACGATGGTAGAAACAGCTTTGTCAGAGAATAAAAGGGAACGAAAAAAAAGAGAAAAAGCCGAGAAAAAAAAGAATGCGCCGGCACAGGGAAACAGTCTGTTGGGCAGCACATTGGCAAAGATCATGGCATTTGTTCTGATGATCGCAGCCGCAATTGTGGGGGTGTTGGGACTCTATGGTACCTGCATGCTTGCAGACAGTGGAGCGTATTCCTCCGGTAAAATGATGTTTATCCATGATCAGCTGTTGTACCGGCAGGTCAATCAGGATCTGTATCGGATACGCGACTGGTATGAGAATGAGAGCTTGCAGACCATGGAAGCTTATTGCAGGCAGCGGAACATCTGGGTAAAGGTGGAGAGCTACGATCTGGATACGGATGAATTCCTGGGAGAATGGAAGAACGAGGATTATGTAGACAAGACAAATGATCTGACTTACCGGCTGGAGTCCCAGGTGCAGCATAGGAATGATAACACCTATATCAACACAGAAACTTCCTCTGCCTATGATGGCTATGAAAGTTATGGAAGCACTGAAAGCTCTGATATCATGGAGCTTGAACCATCTGTCAATACCGGGTCTGATGTGGAAAGCATGACGGCAGCGGAGCAGGAAGCCCTTTCCTCCGGTAATCTGGAGAAATATCTGGATCTGGGGGACAGCGTATCCTTAGGTGGAGAGACCTATGTGCCGGTTGAACGGGCGGAACAATATGCCAAATGGATGATCGAGGATGCCTTAAGTGAGACAGAACGGCTGCAGGAAGAGGTTGCAGAGGAAGCATTAGCAGAGCGTAACAAGCGTATTGTGGTTACCCTGACAGTGAATTCCAGCCTGCCGAAGGAAGATGAATATGCCCTGATCTATCATCAGGCAGAGCAGCTTTATGATAACCGAAATGTGATCCCCGTGGTATGCTGTGCGGGAACGGTACTGGCATTATTATGCTTTATTTTCCTGCTGTGCAGTGCCGGACATAAGAATGGCAGGGAGGGTATTACTCCCAGTGCGATCCATGAGATCCACCTGGATGTGTATACAGTGGTCGTTGCCGTTGGAGCTTTTACCGGTCTGTACCTGGCTTTTGGATGGATCGGTATGAACCTGTCAAATATGATCAATCTGATCGTGTTGGTGGTACTGTTTGCGGCAGAGGTGATATGGTGTACCTTGTATTTCATGGAGCTGGCCATCCGCCTGAAAATGGGAAAATGGTGGCAGAATACGATCCTGTATAGAGTGTTCCGGTTCTTCGGAAGATTCTGCAAGAGAGTTTTCCGCGGTATTGTGAAATTGATCCGTGGGATTCCTATGGTATGGAGAACAGCACTTTTGTGCCTTGCAGTCTGCGTGGTAGAGTTTTTCGGTTTAATGCTGTTTTATAATAATACAGATGTATTACTCTTTTTCTGGGCCATAGAGAAATTTATTCTGTGCGGTGCGATTACTTTTGTGGCATTGATGTGCAAAGAACTGCAGGAGGGCAGTGAAGCATTGGCGGACGGAGATCTGAATTATAAGCTGGATACCTCCCATATGGTATTGTCCTTCAAGGAGCACGGAGAGAATCTGAACCGCATCGGCGAGGGAATTTCCGCAGCCGTGGAGCAGAGGATGAAGAGTGAACATCTGAAGACGGAGCTGATCACGAATGTGTCCCATGACATAAAGACCCCGCTGACTTCCATTATCAATTATGCGGATCTCATCGGAAAAGAAGTGTCCGGTGATGCGAAGGATACCGGAGATGGTGCCGGTACAGAGACTGCACAGGAGAGAGAACAGCATATATCGGAGTATGCCGAGGTGCTGCTGCGTCAGTCCCAGAAGTTGAAAAAGCTGCTGGATGACCTGCTGGAGGCATCCAAAGCTACCACCGGCAATCTGGAGGTCCATCCGGAGGTCTGCGATGTGTCGGTACTGCTGTCACAGGCGGTGGGGGAATACGAGCAGCGCTTTTCTGAAAAAAAGCTGGAGACCATCGTAAAACAGCCGGAGGAGACCGTGAAGGTCATGGCGGATGGCAGACATCTGTGGAGGGTGTTCGACAATCTGTTAAACAATATTTACAAATATGCCCAGGCAGGAAGCCGTGTCTATCTGAATGTAGAGCATGACGGACAGAATGCGAACATCATTTTCCGGAACATGTCGGCCTACCCGCTGGAGATGTCACCGGAGGAGCTGGAAGAGCGGTTCACCAGAGGGGACAGATCCCGCCATATGGAGGGCAACGGACTGGGACTGTCCATTGCCAAGAGCCTGACGGAGCTGCAGAAGGGCGATATGGAGATCGTTACGGACGGTGACCTGTTCAAGGTGGTGATCACGCTGCCTGAGACGATGTAAACTGTTTTTGTAACTATTCAGCCCCATTCGCAAAACAAATTTTCTAAAAATAGTATTGACAAAACAGAAAAGAAAGATTATTCTTAGACACATAAACAACATTCATAAGTTTACCAAACCTGTGAGGAAGAGTAGTAAGCCTTAGGGAATTTTACAGAGAGCCGTGGGTGGTGGGATCACGGTAAAGGAACTTTCGCCGAATGGACTTCCGAGGCTGGCCCGAGAACAGATCAGTTTTAGGCGTCAGCGGGATTCGGACCCGTTATCAAGCCGATGGATATGATAGTATCCAGAGAAAAGTGGACATAATTCGTAAGGAATTGTCAAATTGAGTGGCACCACGATGATGAGCAGGAGCTTATTACCGTCTCAAATGTATAGGAATATACATTTGAGGCGGTTTTTTTATTCGGGGTTCAGTAATCTTATGAGCAAACTAATTTCAATTGCGTGGATACGCAGAAAGAGAGGAATAAGATTATGAAGAAGAGAATTTTAGCAGCAGTATTAACCGCAGTTATGGCAATGGGTGCCCTCACCGGATGCGGCAGCACAGGAAGCAAGGATAACTACACCATCGGTATTATGCAGTACGCCGTACACGGATCTTTGGATAACTGTCGGGAAGGATTTTTACAGGGACTTGCCGAGGAAGGCATCGTAGAGGGCGAGAACCTGACGATTGAATATGTCAATGCACAGGCAGACAACGGAACCTCCGCCATGACAGCCAGCAATTTCGTAAGTAAGAAAGTAGATATGATCTGTGCCATCGCAACTCCTTGCGCCATGGCAGCATATAATGCTACAATGAATACAGATATTCCCGTGATCTACACCGCAGTATCCGATCCTGTGGAAGCAGGTCTTGCCAATGAAGACGGTACTCCCGTAGGCAACATCACAGGTACTTCCGATGCGTTAGCAGTAGATGCACAGTTAAAAATGATCCGTGAGGTACTTCCCGAAGCGAAGACCATCGGCATCATCTACACTACCAGCGAAGCAAACTCTATCAGCACCATCGCAGAGTACAAGGCTCTGGCAGGTAACTACGGATTCGAGATCGTGGACAGCGGTGTTACCGCAATGTCTGAGGTGGCTCTGGCAGCAGCGGATGTCGCATCCAAGGTAGACTGCATTACCAACCTGACCGACAATACCGTAGTAAGTGCATTGCAGACCGTACTGGATGAAGCTAATAAAGCAGGCATCCCGGTATTCGGTTCTGAGGTAGAGCAGGTTAAGGCAGGCTGCGTGGCATCCATGGGTCTGGAATATATCGAGCTTGGCAAGCAGACCGGTAAGATGGCAGCGAAAGTCCTGAAGGGAGAGGCAAAGGCTTCTGAACTGAACTTCGAAGTGATCTCCGAGCCCAGCCTGTATGTGAACTTCGCAGCAGCAGAGAAGATCGGTCTGGAATTACCTGAGAACTACAAGACTGATGCTTACCAGTCCTTTGATGAGATCGTGGTACAATAGGAGGTTTTTATGGCACTATTATTAAGCGTACTGGAACAAGGAATGATTTACGGCATCCTGGCACTGGGTGTCTACATTACCTATAAAATACTGGATTTTCCGGATCTCACGGTCGATGGCAGCTTCCCCTTTGGGGCTGCCATCACTGTGCGTCTGATCAACGGCTTCGGTGTACCGGCGATTCTCACGCTTCCCATTGCGTTCCTCGGCGGAGCACTGGTGGGAATCTGTACCGGACTGATCCATGTGAAATTAAAAGTGAGAGATCTGCTCTCCGGTATCATCATGATGACCGGTCTGTATACCATCAATCTGTGGGTGGCAGGCTCCGGCTATGTAGCTATTTTTGACAAGGAAAATATTTTCAACAACAGCCTTGTGAACAGTATTACCCCGGGCTTTTTGGTAAATTTCAAAAATGTGATCATTATTTTCCTGATCACCATGGTAGCAAAATATCTGTTAGACTGGTACATGAGCACCAAGTCCGGATTTTTACTTCGTGCCGTAGGTGACAATGATACCATCGTTACCAGCCTCGGCGTGGACAAAGGACTGGTGAAGATCGTGGGTCTGTCTATTGCCAACGGCCTGGTATCCTTAAGCGGCTGCATCTATGCACAGCAGCAGAGAAGCTTTGAAATCTCTATCGGAACCGGTGCGGTAGTCATTGGTCTTGCCAGTGTTATCATCGGCACCAGCCTGTTCAAGAAGGTAACATTCTTCCGTGTGACCAGCAGCGTAGTGGTAGGATCCATTTTGTATAAGGCATGTGTGGCAGTTGCCATGTTCGCAGGCATCAGCCCCAACGCCATCAAGCTGATCACAGCAGTCCTGTTCCTGATCATTCTCGTGATCAGCATGGACAGAAAGAAGGTGAAAGCATGCTAGAGCTTATCAATATCAATAAAAATTACAATCCCGGCTCGGTCAACGAGCTGTGTCTGTTCAAGGATTTCAATCTTACCGTAAAGGACGGAGAATTCGTATCTGTCGTAGGAAGTAACGGTTCCGGTAAGACTTCCATGCTGAATATCATCTGCGGAAGTATTGCGGTGGACAGCGGCAGGATACTGATCCACGGAGAAGATATTACAAAACAGAAGGATTATATCCGTCAGCGCCGGATTGGCAGAGTGTATCAGGATCCCTCCAAAGGGACCTGTCCCAGCATGACAATCCTGGAGAACATGTCCATTGCGGAGAATAAGGGCAAGCCGTATAATCTGGGACGTGGTGTAAATAAGGCAAAACTGGAAACTTATCGTGAGATGTTACGACCTCTGAATTTAGGTCTGGAGGATAAAATGGGTGTGCAGGTCGGTTCCCTCTCCGGAGGACAGAGACAGGCGCTGGCACTGCTCATGGCGACCATGACACCGATTGATTTCCTGATCCTGGATGAGCATACCGCAGCGCTGGATCCCAAGACTGCGGAGATCATCATGGAACTCACCGACAAGGTCGTGAAAGAGAAGAAAGTGACCACCATTATGGTCACTCATAACCTCCGCTATGCTGTGGAGTACGGCAACCGTCTGATCATGATGCATGAAGGAAAAGCAATCCTGGATAAGGCTGGCGAAGAGAAGAAGAGCATTAACACGGAAGAGATTATGGGAATCTTCAATAAGATCAGTGTAGAATGCGGTAACTAAATTGAAAGTTTACGAAAGTATAGTTGCGCATAGGCAAAATAAGAACCGTGATTGGGAGCTTGCTCACAAATCACGGTTTTT
>OGMO01000610.1_pt1 | contig 30186 bp, 23 predicted proteins | sample 1573241 | NCBI WGS metagenome assembly OGMO01 (sample SAMEA2581896, study PRJEB24529) | metagenome | biome: Human gut stool | place: China | collected 2011 | reverse complement strand
CTGAATTATACACTCGACCCTTTTATTTGTCAACTATTTAGTGATCTGGTTAATAAGAGAATGTCCGTCTCGCCAAGCTCATCCGCCCGACTCGCAGGGGCGGCCGCCGCCATCCTTCTTGCGTCCGCACCGGTCTTCGTCCATGCGGCCCCGGGAGCCGTGCCGCCCGTCGTGGTCGCCGTGCAGGCCTCGGGCTCGGGTGCGATCGAGCGAAGCTTCATCAGTGCGAGCGTGGACCATCTCACCTATGCGCTTCCGGACACGCCGCTCGTATTCCGCTACCTGCCGCTCGACGAGATCCAGAAGCTCGCCGAGTCGAGAAGAGTCGACTTCGTGCTCGCGCCGCCCGACGGCTACGTCGTTCTCGAACGCTTCTTCGGCGCCCGCTCGCTCGTGAGCCAGACGATCCGCGAATCCTCTTCGGCCGACTCGGTCCTGGGCATCGTCGTCGCCGTGAACGCCGCGAAGGCTCCCGACGCCTCCGCCTCCGTCCTCAACGGCGCCTCCATTCTCGTGCCCGAACTTGACGGCATGCCCGCCCGCATGCTCAGGCGAGAGCTCATGCACGCAGGCGTCGAGCGCGCCGTGCCCGAAGCCCTGCGCACGAAGACGGACGATCCCGAAGGCGCCATTCTTGAAGCCGTCGCCTCGGGACGCGCCGACGCGGGCATCCTGCCCGCCTGCTACGTCGAGCGGCTCTCCGCGACCGATCCCAAAAGACTTTCGGGCCTCAGGCTCGTCACGACCGACCGTGCCTCGCAGACGAGGTGCAGGTCCTTCTCCGTCTTCTATCCCGGCTGGACGCTCGCCTCCTTTCCGCACACGCCGCCCGAACTCAACGCGCTCGTCTCGGGCACGTTGCTGGGCATGCCCACGGACGCCGACGGCTGCGACTGGCGGCCGGGCGCACGATACGACGCCGTGCACGAGCTTCTTGAGGCGCTCGGCGACGCGGCCTACCTGCGCCAGTCCCAGTTCAGCTGGGAGGCCTTCGTCAGAAACTACGGCGTCTGGCTCGCATTTCTCGCCGCCGTGCTGCTCGGCATCGTCGTGCACAGCGTGCGCGCCGAATACCTGATCCGCCGCCGCACCACGGAGCTGATGCGGGCCGTGGAGGAGAAGCGGCGCGTCGAGGAGGAAGCCAAACGCTACAACGAAAGGCTCGTCGCGATGGAGCGTGCGGGCCTCGTGGGCGAGCTCTCCTCGATGATCGCGCACGAGCTCAAGCAGCCGCTCGCCGTCATCCGCAACTACGCCCGCGGCCTCTCCCGCACCATGGCCCACGGCGGCTCCGCCGACCCCGAGGTCTTCAGGACCGTACTCGCCAAGATCGACTCCCAGAGCACGAAGGCCTCGGACATCATCGACCACGTCAGAAGCTTCGCAAGACAGCCCGCCCAACCCGTGCCGACGTCTCTCTCGGACCTTGCCGAAAAGGCGATCGCACAGTTCTGCGCCACGCGCGGACTCGAGGTCTCCAGGCGCATCGAGCCCGGCGTCACGATCCTCGCCGACGCGCTCGAGATGGAGCTTCTCATCAGCAATCTTCTCAAGAACGCCGCAGACGCCACGGCAGGCACTGATGACGCCGTCATCCGCGCGAGCCTCTCCGCAGAGGACGGCACGGCCATGCTCACGATCTCGGACAACGGCCCGAGGCTCACCGACGAGCAGTTCGCCCGCCTCACCATCCCGCTCAACACCTCGAAGCCCCAGGGCCTCGGCCTCGGACTCGTGATCGTGCGCCGCATCGCCGAATCCGCACGCGGCCGCGTACTCTTCGAGCGGCTTCCCGAACGAGGTCTCGCCATCACCGTCAGCCTGCCCGTCTGCGAACAAAACTACAGGACTTGAAATGCCGGCAAACTCGCTTTCCCTCATCCGCATCGTCGACGACGACGCAGAAATGCGCGAATCGCTCGAATTCCTGCTCTCCACCGAAGGGTGGAAGTCCCGCAGCTACGCATCGGCCGAGGCCTTCCTCGAGACCGACGACGTCATGGTGCCGGGATGCCTCATCCTCGACATCCGCATGCCCGGCCTGAGCGGCCTGCAGCTTCAGGAGTTTCTGAAGAAGAAGGACTATTCGCTTCCCATCCTCTTCATCACCGCGCACGGCGACATCACGATGGCCGTCGAGGCGGTCAAGAACGGCGCCTTCGACTTCCTGCCCAAGCCGCTTGATGATGAAAAGCTGCTCGCGAGCGTCGAGAAGGCCGTCGCGCTCGACTGGGAGCGGCGCTCGCACCACACGAGTCACGCCGCCGCCATGAAGGACCTCGCCACGCTCACGCCGCGCGAGCGCGAAGTCGCCGGCCTCGTCGCCGAGGGCCTCCTCAACAAGGTGATCGCCGAACGCCTCGGCATAGCGGAAAAGACCGTCCAGATCCACCGCGGTCAGGTCTGCCGCAAGCTCAAGGTCCGCTCCGCAGTCGAGATCTCCCGCATTCTGGATCAGGCCGAAGGCCGCTGAGGCCGGCCCGCATTCTTCCTGCCGTCAGGCGCTGCGGCCCGCCGCAGCAAAGCCCGCCTCGCGGCCGAAGACGACCGACTCGAGCGAAAGGTTTCCGGGCACGCAGCGCATGCCGTGCACGCCGCCCGTGATCTCGCCTGCCGCGAAGAGCCCCTCGACGTGCTCGCCCGAGGCGGTCAGCACGCGCCCGCCCCCGTCGATCCTCACGCCTCCGAGCGTCGCCGATCGACCGAGCGTGACGGGCATCACCAGCATGTCGTTGTCATCGATGCGCACGCGCCAGCTCTTGCCCAGACGGTCTCCGGGCCCTTCGCCGTACGTTCTCACGGCGTCGACGATCGAGGCTCGCGACGGGGCGCCCTCCATGCCCGCCATGTCTTCCGAGCCCGTCACGCGCCTTGCCGTTCCTTCGGCAAGCAGCGCCTCGATCCGGCCGCGGCGAACCTCGGGCAGCCGTGCGACGTCCGAGAAGGAGGCCGCAAGCCACAGCACGTTGCCCGGCGCATCGAGGAGCGCCTCGACGACGGCCTCCCTGTCCTGCTCGTTGACCACGCGTCCAGGCGAGGCGTCGACGAGGATGAAACGCAGCGGATGGAAGGGACACACCGCAAAACCCGCGCGGCCGGCCGTGCCCATGGTGAGCGAAAAGTAGTCCGTGCCGACGAGGTAGGCGCCCGCCTTCACCGCTGCCCTGAGGCCGAGCCCCGAGGCGCGTCCCCCGCGCATGTCGAAAAGCGCGCCAAGGCGCCTGTCGTGCCTTGCGCAGAGCGCCGCATCGGACGCAAAGCCGCCCGTGGCGAGCACCGTCGCGGGCGCCCTGAGGATTCGGCGCCTTCCGTCCGCATCCTCGGCCGCAACGCCCGTGACGCGTCCCTGCGCATCAAGCACGAGTTCCCTGAAGGTGAGTCCCTGCAGGACCGTCACGCCCGCATCCAGAGCAGCGTTCATCATCGCGAGACGTCCCGCCCTGTAGTCGGAGGCGACGCAAGTTCTCGGATAGACGCCGCCCGGAATCTGGCGGACCTTGTTCTCGAATCCGACGCCGAAGCCCTCGAGCCACTTGAGTGCAATATAGGCCTGATAGCAGAGGATCTTGACGAGCGCGGGATCGGCGCGCCCGCCGCCCGCAGCCAGCGTCTGGCGGTAGAAGAGTTCCGGACTGTCCGTGATGCCCAGGTCGCCCTGACGCTCCGGGTCGACGGCGTTGAAGTAGAGCCTGTCGGTCACGTCGTTCGTGGCGAACAGATCGCTCGAGCTGTCGAAGAGCACGACCCGGGCACGCCTCTGGGCTGCGGCCAGGGCGGCTGAGAGGCCCGCAAGGCCGCAACCTACGACGATGACGTCCGCGTCCGCCGCAGCGGACGAAAACCCCTGTTGTGCGTCCATTCTTCTCATGCCGGCACCTCCGAGGCGGCCTCCCGGCCTGCAATGCGTCCGAAGACGTGAACGTCGGCGATCGCGTTGCCGCCGAGACGGCTTGCGCCGTGCACGCCACCCGCGACCTCGCCTGCGGCATAGAGCCGGCCGACGGGCTTCGAATCCCAGTCGAGCACCCGCGCCCTTGCATCGATCGAAACGCCGCCCATGGTGTGATGGCGGCTCATACTGGCCCTGCAGGCCCAGAAGGGCGGCTTGCGGATTTCATGGATCATGCTCTCGACGCCTCGACCGAAGTCCTCGTCCCTGCCCGACCTCACGAATCCGTTATAGCGGTTCACGGTCTCGACGAAGTTGTTGACCGGAAGCCTCAGCAGTTGCGCCATCTCCTCGAGCGTCTGGGCCCTGTAGACCTCCTGTCGCTCGAGTCCCTCGTGGAGCTCGCGCCTGAAGGACGGCGGATTGCTCTCGAATCCGTCGTGGTCGACGATCACGAAGCCGAAGCGCGAGGGCAACGAAAGGATCGTGTCGCGCAGGATGTCGCGCCTGTCGTCCTCACGCACGAAGCGGCGTCCCTGCTGGTCGACGAAGATGCAGCGCTCGACGAGAATTGCAAAGCGCGCGTAATGGACGTGAAGCGGAATGCACTCGATCCAGTCGCAGCCCGTCAGATAGGCGCCCGCCTCGCGGGCGGCGAGCATCACCTCGCCGGTCGAGCCCGCGGGATTGGTCGTATCAAGGTCTCCGAGCCTCGGATCATGCAGGCGGCAGAGCTCGGCGTTGGCCGAAAACCCGCCCGAAGCCAGCACGACGGCCCGCGAGGCCCTGAGCGTACACCTCGTGCCCGAAGCGTCGCGCCATACGACTCCTGCGGCCGAACCGTCCTCGTTGAGCACGAGGGAGAGGACGGGGCTTGAAGTCAGGATCTCGATGCCGCGGCTTCTGCAGGCGTCGAGCAGCACGTCGATGTAGCTCGCCTGCGGGTCGGAGAGCTTCGGCAGGTGGCTTCTCGGAAAGAGGCCGCCGTAGATCTGCGAGCAGAAGGGCTCGTACTTGACGCCGTAGCCCTCGACCCAGTGGAGCGCGTCGAGCGCCTCCGAGCAGAGGATCCTGACGAGTTCGGGGTCGCCGCGCCCGCGGCCTGAGGCGTTCGTGTCGGCGATGTGCCGCTCGAGCGAATCCTCGATGCCCTGGGCCCGCTGTCTTTCGGGGTCGACCGCATTGAAATAGCCGCATGAAAAGCGCGTGCTTCCGCCCGTGACGCCGAGCTTCTCGAGAATGACGATGCGTCCCTTCGTGCGCTCCCTTGCGGCGAGCGCTGCGGAAACGCCCGCGCCGCCGCTTCCCACGATCACGATCTCCGCTTCGCCGTCCCAGCGAAGCCCTGCGGCCCGCACGGGCGGCATGCCCGCCGTGAGGCCTGCGGCCGCCGCGCCCGCAAGAAGCGTGCGACGGGATAGTGTCGGAAGCCGGGAGAGAGGTTCGGTCATGGGTGTCTGCCTCGAAAAAGGTGCTGCACTCTAGTCTAGAAGAACATGCCGTGCCTGCAGTCTCGGGAAAATGCCTACGTGCGGGGCGCGGAGCCCGAAACGAAGACGGGCGGCCCGAAGGCCGCCCGCCGTCTCACGCCGAGACTTCAGGAGGAGAGGTTACTTGGCGACTTCCTGACCGCAGATGCGGCCGTTGACAAGGCAGTCGAGGATGGCGCAGGAGCCCAGACGCACGGCGCCGTGGATGCCGCCCGTGGCTTCGCCGGCGGCATAGAGACCCGGAATCGGTTCCTGATCCATGATGTCGAGGACCTGGCCCTTCATGTTGGTGAGCAGACCGCCCATGCAGTGATGGACCTTCGGGCTAGTGATGGCTGCGTACCACGGACCTTCGGTGAGCGGCTTGAACTCGTTGTTGATATAGCGGCCGAACGGCTTGTCGTTCTTGGTCTTCGCGGATTCGTTCACCTGGGCGAGCGTCTTCTTGAGTTCGTCGAGCGGGATATTGAAGTCCTTGGCGAGGGCTTCGAGCGTGTCGTACTTGCTGACGATGTTCGGTTCGACGAGCTTCTTCATGATGCCCGGACGTGCGGCCTCGAGCTTGTCGGCGCCATACTGGTTGGCGATGGCGACGGCCTTGAGGCCCTTGGCTTCTTCAGCGAAGATGGCGTCGGCGCGGACCTTGCGGTTTGCAAGCTCGTTGACGAAACGCTGGCCCTTCGTGTTGACCCACAGGCCGTATTCAGCCGCAGCGGACTGCGTGAACGTCCAGCCGATGCCCATGCCCTTTTCCTTCGGGTTGGACCACGGACCGCACTGGATCCAGTCGTTCTGGATCTGGGCGCAGCCGATGTTGTAGGTTTCACGCCAGAGTTCGCCCGTGGCGCCCGGCTGGTTCGTCGTGCTGAACTTGTCCGTGAGCTTCGGGTCGTGCATCTGGCGGAACTTGACGTCGGCCGAGAAGCCGCCGTAGCAGAGAACGACGCCCTTCCTGGCGGCGATGAACTTCACCTTGCCGGAGTCTTTCTTCGGGAAGCGATAGCCTTCTCGAACTTCGAGACCGACCACGCGGCCCTTGTCGTCGCGGATGATGTGTTCGACGTAGGCACGCAGGCGGACTTCAACGCCGAGTTCCTTGCACTTGTCGAGTTCCTTGCGCACGATGCCCGAACCGGAGCCGTTCTTCGTGAAGACATAGCGCGGAACGGAGTGGCCGCCTTCCTGACCGATCGCGTCGAGGTTGTATTCGACGCCGAGTTCCTTCACCGTCCATTCATAGTTGGAGAGGGCATGTTCGGCGAGGACGCGAACCTTCGCGGGGTCGTTGAGGTAGGCGCCGGCAACGAGGATGTCCTGAGCGAGCAGGTCGACGGAGTCCTTGATGCCGTGCTTGAGCTGTTGCGGGCAGCCCGTGGCGGTCAGAATGCCGCCGTTGATGATGGAGTTGCCGCCCGGGGTCGGCATCTTTTCGAGAACGACGACCTTGGCGCCCGCCTTGCGGGCTTCAATGGCGGCGGCAAGACCGGCAAAGCCGGAGCCGACGACGATCACGTCGACGGTTTCATCCCACTTGGCGGGAACCTTCGAGCGCGGGGCGGCCTGAACGACGGAAGCGGAGGCAAGCGCGGCGGCGCCGACGATGGAGCCCTGCAGGAAGGAACGACGGGACTGGTTGGTCATGATGTACTTCTCCTTATCTTGGTCAAGGAGCGGATGCACCGAGGTCAGCCGGCGCACCGCTTGAGAATCAGTCTAAGGAGGCTCGTCCCGAAACAAAAGAGGATCTTCATCCGAGCTTGAAAACGCCCGAAAACCGCCCGAAACGACTGTCCTTCGGGGCAGAATCCCGTTCAGGGCGTCCGGACGGCATAGGATGAACATCCTATGTTCCTAGGAGGTCCACGCCGTCCGCAGGCGCCGTCGGAGACCTCTCACATCACCGTTTACGCCCGAGGGAGCGCCGCCGCGGCGGCCTCGACGAAGCGCCTGCCCGCCTCGCTCGAGGGGCTGCCCATGCGTGCGGCGTCCATCACCTCGACGATGCGGCCTTCGGAGAGCACGGCGACCCTGTCGCAGAGCCTTGCAACGGCCTTGAGGTCGTGCGAGATGAAGAGCCAGCCGGCATGATCGGGCTTGAGCTCGGCAAGAAGCTCCATGATCTCGTCCTGCACGGAGGCGTCGAGGCTGCTGAGCGCCTCGTCGAAGACGACGAGCGACGGGCCGCCCGCCATGGCGCGCGCGATCGCGACGCGCTGGAGCTCTCCGCCCGAGAGCTGGTGGGGACGGCGCGACGCGTACTCGGCGGGAAGTCCCACGCGCCTGAGAAGGTCCCGCACATCGACGCGGCCGCCCGCAAGCCTCACGGGCTCCTCGATCACGTCCCCGACCGTCCAGACGGGATCGGCCGAGTCAAGATAGTTCTGGAAGACGACGCTCGCCTCGCCCGAACGAAGCTCGGAGCGGTCAGCGCCCCTCACGAGAATGCGGCCCGCCGTCGGCGCCTCGAGCCCGAGGATGAGGCGCGAGAGCGTCGACTTTCCCTCGCCCGAGCCGCCGATGAGCCCGACGACCTCGCCCCTGCGGACCTCAAGGTCCACGCCGCGGAGCACCTCGTGCACGCTCCGCCGCAGGAAGGATCCAGAGGCATAGTACTTCGTGACGCCCTCGATCCGGAGCACGGGCTCAGCTTCCGGCGCACGCTGCGGCTCCTCCGCTGCGGGCGCAGGGCCTGCAGCCAGGGATTCCTGCAGAACGGCGTTCGCACGCCGCCAGGCGAGCGCAAGCCTCTGCGTATAGGGATGCGAGGGGCGCTCGAAGATCTCGCGGCCGCCCTTTTCGACGATTCCGCCCGACATGAGGATCACGAAGCGGTCCGCAAGGCCCGCCGCGAGGCCGAGGTCGTGCGTGACGAGCACGAGCGCCGAGCCCGTCGTCCTCCTCACCTCCTGAAGGCTCGCGAGGACGGCCCTGACGTTGACGACGTCAAGCGCGCTCGTGGGTTCGTCGGCGAGAATCACGTCGGGCCTGAGGATAAGGACGCAGGCGGTCATGACGCGCTGGAGCATCCCGCCCGAAAGCTCGCACGGGAAGGCCCTGAGGATGCGGGCGGGATCGAGCCCGACCGCACGAAGCGCTCTGCTCACGGCCTCATCGGTCTTCGAGCCCGCAAGTCCTGCGGCCGAAGCGGTTTCGCCGAGCTGCACGCCGATCCTCACGAGGGGATCAAAGGCGGTCATCGCCTGCTGGGCCATGTAGAGGATGCGCCTGCCGCGCACTGCGGCGAAGGCGCCCGGCGCGCAGAGCGTCCGGCCCTCGAAGTCCATCGTCCCCGAGACCGTGAAGCCGTGCGGAAGAAGCCCCGCAAGCGCCCTCAGGGTCAGGGACTTCCCTGCGCCCGACTCGCCCACGAGCGCAAGGCACTCGCCCCTGCGCACGTCGAGGTCGAGCCCGTGCAGGATTTCCCTGTCCCAGGAATCACGGACGCGAAGGTCCGCGACACTGAGAATCACGTCGTCTGCGTCCGTCATTCGGTCCTCCTCACGTCGAAGGCGTCGCGAAGCGCGTCGCCGAGGAAGTTGAGCGCCGCCACCACGAGCAGGATCGCGAGGCCGGGCACAAACATCTGTCCCGGATAAAGCGTCATCACGTTCTTCGCGTCCGCGAGCATGGAGCCCCACTCGGGCATGGGCGGCTGTGCGCCGAGGCCGAGGAAGGAGAGCGCCGAGATCATGAGGACGACGCTGCCCGTGTCGATCGTGCCGAGCACGAAGCATTCGCCCGCCGCATTGGGCATGAGGTGTCCGAAGAGCACCTTCATGTTGGAGGCGCCGGTCACGCGCGCGAACTGCACGAAGCCGGCCGAATTGAGGTGAAGGATGAGGCCGCGCATCATGCGTGCGTACCAGGGCCACTTGGCGAGCAGGCAGGCGATGAGCACGTTCTCAAGCCCCGGGCCCATCATGCCGACGAGGGCCAGGATGAGCACTTCGCTCGGAAACGACATCCACACGTCGCAAAAGCGCATGATGAGCGCATCGACCCTGCCTCGGGCCGCTGCCGCAGCGCCGCCAGCGATCATGCCGACGCCCGCCGTCACGATCATCGTGAGGAGCGCCGTCACGAAGGTGGTGCGGATGCCCCAGATCATGCGCGAGAGCATGTCGCGGCCGAGAAGATCGGTGCCGAAGGGATGCTCGAGGCTCGGCGGCAGGAACTTCGACGAAATGTCGATGGCCGTCGGATCGGCGAGCGGCAGCAAGGGCGCCGCAAGGCCTGCAGCGAGCACGGCGAGAAGGAAGAGGCCCGACGGGGCGGCCAGCGCCCTGCGCCAGCGGTTCGTCATGCCGCCTCCCCTGCGCCGCCTCTGCGGGCGCGCGGATCAAGCGCTGCCAGCGCAAGGTCCGAAAGCAGATTGAAGAGGATGAAGAACACGGCCATCACGAGCACGTAGGCGATGATCACGGGCAGATCCCTGTTGAAGATGGCGGAGACGCAGAGCCTGCCGATGCCGGGCCAGGCGAAGATGTTCTCGATCACGAAGGTGCCCGCGACGAGCTTCGGAATCGACATGCCGAGTGCGGTGACGGTACCCCTGAGGCTGTTGAGCATCATGTGAAGCGAGATCCGCCCCTCGGAGAGTCCGCGCGCCCTGGCGAACGTCACCCAGTCGGACTCGGCCGTCCTCAGCATTTCGGTGCGGATGAGGCGAACGTAAGTGCCGACGTAGGCGAGCGAGAGCGAGACGGCGGGCAGAATCACCGACTCGGGAGTCCTCATGCCGTTCGTCGGAAGCCACCCGAGCGTGAGCGAGAAGAGCCACATCAGAAGGAGCGCGGCCCAGAAGTTGGGCAGCGCCGAGATCGTGAAGAGGACGCTGCGGATCGCCCTGTCGACGGGACCGCCCGCATGCCTTGCGCAGAGCCACCCGCACACCCCGCCCGTCACGAGCACGATCAGAAGGGTCGCGCCCGCGAGCGCCAGCGTGGGCGGGAAGGCTCGCAGGAAGTCGTCCGTCACCTTGTGACCCGTCACGAAGCTCGTGCCGAGGTCACCCTGCAGCACGCCCGCGAGCCACTCGAAGTAGCGCGTCATGAGCGGGCGGTCGAGCCCGAGTTCATGACGCGTCTGGGCGATGAGCTCGGGCGTGGGCACCATCGCGTTCACGCGGATCGACACCTCGGCGGGATCCGAGGGCGAGAGTTCACCCAGCATGAACGCGATGAAGGTGATGCCCAGAAGCATCGGCACGAGGAGCGCGAGGCGCCGCACGAGCATGCCGCCCATTTATTTGCCCGCCTCCGTGAAGCTCATCTTCTCGAACGGGATCTCGTACTGCGTCACCGCAAAGGAGACGTCCTTGATCCTGTTCGAATAAACGGCCTTCGTGCGCGAATAGGAGACGGGGATGTAGACCGCCGCATCCGTGATGCGCGTGAGCACGTCGCGAACCATGGCGGCGCGCTTCTTCTCGTCGGCCTCGGTCATGAGGGCCGTGATGGTCGCGTCGATGTGCGCCTTGTCGGCAAGCCCGATCTGGGACTGATAGTCGCCGTGCGCGGGAATGCGCCAGGAGGAGAGATAGCTCTGCGGGTCGTACGGCGCGCCCCAGGAGAGCGAGTACTGCAGGTCGAATTCGCCCGTGCGCTGGCGGTCGAGGAAGGCCTGCTTCTCCTCACCGATCACGCGAAGCTCGACGCCGATCTTGAGCAGGTCGCCCTGCATGGCCTCGGCGATCGTCTTTTCCTGGGCGTTGTTGGAGTTGAAGTAGAAGTCGAGCACGAGCCTTGCGCCGTCCTTCGTGCGGATGCCGTCGGCACCGGCCTTCCAGCCCGCCGCATCAAGAATCTCGGCGGCCTTCTTCGGATCATGGCCGCGCTCCTTGAGCGGAACGTCGCAGTAGGGCACGCTCTTCGCAAAGAGCGTCATGGCGGCCGCCTCCGTGCCATTGAGAATGCCGTCGACCACGGCCTGACGGTTGAAGGCGTAGGCCAGCGCCTCGCGCACGCGCACGTCCTTCGTGATCGGGCGCTTCGAGTTGACGAGAATGGCGCGGGAGGCGATCGGCTCGCTCACCGCCGTGTTGAGGCGCTTCTCGTCCGTGAGCTTCTTGAACGCGTCGCCCGTGAGTTGGTCGCCGTCGGCGCCGAAGACGAGGTCGATCTCGCCCTTTTCAAGCGCCATCAGCATGGTCTGCGTGTCGGGCACGACGTTCCAGCGAACGGTGGGTACGATCGGCTTATCACCCCAGTAGCCCTCGTTGCGGCTGAAGAGCGCGTACTGCTGGTCCTTATGTTCGGAGAGCACCCAGGGACCCGTGCCTGCGAGACAGGTCACGCCGTCCTTCGTCCCGCCGTCCTTCATGCAGGCGGGCGAGATGAAGCGGAATGGGCGCGAGAGCCCGAGCTCGATGAGTGCGGGGAAGTACGGATGCCTGAGATGCAGGCGCCAGGTGTGCTCGTCGACCACTTCGCTCGACTCGATCTCGTTGATCATGTCGAGCCAGGCGTGGCGCGTGCGGTTGGCCATGACGGCATCGATGTTCTTCTTGACGGCGTCGGCCGTAAACGGCGTGCCGTCCGTGAACTTGACGCCGCGGCGCAGATGGAAGGTGTAGGTGCGGCCGTCCCCGGAGATCTCCCAGCGCTCGGCAAGCGCGGGCTTAACCCCTTCGGGCGTATTGAAGACGAGCGGCTCGAAGACCATGGCCTGAGCGGCCATCTCGCCCAGATAAAGATGCGGATTGATGTTGCGGATGTCCTTCATGCTCGCATATTCGAGCACGGTCTTCTTCCGGGCTTCCCCGGGCGCGTCGGATTCTCCGCAGCCCTCAAGCATGAGTGCGCAGGCGACGGCAAGAGCAAGCGTTCGCTTCATGTCATGTTGTCCTTCCGTAAGGAGTGAATGGAGGGGCCCGCGGCCCTCAGAGCCCGTCCCCGTCCCGACATCATACTATTTTAAGAATCTTCATACATCCGCCAACAGAACTAGCAGAGGCGTGCATAAGGATCGGTTTCGCGAAGCCGGCATGATCCCGTCATTGTCCTGAAACGAAAAAAGGAGCACGGTCCCTAAGGCGTGCTCCTTTTTCCCTGTATTCCTCTTGTGCCGGCTCTTGGCGGCCGGTCATCCTGTCCGAGGGGATGGACGCAGGAGGATTACTTCATAGCGGCGAAGTTTTCGCCGGCGATCATGCCGAAGGTCAGGGCGTCGATGACGGCCACCGTGCCGAGACGGGAGGCGCCGTGGACGCCGCCGGTCACTTCACCGCCGGCGTAGAGGCCCTTGATCGGCTTCTGCGTCGTGGCGGAGATGACCTCGGCCTTTTCGTTGATCATGACGCCGCCCATCGTGTGGTGGATCTTCGGGCAGCATTCGATGCCGTAGAACGGGCCCTGAGAGACGGTCAGACCGTTGTTGAAGGAGAGGATGCGGCCGAAGTCCTTGTCTTCGCCGGCCTTGACGAAGCCGTTGAACTTCTTGACTTCTTCGAGGAAGGCGTCCTTCTTGATGCCGAAGTGGTCGGCGAGGGCTTCGAGCGTGTCGAACTTCTTGACCGTGCCCATTTCAAGCGGGAGCTTGACAAAGGACGGGTTGATGGCCTTCACGATGGAGTCGTCGCAGACGGCGATCGGGTAGTTTTCGTCCGTGCCGATGACCTTGAAGAGGGCGTCGGACTTGATCTTGCGGCCGGCGTGTTCGTCCATGAAGCGGCGGCCGGTCTTGCGGTCGACGACGAGGCCGAGGTCCATGCAGGCGTGGTTCGTGAAGTTCACGGAAACGCCGAAGCCCTTTTCACGCGGGTTGCAGTACGGCAGGAACTGGAGCCAACAGAGCTGAACCGGAGCGGCGCCAATGCCAAGGGCCTTGATCAGCACGCCGGCCGTGGCACCGGGCTGGTTCGTGGAGTCGGTCGTCGGGACGACGCGCGGGTCCTGGATCTGACGGAAGAAGATGTCGCGGGAGAAGCCACCGGCGGCGAGCATGACGCCCTTCGTGGCGCGGACGACGGACTTCTTGCCGGTCTTGTTTTCGAGGTCGTCGGAGACGGCCTTGTTGTTGAAGCGGTAGCCCGTGCGGCAGACGATGCCGGCGACGGAGCCGTCTTCTTCCATGACGAAGTCGTCGAACTTGCAGCGGGTGCGGATCACGACGTTCTTGAGCTTCTTGAGCTCTTCGTGCATCGGACGGATGTAGCCGGAGCCGGTGCCGGCCTTGATTTCATAGGAACGCGGAACCGAGTGGCCGCCTTCGAAGAGCATCTTGTTGGGCACGAATTCGCAGCCGCAGTCGACGACCATCTGGATCGTGTCGTTGCAGCGGTCGGCGATGGTGGAGAGGAGGTTCGTGTGGTTGATGCCGAGACCGTCCTTCAGGCAGTCGGCGATGAAGAGCTCCTTGCTGTCCTTGATGCCCTGGGCCTTCTGGACCGGGTTGACCGGGCAGGCGACGTTGCCGCCGCAGATGGCGGAGTTGCCACCGACCGTGGACATCTTCTCAATCATGAGGACTTTGAGACCGGCGCGGCCGGCCTTGAGGGCGCAGGCCATGCCGGCAAAGCCGGAGCCGATGATCACGACGTCGAACGTTTCGTCGTACTTGGCAACGGACTTGGCGGGAATGCCGGCGTGCACGGCGGCAGCGGACATCATGGCGGCGGAGGCGGCGACGGCGGACTTGAGGAAGCCGCGGCGGCTGGTATCGATCTGGGTCATTCTGAGGATTCTCCATTCGGATTGGGAACACAACCGGCGGGGCGGATTCTCTCGCTCGCTCCTCGCCGGCGACACCGCTATTCTTCTCCTCCGCCCTCCTTTCGGCTACATACCGCGGTATGGACCTTGCACATACCAAAGTATGCAGGGTTTACCCTTCCCTTTCCCCAAACCCTTGAAAACACGCCCTCTCCGGCGGAAAGCCTCCTGTGGACGACACGTTGAAGGAGGGTTTCCCCCAAGGGACCGCCCCTCCGCTCCCCCGCATCCGCCCCGCAGCAAAAGTCCGGCGAACATCCGCCGCAGTCCCTCCGCATCGATAACAATCACTCTCCTTCAGACGTTTCTTATTGACCAACCGAAAACCCCATACCCGGGTATGCATGAAATACATACTTTGGTAGGTAGGAAACGCCGGCGCGCCTGCATATGATTTGACCCAACGAAAGCGCATCGGACGGACAGCCCGTCCGGAGCTCCAGACTCCGCGCTTCCGGTCTCAGAACCCAGAAAGGAAAACAAAAATGAAGATGACGACGCTGATCCTCGCCTCGCTCTGCGCCGCGACGTTCGCCTTCGGCACCGCTCAGGCTGCCGACCAGAAATTCGGTGCCGACCGCCATGTCGGCATGGGCCTCTCCTGCGAGACCTGCCACGGTCCGGACAAGGCCAATCCCCAGGAACCCACGATCGACACGTGCAAGCAGTGCCACGACGTCAAGGCCCTCGTTGAAAAGACGAAGGACGTCAAGCCGGCCAACCCGCACATGTCCCCGCACTACCGCGACGAACTTGAATGCACGAACTGCCACATCATGCACGGCGAGACGGAAAACTTCTGCGACCAGTGCCACCAGTTCGGCTACAAGGTTCCGTAATCACCCGAACCGTCATGCAGGTTCTCCCACGCCTTCGGTGAGGATGCTCTCCTCCATATCTCCTGCCTCACCGAAAGCCTCTCCCCCGAAAGCGCTCTCCGGCCGGTCACCGGAAGAGCGCTTTTTTTCTTCCCCGCGCCCATCTGCATGCCTCATGACATGGCGCAAGGTCTTTGACGCTCCTTTGACGGACGCTTCACGGCGCGTTGACGAGGCCTCACGCGGTTTTGACGCCTCACGCCCGATACTGCGGACATCAAGCAAAAACACGCCGAAGGCATCCGCATGTCCGTACAAGACCACCTCTCCTACGCACGCATCCCGACGTCCGTCCTCACGGGCCTTCTCATTCCCGCGTCTCTTCTCATCATCCTCGCCATCGTGCCGCCGCACGCCTTCGACCTCTCCGTCTCGAAGCTCTTCTTCAGCGACGGCTGGCCCTGGCACAGGAACGAAGTCTTCACGACGATCTTCTACCGGCTTCCGAAGCTCGTGCCCGCCATCGTTGCAGCGGTGCTTCTCGTCCGCCTCGCCGTCGTGCTCGCCCAGGGCCGCAGGATCCTCGAGGAGGAGGCCTCGAGACGCGCACTCTACGTCCTCATCGCAATGGGCGCCTGTGCCGCCGCCGTCTGGTGGCTCAAGAGCACGACGGGCGTCGCGTGCCCCTGGTCGGTCGAACCCTTCGGCGGCACCCTTCCGATGACGGATCCCGCCTTCGGCCTCACGGACGTTCCCGGCCGCTGCTGGCCCTCGGGGCACGCGGGCACGGGCTTCGTCTTCATCGCCTTCTACTTCGCGCTCAAGGACGTCCGTCCGCGTGCGGCCGCAGGCGCACTTCTCTTCGCCGTCGCCTTCGGGCTCCTGTGCGGCGCGGTCCGCGTCATGGAAGGCGCGCACTTCGTCTCGCACGTGCTCGTCACGGGCATCGTCGACTGGCTCATCTGCGCGGCGCTCCATGCGCTCATCCTCGGGGACCGCGCTTCGCCCGCCTTCGCAAAGCCGCTCTCCGAAAAGGGCCTCGTCATCCTGACCGCCTTCTGGTGGACGTTCGTCCTCAACATGCCGTTTCTTGCGCGCGCCGCAGGCCTCTCCGAGCCGAACTTCGCCTGGAGCATGCGCGAAGCCCTGACGCTCGCGGGCCTCTCCTTCGGCCTTCTCTTCATCTCCGTCGCACTCCTCACGCTCGTCATGGTGTTGCCCCGTCCCGTGTGCCGCGCCGTTCTCGTGCTCCTGAGCCTGACCGGCGCGGTCTTCTTCGCGGGCACGCTCGTCTACGGCATTGCGTTCGACCCGAACATGGCCCGCAACGTCATCTCCACCGACATGCACGAGGCTTCGGCCTATTTCTCCGCACGCACGCTCCTGCTCGCTCTGGCCGCAGGCCTTCCGCCCGTCCTCGCTGCCGCCGCGGCCGACATGACGCCCGCAGGCCTCAGGCCGGCCGCCGTGCGCGGCGGCGTCGCCATCCTTGCACTCGCCGCAGGTGCAGGCGCGCTCTTCACGCAGATGAACACGCTTGCAGGCGTCATGCGAAACGACAAGGCGCTGCGCTACCTCATCACGCCCGTCAACGTCCCCTACAGCCTCGCCGCCACGCTCGCAAGGGACGCCTCGCCCGATGCGGCCCAAAAGCGCATCGTCGATCCGAAGCCCGAGTTCTCCGTCAGGCTCAGCCGTCCCGCCGTCCTTCTCGTCGTCATCGGCGAGACCACCCGCTCGGCGAGCTGGGGGCTCGCAGGCTACGCCCGCGACACCACGCCCGCGCTTCGCGCCGAAGGCGTGATCAGCCATCCGTCCGTCACGGCCTGCGGCTCGAGCACCGACGTTTCGCTTCCCTGCATGCTGAGCAGGATCGGCCGCTCCGACTACGACCGCAGCCGCATCATCGGCGAGGAGGCTCTGCCGTCGCTCCTCGCCCGTGCGGGCGCGCACGTCGTCTGGGTCGACAACCAGAGCGGCTGCAAGGGCACGTGTGCGGGCACCGAGGTGCGAAGCCCCGACCCGAAGAGCGCCGCCTGCGCCTCGGGCCGGTGCTTTGACGGCGTCCTTCTCGACGAGCTCGACGCCGACCTCGCGAACCTTCCCGCCGACCGTCCGACGGTGCTCTTCTACCACATGTACGGCGAGCACGGCCCGCGCTACCACGAGGACTCGCCCGCGCACGCCAAGGTCTGGACGCCCGAATGCACCGACGCAGACCTCGGCGCCTGCACGAAGGAGAGCATCATCAACGCCTACGACAACGCCGTGCGCTACACCGACGGCGTGCTGGCGGGCCTCGTGAAAAGGCTCAAGGCCCGAACGGACATCGACGCGGGCTTCGTCTACGTCTCCGACCACGGCGAGAGCCTCGGCGAAGGCGGCCTCTACCTGCACGGCGCCCCGTACTTCATGGCGCCGTCCGAGCAGATCCGCGTGCCGATGGTCATGTGGCTCTCGAAGGACTGGAGCCGCACCTTCGGGTTTGATGCGGCGAATCTTGCCCGCGAGCCTGCGGGCGGCGTCACGCACGAGCACCTCTACTCGACCGTGCTCGGCATGCTCGGCGTGCAGTCGACGACCCGACGCCCCAGATGGGACCTGACGGACAATCGGTCGAGCGCCGCACAATGACGCGCGCAGGCTGCAAGGCGTAACATCCCTGCAGGAAGACTAATCAGAAAAGAAGCACTCTCATGAGCATCCGCATTCTCGTCGTCGACGACAATCCCGACATCCTTGCCAACGTCCGCGACTTCCTTTCCATGAAGGACGGCTGGGCGCCCGAGACGGCCTCCACGGGGCTCGAGGCCCTCGAGCGCATCGACCGCTCGACCTTCGACCTCGTCATCCTCGACGTGGGGCTGCCCGACACCGACGGCATGACGCTCACCCGAAGGCTTCGCGCCTCGGGCTTCACCGCGCCGATCCTCATGCTCACGGCGCGCGACACGATCGACGACCGCGTCGAGGGGCTCACGAGCGGCGCAGACGACTATCTGATCAAGCCCTTCTCGCTTCGCGAGCTCGCCGCCCGCGTCGAGGCCCTACTGCGCCGAAGCGGCGCGAATCCGGCGGGGCGCCTCACTGCGGGCCCGCTTTCCCTTGACCTCAAAACGCTTCGCGTCGAGCGCGAAGGCCGTGACATCAGGCTCAACCCGACCTGCCTGCAGCTCCTTCGCGAGCTCATGCAACAGAGTCCCGGCATCGTCTCGCGCCGTCGACTCGAGGCGGTCCTCTGGCAGGGCGAGCCGCCCGCCTCCGACAGCCTGCGCTCGAACCTCTATCTTCTGCGCCAGGCGGTCGACAAGCCGTTCGACCGTCCGCTCATCCACACGCATCCCGGCCTCGGCTGGTCCGTTGCCGATCTTCCCGACTCCGTCTCCTGAGGCGCCGCCATGCCCGTCCGCCATTCGCCTCCGCGCAGCCTTGCCCAGCGCATCATGCTGAGCTTTGCGCTCCTCGTCACCTTCGTGGCTGGGTTCTACGCATTCGCGCTCTACCAGTCGATCGAATTCACCGAGCAGCAGCTCATCTCGGGCATCCTCAGGGACGAGGTCGCCAGGGCGGTCGACACGCTTGAGCGCGGCGAGACGCCGAGGCTCCCCGAGGACACCCGGCTCTACGGCGCGCCTCCCCTCGAGGCGCCTCCGCCCGCCATGCGCGGACTGCCCGAAGGCTTCGGAGAACTTTCGGACAACGGCGACTTCTTCGTCTACACGGGCGTCTGGCGCGGTGAGCCGCTCGTGCTCACGCGCGACCAACTCGGCTTCGAGGACACGGAGCGCGTCTTCAGGCGGATCACGCTCTTTTCCGTTCTCGCCGTCTTCTTCCTCGGCCTTCTCGCGGGCTGGATCCTTTCGCGCAACATCATGAAGCCCGTCAAGGCGCTCTCCGACGAGGTGAGGAAGGCCAGCACCGGCCGCACCTACGAACCGCTTTCGATCGAGCTCACCAACGACGAAGTGGGCGAACTCGCCCGCATCTGCGACGGCGCCATGAAGAGGCTCCACGAGGCTCTGCAGCGCGAGAAGGCCTTCACGGGCGACGTGAGCCACGAGCTCAGGACGCCGCTCACCGTGATCGAGACGAGCGCCGAGCTTCTCTCAATGACGCCGCTCTCGCCCGCTCAGGCCAAGCAGGTCGAGCGCATCACGCGCTCTGCGGGCGACATGCGCGAGCTGATGTCGCTCTTTCTCTCCTTCGCCCGCCTCTCGAACGAGACGACGAGCCCCGAGCCCGACTCCGCTGCGGGCATTCTCAAGACCGTCGCCGACACCTGGGAGCCGTTCGCGGCCGAAAAGGGCCTCTCGCTCGTGCTTCGCCGCGAGGCCGAGTGCCCCGGCGCCTACTCGCCCGTCATGCTCGGCACCGTCGCCAACAACTTCGTGAAGAACGCCGTCGCCTACACCGAAAGCGGCGCGGTCACGATCACGGAAACGTCCGAGGGCTTCATTGTCTCAGACTCGGGACCGGGACTCGCCGGCGACGAGGCCGCCCGCATCTTCGAGCACGGCGTGCGCGGCAGTGCAGCCGTCGCCGACGGCTCGGGCGCCGGACTCGGCCTTTCGATCGTCTCGCGCATCTGCCGCCGCTCGGGCTGGACGGTAACGGCGGGCAAGGCCCCTGAAGGCGGCGCCGCCTTCACGGTCACAATGACGAAGGCGGTCGACGCACGACGCGCCGACCGCCTTTGAGAAAACGTCTTTGAGAAAAGACTCAACTGGTCTCAGTGCTTGTGATGCAGATTGAGGGGCTCGCCCTTGCGTTCGACAGGCTTCGTCTTTCGCACCGACGTCCAGCACACGAGTGAACCGAGCACGACGAGCGCGACGCCCTGCCAGAACGTGGCGCTCAGATCCGACCCGATGTAGAAGGAGGCGAAGACGCAGGAGAGGACGGGCGTAAAGTAGGAGCCGATTCCCAGAAGCGTCATGTTGCCGTACTGCATGCCGTAGGTCCAGACGCCGTAGCCCAGTCCCGTCGCGGCCGCGCCGAGGAAGACGCCGAGCCAACCGGGATGCATCCACTCGCCGGGCGGCGTGGGCGTAAGCAGCCAGATGAGCCCGAAGATCAGCATGTCGTTGAAGAAGATGATGACCACGGGATTGTGCCCGCCCGACCAGGCCCTGGTCATCGAGCCGTAGCCCGCCCAGAGCACGGCGCCCACGAGGGCGATCGTGTAGCTCCACGGATTCTTCATCCAGTTGGCCGCAAAGTGCATCGGATTGAATCCGTCCTCGCCGCCGAGCACCACCATGACGCCCAGCAGGCTCAGCAGCACGCCCGGCACGATCCACCACCTCGCCCGCTCGCCGTTGAAGAGCACCGCGAAGACGATCGTCAGGCAGGGCCACAGATAGTTAACCATGCCGACCTGCATGGTCTGCGTGGCGTCCTCGGCCATCGATAGCGAGAAGATGAAGCAGATGGCGCAGACGTTTGCGGCGCCCACGCCCAGAAGCAGGTACTTGAGGGAGAAGGCCCGCAAATGCGGGCGTCCGAAGATGAGAAGAAGCAGAAGACAGGCCGCGGCGTACATCACCGTGAAGCCCGGGCCTCGCCCGAAGTCCTCGGCGATGCCGCGGCAGATCCCGACGCTCATGCCCCAGAGGACGGGTGCGAGAAGACCGACTGCAGTTGCGCGTGTTGATGCGTCCATTTGCGAAAAAGGCCCGCCGCTTGAATGTTCGCGGCGGACCTGAGTGAGGTCAGTTGCGGTAGTTGCTCAGGACATTATGCCCGATGTTCATTCCTCAAAGGCGCCCTTGACGATCACTTCGCCGGCGCGCATGCACTGGACGCCGCCCATGAAGACGTCGGTGATCTCGTGTTCGGCGTTGAGGATGAGCAGGTCGGCGTCGGCGCCGACCTCGATGACGCCCTTGCCTTCGAGCGTGAGCGCTTCGGCGACGGTGCGGGTCATCGGCAGCAGTGCGGTCGTCAGGTCGTGGCGGCGCGCAAGTTCCTGAACGGTCTCGATGTTGCACATGATGGAGCCGACGCCGAGGCCGACCATTTCGCCCGCCTCGTTGAAGCGCGGCATGGAGCCGTGGCCGTCGGAGCTCATCGTGATGCGGTTGACGGGCACGCCGTTTTCGACGGCCATGTCATAGGCGTCGGCCGCGCAGCCCATGTAGTTGCCGCCGCCCGTGGTGATGTCGATCCAGCCGCCCTGCTTCGCGAAACCCATCGCGCGTTCGAAGACGGCGGGATGACGGGCGACGTGCGTCGGACGGATGTGCTTGATCGGCAGGCCGGAGGCGACGATGCCGTCAAAGATGTCGAAGGACGACGTGTAGTCGCCGAGATGAACGTGCACGAAGCCGGTCTTGCCCGTGAGCATGCCCGCGACGCGGACGTCGGCGACGATCGAGCGGACCTCCTCCATCGACGGGAAGGAGCAGCGGTGATCGCCCAGGGCGATCTTGACGCCGAGCACTTCGGGAATGGCGAAGAGTTCGGTCTTGACGGAATCCGTGATCGTCGTGACGGGGTAAGAGTAGTTGCTCGTCCACATCCAGCCCGAGGCGCCTTCCTGCTTGAGGCCGCGCACCTTGGCGAGGAGGTTCTCGATCGAGCGGGACATGCTGTCCGTGCCCGAGACGCCGAGGAAGGTCGTCACGCCGGCCTTGACGAGCTCGGAGAAGACGAGCTCGGGGCAGCGGCTCTTCCAGCCGCCTTCACCGCCGCCGCCCGTGACGTGGATGTGCTGGTCGATGAGACCCGGGGTCACGATGGCGCCGCAGGCGTCGATCGTCTCGAGGCCGGGGACGGAAAGGCCCTCAAGGCTCTCCTCCATGGCGACAATCCTGCCGCCTGCGATGAAGATGTCGCGACGGCCGAGCTTTTCGGGGGCGAAGACTTCGGCGTTCTTGATGAGGATGGGACGGGTCATGCTTTCTCCTTTGGTCCTGCCCGCGGCCAGAAGTAAAAGGGATGGGACCGCGCGCAATGAGGCAATTCTACCTGCTCGACGCCTGCAGGAAGCCCCATGCCCGAACGCCTGAAAACCCTCGGGTGTTTACCCTTACCCGTAGGTGTGCTTCGAACGAGGAGACAGATAGAGATACAGGACGGCGCCCGCCGTAAGGACGACGGAGACGGCGAGGCGGGAGACGTCGCCCGTGCCCGCCTGCAGCATCCAGGCCTCGGCGACGGGGCCTGAGGCCAGGCACCCGAGCGAGGCTTCAAGACGAACGGAGGGCGTGCGGCCCGAAAGCAGGCGGAGCATCGCCCAGACAATGCCTGCGAAGCTCAGGATTCCCGGCAGCCCCGTCCTGATCCAGAAGCCCTCGGGCACCGCGCCCATGACGGCCGAGACCATGAGGCCGAACCCCGTCGCATTGAAGAGGACGGCGGCGGCCATGAAGCCCACGAGCACGATGAGGCCGCCCTCGACGCCCGAGGGCTCGCGCTCGTGCGCAGGCGGAAACTGACGGCTCCACTTCCAGAAGGAGTGGATCACCATCAGGAAGACCAGAAGGAGCATCAGGCTCCCGATCACGGGCTTCATCAGCGCTCCCCGACGGCAGAGCCGCCGCGCGAGAGCGCAAGCCTGCGGCCCGAGGCGGTGCCGTAGGTAAGTGCGGGACGATTGGAGAAGAGAAGATAGAGGGTCACGACCACCGTGAGGAAGAGGAGCCCCGTGGGCTCGCCCGCAAGCTCGATCGGAAGGCCGAGGTAGATCGTGCGCAGGACGGCGACGAGCGGGCCGCCGAGCCAGGCGCAGACGACGGCGGCGCCCAGGGCGACGGACGAGCGGCCGAAGACGAGCGCACCGATCGCGATCAGCAGGAAGAACGAGGCGGCAAAGTCCGGAATGAGCGTCTGCGCGACGGGCCAGAGATAGTCGGTGCTCATCGAGATGACGCGCGCGGCCTCGCCCGCGGCGCGGCCGAAGTGATAGAGCGCGTTGACGGCCTCGACGATGAGAAGCACGATCGTGAAGAGCAGCAGGCCGCCGACCCCGCTCGGAATGCCCGGTACCTGATAGACGGGCGGGACCGCGCGAGCGATACGGCGGATGGCCCAGACGGGCACGAGAACGGCGATCGCACAGAGCGCGATCATCAGCATGACCTGCATGCCGGAAAAGTGGACCACGGTGGTTTCCATCAGGTTTTCGACTCCAGAAAAGAGGCTCCTCAAGCGGAGCACAGCGGAGGCATTCTACACAAGGACATTCGTCCGAACTGCCTTCCTCACAGGGCGTTCAAAGATTTTTGCTTTTTTCTCAGGGCACGTCCGGGCCGTCGTCTGCGGCGTCAGGATGCGAAAGGCGCTCAAGCAGGCCGCAGGGCTCGCCCTCGGCGTGGCGCCCGCAGCAGGCGCCCGCAAGCGAGCAGAGCTGCTCGCGCAGCCGCCTGAGCTCCGCCATGCGCGCCTCAACCGCCTCGAGGTGCCCGTGGATCATCACGTGCGCGCGGTCGGCCCCCTCGGGACTCCCGTCCTCAATGCTCTCGAGCAGCGAGCGGATCTCGTCGAGACTGATGTCGAGCGTGCGGCAGTGCCTGATGAACTCGAGCCTGCCGACATGGACCTCGCCGTAGTCGCGGTAGTTGTTCGCAAAACGCCTGGGCGCGGGCAGAAGTCCCATCCGCTCGTAGTAGCGGATCGTCTCCGCCGTGTGCAGCGTGCGCCTGGCCAGTTCGCCGATCTTCATGACTCGTCCCTGAAAAAATAATGCTGATTCGCATTATCGCAAAAAAACGCTTGACCTTGTAGCGACTTCAGGGTGTGTAATGCCATCCATCAGTAATTCACGACGGACCTCGTCCGCAGAACAATCATGTCCACTCTGATCATCTCCATCTCCGCCATGTGCTGCCCCGCCGAGGGCGGTCCCGTCGAGCAGGTCCTCAGGGCCGCTCCGGGCGTGGCGGACGTCACGCTCGACTACTCCACCCGCACGGCCAGGGTCACGGGCGACAGGATCTCGGGCGAAGCCCTGCTTGAGGCGCTCCTCTCCATCGGCATGCCCGGCGAACTTGTCGTCACGGGCGCAAGGCGCATCGTGCTCTCCGTCCCCGAAATGGACTGCCCCGTCGAGGCGGACGAGATTCAGAAGGCCTTTGCGGCCGCAGGGATCACGGGCGCGGACTTCAACGTGATGACCCGCACCGTCACGCTCTCGGGCGACGACGATCTCGAGGCCGCCGCAGTGCGCGCCGTCGAATCCTGCGGCTACACGGCAAAGGCCGCAGCCTCGGGCCCCGGGACGATCGAAAGCGCGCCGATTCCCTGGGCGCTCTACATCACCGCCCTCTTCGTCGCCTTCATGTCCGAAGCGGTCGAGCTTGTGAGTGAATACTCGCCCGGACTCATCCCGCTCGAGCACGGCACGATCGACCTCATCACGCTCGCACTTGCCGTCGTCGCTATCCTGATGGCGGGGCTCGAGGTCTTCAAAAACGGCGTTCTGGCGCTCGTTCACCGCAACCTCAACATGAACGCGCTGATGGCGGTGGCCGTCGTGGGCGGCGTGCTCATCGGCGCCTGGCCCGAAGCCGCCATGGTGATGGTGCTCTTCCAGATTTCAGAGTCGATCGAGCAGCTCTCGATGACGAAGGCCCGCCGCTCCATCCGAGACCTGATGAGCGCCGCCCCCGAGACGGCCGAGGTCAAGGACGGCCGCAGCTGGCGCAGGGTCCCCTCGTCCGATGTGGGCGCGGGCGCCGTCGTGCGCGTGGGACCGGGCGACCGCGTGCCGCTTGACGGCAGGATCGTCAGGGGCGCGACCGCGCTCGACCAGTCCATGGTGACGGGCGAAGGCATGCCCGCCGAGAAGTCCGAGGGCGACAACGTCTGGTCGGGCACGGTGAACCTCACCTCCACGATCGAGGTGATGGTGACTGCGGCCGCGAGCGAGAGCCTCTCGGCCCGCATCATCGACGCCGTCGAGAACGCCCAAGCCTCGAAGTCTCCCGTGCAGCGCTTCGTCGACCGCTTTGCAGCCGTCTATACGCCGATCGTCTTCTTCATCGCGGCCGCCGTCGCAATCGTGCCTGGCCTCGTGACGGGCGAGTGGAGCACGTGGATCTACCGCGCGCTCTGCCTGCTCGTCATCTCCTGCCCCTGCGCGCTCGTGATCTCGACGCCCGTAACCGTCGTCTCTGCGCTCGCCACGGCCACGCGCTGCGGCCTGCTCATCAAGGGCGGACTCTATCTTGAGGAGGCGCGCAAGCTCGTCAACATCGGCCTCGACAAGACCGGCACGCTCACGAAGGGCGAGCCCGCCGTCGCAGGCGTGAAGTACCTCGCCACCTTCGACGAAAGGCTCACGGGCGCGATGGCCGCCAGTCTCGCCGCCATGAACAAGCATCCGCTCTCCCAGGCCATCGCGCGCTGGGCGCATGAAAGGCACCTGCCCGTCTATCAGGTCGAGGGCTTCACGGCCATCCCGGGCGCAGGCGTCGAGGGCCGCATCGAGCGCGGCATGGTGAGGCTCGTCAACCTGCGCTGGCTCGAGGAACAGGGCCTTGCCGACGAGGAGGTCCGCCGCACGTTCGCACACTATACGAACGAGGGCATGTCCGCCGTCGCCGTCGCCGACGCCTTCGGCGTGCAGGCGGTCTTCGGACTCGCCGACGTCGTGAAGGAGGACACGGTCGAGGGCCTGCGCCAGCTCGCCTCCGTGGGCATCCGCCCGTGGCTCCTCACGGGCGACAACGAGGCAGCCGCCCGTGCGCTCGCCGAAAAGGTCGGTCTCAAGGACGTCAGGGCGGACCTGCTGCCCGAGGACAAGCTCAAGGCTATCGAGGAGCTTCAGAAGAGCGGCCTCACCGCCATGGCGGGCGACGGCATCAACGACGCCCCCGCGCTTGCCCGAGCCGACATCGGCATCGCCATGGGCGTGCGCGGCACGGACAGCGCCATCGAGGCCGCCCACATCGCCGTGATGGACGACAGGATCTCGTCGATCGCGACGCTCGTGCGCCTCTCCCGCATCACCCACGGCGTGCTCGTCGAGAACATCGCCTTCGCCATCGGCGTCAAGATCATCTTCGCGCTCCTCGCGCTCACGGGCAACGCCACCATGTGGATGGCCGTCTTCGCCGACACGGGCACCTGCCTGATCGTGGTCGCCAACGCCATGCGCATGCTGCGCATGAAGCCGAGGCTCGACCGCATGGCCGAAGAGGCCCGCAGGGCCGCCTGACGCAGAACCCCGCACGCCTCCGGCTTCAAGCGCCTCCGGCATTCCCGGAGGCGCTGCCGTCTTCTCTCAACGGCGGCGTCCGAAGGCATTGCCGACTCCTCTCCGAAGATTGCCGTCTTCTCTCATTTCGATGATCCGAGCTTCTTGAAACGCCCGCTGCAGGACTATCATCCTCTCATGGCAGGAAGAAAATCATGACGGAACCCGACGAAAGCACGATTGCCGAACTCAATCTTCTGGCCGACGACATACGCACCCGCCTCGATGCCGCAGGCGGGCAGACGCTCGAAACTGGTCTTCTCATCCTCGACCGCAGAAAGGCCGACTGCAGCACCTGCAGGACGATCGCCAGACCGAGCATCACGATCATGGCCTCGGGCGCCAAGGAGGCGGATTTCGCAGGACGCAAGGTCGCCTTCAGGAAGGGCACGCTCTTCGTGCTGGCCGTCGACCTGCCCGACGCCTTCACCGTCAGGCGCTCGGACGATCCGGACCTGACGTGCATCTCGCTCGTGATCGAGGAGGAGATGCTTCAGCGGGCGCTCGAAGCCCATCCCGTCAGACCCGACGATTCGGTGCCGCCCGCCGCCACGCTGCAGGCGGGGCTCGACCTCGTCTGCGCCTTCAGGCGCCTGCTTGCCGCAGACGAACATCCTGCGGGCAAGGCCATCTCAAGACTCATCGCCGAGGAGATCATCCTGCGCGTCCTCGTCACGCCGGCGGGTCCCATGCTCAAGCGCCTCTACAACCCGACGTCGGCCGAAAACCGCATCCGCAGGTCGGTCGGCTGGATGCAGAAGCACTACCGGGAATCCTTCGACGTGTCCATGCTTGCAGCCGATGCGGGCATGAGCGAGGCAACCTACTACAGGCACTTCAAGAGCCTCATCAACGTCTCGCCGCGTCAGTACATCAAGCACCTGAGGCTCACCCACGCCAGACGCCTGATGATCGACGAGAAGCTCGACGCCTCCAGAGCCGCCTTCGAGGTCGGCTACGAAAGTCCTGCGCATTTCAACCGTGAGTTCAAGCGCCTCTTCGGCGATTCGCCGAAGCGCCACGTCCAGCAGGAAGCAGCCGCCGAGTCCTGAGGATCAAGGAGACCGCGGCCCTCTCAACGACAAGCGCCCGTCGGCATCGGGCCAAAACGGGCACTCTTCATAGCTTCGGGAAGCGGCGGGGTGCTCAGAGGTCGCAGGTCCAGCCGTTTTCGCGGTCTCGGGCCTTGATCTGGAGCTTGTCCTTGTACATGGCCGAGTCGTCGCGCTTCTGCGTGTCGGAAAGCTCGCGGTCCTGAGCGCCGTCGAAGGAGGCCCAGCCCATGGCGAGGGAGACGGGCACCTCGACCGCCTTGCCGAAGGGCTCGAAGGCGGCCTTCACGCGGCGGGCGAGGTCGGCCGCGTCGGCGTCCCTCGAGACGAAAAGCACGACGCCGAGCAGGATCGAAACCTGCCGGTCGACTCACGAGAAAATGGGGCGGGACATGGAAGGAAGTGCGCGGTTTAATGTTTATTTTTTCGTTGGTCGGCAGTTCTTTCCTTCCGGCATCAATACTGTCCAAAAGTTGACGGCGCAACAGAGGCTTTCCGGGGTGAAGAGCCTCATTTTTGTCGGTCTAACGTTATAGCGGCCGCATGGGCGCCTGTATATAGCGTTTCCAATCGAAAACGCTCTCGGCGAGTAGCTTTCCGACGCGCTATCCTTGTATGGACACCCACCATTTCCAATCGCCCGCCATGACCGATCCCACAAGGCTTGAACCCAGAAACGGCGACTTCGTCGCCTACGTCGAGGCGCTCCAGGAAGAGTCGCTCGAGGCGCTTCGCCGCGCCAATCAGGCTGCCATCGCCAATCCCCTGCAGGTGCCCGACGCCTCCGAGGGCGGAGCCGACTTGAGCAGGATCGCGGCCGAAATGCAGCGCAGGGCCCGCGCCGAGCGCGGGGACGAGGCAGCGCATGACGCCGCACAGGCGAACATGCTGCGAAGGACGAAGGATTCCGTGGCGGAGAGCTTCCGCCGCATGGGCGGCGCAGCCCGCGGAAGCACCCGGGCGCCCGCTCCTCAGCCCCAGCCTCAGCCTTACTCTCCCGCCCCGGCACCCGCCGCAGGGCGCGCTCCTCAGGCGCGCAGACGGGGCGTGCCGCTCGGCTTCATCGGCTCCGCCTGCATCATGATCGGCTTCTTCATGACCTTCGCTGCCATGGCGGAGGGACGCGAGGATCTCGCCGGCCCCTTCATCTTTCTGATGATCGTGGGCGGGCTCATCGGCCGCATCGCGAAATCCCGCAGGTAGCTCAGCGGCCCGCCTTCCTGGCTTCGGCCCTGCAGCGCTCGTAGGACTCGCTCCCGAGCCCCTTCACCTTGTCGACGGGATAGCGGGCGGCGCTCTTGGCGAGCTTCGCCCTCACGATGTCGTCCATCGAAAGTCCGGCCCTGTCGGCGAGCATCGCCGCATAGATCAGCACGTCGGCGAGCTCGTCGGCCAGTTCGCCGCGCTTCTCCCCGCGTTCCAGGTCGGTGCCCGACCACTGGAAGACCTCGAGCAGCTCGCCCGCCTCGATCGCGACCGACATCGCGAGGTCCTTGGGATTGTGGTATGGAAGCCACCGGCGGTCGTCCCTGAAGGCGAGGATTTCGGCCGCGGTGGCCTCGGAAATGCCCCTGAGAGGCACGGTTTCGGATGTTTCGGCGGTTTCGGCCTGCATGGCGAGGATCAGTGCTCGAGCACGAGAAGGGCCGAGACCTCGTTCCTTTCGTTGAGCCTCACGGCATAGCGGCGCGGGCGGCCCTGAAGGATCAGGTAGCGGTCGATCGCGGCCTGCAGGCGCTCGACGTCGGCCTTGAGGCGCTCGACGGACTCGTCGTGGGCGCGGCCGAGCTCGTCGGCGTCGCGCTTGACCTGGCCCGCGATGTCCATGGCGGGGGCGTTCATGCCGCGGCCCTGGACCTCGAGCGCGTCGTAGACGATGTGGCGCGCCTTGTCGAGGAGCGAGTGGACGTCGGGGAAGTGCTCGACGTTGCGGCGGATGTGCGCGGAGCAGTGCATGCCGTGGATGTAGTTGTCGCCCGAGATCACGCGGATGACGGCGAGCGTGCGCAGGAAGAGCACGGAGAGCTCGCGCTCGAGCATGTGCGGAATGCTGCTCGTGAGCGCCACGTCGGCCTCCTCGGGCGTCTTCATGTTCTTTTCAAGGGTGGCGAGGCTCTCGTCGATGCGGCGGTTGATGGCGTACATGTCCTTCGCGAGGACATCGGTGCGCTCCGTGCGCATGAGGGCCTGGCCCTCGCCCGCGCCGAGGCGGCGGACGTCGCGCACCAGGTCGAAGAGCTTGTCCCAGTAGTCGCCCCACTTCATCGCGTCGAGCGCGGGCACAAGAAGCTTCACGCGCGGCAGAAGATTGCGGATGCCGTTGAGCTCATACTCGAGCAGGTCGTCGAGCTCGTGCTTCTTGTCGGTCGGGTCGACCATCATCCAGAGCTGCGTGACGTGCGGGAAGCCGCCCACGCCGAAGTCCTCGACCGCCATCGGATCACCGAGCGGCTCGCAGCCGTTGGCGAGCGCGATGATCTGCAGGTCGTTGGAGGTGGCGTTCGGATGCGGCATGAAGCCCGAGCGGAGCTGCTCGACGATCATCGTCGAGAAGTTGAGGGAGAAGACGTCCTTCGAGAGGCCGTCGCCCGGCACGATGTCGAGCGTGCGGCAGCGGGCAAAGAGGCCCTTGAGGGCCTTGAGCTGCTCGGCTTCGGCGGGAAGCTCCCTGTAGTAGGGCTCGTCCAGCTCGAGGGCTCGCTGAATGAAGAGGTCGGCCGCGGTCACGCTGTTCTCAAGCGTCGTGAGCGCGAGCATCGATGGACGGTGAACGCCGTGCTGGGGCTTGCGCACCTCGGGGGCGGGAGCGGGCGCCTTGGGCGCGGGCGAGGCCTTGACGGGGCGGGCGGCCACCTTGTCGACGTTCCTGCGGGTGCGCGCGGGCGCGCGGCGGCGCATGGCCTGCCAGGCTGCACCGCCGCCGAAGCCTGCGGCGCAAGCCGCGATCAAAAGCCAGGTGAGGATTTCGCTGTCCATAGAATTGCCGCGAGGGAACATCCGACTTCAGTCGGGTGAGGAATCGCGGC
>OGMO01000602.1_pt1 | contig 30818 bp, 20 predicted proteins | sample 1573241 | NCBI WGS metagenome assembly OGMO01 (sample SAMEA2581896, study PRJEB24529) | metagenome | biome: Human gut stool | place: China | collected 2011 | reverse complement strand
GTTTCGTATAATTATGAGTTAGTATGCATCAGACACACTTTTGTAAAAAGGGAGTTTTATAAATCTTATTGTAGTGCTTTTCTTAATTCTATTCTAATATTTCTCCAGAATCTTATTCAGTAAGAAGGTGGCATTTTGGTTTCTTGCCACACCCTTCTGTATCTTATAAGTATAGGTAACATCTGTGCCCAAATCTATCTCGAAACAATAGTTGTGGAATTTTCCTGATGCATCATTCTCCATCTTGGAAAGTTCCAAATCGTGGGTAGCAATGATGCCGCTCACCGGCTGCTTGGAGATGGCTTCTAGGAACTTTCTCGAACCATTCAGCTTATCCAATGAATTCGTTCCTTTCAGAATCTCATCCAGAATAATCAGCGTCCGGAGTGATTCCTTATTGCCCGCTATACTTTTCTTGTAGTACTTTCCTTCTGCACTTTCCTTGCAGAACTTTCCCTCTGCACTTTCCTTGCAGAACTTCAGAAGCTCCTCCAATCTGATCAATTCTGCATTGAAATAAGAGATGCCATGCGTCAAATCATCGGTGGTTCTCATGCTCGAGAACAATCTGAAACGGGAAATCTTCAGTTGATCCGCAAATACCGGCATACCCACCATTGCCAGGATATAGTTCACGCCCAGCGAACGCAGGAAGGTACTCTTTCCCGCCATGTTGGCTCCGGTGATGATATAATAGTTGTCGTCCTTGATGGTGAAATCGTTCTTCACCGCCTTGGTTCCCAGGAAAGGATGATAGAGATTCTTTCCCTCGAACACGATTTCCGGACTTCCGATTCCTGCATTTTCTGAAACATCGCTTTCAGTATCTGCTTCCGGACTTCCCGAAACAAATTCTGCCTCTTCCGCCTCTGGATGATTATATCTGAAATCCGCCATCGAAACCATCGCATCCATCTCGCTGATGGTATGCATCCATTCCTCCATCTTCATCATATAGGTATTCTTCCATTTCAGGAAACTGCGAACCAGGAAGAAATCGCTCAGCATGAAGGCATCGGTGAAGAAAAGACCCAGGAAGTTGCCTCTTCTGTCATACCCCTTCAATATCTTTTCCAGTTGGGCAAAGGAAGGCAGGGCATCTGCCAGGGAATCCTGCATCTTCTTGCCTAATTCGCTATGGAAATTGCGCCTGTTGATAAGCTGAAGTATCTGAGCATAGGCGATGAGCTGATGGCGAAGCTTGCCGCCATTGCTGTCTATCTTATCAAGTGTCTGCTTGCAGACGAAGAACACCACCATATATTGTGCCATTACCCACCACAGGGCGAAATCCACCGAAACCATATCGCATATCGATAAAATCACGGAACCGATGATTCCGATAATCAGCAGCCATCCGATAACGAGCGAAACCGGAGACCCAAACCATGCCGGCACCTCCATCTTCGAAACCTTCTGCATCGCATCCACCACCGCAGCAGAGTCAATCTTCTTCGTCTTGCCATTCACCATTTTGCCATCCGCAGTTTGGCTTCTGTTCTTTTCGCCAAGTGCCAGGAATTCCATTCGCCAGTTTTCGCCTTCTCCCGCCAATTCCTTCTGCAAATCCCTTCTTCTTTTGATATCTTCCAGGCTCAGAGGCGTTTCCCGGGTAAGATTCCTGGCGAGTGCCTCCGAACCGCCCGATGTGATGGTTCGGCAGATGCGGTTGAACAGCGAACTCTTGCCGAAGACATCGAGGTCGAAGGAATAAGGATGCTGCGGATTCTGATAGCAATCGCCCGTTTCGAAAGGCGAGAAATCCCCCTCCCAAGCCTTGATTTCGTCCTGATAAACCTTGAGCAAAGCCGAAAGATGCTCTATCTTCTCCTTGTTCTTGTCGTCAAGTCGTCTGATTCCCAGATAGGCAATCAGGCACAACGCCGCCCCCATCAGATAGTTCTGTGTATCCCCATCCAATGCGAAATAGCAGATCAGGAAGGCGAGGATGCCGCCAAAAGCCAGCAGCTCGCCCGTTATAAATCCCGTATTCTTACGCTTCAGGGCAGCCGCCTCAGAAGCATATCGGCTTACATATTGTTGATAATTCTCCTTGATATTCATACTTTTTCTTTATTTTTCTTTTTTGATGTGCAAAATTAGGGATAAAATCTAGATTTCCAAAATAAATTCTCTCATTTTAAGTCTTTTATACTTATATTCGTGATAGGAATCTGGCTTTTATGAACCCTTGGCAGTAAAAAGTGCTATGAAAATTTGGAGGTTACACAAAAACATCGTATTTTTGCATTAAAATAGTTTGAATAATGAGCAAGTATAATTTTAATATAGACAATTATCATGCTATAGGGCATGCTGATATCGAAATAGAGGGTATCACAGTTATCGTGGGTAGCAATGGCTGTGGAAAAAGCACTATGTCCCGTTGGTTGTATTATATCGTCAATACATTGTCAGTGTTAGACAGCTTCTTTTTCTCTGATTTCAGAGATGTGATTATCAAATCATTAGAGAAATATTCTAATGCGCTGGATGATATCTCAAATTATCTGGATGATGATAAAAAACGATTTTTTGACCATACCTTATCATTAATGACAATGGTAACATTGAGTAATGGTGGTGTGGAGAAGCTCGATTTTTATTATAAAAGAGCGATTGGTTCACTTGATGACATGCTGGTTAACTTTCTTCAGAAAGAGCAGAATCCTCAGCAGGTGCGTCGAGTGCTTAATCTTTTTGGGATTACTGAACAAAATCATGTTCATGAGGATATAGAACGAAATTCCATTCAGTTGTTTTCTGAATATCTTCAGAAATATGAAAGCAACAAAAAAAATCGGCCCATCAGTTACTTGAAAGAGAAAATCGCTTCTGTATATCGGGAAAAGGATGGCTTTCCTGCCAGCATAAGCTTTAAGGAAGATGAAGTGGAATTGCTTGTTGATAGACTTGGAAAGATATATAGTTTAAATAATGCCATATATATAGGAACACCAGCAGCTATTTCTCTTCGTCAATCAGATAGGGTTCTGATGACTTCCTTGGCACATAAAGTGGTTCACGTAAATGAAAAAGGAAGTGAGATTACCGGCAAACAGGAATTACTTCATTCTATTAATAAAATGATAGATGGTTCTATTGTAGAAAAGGAAAATTTCGATGCTGTTGATTTAGTTTATCACAGCAACAATGGTAAGGATATTAGAATTGAAGATATAGCATCGGGATTCAAACCGCTGGTTTATATGCTTCGTCTGATAGAAAACGGGTGGCTGACAGAAAACACTTTGTTGGAGATTGATGAGCCTGAAACAAATCTTCATCCACAATGGGTGGTTGAGTTGGCGCATCTTCTTGTTCGCATCAACAAAACATTTGGAACCAAGATACTCATCACGAGTCACAATCCCGATATGGTATCGGCTATCAGGTATATCTCTGAAAAAGAAGGCTTGTTGAATACTACTCGCTTTTATCTGGCAGAGCAAAGTGAAGGTACAGATTCGTTCTACTATAAGAATTTGGGTTGTGACATCGAACCTGTATTTGAATCATTCAATAAATCTTTTGATACTCTTCAGAAATACGTAGAGAACTATGGCGAAATTTGAGATTGGCAATTATCAGGGAATCAAGATTGATTGTTGGACAGCAAAAGATTTAGTCGGCTTGCATCATTTGATGAAGCAGGAGGGATGCCCAAATTCAGAAAATCTTTTCTCTGACACAGATAAGGCAATAGAACTTGATGATGTTCAGAGACGAATTTCTCAAAAACATCATGCTGATAAGAAATCTTCTGCAGATATGCTATTGCATGTGAATGATAAGAGATTACTTTTGGCCGATGCAAAATTCCGACTAAGCAATACCAGGAATTTGGATTCAAAGGAGATAGCAAAAAAGGTTAGTGAATCAAAGGCAATGGTTACTTCTAACTATTCTTTTGATAATAGTTTCTATGTTTTGCTGACAAAGAAAGCTACAACTCCTTCCAATTTAAATAGGCTTAGAAGAAATGTAGGAAATAATCCAAATTATCAATTTATGGATGCCGTTGAATTTCATAAACTGTTCGAGGATTAATGTTTGAACTCCGTTCCTGATGTCTTGAAAACTCAGAAACGGAGTTCTTTATAACTTTTTTCTTTATGAATTTTTCTCCATCCATTTATTGTAGGATACATTCTCCTCTTTCCACTTATCCTTTGCTTCCGCCTGATTCTTCGGATACCCGATGATGAGGGTGTTGAGCGGAATTATCGTCTTGGGCAGATGCAGCAGTTGCTGCATTCCCTCGTATCGTTCTTTCAGGGGATAGAGGGCTGTCCATACACAGCCAAGACCCAAGCCGTGAGCCATCAGCAGGATGTTCTCCGTGGCTGCCGAGCAGTCTTGAATCCAGAACTCCTGCTCTGTGCCTTCCAGCGTCTTGTCAAGGCATCCGCAAACCACGATAGCGAGCGGTGCCTGCTTTACCATGCCGGCATAAGGGCTGAACTGTGGTATCCGGTCGAGAATCTCTCTGTCGTTGATGACCACAAAATGCCAAGGCTGCTTGTTGCAAGCCGATGGAGCGGCCATGCCGGCACGCAGCATCATTTCAATCTTCTCTTGCTCTACAGGCATGTCTGTATAACTTCTCACCGATGTGCGGCTTATGATATTTTCAAAAATCTGATTCTTTTCCATCATAGCTTTTATTCATCTTTTATTCTATCTTGATTGCTAAAATTGCAATGCGCTGCAAATATACGAAACTTTTTGGAGAAATTTGAAGTGCATTACAAATTTCTTGTGCTTCTAGGTAAAATTTGCAGTGCATTGCAAATTTCTTTCTATCGCCCGATACATCCTATAATATGCGTATATATAAACCGATGTTGTGGTTATCATACTGATGAGATTCATGCTGGTGATGGCTGCCTGCTGGGTGTTACCTGCCAGATAAAACACTGCAACAGGGAGTATATTTGAGCATATCAGCCATACCATGAAAACCAGGATAAGGGCTATGCCCAGTTTGCGCATGTTGCCCCTGTGCTTGCTGCACAGATGACAGCCGGCTACCAGGGAGGCGATGACGGAAATCAGGCCCATCGTGCTTTCTGTCCAGGTGAGTATGGAAGCCATTGGGGTAATCTGTCCGTTCTGCATCATCGTTACGAGATGAAGATTGAAGCATAAACCCAGAATGAATGAGAGCACATAGTAAAGCACCATCACCTCGCTGCAGCGTCGTAGTAATTTTACGTCTGCCGGTAGCGTACAGCGGAATATTCCCCATAAAGCTATAGGGGCGAGCTGCAAGACCAGTTGCTTGATGGTAACCAGGATGGGACTTATTGGAATCAGGATGGGACTTGTTCTGAAGGATAAGCCCGCTTGTCCGCAAACAGAAAATGCCAGCGAAAACAATGCGAAAAAGCAATATGCATACATGGCATATTGCGCAATGCTAGTCAATACTACAGGATTCTTTATTCTTGTTCTTGCCATAATTTCTAAGTTTGATGATTTTGCGGCAAAGGTACGAAAAATCTTCTATACCACCAAATTTTGCACTTGCTTGTTGAATTCGCGTATGTCATCTTTTATGCCTGGACTAATAAAAACTCTTAAAAGATATAAGGTATCTTCTTGAATGTCAGTATTTATTGTTATTTTTGTAAGGTATATACTAATTGAAATATAAGTTTAATCATGAATCATATGAAGAAGATTTTCTTAGGATTGGCAGCAGCACTGATGTTGACTGCCTGCAATGAGAACAGACAGCCGGAGGCAACGACCAGCGTTGACTCTGCAAGTGTGGTAACCGATTTAATGATGAGTCGCAGAAGCATCCGTGCTTACAAGGATTCCGTCATCAGCCGCGATACCCTGAACGAGATTTTGAAATGCGGCATCCATGCGCCAAATGGGCAGAACCTGCAGTTGTATGAAATCAGAGTGATTGATTCTCCTGCACTTATCGATTCGATAACCCAAGCCGTGGTAAAGGATAATCCTAAGATTGCAGAGCGCAAAGGCTTCAAGAATATCTTCGTGAATGCTCCATGCGTGGTTTGCATCGCCTACGATACTACTTATGATATGGCGCAGATTGATTGCGGCTTACTTGGTGAGAATATCATTCTTGCAGCATGGTCAAAGGGCATCGGTTCCTGCTGCCTGGGCAGTTCTGCCCGCTGGATATTGGATTCGCCGTCAGCCAAGCCTTACCTCGACCGCATGGCATTCTCTAAGAATTACAAGCTGCTCTACTGCATTGCCTTGGGTTATCCTGATGAATCGCCAGAGGCAAAGCCAAGACGCCAGGACATGATTAAGTTCATGGATTAGGATAAATGAAGTTTGATGTCCCCAAACAGGACATCAAACTTTTTGGAAAATGCAATCATCTCATTTTCCTCCATATAACCCAACAAAAAAGGCATGGCGCAAATCACTGCGCCATGCCCCAATAAAAGAAAACCTTATAGTCAAAATAAAAATTAGCGATTCTAATTCTTGTTCTGGTACTAATCTTTTTCTAGTACTTCGCATTCTGAGGGTCGAAGTTGGTCCAACCGCTCATCCAGTTGTTGCTGCCATCGAAGGCTCCGATGTAGGTTACGGTGTCGAAACCTGTCCAGCCGGCGAAACTTGCGGCTCCAAGCAACGGACTGCCGGCGATAGGAGTATAACCGTCTGCGTCAACCAATGAAGCCCAACTGTCAAAATACTTGTTGCTTGGCTCTGAGAAGAAGAAGGTGTTGCTGTATGACTTCTGGTTCTTGTCGAGATCCTTCTTGTTGGCTGCATCGTAGAGGTAATCCTCATACTGCTTGTTGTCATCAGTACCAACGGCATCCATACCTGCGAAATATACATTCTGAAGCTTGAATTTGCCATCCTTGGCATCCTTCACGGTTTCACCCTTTTCACCATCAATAATCAAACCGATAGGCCAGCCTAAGGCCACCGAGTTGATGCAGTTGAGGTTAGAAGAACGGCGAATCTGCATGGCTGCCTGGAACTTGCCGAGGGCTGAACCATTGTTTGGATTGTATGCTCCGGCAGTGATATAATCGGTGGTGTTCTGGAACTTGTCATCCAATACCTTAGGACCTACGAAGGTGATATTAGAGAAAGTTGCCTTGGTACGAGGGTCCACGGTAGCACCATCGGCGCAGTTGTCGCTCTCGAAACCGTTGCTCTGAGAGGTATCGGCTATCTTGCTGTCGCGCAGTGAAAGACCATACTGCACCTTTCCAGAAAAACCGTTATCGGTATCGAAATCATCATCCCAGCCCTTGTAGGCTACGAGATACTTGCAGTTCACAGTACCGCCAAACCACTCGAAGGAATCATCATTGGAATAAGATACCTGAACGTGGTCTATCTGTGTGCCGGAACCTACAGAACCGAAGGTCAAACCGTTGATTTCCTTATCCTTCTGGAATGGATAACCGGCAAACTCGATGCGTACATAACTCAAGGCTCCTGAGTTATCAGCATCATCTTCGCCACCATGCTTGGTACGAGGACCACCCTCTATCTGCTGCTCAGTCTGGTTGTTCTTTGCCTTACCGCAGAGAATGATGCCACCCCAATCGCCAGGCTTTCTGCTGCCGGCAGCCTCTTCTGATGTAAAGACGATAGGCTCTGTGGCTGTACCCTTGGCGATGAGCTTGCCGCCACGCTCTGCGATGAGTGCCGCCTTGGTCTGCTTGTCGCCCTTGATGATAGTTCCCGGTTCGATGGTAAGCTCAGCACCATCTGCAATATATACCCATCCCTTGAGGAGATAAGTGCCTTTCTTCAAAGTCTGCTTGCCTGTGAAGACGAACTCCTGGTCGCCGTTGCCAATCTGTGTACCGCTGGCGTTTTCCTTGTCATCTGTTCCGAAGAGAATGTGGTCGCAAGCCTTCAAGCCGCCATTGGTTGTCCACTTGTAAACTACTTCTGGTCCTGGATTTGGAGAAGGAGTTGGATCGTCATTGTCACTGCTGCAACTGCTCAACATGGCAGATGCTGCGAGGATGCCCATGCATCCATAGAAATACATCTTGTTCATCATTGTTTCTCGTTTTATTAAACAAACATCTAATTATTCTTATTATTTAAAATTTATAGATTGCCTGCAAACCGATGTTTCTGCCCGGCTTGTAGCATCTTGCTATTTCTTCTACTTCCTTCTTGCTTCCGTCGCTATAGGTTACATCAGCAAACTGCTTGTAATATATCTTTTCTGCAAGAAGATCTCTTACATTGAGCTTCAGCTCCAGATGGTCTCCGAATTTCTTAGCCAGTGAGAAGTCGATGGTGTTGCGGGGCATCTCGTAGCTGTGAGGCACTCGGGAATTGGAGTCATCACCTGTGCTTCCTTCGCTTCTGCCCACACCGATGATTCGCTTGCCTATGCGGTTGTATAGCAGGGCGATATCCATCTTCAATGGCTCGTTCTTATAGAAGATGCCGGTGTTGATAAGGTATGGCGACTGTCCCTGCATCGGTCTGTTTTCCTCTTTTGAACCCTTTTCAAACTGCACCTTGCTCTTGATGAGGGCACCATTAAACGACCAGCTGAAATCCTTTAATCCGATGAAACCGAGATTCTTTCTGATATCCAGCTCCACACCGTAATTGTTGGCACTCTTTGCATTCTTGTAGGAATAAATCAAGTCTGTGCCGCCTGCCACCGTGTAGGTCCACTCGATAGGAGAATCGAAGTGCTTGTAGAAGACTGCCAGCGAAATGAGCTCTCCACGGGATGGATACCACTCATATCGCAGGTCGAGGTTATCGACATAACAGTTCTTCAACTCAGTGTTTCCCTGCACATTGCTGGCAAGGTCGAAGTCGTAATACACCGACGACGATACTTCACGGAATTCTGGGCGGTTAATACTGCGCCCATACGACAGTCGCACCTGGTGCTGGTCGCTGATTTTATATGTAGTATTGAGAGATGGAAAAACATCATCGGTCTTGTAATGACGGCTCGATTCACTCTTCTCGTAGTCACGGGAATTGGAGATGAGTTCCATATCATTATGCTCGAAGCGGACACCGGCGTGGATGCCGAGTTTGCCAAAGGGGAGAGACATCGCCAGGTATCCTGCGCCTAAGGTGTTGTGCCCGCGGTAGTTATTGCGCATCTGCTTTTCCTCCAGAAGATACAGCTTGTCGTAACCCATGTTCGCCTCGCTGGAGAGCAGGGTAGGGATGTCGCTGTGGCGGAAGTCGGATGGCATGTTGTTAGCTGAAACATTCCAGTTGTAGATGAAGTTGCGGGTCTGGTATTCTCGGCTGCGGTATTCTCCATAGGCACCCACCTGCAAGTCTGGCTCAAAGTTGCCAAACTTGAAGTGGTGCTTGTCATTTACACCAAGAGAGAAGATGTGTTCGTCGAGTTGAGTCCACTCGCGGGATATGTCGTTGCCGGTGCTCAGGGCATAAACGCCCGATTCGAGAGCATCGTCGATGAGGTATCTACGACGGTCAGGCAAATGACGGTTGGCATACGCATACCCGATGCTCCAGTCAAGGGCGTCGCTAGTGAAGGTGTGCTTGCCGGTAAGCTGACCGTTATATGTAGTTCTACTGCGGTAGTAATACTCTGCGCTTCGCTCCAGGTTCGACTGGGCGCTCACGCCATCACGCCAAGTATATCGGCTGGTAGCCAACTGGTTGAAGATGTTCTTGAGCTGATACTTGTGATTGCCGTCCTTGGAAAGGAAGGTGAAGTTGAGCATTGCTCCGAGTCTCACGTTATTATTATACTGGTCGTCAACAGAGTGACGAAGATAGTTCGGCTTGTCGTTTGCCGCATCATAGATGCCATAGAGGTTGTTCTCCATGTTCTTGTAGGTGCGGTATTCGTTGGTATAGTTCAGGGCAGCGAGCATGCCGAGTGTTCTTCCGCCTAGCATCCAGCGCTGGTTTAGGCTGACCGCCAGTTTCAAGTTGCCCAAAGGCTTTTTGTTCTTGATGAGCCAATCATTATTAAGCCCGTTGCCCAGGAGCGAAATAGCATAATCGCCCACCGGTTTTCCGTTGGCATCGAGCTGCGGATTCAAGGCTGCCTGGATGCCCCCATTCAGGTTTCTCAGTCCATTGTCGAAACCCAGGAAATCTGTTCCGGAACCTTTTGAGTAAGAAAAGTCCTTGAAGGCAGAAGATGTGTTCCAGTTTCCGCCCACGGCGATATTGAAACTGTTTTCTGCCGGAATCTCCTTGGTGTTGACGATGATGAAACCGCCGGAGTAATCAGCGGGATATTCAGCCGTTGGCGACTTCACGATGGTGAGATTGTCGATTTGTGAACTTGGGATGATGTCGAAGGAGAAAGCCCTGGAATCAGCCTCAGAACTAGGCACTGCTCCTCCGTTCACCCACACATTGTTGTAGCGCTGTGACAATCCGCGAACCATCACGAATTTATCGTCGATGAGGCTCACGCCTGGCACTCGGCGTATCACCTCACCCGCATTCGTATCCTGAGTACGAGATATTTCCTGTGCCGAAACATTGCTCACGATGACGGGACTGTTTTTGGCCACCTGTATCATTGCCGCATCCGTATTACGCCTTTCCACTGCGGTAACGGTCACCTCGTTCAGCTGCTGTTCATCAGGTTGCAAAGCGATGGTCAGCAATGCTTTCTCCGAAGCATCATTCTTCGAGGAAGTATCCTTCGAAGAAACGATTGCCTTTCCATCTATCCTCTTTCCGCCCTTCAATTGAACCCCGTCAATTTTTTGAGTTTTGTATCCTACATATTTTATATATAAGGTATAAGTACCATCTTTGAGATTTTGGAGCGAGAAGTTTCCGTCGATGTCAGTCACCGCCTTGATGCCATCCTTCTCTTGGGTAGCATTCTTGCTCCCATTTCCAGGCACGGCAGTGATGACCGCTCCGATGAGTGTCTCTTTCGACTTTTGGTCGATGACAACACCCTTGATGTCTTGTGCCCACATCGGTGTGATACCGGCAGCGAGCAATCCTAATCCAATAATTCCCCTTTTCGTGTTCATATCTGAATACCTTTATGTTTTCTTAATCAAAATACCTTTCTGATTTCGTTTGCAAAGGTACGATGGTTATATTACAGGTCGATTTCTTTCCGATTGAAAGATGTTTGCGATGCTGATACAATGGTGTTACGAGCCATATTTCCTTCCTGACAAGGAAACTTTTGACGATTCTTTCCTTCTAAAAAGGAAATAATTGCCGATTTCTTTCCTTTTTAGAAGGAAAGTTTGTATCTTTGCGCCAAAAATAAGAAAGAAGATATGGAATTACGTAATACTTTTCAATCCATCATAGCCTTGCATCAACGAGAATTTCCGTTGGATTTGCAAGCAAGAGAGATGCAACTTCCTTTGGATGGAGGTCGTATCGTTACGGTCACAGGCATCCGCCGTTGTGGCAAGTCCTCTCTTTTAGGCTTGACTATCAATCGTTTGTTAGAAAGTGGTGTGCCTAAGGAGCGCATTCTCTATGTCGGTTTTGATGATGAGCGTTTTCTCTCCATGACACCAGAGAATTTCGATGAACTTTTACAGGCTTATCGGGAGATGTATCCTATGATACCTCTCCAGGATGTCTATATGTTTTTTGACGAGATACAACTGGTGCAAGGTTGGGAACTCTTTGTGCTCAGAGTGTATAAGAACTATTGCAAGCATATCTTCATCACGGGTAGTACTGCCAAGATGCTCTCCGAGGAGATGGCTTCCGCTTTGCGTGGATGGTCTGATGAATATCGTGAGTATCCGTTGAGTTTTGAGGAATATCTGAGTTTTAAGGGTGTTGAGGCTGATAAGTATAGCGAAGAAGGCAAGGCAATGATGGCTTCTGCCTTTAGAGATTATTGTGAGGAAGGTGGATTCCCGGAGGTAGTGCGTGCCAAGAGTAGGTCGGAGAAAGTGAAGATACTCCAGTCTTATTTCAGCACGATGCTCTTCCGTGATATGATGGAGCATTACCATATCGGAGCATCTTCCACTGTGGTGAGATACTTTTTGAAACGAGTGATGAACAATCTCACCAAACCAACCAGTGTCAACAACATCTATAATGACTTGAAGTCGCAGGGATTGAAAGTTTCCAAGGATTCCTTGTATTTGTGGCTCGACTATGCTTGCAACATCTTCTTGTTTCGCAAGGTGCAGAAATATACCAAGTCGCTAGTCAAGCAGAGTTCTGCGCCATCCAAGTATTATATGGCAGATATTGCCATGCGCAATGCTGTGTTGCTCCCTGAAAGTGAGGATGCCGGCAAGGCTCTCGAAAACATTGTTTACCTCAACTTGGAGCGCAGTTTGGGTGAGGAAGACAGAATCACCTATTTCTGTGATCAGAAGGAGTGTGATTTCGTAGTACAACGAGGTGAGCGAGTTTCGGAGTTGATACAGGTATGTTGGGCTTTAAACGAAGAGAACTTGGAACGAGAGGTAGGTGGACTCCTGGCTGCTTCTGTTTTTACAGGATGCAGGCAATGCAGAATTTTAACTTTCAATCAGCAGCAAACGATAGAGCGTGATGGCATCAGGATAGAGGTGCTGCCAGTATGGGTGTAATGATTCGAATCAAGAAAAAATATTCTTAGTCTCCGATCAGTCTGCGATAACCATACAGAGTCTGAGTACGTTCTCCTCGAAGTGCTCCTTGTCGATGGCATTGTTCTTGAGCAGGGAACGGTAGTTATATACGGTTTGTGGCGAATAAGACAGAATGCCGGCTATCTTTGAACTTTCGGTGATGCCTAATCTTAACAGGGCGCACACACGGAGGATAGGGGGCATTTCTCCGTTCTCTTTCAGCTGGATGTGTGCCGATTCTGTAAGCTGCTTGTTCAGCTCGGTTATAAAAGTTGGGTACAGAGACAGGAATGCCTTGTCAAATTCCGTCAGAAACTCCTTGTTCTCTTTCTCTGTATTGGTTGAGGAAGAGAGGAGACTCAGCAGTTCCTTGCTTTGGTTGGCCTTTATCTTTCTTACAGCCAATGTTCGTAGCTTTTGGTTCCTCTCTATATTCTTATAGCTCAGGTCAATATATACCTTTACCAATCTCTCGCGTTTCTGATTGGTATTCTTTAATTCGGCGTTGATGAGATGCAATTGTTCATTTAGAATTTCCATTTTTGCCGACGTGGCTGTGATTTCATCTTTCTTTTGTTTCAGAAGCCTGTTCTTCTTGCGGATGAACAGACTGCTAATACCTACTCCAAGTAGGAGCAGGATAATGACCAACAGGGCGATGTTGAGCAATCTGTTAGTTGTTTTGATGTCATCTGTATAGGCATTGGTAATCATCTGCAATTTGGATGAAATCTCAATGCGGCGCAACCGGTTGTTGTATGCATAAGCATCTTCCAGGGATAGGTTGATGTATTCCTGGGCTTTGTTCAGACTTCTGGTCTTATGTTTGTAGATGAAGAGTGCGATGTTTTGCAGGGCTACATTTTCTTTTGTGGCAGAAGTGATGTCTGAGATGGCTGCAACCAGCAGGTAATGTTCCGTCAGTTTCGGGTTGTTGGCTTTCTGATATACTTCGGATATGGCAAAGGCGGTCATGGCATGGAGACGGCTGTCCGGCTTTTCCATACTCAGTGCTTTTTTGTAGTATTGGATGGTCTTGTTATTGTTGGAATGATAGCTGTAATAGTAAAACTCTCCCAGCAGGTAGTAATAGAATGCATCTTTCTTTGGCGACAGTTCTAATGTTTTCTTCAGGTATTCCACTTTCTGCTGGTCGTAAATCTTGCTGAATTCATTGTTTTCACAATAGGTTGACCAGTTGTTGTATAGTCCGTAAAGTGTATAATAGTATTGAAACTGATAGTCAAGCGGATCTTCTTCCTTGGGTTCTATCTTCTGCATGATGTTTTTTGCTTCAGCATAGAATCCACGTGTGATAAGCAGGCTGGTTTGGCTAAGTTGGAATCTTTTATGATATAAGATGTTGTTGCTCTTTTGGGCAAGAACAAGGCCTTTTTTTACGTAAGTCATCGCCGAATCATACTCGTATGCTTTGTATCCATTGGCGAGTTGCTCGTAAAGTTTGAGCTTGTCCTCGTTGCTGGTTACATACTTGGCACCCTGCTTGATGTCGTTCAGACTTTTCTCTTTTACTTCTACATAATGCGCACGTTTTTCTATGGCAGCATCCAGCTGTTTGTAGAGCTGGCTGTTGTCTGCTTTTGCGCATAGTGGTAGTAGTATCAGTAGTACGATAGTTATAAAATGTCTCATGTTTCTTATGTTTTAAAGATTCTGCTGCAAAAGTAATAAAAAACTTTCAGAATCTCGCATCTACTAACGTGTTTTTTTTGAAAATTTTTAATTTACTGATATTCAGCCTGATAAATCGGATAGTAGATAATGGTAATCTACCAAAAACCTACTAATCGCAACAACCTATTGAATTTTGGCGTACTTTTGCGGCATCAAACAATTTTAATCGTTATAAACCTATAGATTATGGATAAAAACAACCTTTCAAAGAAAGTAGGTCTGCTGTTAGCAGGATGCTTTATTACTTTTAATGCTCTTGGTCAGACAACCATTAAGGGTCAGGTGGTAGATGCCACAGGTGAACCTGTCATTGGTGCCAGCATTCTGGTGAAAGATACCAAGAATGGTGCAGTGTCCGACTTGGATGGTAACTACAAGCTTGACAATGTTAAGGATGGTGCCGTCCTGGTATTCTCTTATCTGGGCTACCGTACCCAGGAAATTCCTGTAAAGGGAAATCATGTTATCAATGTTTCGCTGAAAGAAAACGACGAGGTGCTTGATGAGGTGGTTGTCGTTGGTTATGCTGTGGGCAGTAAGCGCACGGTGTCGGGTGCTGTTGATCGCATCAAGAAAGAAGATATGAACAAGGGTGTGGTAACCAGTCCTGCCGAGGCTTTGAAGGGTAAGGTTGCGGGTGTTATCATTTCTCAGGCTGGCGGCGACCCTACCAGTTCGCCAAGCATTCGTGTTCGTGGTACTTCTTCTCTTTCAGGTGGTAACGACCCGTTGGTTATCATCGATGGCGTCTTTGCTGATATGACGATGTTCAATTCTCTGGCTCCTGGCGATATTGAGAGTCTCACCATCCTGAAGGATGCTTCTGAGACTGCCCAATATGGTTCACGTGGTGCTTCCGGTGTCATCGTTGTTACCACAGCCAAGGGCAAGTTGGGCTATTCCAGCCTGAGCTACAATGGCCAGTTTGGTGTCAATACAGTCTATAAGAATCTGGATCTGATGTCGGCTTCAGAATATCGTGAGACTGCCAAGTCTTTGGGTCTGACCTATACCGATATGGGTGGCGATACCAATTTCCTTGAGGAGATTGAGCGCAATGTGGGTCTCACCCAGAATCATAATATTTCTTTCTCTTCTGGTACAGACACTTCCAGTCTTCGTGCTTCTCTGGGATTCGTTCTCCGTCAGGGTGCCTTGAAGAATTCTGATATGAAGAATTTTACAGCAAAGCTGGATGGAACCCAGTATCTCTTCGACAAACATCTGAAGCTGGAACTGGGCATATTCGGTTCTCAGCGCAATAGCAATATCCAGTATGATATGCACAGGATGTTCTATTCTGCTACAGCCTATAACCCTACTTATCCTAATGTAAGAAACGACAAGGGTGAATGGGATGAGGACTTGCTTGCCAGTGAAGTCTGGAATCCGCTGGGATTGCTCGATATTGATGACTTCTACAAGGATGCCTCTGTCAATGTTCATGGCAAGGCAACGGTCAACATCATCGACGGACTCACTGTAAGTGCCTTTGGTTCATATAATTATTGGAACCGTGACAATAAGTTCTATATTCCTAACAATATCCAGATGGGTAAGTTGAACGGTAACGGATGGGCTTATATCGCCAATACCAACCGCAAGGACTATATGGGCAACGTCATGGTGAATTTCTCCAAGGATTTCGGCAAGCATCACATTGATGCCTTGGCTCTGATGGAGGGACAGAAGTATACCTACGACTGGAACTCACAGGAGGCACATGGATTTGATACCAACTACTTCAAATTCAATAACATGAAGGCTGCTGCCAATGTGAGCTGGGGTAATCTGCAGTCTAACTACACCGAATATACCCTGAGCTCTTATATGGCTCGTGTCAACTATATGCTGGCTGACAAATACATCGCTACCGTCAATGTTCGTACCGATGGTTCTTCTAAGTTGGGTAATGGTCAGAAGTGGGGCTGGTTCCCTTCTGCTTCCTTGGCATGGGTAATCAGCAATGAGCCTTGGATGAAGAAAATCAAGCAGATAGACAATTTCAAGATTCGTGCAGGATATGGTGTGACCGGTAATCAGGATGCTATCGATCCTTATACTTCTCTCGCCCTGATGGAGCCAAATGGTGTAACTACCGTCAACGGCGCAACAAGTACTACTTTTGCGGTTACCTCTAACAGCAACCCTGATCTGAAGTGGGAGGTAAAGAAGACATTTGATGCCGGTTTCGACCTGTCGATGTTCAAGCAGCGTCTCAACGTAACCTTCGACTGGTACACTTCTGAGACTTCAGATATGCTTTATACCTATACGGTGCCGGTGCCTCCTTTCACTTACGACCGTCTGTTGGCTAATATGGGTACCATGACTAATATGGGATTTGAACTGGCTGTTCGAGGTGACATCATCAAGACAAAGGACTTCACCTTCAATTCCGGTGTGAATTTCTCTTATCAGAAGAACAAGCTGAAGAAGTTGAGCGGTACCTACAAGGGACAGCCTATGACAACGAGCGAGCATATCTCTGTTGCCACCGTAGGTGCGGCTGGTCTGGTGCATAACAATGGCGTAACCTATCTCATTGAGGGACAGCCTGTAGGTGTATTCTATTTGCCTCACTGCACAGGTATCGATGAGAAGGGACAGTATATCATCGAAGACCTTGATGATAATGGTACCATTGATACGGGTGATAGTGGCGACCGCAAGGTTTGCGGACAGGCAATCCCTAAGTACTTCCTCGGTTGGGATATGGGCTTCAAGTACAAGAACTGGGATCTGACTATGCAGTTTAACGGTGCTTTCGGTCATAAGATTTACAATGCTACCTCCATGACCTTGAACAATATGAGTAATTTCCCAACCTATAATATCCTGAGCGGTGCACAGCATCTCAACAATGGTAAGGGAATCCATGATGTTCAGATTTCTGACTACTGGTTGGAAAAGGGTGACTATATGAACTTCGAATACGCTTCTCTGGGCTACACCTTCACCAAGGATATGCTCAAGTGGAAATTCATCAACAACATTCACCTGTCGTTGTCGGTCAACAATATCTGTACTCTCACGGGTTACAAGGGCTTGACTCCAATGATCAACTCTGCAACCATCAGTGGCGACAATCTGGGTGTTGACGACAAGAACATCTATCCTCTGAGCCGTACTTATACTTTGTCGCTCTCAGTGAATTTCTAAATGTTTTCACATAGAATAGATAACAAGTTCTAATTAAGAATTACATTATTAATATATAAAGGATTACAGTTATGAAACAATATATTATAGGCTCAATGCTTCTTTCATCGATATTACTGGCTAGTTGCTCACTGGATGAGACTCCACGAAGCAAGTTTTCTGAGAAGGAGGCTTTCAGTACCTCTAAGCTGGTATATGTAAACTCAGTGGCTAACGTATATTCTTCCATCGGCAATGGATTGTATGGAAGTGATGGTGGCTCTGTGCATACCTTCCAGGAGTTCTCTTCTGATGCCAGTATGATTCCTGGTCGCCAGGGTGACTGGGTAGATGGTGGAGCCTGGCAGAACATTTTCCTTCACAACTTTGAGTCGTCTGTAAGCAAGTATAACGATGTGTGGAACAACCTGTATCGTGTCATCGGTCTTGCCAATTCTTCTATCGACCGACTCAACAAGTACCTGGGTGAACATCCGGAGTATGCTGAATATGTATATGAATTGAGAGCCCTTCGTGCTGTCTATTATTACTATGTGATGGATCTCTTCGGACAGGTGCCATTGGTTGTTTCTTCTGAGGTGAGTGCTAACGAGGTGAATCAGTCCAACCGCTCTGATGTCTTCAAGTTTGTCACTTCTGAGTTGGCAGAATGTATTCCTCATCTTTCAGACAGTAAGAGCCAGAACGAGGGTGAATATTATGGCCGTATCACCAAGGCTGTGGCATATATGTGTATGGCTAAGTGTGCCATCAATGCACCGGTCTATACCATCGATGATACCACTCCAACCAGCTATAGTGCCTTTGTTGGTACAGACAAGAGCGGCAAGGCTACTGCCAGCGAGGAGCAGGGAAATACTATTTCGGAAATGGGCAAAAAGATTAAAATCACTTTGGATGGTGAAACTCGCAATGCGTGGGAAACGGCAGCCTATTGTGCTGATCAGATTGCCAGCTTGGGTTACCGCCTGCAGCCTAGCTATGCCGACAACTTCATCGTAGCCAACCAGAATTCCGTGGAGAATATCTGGACCCGCCCGAATGATTGCGTCAACTATAAGATAGAGGATTACAACATCGTCCGCACCCTGCATTACAACCATGGTGGTGCCATCGGTTACCAGGGCTGGAATGGAGCCTGCTCTTCCAAGCAGCAGATGCTGGTATATGGCTATGGAACGGCTAATCCGGACCCTCGTCTGAAACTCAACTTCTATACCGACAAGGATTATATGGAAGAAACGGGCAAGGCTGTAGAGGATGGTGCCACAGGCAAGGATCTTGAGTATATGCCATTGGCTGTAAAGGTAGATTTCACTGCTACCGATGACCCTCATGCCATGAAGTGTTCCGGTGCCAGAATGAAGAAGTATGAGTTTGACAAGTCCACTACCCAGCAGTTTAGCTTCAACAACGACCTGGTAATCTGGCGTTATGCTGATGCCTTGCTCCTGAAGGCTGAGGCTGAGTATCGTATGGGTAATAAGGCTGAAGCTCTCACAATTGTCAATGAGGTTCGTGGCCGTGTTGCTGCTACACTTCGTACAGAACTTACGCTCAATGACATTCTGGATGAACGTATGCTGGAACTGGCTTGGGAGGGAGTACGCCGCCAAGACCAGATCAGATTCTGTACCTTTACAGAGCCTACTGCAGACCGCTTCAAGGGTGTGACCCACAATGCTTCTGCAGGTGATTACAATGATGATACGCAGGGCTATACCATGGTTTATCCTATCCCTTATGCCGTGCTCAACTTGAACAAGAAACTCCACCAGAATCCTGGTTATACCAAGTAATGGTTAGCTCCAATGAGGAAACATTTCTCATTGGAGCGTACCAAGGAAAATCTTAATTTTATATGAATTCGGTATTGAATATTATAAACAAAAAACAAAATAATATGAAAAAACTCTTTTTGCTCGCAAGCCTTCTGATGGCTTTTGGCATCTCAGCAGATGCAGGAGACATCACTTCTCCTAACGGACAAATCAAGGTGAACTTCACCTTGGATGGCACAGTGCCTACCTATAGTGTGACCTATCAGGGCAAGACCATCATCAAGCCTAGCCGTCTGGGTTATCAGCTCGCCAAGGGCGGCAAGGATGGCAAGGATCTGCTTTCTGATTTTTGTGTCATCAATGAGAAAACTTCCACTTTCGACGAGACCTGGACTCCTGTTTGGGGAGAGAACAAGTCTATCCGCAATCATTATAATGATATGCTGGTAGAGTTGAAGCAGAATTCTACAGACAGTTATATGAACGTTCGCTTCCGTGTTTATGACGATGGAGTAGGATTGCGCTATGAGTTCCCTCAGAAAGGCAGTCTCAACTACTTTACCATCAAGGAAGAGCGTACAGAATTTGCCATGACGGGCGATCATACCGCCTGGTGGATTCCTGGTGATTATGATACCCAGGAATATGAATACACCAAGACCCGTCTGTCTGGCATTCGTCCTGCCTTGCATGCTGCTGTCAGTGGCAATCTCTCACAAACCGTCTTTTCGGATACCGGTGTACAGACCTCACTCCAGTTGAAGACAGATGACGGTATCTACATCAATCTGCATGAGGCTGCTCTGGTGGATTATCCAGCCATGCACCTGAATCTGGATGACAAGAGCATGACCTTTACCTCTTGGCTTACTCCAGATGCACAGGGAATGAAGGGATATGTGCAGACTCCGTTCAAGAGTCCTTGGCGTACGATGCTCATTACGGATGATGCCCGCAAGGTGCTGTCTTCCAATCTGATTCTCAATCTCAATGAGCCTTGCAAGATCAAGGATACCTCCTGGATTCATCCTGTAAAGTACGTGGGTGTATGGTGGGAGATGATTTCAGGTAAGGGAGAGTGGGCTTATACCCATGATTATCCTACCGTGAAGTTGGATGGAACCGACTATGTACATGCCAAGCCATCTGGCAAGCATTCTGCCAACAATGCCAATGTGCGCCGTTACATTGACTTTGCTGCAGCCCATGGTTTCGATGCAGTCCTGGTAGAAGGATGGAACATCGGTTGGGAAGACTGGAGTGGTTATATGAAGGAAAAGGTATTCGATTTCCTGACTCCATATCCTGATTTCGACATCAAGGCACTCAATGAATATGCACATTCCAAGGGAGTGAAGCTCATCATGCATCATGAGACCTCTTCTTCTGTGATGAACTACGAGAAGTATATGGACAGAGCTTATCAGTTGATGAAGGATTATGGCTATGATGCTGTAAAGAGCGGTTATGTGGGCAACATCATCCCTCGTGGCGAGCATCACTACAGTCAGTTGGAAATCAACCACTATCTGCATGCCGTAACCCGTGCTGCCGATTATCAAATCATGGTAAATGCCCATGAGGCTGTGCGTCCTACCGGTCTCTGCCGCACTTATCCTAACCTGATTGGCAACGAGAGTGCTCGCGGTACAGAATATCAGGCTTTCGGAGGAACCAAACCGGGACATACTGCCATCTTGCCTTTCACCCGTCTGCAGGGTGGTCCGATGGATTATACACCGGGTATCTTTGAAATGGATTGCGCCAATGGTTCTCATTGCAACTCTACCATCTGCGGTCAGTTGGCACTTTATGTAACGATGTACAGTCCATTGCAGATGGCTGCCGATTTCCCTGAGAATTACGAGAAGCACATGGATGCCTTCCAGTTTATCAAGGATGTGGCTGTAGATTGGGACAAGTCTATCTATCTGGAGGCTGAACCAATGGAGTATATCACCGCTGCCCGCAAGGCAAAGGGGTCTGATAACTGGTTTGTCGGTGGCGTTACGGGCATGAAGGCTCATCAGTCTACCGTAAAGCTTGATTTCCTCGAGAAGGGCAAGAAGTATGTGGCTACCATCTATCAGGATGCAAAGAATGCCAACTACAAGACCAATCCGCAGGCTTATGTCATCACGAAGAAAACTGTGACCAGTAAGTCTGTCTTGAAGTTGCACTCCGTTGCAGGTGGTGGATTCGCTATAAGCATTCTTGCGCAATAAAATGCAGGATTTTAAGTTGTTATGAGAGAAATTTTTCTTGGATTAATAATGATGCTCATGAAAAGAATGAATAAAATGCTGTTGGTTGCTGCTTTGGCAGCAACCACACTTTCTGCTCAGGCAGAACAGAAGAAGGGACCGGCTTGGTTGAGTGATGCACTGTTCTATCAGATTTATCCATCTTCCTATATGGATACTGATGGCAATGGTATTGGCGACCTGCCGGGTATCACTTCCAAGTTGGATTACATCAAGTCGCTGGGTGTGAACGCCCTCTGGCTCAATCCGATCTTTGAGTCGGGATGGTTTGACGGTGGATATGATGTCATCGACTTCTATAAGGTGGATCCTCGATTCGGTACCAATACCGATTTGGTTACATTGGTCAATGAGGCCCATAAGCGTGGCATGAAGGTTTGTCTCGACCTGGTGGCAGGACATTCCAGCACCAAGTGTGCCTGGTTCAAGGAGTCTTCCGAGAAAGATCCTAACCAGCGCTACAGCGACTATTATATCTGGATGAATGATATCCCTGAGAGTGAGAAGAAAGAAATAGAAGCCCGTCATCAGGAGGCTAGTCCGGAGTCTAGTACCCGAGGCAGATATGTGGAGGCGAATGCTCCTCGTGCCAAGTATTATGAGAAGAATTTCTTCGAGTGCCAGCCAGCCTTGAACTATGGCTTTGCTCATCCAGACCCAAATCATCCTTGGGAGCAGAGCGTAGATGCGCCTGGACCACAGGCTGTTCGCAGGGAGATACGTAACATCATGGCATTCTGGTTTGATAAGGGTGTGGATGGATTCCGTGTTGATATGGCGTCATCGCTCATCAAGAACGACCCTGACAAGAAGGAGGTTTCCAAACTCTGGAAGGAGATGCGTGCCTGGAAGGACAAGTACTATCCTGAGACCGTCCTGATTTCTGAGTGGGCTAATCCGCAGCAAGCCATTCCTGCCGGCTTCAACATCGATTTCTACATCCATTTCGGTCTTAAGGGCTATGCCTCTCTGTTCTTCGACCGCAAGACTCCATGGGGCAAGTGGGAGCAGAGCTATCAGAACTGCTATTTCGACAAGCAGGGCAAGGGTTCACTCAAGGAGTTTAGCGAGAATTATACCAAGGCATACAATGCCACCAAGAATCTTGGCTACATCGCTGTTCCATCAGCCAACCACGATTACCAGCGCCCTAATATTGGTACCCGCAACACGCCAGACCAGCTGAAGGTGGCGATGACCTTCTTCCTTACCATGCCAGGTGTTCCATTTATCTATTATGGTGATGAGATTGGTATGAAGTATCAGATGAATCTCCCTAACAAGGAGGGTAGCAATGAGCGCTCTGGTACCCGCACTCCGATGCAGTGGACCAAGGGCAAGAATGCCGGCTTCTCAACGAGTGCGCCTGATAAACTCTACTTCCCTGTAGATACGGAAAACGGAAAGTTGACCGTTGAAGCTCAGCAGGGAGATCAGAATTCTCTGTTGTCATATACCCGTAAGCTGACCGCTTTGCGTCATTCAGCCAAGGCTCTTGACAATGAGGGCGATTGGAAGCTCTTGAACCAGAAGGGTCAGGAATATCCTATGGTATATGAGCGCACTTTGGGTGATGAGAAATATGTTGTTGTCGTGAATCCTGGTGCCAAGGCAGCCTCTCTCAACATCAGCTCCGTTGGTGGCAAGGCAGTTTCTGTTCTTTCTACAGGCAAGGTCGTATATAAATCAGGCAAGAAGACCGATGCCATCAAAGCTTCAGGCATTAGTGCCGCCGTATTCAAGGTGGCTAAGTAACCTGTGAACATGATTATTGCTAGCTTTATTAAATATCAGAATCCGCATGGCTCTCTGGGCTGTGCGGATTTTTTATACCGATTTTTCTTTTTAATAACTAAAGATATTTAAATATTTAACCCTATATTTGGCGATAAATAAAGAAATAACTATATTTGCAGCATGATTACGGAATATGGTATAGAGGCAAAGTCTAATTCTGAGATTATATCAGAATTGGGAGGACGATTCAAGCAATATCGTCTGTTCAGCAATCTCACTCAGAAAGAGGTGGCTGTAAAGGCTGGTGTGAGCATTTTCACCATTAGCCAGTTTGAAAAAGGCGAAGCTAAGAACATAGGTTTTGGCACTATTCTTTCTCTGTTGAGGAGCATTGGATTCCTGCAGGAAGCAGAGAAACTCTTGCCGCCGCTGCCAATGTTGCCTAGCCAAGTGAAGAAAATGAATGAAAAGAAGGAAAGGGTAAGACATGAAAGATAATGTTGTGCAGGTGAATTTGTGGGATAAGAATGTGGGCTTGTTGTCTTGGAATGACAAGCGGGGCTGCTCTGTTTTCCAATTCGACAAGGATTTTATGCAATATGGATGGAATATTGCACCATTGGTAGCGCCGTTGGATTCTGTTTATGTTCAAAGAACTTTCCCTATGTCTGGAAACAGAGAAAAACTTTATGCAGGTTTGCCTGAGTTCATAGCAGATTCTCTGCCTGACAATTGGGGAAATGTGGTCTTCCAGAAATGGATGGAAGCCAATCATCTGCAATCCAAAATGGTAAATGCAGTGGATAGACTGTCTTTTATCGGTAAGAGAGCAATGGGAGCCTTGGAGTTTCAACCTGCTCATATCCAGGAGGATGCATCTGTAAATATCGAATTGGCTTCACTTTATGAACTTGCTAATAAATTATTCCTGGATAGGCAGGATGTGAACATTGATATGAGCAACAGTCTTATTCTGGAAGATTTGTACAAGGTGGGAACTTCCGCTGGTGGTCAGCGTCCTAAGGCGATTATCGGCATGGATGAAACTACAGGTATTATTCGTTCAGGTCAAGCCGATTTGCCAACCAACTTTAAGCACTATATATTGAAGTTTGATACAAGCAGAAAAAATGAACTTCCTTTTACCAGGGTAGAGATGGCTTATTATCTGATGGCCAAGGATGCCGGTATCAATATGATGCCTTCTCGTTTGGTAGAGATTGAAGGAATCCAGAATTTTCTGACCCAACGCTTTGATAGAGTGGAGGGTAGAAAAATATATACTCAGACTTTAGCTGCCATGAGTTCCTTGGCTGATACTTACGAAGATTTGTTTGTGGTGGGTAGAAAACTGAATTTGTCTGCTGAAGAGCAGAGTCAGCAATATAGGAGAATGGTGTTTAATGTTCTTGCAGAGAATGTAGATGACCATACCAAGAACTTCTCATTTGTGATGTACCCCAATGGAGAATGGCATATATCGCCAGCTTACGACATCGTGTTTTCCGCCGATCCTGATTCGCATTTCTATCGTAACCATGAACTTACGGTTCTTGGCAAGCGAAAGAATATAACGAAGCAGGATTTGATGCTTTTCGCACAAAGACAGGATATCAGAAATGCTTCTAGTATCATAGAAGAAGTGGAAGACGTAGTGATGAACTTCAAGTCTTATGCAGAGAAAGTGGAAATCGATGAGCACTGGATACGCAAAATAGAACGGGTTTTGGAAGAAAACCGTTGTTAAGTAAACGATTTCATACAATTATAATAAGGAATCGTGTGGTTATTGCTTTTCTTTTTGTACCTTTGCAGCCGTTTGGCAATTGTGGGTACCAAATCATACATAAAGGAAAAAATATCTAATAATAAATAAAAAGTAATGACTACACTTACAATTTCTATTATTGTCGTTTTCGTGCTCGGCTATGCACTCATAGCTACCGAAAGCTTGACAAAGGTAAACAAGGCAGCAATTGCCCTGTTGATGTTGGTAGGTTGTTGGACCCTCTACATGGTGGATCCAATGCAGTATCTCCAGTTGATGCACCCTGATTATACAGGCGGCGCTGCTGGAATGGTGGAGAAGGTGACCGGAATCATCCAGGAACATCTGGGCGATACAGCCACAACACTCTTCTTCCTGATGGGTGCAATGACCATCGTGGAAATCGTTGACCAGAACGGTGGATTCAACTGGGTTCGCAAGGTGATGAAGACCAAGTCGAAGCATGCGCTCCTCTGGCGTATCGCTATCCTTACCTTCTTCCTCTCTGCAATCCTCGACAATCTGACCACCAGTATCGTGATGATCATGATTCTCCGAAAGCTCGTCACCGACCACAAGGACCGCATGGTTTATGCCTCCCTCGTCATCATCGCTGCCAATTCGGGTGGTGCTTTCTCACCAATCGGCGACGTTACCACCATTATGCTCTGGAACAAGGGATTGATTACTGCTGCCGGCGTTATCGCCGAAATCTTCATCCCGTCTGTGGTTTCCATGGTGATTCCTGCCCTCATCCTTCAGACTATGTTGAAGGGCGAACTCGTAATGCCTGAGGTTTCTGACCAGCAGAATGCAGCGGTCAGCGATTTCACCGAAGGTCAGCGCAAGGCTGTGTTCTGGTTGGGAGTAGGCGGCTTGATCTTCGTTCCTATCTTCAAGAGTATCACCCACTTGCCTCCATTCGTAGGAATCCTCCTGGTATTGGGCGTTCTCTGGACTGCTACCGAAGTTTTCTATCGCGGTTTGCATCGTGGAGCTGATGCTGAGGGCACTCAGAAGCGAGTAACCAAGTTGCTTTCTCGTGTTGATATGAGTACCATTCTCTTCTTCCTCGGTATCCTGATGGCAGTATCCTGTCTGGCTGAGATTGGCGTATTGACTGCTTTGGGTCAGGGCTTGAACGTCGTATTCGATGGCAACCACTACCTCGTAACTGGTATCATCGGTGTGCTTTCAAGTATTGTTGATAATGTGCCTCTGGTAGCCGGATGTATGGGAATGTATCCTGTGGCTGCCGCTGGCGATATGGCTGTGGATGGCATCTTCTGGCAGTTGCTTGCCTACTGTGCCGGTGTTGGTGGTTCAATGCTGATTATCGGTAGTGCCGCTGGTGTGGTAGTAATGGGCTTGGAGAAGATTACCTTCGGCTGGTATATGAAGCATATCTCCTGGATAGCTTTCGTAGGTTACATCGCAGGTATCATCAGCTACTGGTTCATCCGCACCTTCCTTTATGCTATCTAAAGGATAAGTGTTTTCAGATGTAGGCTCCACACGCCCTGAAAGCTCCACACGCCCTGAAAGGGCAGAAGCTCTTAGCCCAGGGCAACACCCTGGGTAATGATGGATACAAGCCTGTCGCCCTGTAAGGGCAAAAGCTTTCTTTCTTACGTGAAAAAAGTTTTTTTTGAGAAAAAAGTCTCAAAGTCTCATTTTTGGTTGAAAATATCGGCTTAAAGACTTGATAGATAATAAGATAAAGAGAATGAGACTTCTCGGTTTTTGTGCCGGGAAGTCTCATTAAAGTATCAATGAAGTATCATTATTTTACTTTTTCTTTACAAGATACTTCATTCCATCTGCAAATCTCTTATGTTTTAACTCACTCATATTCGCCAGTTTTCTGCCGAATCCCATCAAACTGTTCACCTTGAGCGATGAACCTATCTGCTTTTTCAGATAGTCGAAAATCTCGGCAGCAGTCAGATATTCGCCCTCTTTCTCACTCTCAACCAAATCAAAATAGAGCTGGAAATACTGGTCTATCGGCTCAGCCACTTCAAACTGGCAGTTGTTTTTCATGATCAACTTCACCTGTTCCGCATCAAAATAACCCTTCTCGCCATTGTGCAAGGCGGTCAGCGCCTGGGCGAAAAGTTGCTGATAGTTCGGACGCACACTCACATCGATAGGTCCCGTCAGTTCCACACCGATGAATCTTCGGTTGCCGGATGGATCGGAGAGAATATCCTTCATGTTGCTCGTGGCGATGAACGAGGCGAGACGAGGAAATTCCATGACATGACTGCCATACGGAGGCTTGTATTTCAGCGTAGGCAACTGGATGAGGTTCTTCAGGAATCCCTGCTGCACCTGTGGCGAAATCTGGTTGAACTCATCGAGATTGATGACCATAAACTGCGCCATCGCCTGATAAACCTGACGTTTTTCTGACAGAATCAGATTATCGTTATATCCCCACTGCAGTTCCGGCGGTAACAGCCGGCGACAGAAAGTACTCTTGTTGTAACCCTGCTTGGAAATCAGAAGCGGAGCCACCGAGTTGCCATACTGGCGATGGGTAAAGCCGCGCCACTGGTCGACCATGCCCAGAAACCAGGTGTAGAACCAGTCTGCCCAGTAAGGATTGTTGGTAGGAACCGTACGCGCCAAGGCACGTATATGGTCCTTACCGTCCCATTTGTCGTAGCACTGGAAGAGATATTCATCTATCGGATTATAATTCTTGATATAATCAGACTCCAGAAAATTCCTGACATCCTTGATGCTCACTCGGATATCAGCGAGCTGCACCTCCAGCGTCATGCGCTTCTGCACTCTCGGATCTACGGGCTGGAAACCATACCATCCTTTCTCCTTCGGCATGTATTCCACGAATTTCATCACCGTGTTGTATCTGAAGTTATATTTACTTTTCAGCAGCTGCATCATGCTCATGATATTCTCGCGAACGCTGTTCTTGTCAACTTTCTTTTCTTCTTCCGAAGTACCGGAACCAGGAATCATCTGCTGATTATCTTCCGTGTTGAAAGCCTGGTTCTGAGGGTGCATGTTGCTGTCAATTTTCATCGCTACCGCCTTACTGTTGAAATAAGGTTTCGCATCGAGCGTCATCATAAAACTGTTGTGCATCGAAGGCTCAAAAGACAGGTTTGAGCCAGCTTCAATAGAAGGTTTCGGTCCGTCTGTGAGCACCGAAGCCTTGGCAATCGCCTGATATACAGGCAGAATCTGCTGGTAAGCGATGCGGTACAGTCGTTCGGCATCCGCCTCCTCAGCAGGCAGCAAGTCATCTTCATTGCAGAATTTCACCAATACGATAACCGACTTACCATCAGCACCTTCCAGCGCAGCAAAGGTAGAAGGCAGCATGGCAACCGAGCGCTTCACGCCCTCCACGCCGTCCGCATCCGTAATGTTTCCGAATTTCAGCATCAGGATACCGTTGCACGCCTTCATCTTCAGGTTGTTGTTTTCGTCTTTAGCGAATTCAGCAGCGGGGTAGATGTGCATCCATGTTGGCATATCCTTGTAATATTCGTAGCCGCTTTCCATATAGGACACGTATTCGCGGAAATGGGTAACAGTAAGTCTGCTGTCATCTTTTGCGATACGTTGCAGCAACTTCTCCATCGTCTTTGTGCTGACGAGGAGCTGCTTCTTGTTGTTTGTATGTACGATTGTTATCTTCATTGAATATATTGATTAGGATGTTTCTTTGTTAACTATTAACCATAAACTGTCAACTATAAACTATAAAATCTTATCAGCGTTGCCCAAAGTTTGGTTGATAAATTGGGCACTCGTTTCCCGTTGTACGGGCAATGACTGCCCGTCACTTGTTCTCTGGTAGCCCGTCACGTGTTCACCGGTAGCCCGTCACGTGTTCTCTGTGGGACCGCTTAAATGGCATGGCTGGAACATCTGGAGGGCAGAGAAAAAGATTAGCTTTTAGTGAAATCAATCTCTTCTGAGAAATGGTCGAATTCAACATCTTTATATCCGTATCTGGCGAAGAGCTGTTTGATATATACCTGTTGTTCCGGCAGGAGTTTCAGTTGTCCCAGTTTGTAACGATAGTATTGTCCTTTGCTGCCGAGGTAGTCTCTCATTTCGGCGCGCAGTGCAGGAGCGTCTTTCACTTTCATTTCGGCAAAGAGTTTGTCGAATCCCCATGCCATTTTTACGACACGCAGCGGAGCGAAGTACTTGCATTCTCCGTTTTTCAGGGCATTTTGGAAAATGGCATCCCCTCTATCAGTCTTCTCGTTTTTGTAGAGTGCAGATAGATAGTGGATACATTTGTTTTTCATCGGACATGGTTCGGTGAAACAGTAGGTGATGTTGCTAGGTACGTTTCCGTACTCAAAAGCCTTTTTCAGTAATTCCTTTTCATCCATGTTTCTTAAGTATTAAGAATAAAACATTCTGTTTTACTAAACGCAAAAACATCCTGTTTATTGCCTTGCAAATGCTATTATTATCACTTCATAAAGCATTTTTTTCGATGCAAGCAAGAAAATCATGATACTTTTCGCTAATTTATGATACTTCCATGATACTTCTCTCTTCAATTTCAGAGAAGTCTCATTCTCGATAAAGTATTGTGTATTAAAGATATAAGTCTTATTCTATATCGAAAAATGAGACTTTGATACTTTTTCGAGAAAATAAGATTTATGCGTGCGTGTATTTATTGGTTCTTTATTGCTTGCGTACTTCCTTCTAAATATCATTATAGCCTCATCCCTTTTGTAGGCAATATATCATGTTCCGAGATAGCTCTCCTTTTTACGATTGTGTCCCCTCACATAACTTTTTTCGAAACTTTTTTGCTAAAAGTTTTGTTGTTTCGATAATAATTGTTACTTTTGCGGTGTCATACCTTGCTGAAAGCTCCATATGGGCAAAGGCGGGGTGGACATATATACATAAAGGCGTAACTGTACGCTTTGGTTTTGACGTATCTGAATCTCGCAAATTCAATCTATCTGTCAAAAACAAAGCAACGGGAACGCCTCATGGGGTGTATCATATATACAACCCTTATTAGCTCGTGGCATTTTTGCAATTAGCTGAGAGGGTGTACTATATACTTACATCGGCGTGGGGCTTTCAGCGTTGCTCGTTTCGGCAGATAGGGCAATGCGAGAGCCTAGATACGTGGAACGAGCGGCAGACTGGCTCCACGTTTTTTTTGTATGTATTACAAAATGAATTTGGTCAATTTGGAGCAATTGACGGAAGTGTTATTAGTTAAAATGAAAGCATTACTAAAAAAAATATCTTTAAAGTTGGCTAATAAGTTTCTTTTACTTCTGCAAAAGAAACATGTATGTCTTGTCGGCATTATTGCAATTTTTGGCTTGACTACAATTACTAGTTGTCAAGAGTTAACTATAAAAGTAAATGGTAACTCTCCTAACACAGAAACAGAAGGGCTTATAGTGAAAGCTTATATAGAAAATTCCGGAAGTATGGATGGATATATGTGTGGTGGTTCTGAATTTAAAGATGCGGTTTACAGCTATCTTTCTTCTTTGAATAATTATGTGAAAACGATTCAGTTAAATTACATAAATTCTCAAGTTGTTCCATTATCTGTTAAGATGCCAGGATTGGTAGGACAGTTGAATCCTTCTGCATTTAAAAAACAAGGAGGTAATAGAAGTAATTCTGATTTTAAAAATATCTTGTCTGATGTAGTAAACAATGCTAATGACAACACAGTTGTTGTATTTGTTTCTGATTGCATATTAGACATTCCTTTTGGTAGGGCAGGAGAAGAATTAGGAATTATTCAAACAGATATAAGGGCAGTTCTAAAAATTAACTGATTGATATTTAGTAAATAATGCTGATTTTCCGA
>OGMO01000593.1_pt1 | contig 31488 bp, 15 predicted proteins | sample 1573241 | NCBI WGS metagenome assembly OGMO01 (sample SAMEA2581896, study PRJEB24529) | metagenome | biome: Human gut stool | place: China | collected 2011 | reverse complement strand
GAATCAAACCTGTGTTGCATTCATTTCCTGATTGCGAGTGCAAAGGTAGGTGTTTATTTTTAATCTGCCAAATATTTTAGAAGAAAATGTGAAAATAATCTTTTGTTTAATTTTTAATATATTGATTATCTGTGTGTTAATCAGAAAGATTTTTTTGAAAAGAATATTTAAGAACATACTTAATAATCGTCAAAAGCCTGGAAAGGTTTGTAAGATTCTTGTTTTTTTACTTACTTTTGGCAAAGTATTTGTATGATTTTAAATTGAATAGAAACACATAAAGTATAATTATATGTATTGGATTTTATTTATTGGCATTGCACTCATCAGTTATTTAGTACAGTCGAATTTGCAGAGTAAGTTTGATAAATACTCTCGCATGGCATTGAGCAACGGTATGACGGGTAGGGAGATTGCAGAAAAAATGTTGCGTGATAACGGTATTTACGATGTGAAAGTAACCAGCACTCCCGGAATGTTGACAGACCATTATAATCCGACAAATAAAACTGTCAATCTGAGTGAAGGAGTTTATAATACATGTAGCGTGGCTGCTGCGGCAGTTGCTGCGCACGAATGTGGACATGCTGTTCAGCACGCCAGAGCATATGCTCCCTTGCAGATGCGTTCGGCTTTAGTTCCGGTTGTTCAGTTCTCCTCTTCTATCGTACAGTGGGTACTGCTGGCCGGTATGTTTATGATTAATACTTTTCCGCAGTTGCTGCTGATTGGTATCTGTCTGTTCGCTATGACCACCTTATTTAGTTTTATTACGTTACCGGTAGAAATAGACGCCAGCCGTCGTGCTTTGGTATGGTTAAGCAGTGCAGGAGTAACAAATATGTCGAACCATCGTCAGGCACAGGATGCGTTGAAGTCGGCTGCATATACATACGTTGTTGCTGCATTGAGTTCACTGGCTACCTTGGTTTATTACATTATGATATTTACCAACCGCCGCGACTGATAACAGCAGTTTAATAATATAAAGCAGGCGCAGAAGTATGTAGGCCTACTACGGCTGACATGCTTTTGCGCTTTTTTATTGTCTGTATCAGGAAACATCTTCTTCTGTATCAGCTTTCAAATTCAAATATTTCATGTATTTTTGCAACGAAATAAATAAACTTTGATTCATTATGGCAACAAAACCAGGTATACCAAAAGGAACAAGAGATTTTTCGCCTGTTGAAATGGCGAAACGTAACTATATATTCAATACCATTCGCGAAGTATTCTATTTGTATGGATTTCAGCAGATAGAAACTCCTTCTATGGAAAACCTGTCTACCCTGATGGGAAAGTATGGTGAGGAAGGAGATAAATTGTTGTTCAAGATACAGAATTCCGGAGATTATTTTTCAGGACTTACTGATGAAGAGTTGTTAAGCCGTAATGCAGCCAAGCTGGCAAGTAAGTTCTGTGAAAAAGGTTTGCGCTATGACTTGACAGTACCTTTTGCCCGTTATGTGGTGATGCACCGTGATGAAATAAGCTTTCCTTTCAAGCGTTTTCAGATACAGCCCGTATGGCGTGCCGACCGTCCTCAGAAAGGCCGTTATCGTGAATTTTATCAGTGCGATGCCGATGTCGTAGGCAGCAATTCGTTGCTTAATGAAGTAGAGCTGGTACAGATGATTGACGCAGTATTCAGCAAGTTCGGTATCCGGGTGTCTATTAAGATTAATAATCGTAAGATCCTGACAGGTATTGCAGAAATCATCGGTGAAGCTGATAAGATTGTCGATATCACCGTAGCTATTGATAAGCTTGATAAGATTGGTCTGGAAAATGTCAATGCCGAACTGGCTTCGAAAGGCATTCCGCAGGAAGCTATCGACAAGTTGCAGCCAATTATCTTGTTAAGCGGTTCGAACGAAGAAAAGCTCGAGACACTGAAATCTGTACTTGCTGCCAGCGAAACAGGCTTGAAGGGAGTAGAAGAAAGTGAATTCATTTTGAAAACAATCTCTACACTTGGAATCAAGTCGGAAGTTGAACTGGATTTGACTTTGGCACGTGGACTGAACTATTATACTGGAGCTATTTTCGAAGTTAAGGCGCTCGATGTGCAGATTGGTAGTATCAGTGGCGGTGGACGATATGACAACTTGACAGGTGTATTCGGTATGGATGGAATGTCGGGAGTGGGTATCTCTTTCGGTGCCGACCGTATATACGATGTGTTGAATCAGCTTGATTTGTATCCGGAAGATGCATCATTCGGTACTCAGCTTTTGTTTGTCAACTTTGGAGAAGCAGAAGCAGCGTATGTGCTTCCGGTATTAGCAAAGGTACGTGCAGCTGGTATTCGTGCTGAAATTTATCCTGACAGTGCGAAAATGAAGAAGCAGATGAGTTATGCAAATGCGAAGGCTATTCCGTTTGTTGCTATAGTGGGAGAGAATGAAATGAACGAAGGCAAGGTCATGCTGAAAAACATGGCTACTGGCGAACAGAACTTGCTGGCTCCCGAAGAATTGATCGCTGCTATACGCTGATAGAAAGAAAATTTTTATTTGTTATTTCTCACCCCCTTCACATGCTTAATGCAATGTGAAGGGGGTGAATTGTATATATATCGAGTATTCAAGCAAATCAAATCATAGGCTGAATTTATCTGGAAAAGTGATTTCTATATGTGCATTAATTTATCAGCTTGTTTGCCGGAATTTATCCTGATGTTTTTTTTTATTTTGTACAAATTCTTTTAATAAATTGCTGTTGTTTTTCTATAAAATACCTGTATTTTTTATTATCGTACTTTTGATGCTTATTTTTTAGCTTCCCCTTTTTTATATTGAACTTCATAATAGTATAAAAAAAATTAATTTTACAGCATATTTTATTATGTTTTTAATTTTCTATCTTTGTAATAGTGAATAAAGGAATTTTAATGCTTGTATGAAGATCAGATTGATTTGTTCTATAATTTGGGGACTTTGGACTATTCAGATGATAGCTTCTTCTTCCTTTTACTTTCGTAACCTTTCGGTTGCGGATGGCTTGCCTGATTTAGTTATAAATGCTCTTTATAAAGATAACTCAGGTTATGTCTGGTTTGGTACCAATACCTCATTGGAACGTTTTGACGGTGTTTATCTGAAGCATTATATGATAAAAGGCAGTTCAGAAAACCTAAAGAGAGTATATGCTATTACCGAAATGCCGGGAAAGGAAATATGGGTAGGAACAGGTAATGGATTATGGAGAATGAACAGCCGGATGCATGATTTGGAACATATTGCATCCGATATAATAGAAGCTCCAGTCAAGGCTTTATTACCTGATGGAAAAGGAGTGCTTTATATTGGTACAGAGAAAGGACTTTATATATATAAGAATGGTAACTTCAAGTTGCTGCTGCTCGATAAGAATGTATTTTCGTTGAAGAACTATATAACCGGTTTGAGTTTTGGTGAACAACATTTGTTGTGGATAGCAACACGCAAGGGAGTTGCTTCCTTGAATTTGATTGATAATTCGATAGCATTTTATCCATATGATAGAGCATTCCATTCTGTTTGTTGTATCGGTAAGACTTTATATCTTGGTACAATGAGTGAAGGCATCATAGCATTTGATATTTCCAGCAGGCAGTATCGTCGGTATATAGATGTAGGTTGTGGTGTTATTTCATCATTATCGTCAGACGGAAAAGATTTATTGTATGTGGGTACCGATGGAAATGGTGTACATTTTATATCTACCAGTCAGCAACAGGTTGTGAAATCATTCCGGCATGAAGTAGGCAATGAAAATAGTATTCGTTCTAATTCCGTATATTCACTGATGCTGGATCGTGACGGATTGTTGTGGATTGGCTATTATCAACAAGGGGTTGACTATACATTGTTTCAGAGTGGATTGTTCGAAACGTATAAATACCCTCCTTATTTTGATACGAAAGACATGCCGATCCGAACAATTGCCTTTCATGGCGATGAGAAGTTGATAGGAACCCGCGACGGTTTATTTTATATCGATGAGTCACGTAAAATTTATCGTAACTATCATTCTCCTGAATTACGTGCTAGTCTGATTTTGTCAAGTTGCTATTTCGAGGGTAACTATTATATTGGAACTTATGGGGGAGGAATGTACGTTTTCAATCCGGAAACGTTGACATTGAGTAATTTTGACTCCAGTGAACCCAATCCTTTTCTTAATGGACATGTTTTTTGTATCCGCTCTGATAATGAAAACAATCTTTGGATAGGTACTTCTGTGGGAGTTTATTGTTATCGCGATGGGAAGCAGGTTGCTCATTATACCGCATCAAATTCTAAATTGCCGGAAGGGAATGTGTACGAAATTTATTTTGATTCCACTCACAAGGGATGGATCTGTACCGAAACAGGGCTCTGTATCTGGGATCCTTCCAGTAAAAGTTTGAAATTAGATGTCTTTCCGGAAGGATTTGTCGATAAGGAAAAAATACGATCCATTTATGAGGATTCTGAACACAATCTTTATTTTTTGCCAGAAAAAGGTGATTTATTTGTTTCCACATTGAATATGAGCCGTTTCAATAGAATTACCGTCAGTCTGTTGAAAGATAAAGCTTTGATGGGCATTGTAGAAGATGATAAAAAATGGTTGTGGATAACAACTAATAATGGATTATATCGTTACGACAAGAAAGAAACATGCATACCATATAATTTTACCGATGGTATACCGAGTCCTATTTTTATAAATTGTTTTCCAGTGAAAGATGATACAGGAGGATTATGGTTTGGAAATTCTAAAGGGTTAGTTTATCTAGGCACACAGGGTACTAATCCTCTTCATAATTATCCGTACAGATTGTCCGTATCAGAAATTTTAGTTAACGGTAAAGAGTTTTATCCCGAGAGCCGTGGAAATGATATCCGGCTTGATAGAACGGCTTCCAGTCTGACCTTCAGATTTTCGGGTTTTACTTATACAGATCCGTCGAATGTTTCTTATGAATACATGCTCGAAGGGGAAAATGATAATTGGAAGCCTTTGTTGGGTACTTCTGAAGTTTCATTTTACAATCTTCAGGCAGGCAAGTATATATTTAAAATGAGGCGTATTGGCTATCCGGATTCTGAAGCTAAGCTAAACATTGTTGTAGAAGGATTCCCTTTGTTATGGATTATCGGTGGAGGAGTTCTGATAATATTAGTCGGAGTAGTATTTTATATTCGCATTAGAAGACGGAAACAGCAGCCGGTAGTATTAGCTGATATGCGCGAAACCGTTGATGTGCCGGAGCCAGCAGTTGTTGAACAGGCTGTTTCTTCTGAAATAGCGAAAGATATTAAAACTTCAGAAGATAAATATAAGACAAATAAGGTTAGTCCGGAGGAGTGCAAGCGCTTGTTTAAGTTGCTGGAAGCTGTAATGCAACAAAAGAAACCTTATAAAAACCCAGCTTTGAAAATAGCCGATCTGGCAGATCTTATCGGAACTTCATCACATGTGCTTTCCTATTTATTTAACCAATATCTTAATAGGAATTTTTATGATTATGTAAATGATTATCGTGTAGCAGAATTCAAGCAACTGATAGCTAAAGAAGAATATGCCAGATATACATTGAGTGCATTAGCCGAACATTGTGGGTTTAGTTCACGTGCCTCTTTTTTCCGACATTTCAAGAAAATGACAGGAGTTACTCCTAATGAATATATCAAGCAGTTAGAGAAATAAATTTATTTTATTGAAGGTGTAATTGAAGTTTTATAGAATCTATTTTAATAGGTAATCGTATGATAAAAGCCTGCCGTATGAAAGAAGATCAATTTATCATACGGCAGGCTTTTTTGTACTTTTTCTTTTATATATAATGTTCTTCGTATTGAGCAGTTAGAAGGTTTTTTATTGAAATTACATTAGAATAACAGTCTCAAATTATTATTTGAAACTCTATATGTTCTCTTGTAATTTATTGATTATTAATACTGTAGGTGGCATTGTGTCTATTCGGATTCTGTGAGATAGCTTTGGACTTAAAATTTTTTACATCAAGGTAAATGTCTGTTAATTTTGCAGTGTAATCAAAAACCGGAAATGACTAATTTTATGAAAGACCAAGCAAAAACATCTTATCAGTTAGTAGCCGAATCGTATGAAAGATATCGGCAGTCGGTGTTCTTCTATATTTATAAAAAAGTAAATAATAAAGAAGATGCTGAAGACTTGACACAGGATTCTTTTCTTCGCCTGTTGGATTATCAGTTGATGCTTCGTCCGGATACTGTTAAGTATTTTTTGTTTACTATAGTCCGAAATCTGGTAAATGATTATCTCCGTCGTTATTATAAGTGGCAGGAAATATCTTCGTATATGTATGAGGTTACTCCTATTGGCAGTAATGATTGTGAAAGCCGTATTATTGCTGACAATTTAGAGCAAGTAGAAAAAGAAAAGCTTGCTACTTTACCAGTGCAGCGTCGTAAAGTTTATTGTATGAGTCGTTTCGAAGAAAAGTCGGTTGGTGATATTGCTGAAGTTTTAAATCTATCTCCCCGTACTGTCGAAAATCATTTGTTGATCGGTCGACGTGAAATTCGTAAATTTATGAAGAAGTGTATATAAGTTAATTTCAAATTTAATTATTATGAAGAATGACTTTCTAAAGATTTCATCAAGAAGAATCCTTTTTTCAGCTTTGTTTCTTTCGGCTATGGCAGCTGGGAGCATTACTCCTGTTTATGCTGATTCCGAGATGCAGGCTGTAGTAGAAGGTGTTAGTGTGAAAGGACAAGTGCTGGATGCCGATGGTATTCCTGTGATTGGTGCTAGTGTCCTGGAGAAGGGAACGACTAATGGTGTAATTACCGATATGGATGGTAATTTCCAGTTGAAAGTGTCTTCTCGCAATGCAGTTATTGTTATATCTTATATTGGATATAAAACGCAGGAAATGCCAATAAAGAACCAAAAAGTTTTCAATATAGTTCTGAAAGAAGATACTGAAGTTCTGGATGAGGTTGTGGTAGTAGGTTACGGTGTACAGAAAAAAGAGACTCTTTCTGGTTCTGTAACTCAGGTTAAGGGTGAAGAAGTGCTGAAAGGAAAGTCTACTCAAAGTATGGCAACAGCATTGCAGGGAACAATTCCTGGATTGACTATTACTCGTACATCTTCCCGACCAGGTAATGAAGGTACAAATATAACTTTGCGTGGTGGTATATCCGTAAACGATGATGCAAATAACCCGATGATTATTATAGATGGTGTGGAAGCTTATGAGTGGGAATTATCACAGATAAATCCCAATGACGTAGAAAGTATTTCTGTACTTAAAGATGCTTCAGCTGCCATTTATGGAACAAAGGCTGCGGGTGGTGTTATTTTGGTAACTACCAAGAGGGGTAAAGAAGGAAAGTTGAAAGTAACTTATTCAGGTAGTGTTCATGCTAATGTTGTAGGCGAGCGTTATCCTGTATCAAATGGACAGGAATGGGCACAGATGCATAATCAGGCAGTTCTTAATGATTATAAGTATGGAGCAGATCATACATACGGATGGAAACTTGGTTATCCGCAGGAAGTATGGGAATCTTTGGCAAGTGGTGAACGTATTGAAGGAATGGTAAATGGAACATATCGTATTCTAGATCCATATGCGGACCAATTTGATGCGGTTTACGGAACAACTTGGGGACAATCTCACAATGTAATGGTTAGTGGAGGTAATGATAAGGTGAAGGTCATGACTTCTTTGGGATATGCTAATGACCGTTCATTGATTGATGTTGTTTATGACGGTCAGAAGAAATATAATTTCCGTACTAATCTAGATTATAAGTTAAATGATATTGTAAAGACAGAATTTAATGTTTCATATGATAAAAGAAATACAAGTAGTCCACAGCAAGGTGTAGGACAGGGGTTACAGGATATGTATATATTTCCTCTTTATAATGAATATGGTCAATTTTATGATACATTTGGAGGAAATAATGTATTGGCTAAACTTGTTGAAGGTGGGCGTAGTAGTAATACAGAAGAGATAATGAGATTAGGAGGAAAGTTGACACTTGATTTTAATAAATATGTTAAAGGACTTTCTTTCCAAACTTCAGCTAATTTTCGTATACGTCACCATAAGAAAATAGAGCGTCAGACACATATTACTCTATACGACTGGGCAGGTGAGACTACTTCTATTGATGGCTATCCTGATTATTCTCAGGGAGGCGGTTCTGTATGGTCGGAAACATCTGATGATAATTGTTGGGTAAAGAATACGTTAGAAGATACCTTCTATCAGACTTATAATGCTTTATTGAACTATAATCGCTCATTTGGAGATCACAATATTGCTTTAATGGCAGGTTTGACTGGTGAAAAAACATCTTATCAGAAATACTATCAGTATCGTAGTGGTATGACGAACGATAGCTTGAATGATATTAACTTAGGTGATGTTACAACTTCTCAAGCTACTGGTGGAAGTAATGAAGTCGGAATGATTTCATGGATAGGTCGTTTAAATTATGATTATAAAGGAATATATTTGTTTGAAGGTTTGTTCCGTCGTGATGGTTCCTCAAGATTTGCTAAAGAAAACCGTTGGGCCAACTTTTATGGAGTTTCTGGAGCTATCCGTTTTTCAGAATTTGATTTCGTTAAAAAATTGAATGTATTTGATAATTTAAAACTACGTGCTTCTTATGGTGAAACAGGTTCTCAGGGAGGTATTGGTAATTATGATTATTATTCTACTATCAGCAAGGGTACTACCATTTTCGGATATGACGGTACCAAGGTGAATACGGCGTATATATCCAGTATGACTTCTAGAAACAGAACTTGGGAGCGGGTGGCTACAACCAACTTTGCTGTCGATTTTGCTGTCCTGAACAATCGTTTGAGCGGTACTTTTGAATATTATATCCGTAAGAATAATGATATGTTGATTGCTGTGACTTATCCGCAGTTCCTAGGTGCTACTGCGCCTAAGACTAATTCAGGAGGCTATCGTGCAAATGGTTGGGAGTTGTCATTGAATTGGAATGATAGAATTGGACAGGACTTTAGTTACAACATAGGCTTCAGCTTATCTGATTCGCGTACAAAAGTAACCAGTTATGAAGGTGCCGCTGCCATTACTTATGGTAAAAATCAGATTGTAGAAGGAAAGCCTATCAATGCAATCTATGTATTCAAAACTGATGGTTATCTGCAGTCGGAAAAAGAAGTGACTGAATATTACAAGACGATAAACGGAAGCGGTACTTTAGCCCCTACAGAAAACAGTAACAGCCAGTTGCGTCCGGGATGTGTGAAGAAAATTGACTTGAACGGTGACGGTTCCATTACTACAGATGATCTTTACTACTATGGTGACTCAAATCCTCATTTTCAGTTCGGACTGAACTTGGGAGCTCGCTATAAAGATTTCGATTTCTCTGCTTTCATCCAAGGAGTAGGACAGCAGAACCTGATTCGTGAAGGAAATCTTCGTGGTCCGTTTGTCAGCTGGTGGATGAATCAGAATAAGACATATCTTTATGATACTTGGACTGAAGATAATTCTAATGCACGTTTCCCTATACTTTCTTTCGATGGTTCTGTTAATAACTGGAACTATAGTCAATATAATGATATAAATGTAATGAACGTATGGTATGCTCGTTTGAAAAATATAGTTTTGGGATATACCTTACCCAAAAAATGGATGAATAAGGTTGGTTTGGAAAATTTGAGACTATATATTTCGGCAGATAACTTATGGGAACTTACACACGTGGATGATGGTTTCGATCCAGAAGCACAAGCAGCTACAGGTCAAGGTAAGATTGATTGTTATGCACGTACAGTTTCTTTTGGTATAGATTTGACATTTTAAAGTATAAACATTATATTATGAAAAAGATAAATTATTTATATACAATACTTTTTGCTTCAGCTATTAATGTTAGTTGTATTGATGACTTCCTAAACTTGGAACCACTTGACTCTGAAACAGAAGCTGTTTTCTTTAAAACACCTGAACAGTTTCAGGAAGCTGCAAATAATCTTCATACCAATATTTATGCTTGGCAGGCTAATGATAAAGAAGCTAGTGCAAACAATACTTATGGTATCCGTTTTGATTATGGTACAGACTTAGTAACGACTGCTAATTCTTCGGTGAGTGGAACGAACTCTACAAGTACATCTGATCCATATTATAAACAGGAATATGTTTGGCTTCGTGCTTGTAACCAGTTAATAGAAAAGGGGAATGAATACCCTAATCAGAATGAAATTGCCGGTCCTGTAGGTCAAGCTCATTTTTTCCGTGCATGGCACCATTTCTTTTTGTTGCAACGTTTTGGAGGAATTACGTTAATGATGTCTACCCCGGATGTGGATTCGGAAGCTTTATGGGGTCCACGAAACTCACGTTATGAAGTTATAAAGTCTATTCTTGATGATTTGGACATTGCGATAGAAAAACTTCACGATACAACATTTGCAACTACAAATAATGACGGGCGTGTTACATTGGAAGCGGCAAAAGCTTTAAAGGCCCGTGTTTGTCTGTATGAAGGAACATGGGAAAAATATAATGGTATAGGTGCCGATGATGAGACAAACGGAGATGGTGTAAAAAGTGGTGCCGGAACATTTATTCCAGAGAATTATCCTTCTGTTACAGAATTTCTGACAATGGCAAAAGAACTTTCGGACGATATTATAACTAATGGTCCTTTCGAACTGTTTATGGGAGTTGAGAATGTTCCTAATTCAGCTAATCCGGATCTTTATGCTCACAAAAGTTACTTCTATTTGTTTAATCTTGAAGGTAGCGACTCTAATCCGGCTGGTTTAAGTAAAGCTGATAATAAAGAAGCCATATTCCGTTCTGTATATGATCATACAAACAGAAAAAGCAATATGAATTTGACACATACTGAACCTGCTAGAATGACTCGAAAGTTAATAGATATGTATTTATGTACAGATGGTCTTCCTATTCATATTTCTCCTCTGTTTAAAGGTTATAAGGATATGAATTCTGAATTTGAGAATAGAGATTATCGTCTTTTGGCATGCCATCCAAAAACATTGGATTATGTGTGGGGTTGGGGTAAGTATGGTACAGGAGCAGATTATATGACTGATATTACAAGTCTTGTGGCCAGTAAGTATCAATATTGTCCTAACTTGTTGTCTAATGCATCGACTGGCACTCGTGGACGTAAATTCTGTACTGAATTGTCTTCAGTTACTTCCGAAGGTATGGAAGCAATGGATTGTATGCATATCCGTTTGGCAGAGATTTATTTGATATATGCCGAAGCTACATGCGAACTTGGTAATGGTGAAATTTCTGATGCGGATCTTAATAAATCTCTAAATATTGTTAGAGCACGCGGAGGAGTAGCGCCTTTAAATGCAGAGCTTATAGCAAAAGCAAAAGCATTGGGATGTGAAATGTCTTATTTGGGTGAGATACGTCGTGAAAGAGCTTTGGAATTATATGCAGAAGGTTTGCGTGTTTCTGATGTTTGTCGTTGGGGAATTGCTGAAAAAGTTTTTGGAACTGAAAAATGTGGAATATATGTATATTCTGAAGGAGAAGATACTTACTTGGTTGATATGAAGAACCCAATAACAAATGAGAATGTTTTTGATGCATCTGTTTGGTCTGATAATATAGAAACTGAAACTATTTATTATGAAGATCCGGCTTATACTCCAACAAAACCTGGATGTTTGATTGTTGAGAAAAAGGTTAATAGAAAGTTTGTAAAGAAGAATTATTTACAGCCTATTCCGACTGATGAAATTCAACTCAATCCGAAGTTGTTACAGAACCCTCAGTGGTAATTTGAATTTTATTTAAGACTTTAATTAATACTTGGTATGAAAAAATATAATTATATAATGTTTTACTTCTTGTTTTTGCTTATAGCATTTACAAGTGTTTCATGTTCAGAAGAAGATGAAGGAACTTTGCAAAAATATCCTGCCCCTACTATTACGGAATTTAGCCCGTCGGAAGGTTTGCCAACAAGTGTGGTGACTATTAAAGGTTCTGAATTTGGTAATGAAAGGACTGAAAGAATTGGGCGTGTATATTTTGGTGGTGTAGAGGCTACGGAATATGTAAGTTGGTCTGATAATGAGATTCAGGTAAGGGTTCCAGAAGGGGGTATAACAGGACCTATTACTCTTTGGGTACATAAGAATAGCGTTCAGACAAGTTCTGATTTTACTTGCGTTCCTGGCGCTGAGATTACAGGTATAACACCATCTCCTGCTTTCCCAGGTGGTACAATAGAAATTATCGGACGTAATTTTCAGTATTTTTTGGATAAAGGATTGACCGCTGAAGATATAATAGTTGAATTTGCTTCTGAAGAGGGTACTGTAATAACAACTGCTGAGGAATTTATTTCGACAAAGGTGGTTGCCCAAGTGCCACTTGATGCTAAAGGAGGAACTGTATCTGTCAGTTTTGGAGATTATCAGAAAGTAACAGGACCGGAGTTGCCTTTGGCTGGAGATATTAAATTTGTTTTTTCTGAATATGTTGAAACTAGTGGCTCTATTTCCGTTGCTGACGGTAATATAGATAGTACAAAAGATGGAGCATATGTGATATTTAAATTTACTTCTGAAGCTACGGGTTTGTTTGATGTGTATACTATGGCCGCAACCACAAAAGATGGAAGCTCGTTGAATGTAAATATTGGTGATAATCTTACAGTTTTAAAGACACAGGCTTTGAATGATGATTTGACAAGAGAGTTGGTAAATGGTGGAAGTTGGACTAATGATAGTAAAGCAACTTATGGCCCATTTTATTTAGAAGAAGGAAAGGAATATTATCTGAAACTTACTTTCTTGCAAGAAAACTCAGGAACATGGGTTGGTAATGTACATGAAATGGGGTTGACGCTTTCAAGTGACCAAAGTCAGACACCTGTGAATCCTGGTGGAGGAGGTTCTGATGTTGATTATGTTATTTTTCAGCATAATTTCAACTCTGGAACATCATATTATCCTTTTAGGGATGCTTGGGCTTGGGAACCTAATTATATTAAGATTGTAGATCAATGTTTGGAATTCTATTATAATTATCAGGCACTCCAGAATGATGATCGTCGTGAACGAAGAGGATGTGAAGTTACTTGTGACTTTAAAACAACATCCGAAGGATGGTATGGATTTAAAATATTTCTTCCGGAAGGAAAATTTCCGATGGATGAAAGTGGTATAATTATAGCTCAGATTTTTAATCAGGGATGTAAAAATTGTTGGGCAGGTCATGTCTCTATTGATAAAGGTAGTTTGAAACTTTCACACCGTAAAGCTATGATTGATCCCACTGTCGGGGATTTGGGTAAACTTGAAACTAATAAATGGTATTCTGTAGTAGTTTATTTTAAAGCGGGTAAGAATGGTAAAGGTCGCTTGAAAGCATGGATTGGTGATGACATGGTAGAGAGTTCTCCTGTTTACGATTCTGGCAGCTGTGATTTCGGATATGGTCACTGGGTTAATGATGATACGTTGGATGATACAGGAACTAATCCGGAATGCCCTGGTTATAACGGAACTTATGATGCTTTAGGTTGTAAGTTTGGTTTATATGTGACAAATAAAACTGACATTACAATTCGTTTTGATGATATAAAGGCATTGCAGGGTAATCCTTCCGGCGCATTTGATATAGTTAAGCCTAAACAATAATCAATAATGTCAGGACAGATAAGTAAGGAATTACTTTTCTGCTTATCTGTTCTTCCCTTTAATAAATAACTTGTAATGAATAAGAAATGCATTTTATCACTTATATGTTTTTCATTATGTATTCTATCGTGTAATAGCAAAGATTTGAAATTCAGAACTGATACTCATCCACGAATTTTTGTTACAGATAAAGAACGTGATGTTATTATAGACAAAATAGCATCGGTTGATTGGACCAAGAATATTTATGATGATTTAAAGAAGGAAGTAGATCCTATTATTGCAATTCATCAGAATAATCCTTCGTACGTGATATCAAGGATGCAGATGCATTGGGAACCGGGAAAAAGATATACACATTTTTACACTGATGGAAATTTTGTAACAAGACGTGAGGGAAATGCTAAATATCCGACTGTACGTGTTACTTATGGACGTGCGGCAAGTAATTCTGTACCATTGGCTCCCCTTGATAAAATTATACCGTATGGAAACGGTTCGTTGACAAAACCTTGTAATGAGAGTCTGGGGATTGTAAAACTCACAGAAAAGCCAGCCAATACATTGTCACAATTAGGTCAGGATATAAAATATGATACAATACCATTTACTAAGACCGGTCTTGGTACTGAAACAGTGAATCGCAGTTTTATTCAATTGGCGTGGAAATCGTCTATTCTTTATTATATAACAGGTGAGAAAAAATATGCAAAACTTTCTGCGGATATATTGTGGAACTTTGTACGTGGAGCTTCACAGCAGGAACAGTTAAATCCGGATTGGGAAGAAAAGTCAAAGGAGAACTGTATAAATGGGTATTTGTCTTTTGAGACATTGGGAGATACCCGTCATTTTGCTACTTTGCCTTTGGCATACGATATGATTTATAATTATCTGCGCGATGAATATTTCGAATCAGACCAGTTTGTGAATGGTATAAAAGGGGAGATGTGGGCGCCTGCTCATAACGAAGGTAAGAAGTGGGCTATGGAACGTTTTGAAATTATGTTCAAACGCATGATTGAAAACAAGCTGAACCGAGGTGGAGGATTGAAAGGTAACTGGAATATGAATGAACAACAGTCTGCCATGTTATATGCTTTAGCACTTGAGGATAATAGTGCATATAAGGATGGTAAGGGACGTGGTTATTATGTGAATAAATTGGTTTATGGACCTACAACAGAAAGCCATGGAGCCTATATTGATGTGTTGCGTGCTAATATTAGTCCTGTTACAGGACTTTGGCCGGAAGCTCCTGGAGGATATGGACAGGGATCAAGTGAGCAGCTTGTAAGGTTCGGATATATATATTATAAAAACGGACTGGATTTGTTGTCGGAGGATTCTTTACTGAATAAAGTTCCAGGTGCAATGTCGCAGATGATGTTTCCTAATGGATATATTACCAATATAGGAGATGCGTCATATTCTACTATGTTTACTTCGCAAATAGAATTGATGATGGCGTATGCAGCAGAGAAGAAGGACAAAGAAAAACTCGATTATTGGGCTTTAATGATGAAGTATGCTAAAAAACGTGATTTCAATAATGAGTTTTATTATTCATTGTTCTTTTATTTACCGGAAATTCCTGAAACTTGCGGTTTGCCACATTTGTCAAGAATGTCGTACTCTTCAGTATATTCATGTGTCTTTGCTAGGAATAATGCTGAAGATTATAGGGATGCGTTAGCTTTTACTTTAGCTGGATTTGGAAAAGATATGGGACATCGTCAACCTAATGGTATGACAATGGAACTTTATGGACGTGGTCATGTACTGGCACCCGACCAAGGAATAGGTCAGGATTATTGGAGCAAGGATAGTCACGAATATAAGATGAATGTAGCTGCTCATAACACGGTTTCTCCTAATGGAAAAGGAGCTGATAATAATATGCCTCAGAATTTGGAGATATTGTATTCAGAACCATTGATTGTAGAAGGTGGAGAATCAAAGGATCAATTATCACCAAATTATCAGTTTGTAGATGCCTTAAATCATTTCAATACCAAGGAGATTAAGGCTGAGCAAAGGAGAATGCTTTCTATTGTACGTACATCTCCTAAAAACGGATATTTTGTTGATATTTTCCGTTCAGCAATAAAGGATGGTAAAGATGAGTATCATGACTATATTTATCATAATATGGGAATAGGTTCTGAAGTATACAACATGTCTGGTAGTAAAATGAAACTATCTGGAGTGAGTCTTGACTCGCTGTCTGGTAAAGGATATAGCTATTTCGAAACTTTGGGCTCAATAAATCTGAAAGATGGTTTTTATGTAGACTTCAATCTCGGTGTTGACGATACTCATATGAGGATGTTCATGCCAGAGGGTGAAAGCAGAACTGTATACCAACTGAATTCTCTGTATAATCACAGATATTATGAAGCTTCTTTAAAGAAGCTGCCTGTTCCAGCAGTACTTGTACGTTGTGAGGGAGAAGCCTGGAAGAATCCTTTCATAGCAATATATGAGCCTTATGGAAACGGTGCAGATACTGTGATAGAGTCGGTATATACGGGGAATACTAAAACACAGAATGGTGTGGCAAAGGTTTCTGTGAAACGGAAAGATGGTGTGCTGGATCATATAATACACTCAGACAAAGATGATATTGAGGCTGATTATATGGGAATAAAGTTTAATGGTACATATTCTGTGATTTCAAAGGAAGGAGATAAAATAAAATCTGTGTATACAGTAAATGGAAGAATTGTTAAGATGAAAGGACTTTCTGTAACGGCTGTTGACGGAGGCTGTTTTGATGCTTATTTGGAATGGAAGTACGGTAAACTTTATTATAGATCAAATAAGGAACTAGTAATAGATACTGATGTGAAACAAATTATAAGATTATAATAAATGGTTGGGTTGCGAAATATAGGATGGGCTCTAGTTTGTAGCTATATGGCTGTTTCTGTTAATGCACAGAATATAACCGACCTGTCTGTTATGGATGGCACAGAGGATGTACTTACATCCGAGAATATCAGCAAAAGTAGTACGATAGATGAATCAGTCTTTCTGCATCCGGATAGAATAAGTTATGACAGCCGATGCTTACAGATTGATGGTGAGGATACTTTTATATTGAGTGGTACATTTCACTATTTCCGTACTCCGCAGCCTCTATGGGAAGATAGACTGGTAAAACTTAAGGAAGCGGGATTCAATTGTGTAGAAACATATATTCCTTGGAACTGGCATGAACGTAGGATGCCTAAGTCTGTGGATGATTATTCTTGTATTAACATGAAGCCACTGGAGGATTTTCTGGACATTGTCGAAAAACTGGGGATGTATGTCATCCTTCGTCCAGGACCGTATATCTGTGCCGAATGGAGTGGTGGAGGTTTTCCTCAATGGATTATGCAGAAGAAACCTGCTGCAACTAAGTTTGAAACCTGGTTGCAGAGTACTGATTTGGAATTTATGAAGTGGAATGAACACTGGTATAAGGCTGTATGTAAGGTTGTTGCTCCATATCAGATAATGAACAAGGAAAAAGGTAAAGGAGGAGTAATTTTGTTTCAGATAGAAAACGAGTTTAACAGAATAAAATGGTTTCCTAAGAATGATAAAAGGGAATATCTAGTAAGACTTGCCGAAATTGTGCGTAAGAATGGAATAGAAGTTCCTCTGATAACATGTTGGACGGATGAGGCGCGTAACATAATGGAAGGTCCGCTTAACGGAGTTGTTGATATGGTGAACAGCTATCCTAAATGGAAAGTGGAAGGTGGTTTTGGAAGACTTATTAACCAGCAGTTGAAAACTCAACCTGGAAAGCCTCTGATTTCTGGTGAACTTCAGGGAGGGTGGATGAGTGAAGTAGGTGGAAAACTGAGTTGGGAACAGGACGGACTTATGCCTGTACAGACACAGAATATAACATTGTATGCATTGCAGAGAGGTTTCTGTGCCATGAATTATTATATGGCTGTAGGTGGTACCAATTTTGATGACTGGGGTGCACGACAGATGACTACTACATATGATTATGCTGCTGCTATAGGTGAGGATGGCTCTACAAACAACAGATATAAACGTTTTATAGGATTGGCTGCTTTTATTAAGGAGCATGGAACTAAGATTGTAAGGGCTGATGTGAAGGATGTGGAATATGTATCGTCTGACAAAGATGTGAAGCTGGTTGTCCGTGAAACGTCTTCAGGTGACAGATATTTTTTTGTAAGGACAGAAGAACATACTAAACATCATTTCGGAACATTGTATTTTGATAGTCTTGCATTAGACTTTTCTCTGGAGCCTTTTGGTTCGATGGTGTACTATTTGCCTTATGGAAGTGAAATGGGAAAATGGTATCCTAAGTTACCTGAGCCGAAGTTGAGTGCTTATGTAAAGGCAGATACTATAAGACTTGGAGCATCAGAAGGAATTTGCGACAAGTTTCCTGTACGATGGACAAAACTAAAGAAGGGTGAGTATATAGACGATAAGGGTATATATGATAGACATTTTATCTACTACAGATGCTATGCCTATGAAGGTGAAATGCTTGAAGTTGGCAGAATCGGAAATAAGCTCATCAATGGAACTGAAAAGGATGATGTTTTGGTAATGGTAGATGGAAGTATCCTTCCGGTGGTGAAGGAGAATGAAAAAAGCGCATTCTTCAGACTGCCTGGAGATTCATTGTCCGGCAAACGTTTGGAGGTGGTAATGCTTTATGAAAGCAAAGGCCTGCACCATCATACAAAGAAGATAGTAGAGGATTACTGGAAAATAGGTCCCGACTATGTAAAGTGTAATGGTAAGGACTTGTCAATCTATTATTCATACTCAGAGAGAAGCCGTGGTGAGGGCGTGTCTTCTGGAAGAATGGATATTAAGGAAATCTCTGAATGTAGTGGTAATGGCAATCCTCTGATGGTATGGCATGATTATTCGTTTGCACTACCTAAAACGGATGTGGTGTATCATCTGAAGTTAAAACACTTTGGTAATGGTTTTATTTACCTTAACGGACATTGTCTAGGAAGGTGCTGGGAAGTGGGACCACAGGATGAATATTATCTCCCTGAGTGCTGGTTGAACTATGGAGGAGAAAACAAAATTACAATAAGTATGAAACCTGGAGTTAATGGAGCAGCTATATTAGATGCAGAGATAATACCATAAACTTATATTCATTTGAATGAAAATTAACTGACTAATAGAGTTTATGATTAGCTTTATGAAATATATTTTTACTTTTTACTGATAATATGTAGCTCTGTTTGTTACGTTCAGAAGGAACTTATTAAATGTTCTGAAATTTATAGATACTCACTGGAGAACGATTCTGTTGTAAAAACAGATGTGGTCTTTATCAGAAATTCCATAACAGATAATTGGATGAAATATTATCCTGAATTCTTTAAATAGAACAATTATGCAGGAAAAAGTATCGGTGGACAAACTTCATATTTTAATGGAGTCAGTCGATAAAAGATGTTGTTGTTAAAATAAGGTCATTGAATAAAAAGGATTAAGATATACGCGGAAGAATACGATATATAGATTATTATGAAAATATGGTAAATCCATCGGATGGTTCTATGAAAACAGATTATACAAGAGATTGGATTCATCCGAATATGGAGGATATCATGTAATGGAAGCAGTGGTAAAACCTATAATTGATAAATTGGTTAAGTGAGAATATTAAAGTATAAATTTAAAAGATTATAATTATATGAATAAAAAATGTTTTATGATAGGTGCACTTCTATTGGGGATAGGAATATCATTGAATGCACAGGAGGTTAATGTAAATGTAGAAGGTGAAAAATTCACGCATTATTGGAGTGTCGGAACTTGTGCTGGTCGTGCTAATGAAGGACTTCGCACAAGTTGGGTTGAACAGCTGAAACTTGTAAAGGAAGACTGTGGTTTCAAATATCTGCGTATGCATGGTTTGTTCGATGATGACATGTTTGTTTATTTTGAAAAACCGGACGGCAAGGTGGTATATAATTGGCAGTATATAGATGAGGTTTATGATCGTATGCTATCTGTTGGTGTGAAACCTTTTGTTGAACTTTCATTTTTTCCTGAAGGAATTGCAGCAGACAACAGTAAAATGCAGATGTGGTATAGAAACCGTGTAAGTTTTGATGAAAAAAAACTTGGAAAGTGGCATGACCTGATTAAGGCTTTCACTCAGCACGTTATAGAGAGATATGGTATTGATGAAGTATTGACATGGTATTTTGAGGTGTGGAACGAGCCAAATCTTAACATGAACCCAAAGGCTGGTTTCTTTGACGGTACAAAGAGTGATTATTTCAAGCTTTATAAGGCGTCTGTTGAGGCTGTGAAATCAGTTGATGAACGATTGAAAGTTGGTGGACCGGCTACAAGTAATTTCATTGCAGATACAAGATATGACGGTGAAGTGTATGATAAATCAAAATCACGTTTCTTCTCTCAAGATAAAATTAATAAACAGCAGTGGAGAGGTTCATGGATTGAGGATTTTATAAGATATTGTGAAAAGGAAAATCTTCCTTTGGATTTTATCTCTACACATCCTTATCCTACAGATTATGCCCTTGATCCTGAAAGTGGTAAAAGCAAGGATGCCGTAAGATATGTATATTCTTTGAGAGATGATATAAACTGGATTCGAAAACAGTTGGCGAATAGTAAATATCCAGATGCAGAGATTCATCTTACAGAATGGAGCACAAGTCCTAACAGTCGCGATATTATGCATGATGTCCTTCCTCCGGCAGCTTATATCCTAAAATGTAACCTTGACTGTATTGGTATGGCCAATTCGCTTATGTACTGGACATTTACTGATATCTTTGAGGAAAAAGGTGGTGGCGAAAGCATATTCCATGGTGGATTCGGAATGATAAACTTCCAAGGGTTGGTAAAGCCTTCTTTTCATGCATATAGAATGCTTAATGAATTAGGTGACGAGAAATTGTTTTATAATGATCCAGTGTTTATAAGCCGATCATCAAAGACAAACAAAATTTCAGCTCTTGCTTTCAATTATCCTGATGAATATATTGAAACTGTGCCTTCAGCAAAGAATTTCAAAAACTATATGAATGCAACATCGAAAAAGATTGATTTGCATCTTGAAGGATTAACCCCTGGATCTGTATTTGTTATTGAAACTTTGGATAAAGATAATGGTAACGTATATGATGATTATGTAGAGATAGGTGCTCCACATTCTCCAAGTAAGGAGGAAATAGAGTATCTGAAAGAAAGAGCGTGGAATACAAAAAAAGAAGTCATAAAAGTAAATGAGAACGGTTCTTTAATTTTCGAAAGAGAGTTGTTACCTTGGACATGTGTTTTGATTAAGGAATTATAATTTGATTATGAAATCTTGTCTTTTATCTTTATTACTGTTTTTCTCGGCAACAATGTTAGCCAAGGATTTAAAGTTATGGTATGACAAGCCGGCCTCGGAATGGACGGAAGCTCTTCCACTGGGAAATTCCAGATTGGGTGTAATGGTTTTTGGTGGTACTGAAACAGAAGAACTTCAGCTTAATGAGGAGACTTTCTGGGGCGGTGCACCTTATAGAAATGATAACCCAAATGCGCTGAAGGCTCTGGCTGAAGTTAGGTCTTTGGTCTTTGAAGGTAAATATTTTGATGCACAGAACTTGGTAAACAAGAATTTCCTTACCCCGAGAAACGGTATGCCTTATCAGAATATAGGTAGCCTTAAGATTACATTTCCTGGACATAGAGGTGCAACACACTATTATCGTGAACTTGATATTGATAATGCCGTAGCATCCGTAAGATATAAAGTTGGTGGAGTTTTATACAAGAGAGAGGTGTTCACTTCTATAGCAGATAATGTGATAATAATGAAACTATCAAGTTCGGAAGCAGGGAAACTATCATTAGGAGCATCTTTCGATTGTCCGTTGGAACATAAGGTTTCAGTCAGGAACAATTGTCTGTACTTGAAGGCTAAGGCTAATGACCATGAAGGTGTACAGGGACGGCTTTTTGATGAAACTTTGGTAAAGGCTGTAAATCATGGTGGAAGGACTTTCTTTGATGGGAATGTTCTGAAAGTGGAAAGTGCGGACTCTGTCATCCTTTATATCTCATCAGCGACCAATTTCGTAAATTATAAGGATGTGAGTGGAAACGGTTACAAGAAGGCTGTTTCTTTTTTGAACGATGCCTGTAAAAAAGATTATGAAATGGCTAAAGAAGAACATATAGCTGGGTACCGTTCAATGTTTCACAGGGTAAGTCTTAATCTAGTATCTGATGACTTTTCTGATGAGCCTACAGATGTGAGAATAAGAAAGTTCAATGAGAGAAACGATGCTGAGCTGGTTACATTGCTGTTCCAGTATGGGCGTTATTTGCTTATATCATCCTCTCTTCCAGGAGGGCAGCCTGCTAATCTACAGGGTATATGGAATAAAGATGCAAAAGCTCCGTGGGATAGTAAATATACGGTAAACATAAATCTGCAAATGAACTACTGGCCGGCAGAAGTTACCAATTTGAGTGAATGCCATGAACCGTTGTTTAGAATGTTGGAGGAGCTGTCGGAAACCGGACGTGAAACAGCGAAGTGTATGTATGGCTGTAACGGTTGGGTCTTGCATCACAATACAGACTTATGGCGTTCTACAGGTGTGGTTGATGGAGCATTTTGGGGTATGTGGCCCAATGGCGGTGCTTGGTTGTGCCAGCATTTGTGGCAGCATTATTTATATAGCGGTGATAAAAAATTTCTAGCGAAGGTATATCCAGTTATGAAAGGGGCAGCTGATTTTTTCTTGGATTATATGATACCACATCCTCAATATAATTGGAAGGTAACAGTTCCCTCTATGTCTCCTGAGCATGGTCCTACAGGGGAGGATTCAAAGGAGTCGTCTACCATCGTTGCTGGTTGTACAATGGATAACCAGATTGTATTTGATATTTTAAGTAATACATTGAGAGCAGCTCGATTACTAGGTGCTTCCGAAGTTTATCAAGATTCTTTAAAGAATCAGTTGGCACAAATAGCTCCTATGCAGATTGGTCGTTACAATCAGTTACAGGAATGGTTGGAAGATATAGATAATCCAAATGATGAACATCGTCATGTATCTCATGCATACGGATTGTTCCCTAGTAATCAGATTTCTCCTTTTATTCATCCATTATTGTTCCAAGCAGTAAAGAATACATTGTTACAACGTGGAGATAAGGCTACAGGATGGTCTATGGGATGGAAGATTAATTTATGGGCACGTCTATTGGATGGAAATCATGCATATAAAATGATTTCTAATTTATTAGTGTTGCTTCCAGGGGATAGCATAAGATCAAAATATCCAAATGGACGAATTTATCCGAACTTGTTCGATGCTCATCCACCTTTTCAGATTGATGGCAATTTGGGCTTTACAGCAGGAGTTGCTGAGATGCTGTTACAAAGTCATGATGGCGCTGTACATTTGCTTCCTGCATTACCAGATAAATGGGTAGAAGGGAAAGTAAGAGGGCTGGTTGCTAGGGGAGGATTTGTTGTGGATATGGACTGGAATGGAGTTCAGTTAAATCAGGCAAAAATTCATTCACGTTTGGGAGGAAACTTGCGATTACGTTCTTATGTCCCATTGAAAGGAGAGGGACTAAAACTAGCTTCGGGAGAGAATCCTAATATATTTTATAAACGAGCAACAATAAAGGATCCATTGATTTCGTTTGAGATTAATCCACAATATCCGGTTATCCCTAAGATATATGAATATGATTTAGCTACGGACCCTGGAAAGGACTATGTAATAGAAAGAGGATTATGACGTGGATATAGGTTAAGTATGAGTATTGATACTTGTCATTCTGTTTTGATGTATATTGCTACACTTTTTTAGGCAGTTGTTATTATATTTTTATGGAAGTGATAGAATATAAATTGCTTACCTTTTGAGCTTTCTATGAAAGATTTATATATTAAAGTTATTTATTTACTGTTTGTGTTTTGTTATTGTAACTTGGAGTTACTTGTGTGCCGCTTTGCCATTATATTTATCATGCAATATTCTATCATAGTTTTCTTTTTTGGGGTGTCTTTCAGCGAATCTATGTTTAGGGAATCTTTACAGATATAGAGTAAGTAGGTATTTGAATCTCTGCTTCATTTGAAGGAAAGTATGGTTGTAATATCATTCGATTTTTTGTATATACTTTCTTTATATTCAATCTGTTAATATTTTTAATAATTGGGTATGATGAAAAAGTCGTAATATAATAAGAATTTATGAGGAAGTAGTATTTCTTTTTTATAAAAACTAATATGAAGTTGAGTGTATTTCTTAAAAGAGTCGTATGTTTATATGAATTTAATAAAGATGATAGATAGTGTCTTCTTCGTTATTTACAGAAATATAAATGATAAGAATAAAATATGAAACGCATTGTATTAGTAGTAGGAGTGATTTGTTGGATGTGTATAGGCTATGCTCAAAAGGTGAAGCATCCTTCACTGCTTTATACACCGGAACGTATATCGCAAGTAAAACAACGTATGCAGCATGAACCACAGTTGGCTGCAGCTTGGGAAGATATTAAACAGACAGCAGATAAGGAGTTGAAAGGAAAGAGTCTGAATAAAGCTGATTATTTGTCTCTCGCTTATCTGATGACTGGTGATAAACGATATTCTGATAAGCTAAAGGAAATATTGTTGGATGTAATAAAGAGTAAAACTTGGGGAAGTAGTGAAATGCTTGCCCGTCGTCCGGCATGGCATGCCGATTTGGGGGTAGCGCATAAGTCCTACTTGTCTGCTATCGCTTATGATGCGATTTATAATGATTTGTCAACTACGGAGAAGAAGAAAATAGCCGAAGGATTGTATCGTTTGGGTGTAGAGCCTTCGTTGGGTGACTGGTTGTTGGAGCCAACTAGAATTCATTCTCTTAATTCTATGGGCCATAATTGGTGGACTTCGTGTGTATGTATGGGAGGTATACTGGCTCTGAGTTTACAGAATGAATTGGAGGATGCTAAAGAAGGTGCGCAAGCAGTTTACGATTATTTACCGGAATGGTTCCTTTTTGCCGGAGATGTATTACAGCAGAAAGCAAAGACTTTTGATGAGGCTGGAGGCATGTATGAAAGTTTGAATTATGCAAATTTCGGTATACAGGAAGCTTTACAGTTTTGGGTTGCATGGAAAAATATGCATCCGTCAGCTTCTCTTCCTGATGTTCCGCAGCTGAAAGACCTTTCTAGTTTTTTTGCTTATGTATCTTATCCACGTACAGGTATTTTGTATAATATCAATTTTGGTGACAGTCATAAGAATGTTGCCGCAGAAAGTAGTCTGATGTTGCTTTATGCTTTAGGTATTCAGGATAAGAATATGTTGTGGTATATCAGTCAGGTTGAGTCTGGACAACATCGTGATGGATATTTCTTGAATCGTCCGATGGGCTTTCTTTATACTCCTAGTTTGAAATCAGCTCCGGAAGTCCCTGATTTGAAACAATCGCAGTTGTTTGCCGATTTCGGTTGGGCCACGATGCGTAATTCATGGAAAAAAGATGCAACGATGCTTGCTGTGAAAAGTGGACACACATGGAATCATTCGCATGCGGATGCCAATTCGTTTATTCTTTTTCATAAAGGAGTAGATATTATCAAGGATGCGGGTAACTGCTGGTATCCAAATCCTGCTTATCGGAATTATTTCTTCCAAAGTCAGGCACATAATGTAGTGCTTTTCAATGGGCAAGGACAAAGCCGTGAACAGCAATATCACGGTTCTACGTTGAGAGGATATTTGCATCATTTGCTCGACGGTGGAAATGTGAAATACGTTTTGGCCAATGGAACCGGACCTGTATCGGATCATTTTAGCCGTAACTTCCGTCATTTCTTGTGGATGGATAATGTGGTTTATATTATCGATGATTTGAAAACTCATGAAAGTGGAGAGTTTGAATGGTTATGGCATCCGGGAGGAGAATGGAAAAAGCGTGGTGCTGATGTGACAATTACTAGTGGTGAATCATCGGTAGTGGTACGTCCGCTTTACCCTCGTCTGTTGGCTTTGTCGGATTTTGTTCATGACTATCCGGATGATTTGTATTGGGAGGAGATTACCGCTCCAACAGAAGATTTGAAAGCTACGGAAACTTATTATTCACTTCATTTGCCGGGTAAGTTTAATCAGATAAAAGGTCTTACTGCTGTAATTTTGAAAGACAGCATTACCCAGAAAGATTTGCCGGTGATGGAACGTAGAGAGGGTAAGGACTGGATAGGACTTCGTATTGTGTATAAAGGGAAAGTGACAGACTTGTATATAAATCAGTTAGCAGACGGACGGCTGATGCATAGTAATTCATGGATTGAGGCTGACGGATGGACAACAGATGCATATATGTTTGCTGTGACTTATGCTGAAGGAACAGATCCAGCTGAAACTAAAGATATATTCATGGCTTATGGAAGTGCTTTACGCCGGAATGATGTTTCTTATTTTGCTTCTATGTCGAAACTGTTTTTTATTAGAAAAGATACAGAAAAAGGATTGGATTTGTGGATTAACGGTCAGCCTTTTGTAAATGCTACTTTTCGGGTAGAAAAACGACCTATACATCTGTCTGTTAACGATAAGAATATGATTGTAAATTATCAGAAAGGTAATGTAAAAGTCAAATATACAGAGTAGGAGATTGGCGGTCGATAATATCTGCTACTATTTATAAAACTATAGCTTGAACTAAAAAGTAAAAAGATGAAAAGAATCTGTTTGCTGTTTATTTGCTTTTTCTCGATGACTTTATTGTTTGGAGGAGAATGGCAGTGGTCGGTTACGGTAAAGGGAAGAGTTTCAAAAGAAACACAAAAGCCTCAAGAAGCTTTTTTGTGGATACCTCCAACCTGCAGTGTCATAAAAGCTGTTATGGTAGGACAACAGAATATGTCGGAAGAAACATTGTTTGAATTACCTTCTTTTCGTCAGAAAATGGAACAATTGGGTATTGCTCTCATTTGGATAGCGCCAGAATTGGATCAGCGTTGGGATGTTTCTACAGGTGTTCAGAAAGTCTTTGATATGGTATTATCAGATTTGGCTGATGTCAGCGGATATGATGAATTGAAGCGAATTCCTATTATTCCTATTGGGCACTCTGCACAGGCTACTTTTCCGTGGAATTTTGCAGCATGGAATCCAGAACGTACATTAGCTGTTGTTTCATTGCATGGAGATGCACCTCGAACTAATCTTACTGGTTATGGGAGAGAGAACTTGGAATGGGGACGAACGAGAAATATCGATGGCATTCCTGGACTGATGATAGAAGGTGAATATGAATGGTGGGAGGAACGTGTAAATCCGGCATTAGCTTTTCGAATGATGTATCCGAAAAGTTGCATCTCTTTTTTATGTGATACGGGAAGAGGGCATTTTGATATTGCCGAAGAAACTGCTGATTATATCGCTTTGTTCTTGCAAAAAGCAATGGAATGGCGTTACCCGACTTCTTATTCATTTGAAAAGAGAATAGAGTTGAAGCCTGTTGACGTACGTGAAGGTTGGTTGGCTGCTAGATGGAGTCCGAAAGAAGGGAAACGTCCGGATGCTGCTCCTTATGTAAAGTATAAAGGCGACAGTCACGATGCCTTTTGGTATTTTGATGAAGAAATGGCTAGATTGACAGAAGAACGTTATCGAAAGCATCGAAAAAAGTTGCCACAATATCTTAGTGTGACACAAGAGGATAGTTTGGTTTGTTATAATGTAAAATCACATGTGCGTTTATCAGTACCTTTCCGTCCGAGTTCTGATGGACTGACTTTTCATTTAAAGCCTTACTTTACTGACAGCTTACGGAAAAGTATATCGAATCGTCATGGAGAAGGAGAAATTTGTATAGACCGGATTTGTGGACCGGTGAAAAAGGTGAATGATACGACTTTTGTTATCAGTTTTTATCAGATGGGGATGGATAATCCTCGACGTACAGGAAGTATCTATTTGTTGGCCAGTCATCCGGGTGATAAATACTATAAAGGGGCTGTACAGGAAATGGAAGTTAGAATACCTTATCGTATAACGGAAGGAAAACGGCAGTATATTTTGTTTCCTGGAATAAATGATGTGAAAAAAGGTACAGAAAGTATTCTACTTGATGCAGTATCCGACAGTAATTTGCCTGTATCTTACTATGTGAAAGAAGGACCTGCCAGAGTAGAAGGAAATAGATTATATTTTACTTCTATACCTTTGCGTGCTAGAATGCCGATAAAAGTAACGGTTGTTGCATGGCAGTATGGTATTGCCGGCAAATATCAAACAGCAATACCTGTGGAACGATGTTTTTATATTACAGAATAGATAATTTATACTTGTGTTTTTAGGTAATGTAATGGATGGGCGGATTCAATAAAAAGAATTTGTCCATCTTTTTTTTATTTTGATTAGGTAGACGGCAGATTTCATTCGTATTAATGGCAAAAGATTCTAATTATGAAGGGTATTATATTGTCATTGGTAGCATGCTCATTAAGTGGATGGATGGTAGCTTCTGAGCCTGTGGTACTTGAGTTGACTTCACCTGATGGAAGTCAAAATGTTTGTTTCTATGGTAAGCAAGATGCTTCAGGTAAAAACGGTATTTTTTATCAACTGAAGTATCATAATGAAACTGTATTAGAAGAATCGCGTGCTGGTTTAGAACTAGACAATCGAGTTTGGGAGTTGGCATTGGCACGTAAGGTAGAACAACCGTCTTGCTGGATGGATAATCTTGAAATAGATTCTGTGTCATATACTGCTAGAGATACGATTTGGACACCGGTTTATGGAGAACGAAGTGTTGTAAGAGATGCCTTTAATGAGGGAACTCTGTATTTATCGAAGAAGGATGGCTCAGGATATCGTCTGAATATTGAAGTCCGTGCTTATGACGAAGGAATTGCTTTCCGGTACTTTTTCCCTGAACATCCGCAGGCGATATTCCATAAAGTGGTAGGTGACTTGACGGAATATTCATTTCCGGAGAATACAAAGGCATGGGCTGAACAATGGGCACAGGGGCCTTTTGAATATTTGGATGTTAATGCTATAAAAAAGCCGGTAGAACGTGCATTAACATTAGAATTATCTAATGGATTATGGGTGGCATTGGCTGATGCTGATACTGATGACTGGTGTTTGACAAAGTTCCAGAGTTCTGTGGATAAGCAGAATACTTTGACTTCTGTAATGTATAGTCCGGTAGATATTGTTTCCTATTATGCAACTCCCTGGAAAGTGATTATGACAGCTGAAAAGCCGGGAGATCTGCTGGAAAATAATGATATTATACAGAATTTGAATCCTTCTTGTCAGATTGCTGATGTTTCATGGATTCAACCAGGTAAAATTATGCGATCGGCTATTTCAACTGAAGCTGGTCTGGCTACAATTGATTTTTGTGCCGAACATCATATTCCTTACATGCTGTTTGACTGGCAATGGTATATGCCTTGCACTTCGCACGATGGTGATGCAACTAAAGTTGTGCCTCATGTCGATATGCAAAAAGTTATTGCTTATGGAAAAGAAAAAGGAGTTGGCGTTTGGCTTTATGTTAATCAGCATGCACTTCAAAAACAAATGCGTGAACTTTTTCCATTGTTGCATAAATGGGGAGTTGTCGGTGTTAAGTCTGGATTTGTACAATATGCAAGTCACCGTTGGGCAACCTGGCTGCATGATATGGTACGGTTAGCTGCTGAAAATAAATTGATGATAAATATTCATGATGAGTTTCGTCCATCTGGATTCAGCCGTACTTATCCGAATTTATTGACTCAGGAAGGTATTAGGGGTAATGAAGAATTTCCAGATGCTACGCATAATACAATTCTGCCTTTTACACGTATGATTAATGGTGCAGCAGATTATACGATATGTTACTACGATAGAAGGTTGAAGAATACACATGCACATCAATTGGCTGCATCGCTTGTTTTTTATAGCCCGTTACAGACTATATTTTGGTATGATAAGGCTGAATCCTATCAGGGAGAACCTGAAGTTGAGTGGTTTGAAAATTTGCAGACTGTATTCGATGATTCACGTGTCTTGGCTGGTACTCCCGGAAAACATATAATTATGGCACGTCGAAAAGGAAATGAATGGTTTGTTGGAGCAATGACTAATAACGAGGGTTCAATGGAGACGGTCGATTTGTCTTTCCTGGATAAGGACAAGGTGTATTTGGCACGTATTTATACTGATGGAGGCGAAGAGGTCAAAACTCGAACTCATGTGAAATGTACATATCTGCTGGTAGATGCAAGTCAGATATTGAAATTTAAATTAAAACCAAGAGGAGGAGCTGCTTTACAGTTACTTCCTGCGGATAGAAATACATTGAAGTTATATAAGAAATATAGGGGACAGACGCTCTGAGATGGAAATTTTGTCGGTTAGAATATATTTTGAGAAATAAATAATTGTTGAAAAATAAATAAGCAATATAATTATGCGATTAAAGAATGTATTGTATGGCCTTTCGTTCTGTATGTGTGTTGCATGTACAGGGAAGCAACAAGAAAGAAAAGTAGATGTAGATGACGCGTTGAATTATTGTGATGAACAGGTACATCGTGCACTGTCTGAATTTCATAATGGTGATAGTATTGACTATACATTGATGCCGAAGAATATACTTTCGGGACAGAACACTTGGTTCTGTAAACCTGCAGATAAGGAAGAATGGACTGGAGGATTTTGGCCGGGTGTGTTATGGTATGATTATGAGGCTACTCAGAATGATAGCATAAAAGAGGAGGCTGAAAAATATACAGCTTCACTCAAGTTCTTTGCAGAAATTCCAGCTTATGATCATGATTTGGGCTTTTTGATATTTTGTAGTTATGGTAACGGATATCGCTTAACTCATAATCCAGAGTATAAAAAAGTGATTTTGGCAGTCGCTGATTCTTTGGCTACACTATATAATCCTAAAGTCGGAACTATCCTGTCATGGCCTCGTAATATTGAAATGTTAGGGGGGCATAATACAATTATGGATAATATGATTAATTTGGAAATGCTTTTTTGGGCTGCTAAGAATGGAGGTAATAAGAATTTGTATGATATAGCTGTTTCGCATGCTGATAAGACGATGCAAAATCATTTCCGTTCTGACTATTCCTCTTTTCATGTAGCTGTATATGATACTTTAACTGGAAAATGTATTAAGCGTTGTACACATCAGGGATATTCGGATGATAGCATGTGGGCCAGAGGACAAGCATGGGCCATTTATGGATTTACCATGGTATATCGTGAAACAAAGGATCCCAAATATTTGGATTTTGTGCAAAAAGTTACGGATGTATATCTGAAACGTTTGCCCGAAGATTATATTCCATATTGGGACTTTGATGCTCCTGATATACCTAATGCTCCTAAGGATGCTTCTGCTGCTTGTGTTGTTGCTTCTGCACTTTTGGAATTGTCTGAATATTGTGAGCCTGAAAATGCTAGACGATACAGTGAAGCTGCTGAAAAAATGTTAGTTTCTCTTGCTTCTCCTGCTTATCGTTCTGGGGATAGAGCTTCTTCTTTTTTGCTTCATTCTACAGGGCACTATCCGAATAATTCGGAAATTGATGCTTCTATTATTTATGCTGATTATTATTATATAGAGGCATTGTTGCGTCTTAAACGGGTATATGAAGGAAAAGATGTATTGGATAATTAGAAATGAATTGTTATAAAAATTATAGATTATGGTTAATTTTTCACTCGAAGGTAAAGTAGCTCTTGTAACAGGAGCTTCTTACGGTATCGGT
>OGMO01000587.1_pt1 | contig 31627 bp, 35 predicted proteins | sample 1573241 | NCBI WGS metagenome assembly OGMO01 (sample SAMEA2581896, study PRJEB24529) | metagenome | biome: Human gut stool | place: China | collected 2011 | reverse complement strand
GGGGTTCTTTTCCAATTCCAATGTATGGGCCCGATAGGCTTCGCCTTTCAGGGACCCATACTTGGATTGGTAAGCTCTCAGTCTTTCGAGCATGTCAGTCATGAGTGCTACGGTTTAGATCCTTTGGTCAGAAGCCCGTCTACCATGAGGTCTGTGGTGGCTTCGTCCGTGTCGAAGAGGCTCATCGGGAGCGAACCTTCCTGAGCGATGGTGCCGTTGGCCAGAGTTACCTGGTATGCGACGCCGTCGGTCATTTCGGTAGTGACAGTGATTTCGGTGAGCTCCAGACCCGAGTCCCAGCCATACACCTCGTACTTGGTGTCCCCTTTGTCTCCGGTGTCGTTGTTCTCGACGATAGCGATGACGCGGGCATTGGTCAGGCCGTTTACGAACTTCTTGGCTGCTTCCGACTTCTTGAAGATTCGGACGACCACGTTGTGCTGGTGAGTCTTGAGGTACGTGCCAGCATTGATGGTGTCCGAGCCTACAGTTGCGTTGGGCAGCGAGTCGACTTCGTAACCAGTGGCACCGGTCTTAAGGATGAGCGAAGAGATAACGTTGTCAGTTACAACAGACTTCGATTTGTCGACGTCCGAGTAGCTGAGGAGAATCACCCTGGCGGTGGTGCCGGCGATTGCCGGCTTACCACACACCTGGTTGATGAATCCTGTTTTGATTTTAGAACAATCAAGTCCTGCCATTTTCTTAGATTTTTGAGGATTAGATACCTACCGAGAACAGATCCGGGTTAGTGAGCTTGGCATCCGCCCGACCCATGAGTTCTACGTAGACTACGCGGTCTTTGTATTCGTACCAGATCCGCATCTTCTCGAAGCTGTCGATTGCATCAACACCTATGCCGAGCACGCTCTTCGAGGTGAAGAGAATTCGATGGGGATTGTTGAGCTTCGTGCCAGTGTCTTCCGACGTAGCGATGATCTTGTCCCAGATGGGCATTGCGATGACCGGGATGCCATTGAAGCTGAGAGCCTCCATGCCATTCAGCAGAGCCAAGCGAGCCGACTCGAGACAGCAAGCGTCCATGAGAGACTGCTGATAGGCATCGTAGACCGACTGGGTAACGAGGATAAACTTGTCAGACTGCTGACGGAGCAGAAGCGGGGCACTAAACACGACCGACTGGATATACTCCTTTGCCTTGGCCGGAGTAAGCTTCTGAGCTGCATAAGATGCCCCAGCATTTTCCGTAATGGTGGCTCCGCGCTGGGACGGATTGGCTGTAACCTGGGTGGTAATCTGTTTCCAGAAACCATTGATGATGGTGAAAAATTTCAGGTCGAGACCATCCGTAATGATACCGCTGTCGGCAACGTTCTTGGCGTCCTTGTCGTTGAACCAGAACAGGCGGTACCAGAAATCCATAATGGAGCGCTCCAGAACCTCGATGACAATGTTCATGTAGTCCGTGTCCGTGAAGTCCGGAATGTCGACGCCGGTGCGGAGAGAGTAGATAGTTGCCGACTGCTGAAGGTCAGTGTAACACTGGGACAGGAGGATCTCCCAGACACCGGGCTCCCACTTCAGCTTGCGGGTGTTGATGTTCCACGACTGAGGAGTCGGGTTACACCCGGTGTTGACCACGCCGACCATGCCGCCCTCGCCGATGTAACCCACCTCGGTGTTAGTGACGATGTCGGGGAAGACTGTGTGGATGGAGTTGATGTCAGGACCCTGAATGGTGTCCTCCATAATCATCTCCGAGATTGCCTGAATGACACGTCCACAAAAAGTGAACTTGTCCATGTCAAGAAATCCGCCATTTTTATTTGCCATAGTTCCTAAAGTTTTTGAGTTTGACTACTTGAGAATCTTTTTGGCAGCGTTGACCTTCTGGAGCTTTTCGCGGGCTTCGTTCTTAAGGTCGGCTGCCGAGGGTTCGGGCTTCTTGCCTCCGGGCAGAACCGTCTTGCGGTTCTTCGGGCGGTAGTTGCTACCACGGAGGTTGCGGAGTTCGTTCTCCTGCTCCTTGATGAGGTTCGTTGCCTCGTCGAGCATCGCCTCCAGTGCTGCAACGCGGTCCTCGAGAGACTCAGTGTCCTCCATCTCGATGCTGGTGACGATGTTGTCCTCGACAGTAACCACCCGACCGTCTTCCAGAACGACAGTGCCCGACGTCTCGCCATTGGCGAGAGTTGCCTCTACACCTTCGGCCAGATTGTCCTCTTCACCTACGGTCTGGAGAACGACCTGACCCTCAGCATCCAGATAGTCAAAATTGGCGGGAGCGCCTTTCTTGCCATTCCGGAATGCCTTGACCTTGCTCATGAACTTCTCATAAGCGCTTTTTTCGTTTTTTGCCATAGCATTAAAAATTTGGTTTGTGTTGTATGAATTGATTTTGGAAATGAATCCCAAGTCAAGAAGTGATTTGGCATCATGGATGCGTTCCTCATGCATGACATTGCGGAGCCGTTCCCGGTCCTGACCTGTTCTCTCGACATACACGTCAAGAATAGCCTCCTCCTCCAGAGCAAGCTCCTCGGCAATGCTACGAGCATCGTCGGAAGTGAGCCAATCCCCGACCGGCATGTATACCCGATGGATGAGTGCCCGGCAATTCCTGTTTGCCGACCGGTTCTCTGCCGGAGCTGCCAACAGGATGCACACTGCCATCGAGTGGCATCCCCCGACAATATTTGTATATATCGTCCTCCCACTCATGCGAAGAAGATCGTAAATCTTGAAGCCCTCCTCAACAGAGCCCCCGTCACAGTCAATGTTGATGCACACCTCCTGTTCGTCGGGGTGTTCATCAAGTACCCGGCGGAAGGTCTCCACGGAGCAGATCTCTGAGGTCCCACCCCAAAGCTCCATCATGACCCGATTCTCTTCGGAGTCAATTGCGCCTTTTAAGTTGATGAATATCATGTGCCAAATTATTTCGATACAAATATAATTATCCCTAATAGATATTGAAATCCTATTTGTGCTGGACTATTTAAAAATTAGCCCGGTCTTGAATCTGCACGTAGTTAGCATCTTCCCTCCGAATATCTTCGATTGTAGCAATCACTCTCACCTGGCCAAATGCTTTTTGAATTGCCCTCTCCATGTCAAGCCGATTCATAGGTTCCGACGCCTCAGCGAATGATCGGATAGCATATCCCCCGTCCGATCCAACTTTAGTGAACGGTACTCCGCCACCGAGTTCGTTTATGGCTGACAGAAGAGGCAGGAACATGCGGCTCGACTTCTTGTTAATGATGGTCTCGCCTCCTTCCGCCTCAATGTGCACTCCTCCAGCGGCATGACTGGGTCCCTCAATGTATTTACCTCTTGCGGCTTTCGGCAGAGGAGCTGCCCAAAGAGCTGCCATCTGAACTGCTCCCAAAGCCGCAGCTGCTGCAATGAACGGGATAGCCAAAGGGAATCCCATTTTAGCCGATGCCATGATGGAGATGGCAGTATTGATGCCAATCTCGAAGGATCCCATTGCCCTCTCCCGGATAGCTTGTTCCCGTTCGATTTTGGCCAACTCCTTCTCCTTCTGTTTCTCCATCTTGACTTTCTTCTCGTTGTACTGGGCCTCCGTGATTTGGCCATTAGCGTACATGTTTGCCAATGCCTGCTCCTCCCGGCTGTATTGTTCTTCTACCTCCTGAGCCCGGCGCTCCCCGAGAGCACTGGCCAAGTCATTGAAAGCATTAGCAAAGCCGGATGCCATTTCGGCATACTCCCGGAGCTTCTCGATCCGTTCTTCCCATAAAGCCTCCTCGTTCTCAGCCATCTCAAGTTGGATCTGAGCAATGGCGTCCTCGTTTCCTTGAGCTGCTGCCAACTCAGCCTCCAGGTATCTTTTCCGTATCTCATACTTGGACTTGTGATTTAACTCAGCTTGAGTGAGTTCCTTGTCGAGGTCCATTTGCTGGAGACGAAGATTGTTGGCTCGGAGCTGGGCCTCCTGCTCATAGGTTTTCTCCCCGGCAGCTTTCCTGGCTTCGATTTGCTTCTGGAGCATCTCATTCTCGAGCTCCAGCTTCTCCCTTTCGTTGTCCGCTGCCTTTGAGAGATCTTCGGCATACTGTTCGTTGAGAACTTGGTTGAACCGGTCAAGTTGCTGTTTGGTAGCATCCTCGCGGATCTTTTTAATTTCGTCCTGGAGGTTTTGTTGGATCTGTTTCTCGAGTTCGGCTCTGTTGACCAGGAACTGCTCATAAGCGGCATACTCTTTCTGGTATTCCTCCTCGCTCATACCTCTCACGAACTGGGGAGACTGAATGTTGGCCAGCTCCTTCATGGCGTCCTGGTACTTCTGAGTAACCTGGGCAATCTGCATGTCGACTGTGCCTCCGGAGGCTACAGCCAATATGTTGGCTCTCACCCCCGCAAGGTAGTCATTGAGCTGTTTGGCTTGGTTCTCGTAGAACTGCTTGTCAGACCGAGCCAGGGCATTCAGAGCCGTCTGATACTCCTTGTTAGTGATTTTGCCGTAAGCTTTTTGGAGAGCGAGACGCTCCCGGGCTCCATCCTGAGCTGCCTTGTAGAGCTTTTTCTCATACTCCATCCGGATGGCAATGTTCGTAGACTGGAATGTTGTTTGGAACCTGAGATCGTCTTCCCGGATCTTCTGCATGGCTTCCGAGTTCTTCAAAGCAACCTCCAGAGCCTTATCGGCAATGGCCTGCTGAGCCTCCCGGTTGGCTATTGCAATCTCAAGAGCCAAGTTATCAATTGCGGCTCCCTCATTCTCGATTGTCCGGAACAGTTCTTGGTATCGGCCTTTCAAATCGTCGAGTTCCTTTTTGGACTCCTTGTATTTGGCCAAGCTTCCTGACCATGTGTTGAGCTCCTCCTCCTTGGCTGCAATCACCTTCTTCAAGGAGTCGAACTCATCCATTGCAGCCATCTGTCTTTGACGAGCTGCACTCATCTCAATCTCGCGGAGCTTGTTAGCTGTTTTAAGCTGAGCTTCGGCGATCTGTTCCGACGTGGCATGATTGGCTTTGAGATTTTCTATTTCTCTCTTGCCCCGGATCTCCTCGGCTTTGGACAGAGTGTTCCGCTTGGTCTCGATCTGATCCAGTACATACGTGGAGGCTTCGGCAGCTCGATTGTATGCCTCCATTGCCCGGGTTGCTCTCTCTTGAGCTTCCGTGTTACTGTTAAATGTGTTCGTAAGAGCAACCACTCCAGCCACCAATCCGCCCACTGCTGCTGCCACCAATACAACGGGGTTGGCAGCCAAAGCCGCGTTCCAAAGCCATGTGGCAGCTGCTGCTGCTTTGGTGAGGATGTTGCTAGCTCCTTGTACGGCATTTTTAGCAGCTATCGCTTTCGTCTCGGCGAGAGTCTGGTTGATGCCAACCAGCTGAACCAAGTTAGATGCAGCTCGATAAGTGGCTTCGGTCTTGGAGAGAGCTGCTTGGAGAGAAGACAAAGAGGAAAGAGCCGTGATGATGGTTATCATCTTCGTCATGGTAGCATTGAGCTCCTCGTTCTCGCTCCCCAGTACCTGAGTGGCTGTGGTCCAAAGGCCCCATACGGAAGTCAAAGCTGACGTGGCGCTGGTAACTGCCTGTATGGTTTCAGTTCCTTTACCAACGTTGGATATAGCTGTATTGACCAGGTCCTCAGCTCCTTTCAGTTCACCGGCTCGGTTAATCATCTCCTTGAACGTCTCAGAACTCGTATCCCCGGACTGAGCCATCTGGATGAGTGTCTGGGTAAGGTCGGAGAGTTCCTGCTTGAGGTTATCCGTTGCCTTCTCGTAGTTACCAACTGACCGGCGATAGTCCCCGAGTGCCTCCTCCTGAGCTTTGAGCTCCTCGGTGGTTTCTGCAATGCGCTTGCCGAGCTCGGCTTTACGAGCCGCGTCCTGCATTGAGTTGCCCAGCTCTGCAAACTCGGCATTGTCCAAAGCCAGCTGGGTTCTAAGTTTTGCTAAACTTGCCTCCTGTTGGTTCTGGAGCTTAATGTTGTTCTGGATTTGCTTCTGGTACTTGTTCGCCTCGCTGTTGATTGCCTTGATCTGGTTGTCAAGCGCATAGTATTCTTGAGCATTCTCCTCAGTTACTTTGCCGAGAGCCTTCTGCTGGTCTCTCAACTCCTGGGACCGGAGTTTCAATTCGGCTAACGTCTTGAGGGCATCCTCAGCTGTTACACGGACGTTGTAAATTGTATTTTTCTGTTCTTCGGACATATCACATTCGTATTAGGTCTACTTTGGGTATCTTTCCAGCTTGGAAGTTGTTTATTTTCGAAACGTAGAACCAGAACCCATGCTCCTCCAGCCATATCGGGTTGAACAAGTCCAGACTTTGAATGTCGAGCGAGTCCAAAAGAATTTGGACCTGTAGGATCTTTGGTCTTTTGAGTATATTGTTGATGAGCTTGCCGTAGTACTTAGGAACGTAGTATTTCAAATTTTTGAAATACGCCGTGTATAGTCGTACCTGGGTAATGGTGTGGCCTACCCTCACCTTGGGCCGCATATAGTCAGACTTATCTATGTGGACGACCATCGGCTTACTTAGAACATTGTACTCCCAAGTCGTCTCGGTCACTTCCCCGTTCTCCCTCCGACCTCTATTGACGGTCCAGATAGGGTAGTTAGCAAGTGTATGAGTCTTATTTGTAGTGTCCGCATCATAGAGGCTTTGGTTGAGCCCTGCCAAGAACCCAATTTGGAACAGGAGTTTGGTGGGCTGGAGGTTGACGTCCGGGATGCTGAACTTGTACGAGGCAGTAACGTTGTTGTCCTTATTATCCTCTAACTTTATCTCGTTGGACTGGGCATAGCTGGACAATTGGAACGTAAGTTTGGTGTCCTTTCCTTTTATCAGCTTGTCAGACCAATTTTTCCCGGACGAACTTCGTCTGTTGTAAAACTCCTGAATAGAGTATGCTCTTGCTACCTTTGTGACGGGATTAACGTCGACGGTTAGACCAAACAGCTGGACAAATGCTTTGACTATGTCCCCCAAGCTTTTGAATCCAGTAGAGGCCAGGAGGTCATAGGTTAGTCCGGGTTGGGGCTTATCCCCTGGTGAAGTTTCAGGCACAGGAGGAGCAGTAATGCTGACCGGAAATCTCATGTCAAACGAACTGCCAGGGTTAATGACTATGGCGAGAGTTCCAGACACCAGTATGTGCTCCCCTGCCTCCATCTGGATGTCGACCGAAGCGCTGCCAGAAGACCCCGATGACCAGGACCTTGTCAACACTACAGCACTGGTTCCGTCGTTCTTGTAGTGGGTAACTTTGACTGACACACTACTCTTTTGGATGGCAGAAATATTGGACCACGAGAATCTAAACGTGATGGTCGTGTCCCATAGAGTCATCCATCTGAATGTTCCGGATTCGGGGCCTATAGTCAAACGTCCGGCGACCGGGTCACTGAGAGTTACCCCGGGGGAGCCTTTCCATATCACCCCGGTGGGGGTGCCAACCGTGGGATTCCGGATCCAGCCAATTCCGGATGCTCTCGGAGCCTTGGGGTCGTCTGCCAAAACGGGGTAAGTGCAAGGCAAAAACATTTCGGCTCGGTCGACGGGGTCCACGTCGGTCTCGAGACTGTAGCCTGCTCGACCGAAGATCCATGTCACCAAGTCATACCAATTGAGGTGGGGGTAGAACTTGTCCAACTCACTGACTTGCCTGATTGCCTCCATGGCGAAAGGGGGGAAGTTCGGGTTCTTTTGTAGAGTTGCATACAGCCAAAAGTACAGGACTTTAGCCTCTTCGGGGCCGGAGAGGTATCGCTCAGTCTGTCCCATTGTGTTCGTGTACCACTTGAGGAGGAACATACCATCCCCAGGGTCCTTCGCGTCAGTGTTGTTTAGTGTGTCGAACAGGTCAACGGTTGCCCCGAGGATCTGGACCCCGATCGATGTATCTGATACGTCTACGATGTTCAATACTGCTCCAGCCGGGGATATGAGTGCTCCCTCATAGAATAGTTGGCAAGGAAACTTCATGTATGGCACACCCGAACCTGAGCCAACTTCAAAACTGAATTGGAATGCTTGCTCGTTATGGGTCGTCCTGGGCAGACTGATCCGCTGGGAGTACGAGGCATTCCTGTCTTTCAGCTCCGCCAGATTGTTGATCTGGTAATTCATTGCAGGAGCATCCAGCGGGAGGTCCAGGGACCAGACCTCGCCGTCAATGCCTTTCATGAGTAGTTCGTAGTTCATATTACCACTGAGTTTGTTCGTCAATAAGCTGGAACTCGTAGCTAACAGTGTTCCTGGGAGTCTTGGTGTCCCAAGTTAAGTCCGTGTCATTTACTAGGACTCGTTGCCATGCCTTGACTGAGTAGTTGTACCTTTGAACAAGAGGCGAGAGAGCAATTCCTTTGAGCAAGTTGAAGTCGTTCTCATCAAGCTGTTCTGCTCCTGCTTGGACTATGTTCTTAAACTCCGGAGCTAACTCGCCTCTCGTCTGTGAGGCATAGGGGTCTCTGGAATTCGCTAATACGTATTGGTCTCCCCGGTCAACCTCCTGCGTATACTTCTTGTGTTGCTCAAACATGTAAGTGTCCCATCCGCCTTTCTGGTTTATCCAGCGAATGTAGAATGGGTTGCAAGGTACCTCCGTATCGACGAATATGATGTTCCATGCTTGAGAAGAGTATGCGCTTACAGGAAGTCTGAGTTTTACGTAGTCTGCTTCATCCTTAGCTTCATCCTCAAATTCGTACACAAGGGGGATGCTGAGTCGGGTAGAAATTTCAAATTGATTTTCGACACCATCATAAAGTTTAACCCAAACGTCGACCGACGTAGCGATACTTGGTGACCCCTCAAACCCTCTTGGGAATAGGGTGACGTAATACGGATACCCGTAATATTTTTTTACATACAGATTCCTGCCGTTGTCAGGAACCCGGTCAGTCAGTACGAGTCCTAAGTATGACTCGGTGAAATTAGCGTTGTAGCCTCGAGCCCTAACTCCCCGGGAGGCATATCGAACATTGATGTTTCGGTCGCCGATGACTCTGTAAGCATATGCCGATATGAGACTGTAGTCAATGGCAAAGCCGATGAGTTGGTTTGTGTACGGAAATGTTCTCAATCTGTCGTCCCGGAATCCGGCTTTTGCCAAGAAACTGAGGTCGTATTTCTTCGTCGTCCCGAATCCCGAGTCTCTGTAGATGTCGATGCTTTCAGTTAGTGAGTTCGCTGCTTTAACTGGACTGGGGCTATAGCCGACAAAGTTCTTCCCGTAGGCCAAACTCATACCTGTGAGAGTAACCTTCACTCCAGCTGTTGCTCCTTCAATACCTGCAAAAATGACAAGGAAATCGAGGGGGGATCCTGCTGTAACAATTTGCGGTATCTGAACCCTCCACATCATGTTGGCACCAATTGGTATATTTGTTTTAGCAATCACAGTGGTAAGATTACCCGAACTGGTTGCTTGGAACAAAGCAACGGTGAGTGAAGTGGCACCCACTCCAGCCCCGCTAGAAACCCTAAAAGCATACCATTCCCTAGGTACCACCTTTCTATGGAGAGGAAACTTCACAGAATAGTTGTTACTACTACCTCCCCTGTTATCAATTACTTCGACCGCCTCATTGTCTATAATGTTCAACGAGACCATATTGCCCTCGTCAAAGTTCTGAGTCTTGATCTCAAGCCCAGGGGTTAATTTGTCGGTCTCAACTGGTATTTGCGAATATGCTGAGTATAAAGAATCCTCAGCCGGTTGATTGGTAATTGCCATATCGCGTTATATTATATATCCGTGGTCCATATTGTTGTCAGGAGTGAATGCCTCTTCAATGAGGACCTCCATTGTCTTGTCCAAATGCTGAGCCAGGTACTCCTCGAAGTTATCAGCGGGAGTGTCGACCAAGTCAACGTAGATGTGATTGCGGTAAAGCTCTGAGCCTTCTCGTTTTATCTTCCATGCAGTGGCATTTCCGAATCGGACCAGGTCCTTGGGATCCGAGAATGTGATGCCTTTGAGCTTTGCCCACTCCATGATGATCTGTCCCAAATTGGCGGGGATCTTTCCAGGACCTCGTCCCCGGATGAGAGTGTAGAAGTAGTTTGGAGCTTCGATCGTTCCCCAAACTGTTTCCCCTTCTCGTCCCGTCTGGACTGTTATCTGAGCATAAGTTCTGCCGGAGGCTTCCTGCCCGGCGTCCTGTGATGCCCGGATGATCTCGTCCCTCATCTGGGTGAGACCCTCAGCCAATATCTGTTCCAGTCCTACCGCCATTTGTTTCTGGGTTTGCGAGCATTGGCTTTCTGCTGAGCCTTACGCTCCAGTTCCTTGTTCAGTCGCTCCCGGAAGAGGTGACTCTGCAAGTTGGTGAAAAGGAGGTTGTACACCTTCCCATATTTCCATTCCAGAATCTCATCCGGGTCTTTCGAGTAGTCCTTGGCCAGTGCAGTGATGGTGGACATCTCGCCAACCACCAAAGAGAATTGAGCAATGCCGGCTGCCTTTTCCTCGGCACTGGGCTCGTACTTGAGCTCAGTCTGTTCTCGCTCGATCCAATATTTAATGCCCAGAAGAACCTCATACCAGTACTCGACAATTTCGGAGGTGTTCCTGAGACTCCATTTGACGCCGAGACATTGCATTCCTTCCTTCATCTTATCGATGTCAGTCAGCTCCTTTTCAGTGATGATCCGGCCAAGCTCTATGCGTTGGCCGAACGTCATCTGACCGCCTTGTATGTCGATTCGCTGTATCATTTTATATAGCAATGTTTGAGACTCCAGTAGGGGTCGGGGATGTCATCGAACCGTATTTCATGAATGATGAACTCAGAGCCGGGTCCCATGTTGGGATACGTCACACTCGACTTCTTCCACCCGTCCTCTTTGGTCCATAGATAGTCAAAAGCAAGGTCTCCGGTTTCATCAATGCTAAGTTGTTTAACAAAACTGTCTGTTTGCAAGATGGAGAATGCCAATAGCAGGAAACCCGATGCACCTAACATAGCTTGGCGCCGGGCTGGGGGATAGACCGGCATGGGCAAGTCCTGTCGGTCAAAGAATAGAGTGTGCCCCGACAAGTCAAACCCGGGCTTTACCACTTCGAGGAGGGGGCGCCAGATCTTGTCCTTGTACGATTCAATGCACCAGTCCTGTTTGAAGGTGAACTCCAGTCCTACGCTGACCTCGTTGGCATCGAATCTGGCAGATGGGTACAGCACCCGGACAGTGTTCATGATTTCCGGATATTGCTTGACCAGCTGAGAGGTCTTGAGCAAGTAGAGGAAAGGCCTGACCATCTGCTCCTCGATTTGGCTCTTCAACTCCAGTCGTCCGACAGTGGGGGAATTCTTGCTGAACTTCGTATTGCCTTTGTAGGCATCATTGGCCATCGGCTCAAACTTGCAGAAGTAGACCTGCATAATGGTACGCTGAGTGGGGTAGCCCCGGTACGGGGTATCATAGTAGCCAGTGGTGGGCTCCTCAACATATACAAAGTCGGACGATACCCGATTGCCGTCCGAGTCTGTCACGAATCTTTCCATCGTGTCTACTTTGACGTTCAGCATTCGAGCCTGGTCACACTCAAAGACGGCCAGAGGATTGACCATCTTGACTATGTCGCGGATAATAGTTATGATGTCCAGTATCATCGTTTTGTGGGGATTATTATTTTGGCGGACTTCATGCCAGTCGCCTTCGGCTTGATCTCAAATATCATTCGCATGATGAGCATGTCCAGGAAGTCCGGAGACCTGCCAAGGAGCTGCTTCATGGTGTCCTTGGAGATGAGCTCTCGCTTCTGCTCAGCGGAGTTCGTGTTCTTGGACTTGAGCACCGTCATCTCCTGCTTGATTTTCTCCTGAACTTCGGGAGAGCAGATGATGTGGATCTGGCGCTTGTTGATGAGCTCCGCCAGCTTGAATGCGCACTCCGACTTGATGTTGTTGTACGTCTTGGAGTCAATGGCTGACTGTCCTCCATGAAACTCCCGGATGCCTTTCAGGTAGCTCTCCAAGTAGAACCCAAGTCCGTCAGCGTCAGAGACGATGCTGGACCGGGGGACTTTCAGACCGGTGGCCAATTTGGCGATCTTCTCCTCCATCTCCTTGCCTTCCGAGAAGCCTTTGGCGATGGGGATCCGACAGACCATGCCGTCCCAGGTTCCAACCACCCAACTGTCTCTACCTTTCCCGGCAAGGTCAGTGCTAATGAACCGATCGCCTGTCGGGAGTACGAACTCATTGCTGAACATGTCGCACACTGCATCATAATCGACCAGCCAATTCGGGTCATCGTCATACTCCCAGTTGCCAAAGACCAGTCGCTCGATCTGCGACTGGGTCAGGTTCTGGAGAAGACCTTCGATGTATCTGTCCGGGAGAGTCTTGTTGTCCTGGGGCAGAGCTTTGACGAACCGACGCCAAGGAGGCAGCTTGTTCTCCTTCCATGGCTTGTAGTAGTCCGTGTAGAGGAAATTGTTGGACGGGTTGCAGGTGATGAGGAGTTTGGGAGCCAGCTTGTAGACGTCATTCTTCCATCGACCGATAGAAGCCTGGAGGTTGGTCTTCGCCTCGCGGATAAACTCTCCGCCCTCTTCGATCCATCCCCGAGTCATCTGCATGGAACCGAACCTCTCATACATGGGGTCACTGGGGTTGTACTTGGCATCGATGAGGTAGATGCGGCTTTTGTTGTACAACTCGAAGAAATTGTATTGACCATTGAAGTGGTAGTAGTCCTCCGTGATACCCCAATGGGCGAATACCTCGTAGAGAGAGGGGATGGTGTACCGGACCAGGTCGGCAGCCGTCTTACGCGCAATAAAATAAAATGTCTCCGGATAGGTGAGGGCATCGCCGGCTATCAGGGAACACCCGAGGTAGGATTTGCCAGCACCTTTCGTGCCAGCATACAGAATGTCAGTGACTGAGTCATCAAGCCATAACCGAGCCACTTCCTTCTGCTTCTCGTTGCCTTTGGTGTCAAATTGAAGCCGGCGTCCCATTTTATTTTACCTCCATTCCTGTTATCTGCTCGAGAGTGATGCCTCCCGTCAGGTTGACATTTGTCTTGCGTCCTTGAAGCACCTGGATGAGGCTGGCAGCGTACTTGCCAACCAGGGCTCCCTCAATTTGCTGGGAATTGATGGCGTCCTCGATGGTGCCACCAATTGCAGCTGCTACCGGATCCCCCGTGAGTTCCCCGTACTCAACAGGATTGAGTCCAGCGAACAGCCTAAATGATTCGATGGTCATCGGGCGGGAAATGTAGACGCTGCAGTCGTCGCCATTCTTATTCTTGTGAGCCTGGGAGAAATAGTTATCCTTCATGAATTTGCAGTACTCGATGAATGCAAAATAAAGCTCCTCCGCATCGGTGGGCTTTACAAATTCCCCGGCGTCTCGCCTTTTCTGTCCCTCCTCCATATAGGCGAGCGGACTCATTTTATATGTACTTCGTGCCATGCCTCAAATATAATTAAACCTTATACAAATTAAAAATTTATTTCTGCACAACAATCCCCGGAGCGTTTGGCCCCGGGGATCTTTGATTTATTCGCTTACGCGAATGAGGGTCACACCGAACCACAGAAACTTGACCGAAATGCCGTTCGGCCAAATCATGCCTTCGTGGACCGTTGCGATGGATGGGGTCCAATTACAGTACTTGGTATTGACTTCCGAGTACAAAGCCCAGTTTTTCCCGAGCTGCTTAAAGTGTTTTGCTTTCATGCTTGTTTGGTTTTAATTTCCGTATGCGCGAGTGCCGTCCAGTATTTGTGGGTCGAGAGAAGTCCCAATTTGGCACCAGTTCTACTGACTCTACTCGCCTACGACTTCTTTTTGAACTTTTGGATCCGACTTTCCGCTCTCTCCATCTGCTTGATGGATCGGGTCAATTTCCGTTTGGGGCCGATCCACCATTGGCGGATCCCGCCGAAAATCGCGAACAGGCCGATAGTGGCCAACAGATAAATTGCAATCATTTTCTACGCCTCCTTTCTAATTTGGTTTGTAATTTGCGGACCTCAACCCAGTCCTCATGCCGCATCCAGTCCGGACGGGACAGCAGACTCTGCTGTCCACGTGCTATTTGCATGGTGGTCTTTTTCAATTTGCGGGCGTAGTCCAGTACCTCCCGCTCCTCTTTTGAGTAGATTCCAAGCCATCGCCGGAACACTCCAATTTTTCCTGTTGGGGGTAGCCCCAATTTCTCAGTTTTTTCCATAATAAACAGTGGGTGGAACAATAAAATTTTTATTGTTCCGGCCCCTAAGTGATTGATGTTCAATGGTTTGGGTGCTTTTCATTGGGGGGGCCGGAACAATTGGAACAATGTTTCTATGCACTTCTATTTGGTGATTTCTCATTTCCTATATTGGTCATTATTGGAACATATATTTCCTATTCAGGTCTTTCTCCTATATTATTGTTCCAATTGTTCCGGGGGGGGTTAATCAATTGAATATCAATCAATTAGGGCCGGAACAATCATTGTTCCACATTGTTCCACATTGTTCCGGCCCTAAGTGATTGATATTCAATGGTTTGGGTGTTTTTCACGGGGGGGACCGGAACAATGGAACAATAATTTCCCCAACTTTTTTAGGGGGGCCTGTCGAGATTTTTACCAAAACCATGGTTTTATCGACTTTTGGGGCCGGGGGTCCCCGTGATTTGGGAACAATGGAACAATGGTTTGACCAACTTTTGGGGCCGGGGGTCCTATTCACCCGTGGATCCGAAGCCCCCCCGTCCTCTTTCAGTCGATTGCGGGAAAAGTTCGTCCTCCGACTCGAGAACTTCCACCCCCACGTGGAAGACCGGCATCACCAAACCTTGAGCCAGCTTCATCCCCGGCTTGAGGATGACGATCTCCTTGCCGACATTCATGACGTGCAGATGGATTTCTCCTTGGTAGTCTTCGTCAACCACGCAGGCTCCGACCTGGAGCTGGTACTTGGTAGCAATGCCACTCTTGTTGAACATGATGAGGGCATACCTCCGAGGTATCTGAGCTTTGATCCCGGATGGGATGTTGATGCTTTCGCCCGGCCAGATCTGTTTGGTTTCGAAGTCTTCCGGGATGTAGAAGTCCAGCCCGGCGGACAGACCCGTTCCTCTGGTCGGGGTCTTGACATTTCTTACTTTTACGATTTTCATTTTTTAAAATATTTTTCGAGACGAGCTCGGTGTGTTGTGCCTGATGAGAGTGATGCTCCTTCTATGAAATTATATCGAGTGTGAAGAGGCAGCTCCTGGAATGCCTTCTTGAACGGTTGACCATCCGATTCGAATATCTTGCCCCAGGCATTGCCTGGGGTGACGTCTTTCATTTCTCGGGACTTGATCCACCACAGAGCCTCTTCCCGATTTATAGAACGGACGGAAGGTCTAACAGATCCCTTCCGGAGCGTCATTTTGAACCACTGAGCCTCCGTATTGGAGTCATCTTCTTTAAGCCATACCCGGTAATATCCGATAGCTATTGCCATAAGTTGTAGAATGTTTCGTGACACTTCTTGCGGTACGCCATCGGATCCTGTCGGATGCTCCGACACTTGAGAGGCTCTTTGGGTCGGTCGAGAATCTCCTGAGGCAGTACGTCGCTGAAAGCATCTTTGAGAATGCGCTTGTGAGTTCTGTCCTCCCGGGGCAAACGGAGAGCGAACCTGACAACGTCATGTCCCAGGAATGGTGACCGGAGTTCAACTGTGCTCCTCATGGAAGCCCGGTCAAGCCGAGGCATGTGGTAGAACGGAAGCTCTTGGAACACGTCTGAGAGCTGGGAGTCATAATCATCAACTCGGCGATAGCCTCCGAAGAGTTCGTCAGCTCCATCCCCGGTCAGGATGACCCTCTCCTTGACCTTCTCCATGAGTCGGAACTGGGGGATCATGGAGCCCAAGTCGATGGGGGTTTCGTTGTAGCGGAGACACCTCTCCAGGCAATCATCATCGGGGATAGGGCCAAGAGAGGTGATAGAAACCCCTAAAAATTCGGACAATAGCATGCCAAATTTTGATTCATTATTCTCCACCATATAGAGATTAACCCCCAGGCCCATTCGATGAAGAATAGAGGCAACTATGGATGAATCCAGTCCTCCAGAAACCAAAGCTCCGACCGGGACTTTAGAGTACATTGCCCGGCGTTTTACGGACTTCTCGACCAAGCCCCGGAGGACTTCGGCGAACTTGGATTTGGCTAAATGACTCCGTTTCTCTATCCCCCATCTGTAATAGTCCCTCCGGATAATGGTGGGCTTCACCTCCATGTCATCGAAGGAATAGACAGTATTCGGCATAATACGCTTGACGTTGTTCCATGGAGTTCTGTCATCCCAGTTGTACCCCCATTTGAACACTTCCGACTGATAGTACCGGTCGAAGTCTCGGAAGTCCGACACCAACGGGGTTATCTCCGAGCAGATTTCCCCGAATTGGTTGTAGTAGAGTTGCTTCTTTCCGAGAGGGTCTGTGAAAGCAATAATTTGACCCTTCCTGTACCAGCATATTGCCCACATGCCATCCCAGTTGTTGGCTTCATAGATGATGTCTTCGAGACACGAGGATCCAAACAAGTCGCGAAGATACTCGACGTCGCTGGAATACCTCGTAGGATAGTTGTAGATTTCCCCGACATAAAGGAGCCACCCGTTGTTTCCGGCTAACTCTATGGGCTGAGCCATACCGTCGCCCGGTTCAGTCTGAATGGGCAAACGAACATGCCCGAGGAACCATCCCCCTTCGGCAATCTGGACGGACTCGATGCCCCTATGCTGTATCTTGCCAATGGCGTTAATCCTTCTTGTTATACTTATTCCGCACATATCACTTTAGTTTGTTTCTGAGACATACGATCCCTATTCCATTCCCGATGATGATAGGCTCCTCACTTCCTCCTGTCATGACTTTTCTTCGAATTTTCGAGGATCTTTCGATCCAGTTGGTGTAGCACCGACTCCCCATGTGGAGCCCAGTCAGGAGCTTCGAGCATCCCGGGCAGAACATGCAATCGTCATATTGCTGATGAGCTTTAGCTCTTGCTTCGTCGATAGTCATAGCTTAATAGATTACCCATTTGGAGAGATCTTCGTTGTATGCATGGAGGGACCCAGCAAAGTAATGCAGAGATCCCTTCTTGAGAGAGGGATAGGTGGCTGCGAGGATGTTGAACACGTAGTCCATCATGGCCTCCGTCAACCAGATGTCAATTGCGAAGTGCTTGAAGAAGTCATTGCTCCGGATATAATATATCACGTGGAGTCGATTGTTCCGGATGAGGAACTGGTAGCTGACGGAGCAAGGTACTCGGGTAAGAGCCCCGGCTGTTGCCCGGGTGTCCTCCGGCTCGAAGATCATGACCATTGCTCGTCTGGAGTGCGGGTCGTCCCGGAGAGTCGTGATGACATTGTCCAACTGGTGGATCTCGGGTCCCTTGTGGAAGATGTGCAGACGCTCCGAGTAGGTGTAGTCGAAGCGACCCTCCTGACGAGTCTTGCTCACCAGCTTCTGCCACAAGTCCCGGCGGATCTCCCAGCTTTTACCGGGGTTGACTCCGTTTCGGTCAAGCCGGTCGGAGAGCTCTGCTCGGCAGTACTTCTCGATGAGCTCGGCCTCGTCTTTGAACATGAAATCGAGCATCTCACGTTTGCCGAGATACGGCTTCGAGATGACGAAGCTCACTCCGATGAGTTCCTTGGTGAGCCGGTCGTCCCCGCTGAGTTCTTGGTTTTGGTAATGGTTGACCGGGACCGTGATGCCGGAAACCTTGAGCTCCCGATCCATCTCCCGGATCATCTCGAAACAGTCTTTAAATATTCTACCCATATCAGTATTTGGATTTAATGCGAAACAGATTTACTTGATACTTCAACGACCAGAGCTCTTTGACTCGAGTCTCTGAGAGACCCAAATGCTCGAACATTATGACGAAGTAAGTCCATATCCGCTTGAGCCGGCCCTCGAAAACTATCAAGTCAACCATGTACTGAGATTGTCTCCACTCTCTGTTCTTGAGACAGTTTGCTGTCATGCCGATGTTTCCGATTAAGGTAAGCAGATCTCCCGCAAAATCTTCGTCTTCCAGAACCTGTGCCCATTTAGGCAGCGTCCAGACGAAAGTGGGAGTCATGCCATAAAGCTGGTAAAGCTCCAACATGAAGTTGAATGCGTCAATCAGCTCCTCATTAAAGTGCTCGCCATCGAGTTCCCCCTCGATAGCCTCCCTTGCCTCAGCGAGTTCCTCGACAATCTGCCAACAGAGTTTCTTGAATAGTTCTTGATCCTCCAAAGTGTTAATGTCAAAGTTCGCGATGCGCTCTTTGAAATACGGTCTGTACATGAGCTGGAGCTCCCCCTGGAGGGCATAAATCTCTTCCCAGCTCTTAATGAATGGCTTAAAGTCTTGTGTATTCATGGCTTGATGTTTGAGAATGGATCGTTTTTGTGGGAGTAGTATACAGCTATTCTGCGCCCCTCTTCTGTGAGAACATGTTTGATCTCATGCACCTCGATGGGACTGATCCGGATGAAGTCCACAGCCTCCGAAATGGTTGAGAAGTACGTAGGTACTACTCCCGGAGCTTTTAACGGCTTGGGGTCCTCGAGTTCGTTGTTGATGGCCCCGATTGTAGCTACCATGTCAAGGAGATTGTCCTCCTTGTGTGCATTGGATTCACGGGCCATTTTCACTGCCACTTGGACCCAAGACACGTCAAGAGCGGTCAGAGGCTTACCGGTAATGACCGAGGCGATCTCTGCGGCCTTCTGGTTGCATTCCATGAATGGTCCGTATTGTCTCTCCTTCTCCTCCGACCGCTCATTGATGATTTGGTCAGCGTGTTTAAGTATGTTACTCATAATTCTTCTCTAATTAATTCCTCCTTTCAGGGGGTCGTGTCCAGCCACACCTGCCTAATTTCTTTAATTGTTTTTTCTCTGTTAGTCATCGCTCAATAGTTGTTCTTTAAGTGTTCTGTTTTTCCCTCTCCATAAATCGTTCAGATTCCTCCAGTACTTGTATCCCTCCTTTGTTTTGTCCCATGTGAATGCGTAGCTTATTTCTGAGTCTTCGAGTACTTTGCAATTCCTCTTGTAGATTTTTACGTCTGTTCCTTGCTCGATGAAGTTTCTTTCGAAGTTTTCCCATGCGTTGTTTCTTTCGAGGAACTCAATGAATTTTTTCACAGCTTTGTTGTTTTATAAGGTTAGACCCCGGGGAGGGACTCGAACCCTCCTGTACCACTCCGGGGTGCCAAGTGGAGTGACGGCTCCACTTGGCGAGGAGTTCTGACTTACTCCTCAGCCGGTGCGTTCTCCGGCTCGTTCTGTTCTGCTTCGGGAGCTGCTTCGGGAGCTGCCTTCTTCCGGCCACGCTTCGGCTTCTCGGTCTCTTCGGAAACCGGTGCCATCTCGACGAGCTCCAGGTCCTTCGAGCCGATGCCCTTTCCCCAGACGTGACCGTCGTTGGTCTTGATGCGGTACTGGATGAAGTTGTTGCGGGGATCGAGACGAACTCCGATGATGATGCCGTCGGTCTGCTCCTTGGTCTTCGTGCAGATGAACTTGCAGAAGCGACCAATGTTGGTTTTGGCCTTCTCGAGATTGGCTTGGGCCTCCTCTGCCGATACCTCCTTTTTCAGCGGGCGGGGTTCCTTGGGCTCCTTGCGAGCCTTTTCCGGCTTCTCCTCGGCGACTTCGTCGTTCTCCTTGATGCCGTTCTCGGCTTTGTACTCTTCGGTCTCAGTGGCGTTGTAGACAGCGCCCTCCTCTGCCGGATGTTCCTGAGATGCTCCTCTCGATGCGAGGATGGATTCGATGGCGTCAAGCTCGTCACCGGTCTTGACCTTGGCCAACTTTTGAAGAACTTTCGAGCTGTAGCTCTTGTACTTTTTGATAAACTTTTCCATAGTGTTTAGTTGTTAAGTGTAGTGTAAAAGTAAGAAAAAATGTCCAATTAAAAAAATTTTTCACCAGAAAAATTGAAATTATTTCAATCCAATTCGACTGTGATTATGTCCAATATGTTGGAGGTCCTCAGGCTATTGACTACCAGTAGAGCCCTTCGGATCCCCAAGTTCCTCATTGCTCGCTTTGCTTGAGCAATGGCTCTGGCTTTGATTCTTCCGTCGGGGATAGCTACTTCGTAGCTGTTGTAGTCCTCGTCCATTAGTTCGTAGTAATAACGTTTCATTGTCCTTTTGTTTGTAGTACAAATATAATACTTCTGCGACAAATACTACGATGTTTTACGATATTTTTTCAGATATTTTTCGACCCTCGCTTTTACAGCTTCCATGAGAGCATCCTGCCCCCGGGTCTTCGCTTTCTGGGCTCTTATGACGTCCTGGTCCACTGTCTTCGAGCATACCAGTTTATTGACTATCACGACCTCCTTCTGTCCTTGTCGGTCAAGCCGAGCATTGAATTGTTGCTCCAGCTCGAGAGAATAGGTCTGCCCAAACCAGATGATGCGGTGTCCTCCGGCTTGGAGGTTGAGCCCGTGACCCCCGGAAGCCGGGTGCATCAAAAGAACCTGAATTTTACCAGCATTCCAGTCAACGATGTCCTTCTCCGTTTTGAGTTCCCGGGGCTTATACTTGGCGAGAGCCTTCATGAGCCGGTCTCTGTCATGCTGGAAGGTCCAACCTATGAGGACTGACTGTCCCCCGGCGTCCTCAATGAGTTCCTTCGTGGCTTCGATCTTCAACGTGTGCACCTCATGGGCCACTCTCTGTTCATCGTACACTGCTCCATTGGCAAACTGGAGGAGCTTCGTGGACAAAGCTGCTGCATTGACAGCTGGTATCTCTACGGCGTCCCCGAGCTGATCAATCATGCTGAGAACTTGTTCCTCCTCGAAGGAGTCATAAGCTTTTTGGATTTCCGGGGGCATCTGGATCTCCACTATGTTGTCGATTCGCTCGGGGAGATCGAGGTAGTCCTTAGCTTTCATGCTCATGCAGATGTCCCCTATCTTTGAGTATATGCGCTCCTGATTCTCTTTGGATATGTCGTACGAATATACAATATGCCCGTTTCTACGTCCTGGCTTAAAGTAGTTGTCACGATAGTTGGATATGTATTTTCCCAAGCGCTCTCCCCGGTCCAGGAGGTACATTTGGGCCCAAAGGTCCATAAGACCGTTGGGTGCCGGGGTACCAGTCAAACCTACTACTCGGGAGAGTGAAGCCTGAACGTGCTTAAGAGCTTTAAATCTGATTGACTTGGGGTTCTTGAAACTGCTGAGTTCGTCTATGACCACCATGTCGAATGGTAGACAGGACCCCCCGTAGAGCCCGCATAGCCAAGCCACGTTATCTCTCCCGATGGTGTATACGTCTGCCTTCTTGGCGAGAGCCTCACGACGTTGACGTTCTGTTCCAATGATGCGAGACACTTTAATGTGCTTCAAATGGTCCCATTTCTCGACCTCCTGTGTCCAGACTGATTCGGCTACTCTTTTGGGAGCTATGACTAATACCCGTCGGACCTCGACCTCTTTAAACATGAGCTCGTTGATGGCTGTCAAAGTAGACACTGTTTTACCCAATCCCATGTCCAGGAACAGAGCACAGTGCGTGTGGCTTATTATGTGGTCAACAGCTTGTAGCTGGTATTGATGGAGATCATTTTCGGTCATATTCCAATGCTAACATTTTACAACCCATGGTCGTGTCTATCACCTCGACTCGAAAGCCCATTGCTTTCAGTTTCTGGTGCATTAATGTCTGTATTTTTCGGGGCTTTTTGCCGAATGCTTTCAGCTCAACGAAAACGACTTCGCCACCGGGGAACAGACAGAGCCGGTCTGGGAGGCCAGCATTGTGAATTGCGGGGAGTTTCAAACACCAGCCACCAACTCTCTCCACCTCAGTGACGAGTCGTTTCTCAGTCGATTTTTCGCACATAATACTTTTGCTTTCCATAGATGGGGAATCTTTTACTAGCCTTGCACGGCTCCCATTCTGGCATGCTCTTCAACAAGTCATTTATTTCTCGGGTCCTATACCGGTCCATGTCCTCTCTGTTCCGCCCGAGACATTCGCACCATATCTCAGCAACACACACGTAGTTTCGGGGGGTGGTGCCTTTGGGGTTTAACTCATCGACCAGGAAGTCTCTTCTCTGGTAGAGATCCATTGAGTCCCAGTTGTCCGGGAGTTGACGTTCCAAGTACGCCTCAATGATGCCTTTCCGTTCATCCGACTCGCTGTGCGAGCTTTGCTCGTTTTTGGCTATTTTTTCTGCTTCATGGCTCAAATAGAGTTTCTCCTTGGATTTGTACAGGACAACTGCCTCAGCCCATATCTGGTCTATCTCGTCGTCCAGTTCCATGAACACGTCTTTTTTGGCATTGTTGGGGACCACGTCCACTGGCATGAAGCGTCTGTTGCCAGTGGGGTCTCTCAGGAATTCGCTGTCGTTGGTGGTGCCGAAAAAGACGCATTGCCGGGGATATATCTCAGAAGTTCTGGCATACGCTGGTCGGAATGAGTCTTCTGACTTGGATATGAAATGCTTCACTGACTCGACCTCCGCTTTGCGGAGACCGGAGAGCTCAGCTATTTCAATGAGCCATGCCCCCTGGATCTGCTCGAGAGCCTCCTTTCCTTGGACTGTCAGGAATGTATCGCTAAACCAGGATTTTCCCAATTTTTTGATGAACGTACTTTTGCCGGATCCTTGAGGTCCTACGAGCATAAGCACAAGGTCGAATTTGACCCCAGGATTCATAACTCGGGCAACTGCTCCAACCAGCATCTTGCGGATGGCTTCGCGAGAGTAGATATTGTCGTCAGCCCCCATGTAGTCAATCAGGAGTTTGTCTACCCGTTGGATCCCGTCCCATTTGAGGTCATTGAGGTAGTCCAGAATCGGGTGGAAGTGGTTGCGTTCAAATTCCAGAGCCATGGCATCGTCGATCTTTAGCGAGGACGTTATTCCATATACGCAACCCAAATAGTTCCGGACCCCGGAGTAGTCTACGTTCTTGACAGGCTCCGGCTTAACAACCCGACGCCATGGGAGATTCCCAAAAACGTACCTCTTACCGTCAAAGTCGTTTTGTCTGAACAGTCTTTTGAACCGGGGATCGTTTGCAAATATGAGGTTGAGGTTGGCATCCGACGAGAGGTACGCTCCCCGAGTATCAACCTCCAGCTCCTTCATCCACTCGACGCTCTCAGCCTCCGGGTCAACCTCCTTTTCGACGACTTCTTCCTGAGTCCGATCATGCTCTGGATCGGCAAACTCGTACTTGGCACTGTTGATGTGGTCGTTGGCAATGGTTGTCTTAGTGTCTGGGTCATTGCGTACGAACTCCTCCATTGCTGACACACTTGGCAACTTCGACGAGGGATCCTTGACCTTGTCGTCAAGGTGGCCGAATTTGTGTATGCGGACCAAGTCAAACGCATTGCAAAGTTTACCCCCACACGGGTCAGTTCCATGATGGGAATAAGCGAACTTGTCCTCATACACGATAAGACCAGCCGAAGCACTTCCTTTTGTGTAAGTGTATCGGCCCTCCAATGCTGATGGGACATAGGTGTCAGAGAGAAAAGTCTCTATTGCTTCGGGTATGGAGTACGTCCTACAGAACGCTCCTACGAGCCCCCTCTTTATGGTTGGGTCCTCCTGCTTCTTAACGGCTCTGTCGACAGCTTCGAAACGGGACGAAGCTGTGGGCCAAAGTGACGAATCTTTCCAGTCGGCATAGGAGTTGAGGACCTCGTCAGCATCAATCCATGGACCGTCTTGGACCTTAAAATAGTAGTCCATGTCCTTCGGCGTAGAAGGCCAGAACATGAGTCGGTTGGTCTCGAAGGTTGAATTGTCGAAAAGGTCTATCCCGATTATCCCGGCAATTTTTCGGCTTATGGCCACATACTCATCAGCCGTGACCTCTCTGCTCAGTGGCATTATTAGTCGGTACCGAGGAGCCACGTCTGAGTGTTTGTGAGTCCCATGCAGAACAGCTGCATTGTCAAACTGGAGAGTAAAGTCATCCCAGAGGTCTTTGTGGGCAAAGTCCAAGTCGAGTGTTATCAACTGTCTGTGGACCACATTGGCCGGGCTTCTTTTGCCCCCTCTCAGGTAGCCTCCAACGTATCCGCCTACGTCTTTTATTTTGAGCTGGTCCTCCTTGCTTGCAGAAACAAATTCCTTGAATGTTTCAGTGGTCTTGTTCTCCTCCCCGAGTCGACTGACCAATTCAGACCATTTCAGTTTCTTGTTGCTCCATACTTTTGATCTTGCGCTCAGTCCGATTGCAATATCAAGTTCCCCGTCGTATGTCATTAGTCTTTCTTATAAAATTTAGTAACGTATCCGTCTGCTTTGAGAGGCAATCCCATTGGCAAGCAGTTCAGCCAAGGAAGATCCTCCCCCATAACTCTGCACATAGTCTCCAGACAATCCCCGGCTCGGTCTTCGTCTACCTCTGCAATGGCTTCATCATGGACGTGCATTACTATTTCGAAGTCTTTCATAATGCTTAGTCTGTACATTGCTTCGGCGAGAAGATCCCGGGAGATTGCCTGGACTATGTTCTCCACCAGTTTGCCCCCGTAAGTCTCTACCTCAGTCCATCCTACTGACTGGACCATGCCATCGTAGACAATGACAGTCCGTCCGAACCTGTTGGGTCTCACCCGGGGATTTCTGTAGTATAATTTTCTCCCCGCTGGGAGGGCTATTGTCAGATTGGTTCCGTCATGTTCGAATACGAGGCAACTTACCTTTTTAGTCTTTCTGGTCTGGACGCACTCGATGGCCTTTTCGTTCACCTCAGCCCAAAGCTCAACGATTTTAGGATTGGCTCGACGCCAAAGAGCTACGATGGAATACATTTCTTTTTTGGACAGCTTCTTCTCTTCGTCCATCTTCTCCATTGCGTTGACCGCCCCCTCATATCCGAGTGCCAATTCTGCCGTCTTGCCCCGCTGTCTGAGGTCCGATCCTTTCGTAACCTGCTCAATGGGGACCCCGAACATGAGTGATGCTGATGCCTCGTAGATCTTGCCATGGGTGTTGAAGACGTCGAGTCGCCATTTCTCCTGGGCTAACCAGGACAGGACCCGGGCCTCAATAGCACTAAAGTCGGCTACTGCAAACATTTTCCCCTCCGGGGCTATGAAGGCTGTCCGGATGAGCTCGGATAAAACATTCGGGATATTGCCGTAACACATTTCGATAAGGTCGTAGTCTCCTTTCTCTACCATGCTTCTGGCGAAGTCCAAGTCCTTCATGTGATTCTGGGGGAGATTCTGGAGCTGGATCATTCGGCTCGACCAACGTCCTGTTCTGTTGGCCCCGTAAAACTGGAATAGCCCATGGGCTCTCCTGTCTTTGGCAGCGCAGTTGAGCATTGCAACGTACTTCTTAGTTGAAGTCTTGGACAGTGCAAGCCGACCAGCGAGAACCTCCTTGACCAGATCGGGAGCCTCCGGGGTATTTTTCAAATATTCCAGGATCTCGGGCTTTCCCAGTGCAGGGAAGTTGAGCCCGAAATTAGTGCTAAGCCACGTCTTCAACTGGGCCAAGCTGTTCGGGTTATCCAAGCCTGTCAGTTCCTTCATCCGGTCGGTCATCTCCTCCGTGTATACCTCGTCGAAAGAGACGGCGTTCCCGGCCATGTCGAGATCTATCAGGATCCCCCGGTCGTTGATGCTTTGGTCTACGAGGTAGTTCCGGCGTTCGAACTCCGGGAATGGGAATTGGTCCAGCTGTTCCACGATCTCCCGTTCGGCAATCACGTCATATTCGGCATATGTCTTGAACTCGTTCCACTTGCCCGGGTCGTCGTCCGGCATGTTCCGAGTCCTCATCCCGTTGGACTTGGTTGGCTTGCACGGGGAGCAGAAAAACCGGATTAAAGCTTTACCGGTCGACTTCTTCCCGTGCTCTCCGAGGACCAACGCCTTGGAGAGTTCATCCAAAGCCAAAGGCAGTCCGCAGTAGGCTGCTTTTACCATTGAGCAATACAATTGATCAATCGGGATAGGTAGTCCTATACGCTTAAATACGAGTCTCTCAAATACTGCGTTATGCGCCCATTTCTCGATCCCCGGATCAGCTAAAGCAGAAACGAAGTAATCGGGGAGCTCCTCTCCTTTGGCCAGATCTATCACCTGAACGGGAGAGGTGTCAAAGGCGAAAGACACCATAAGGAGTTGAAAGTCCCCCGATTCTATGTATTTATAGGCGCCCGTGGATTTAATGTCCTCCGGGCTATATGTTTCTGTATCGAAATATAAGCGTCTCGGCATGTTGATTATTGTTAGATTTGTTGCTGGGCGGGGATTCGAACCCCTAATCCCAAGTAAGACCCAGCATACCAACCTACATAAGGTCGTCGTCCCACGGGTTCTGGCCGAAGTCCTCTTCTGCCGAAGATCCCCCGGAGAGACGTTCTCCGTCAGCCAACTTCTGGAGGTTGTTCAGCCCGCAAGCAACGCCTTTATTGCCATTCGTGTTGAAGACGTAGAAGTTGATCGACGCCCGGCCGTAGCATCCAGAGTAGAAGTCCTCTCTTTCGATGATGGGGTTGAGGTTGACGTCCACGATGCCAGGACGGTTGTCCGAGTTGGCATTGACGAACATGTGCCCAGCATACTCCGGATTGTCCGGTCTTTCGGTGTCCCCGTCACGGAGGGGGTTCTTCCACGTCGGGGGAATCTTGCCGCCCAATTTGGCGATGCCTTCTTTGAGAGCCGTGACTATGGCCTCATTGACCCGAGACAGAGTTGCCGAGTCAGTCTTCGGGATGAGGATGGACACCGAGTATTTTGCTCGGTCGGAACCCTCCATTGCCCGGGGTTCCCATACGTTGGCGTAACTGAACCGAACTTTGCCGGTTACTACTTTGGTTGTTGCACTCATAGTTGTGAAGTTTAGTTATTAGAATAATCGAGTTTTGCTTGTTCAATCCCCATTGCCGGACGCTTGTCAGACTCGGGGACCAGAGTGGGTTTGCCTGGAGCCTTGATGACAAAGTCTCCAACCAGTAAGCCGAAGTCCTTTTTGAGGAGCTTCTCGATAGCCGGGATTCCAGCCAGTTTGACAACTTGGAACTGCTCCGGAGTGTAGTCGCATGCGGTAAGAACTTCCTGAACTGCATTCTCGTCAGTCCATTTCCGCATTGACCTTCCTTCTACTACCTTATATCCCGGGACCTTCTCGCCCGAGATGGCTTTGGAGAGTAGGTGCTCAGATACAGCATTTACCCAATCTTGAAGCATGGGTGCTTGCTCGAAAATCTGAGCGAGCTCCTCAGTGGTCAGGAGTTCGGGCTCTTTAAACTCGTGTTTGGCCAAGTCCAGATTGTGGTCTGCCATCTTGCGACACAGAGCTTTGACTTTACACCACCTGCACCAGTGTCCAACTTGGAGTTCACCGTCTCCGGAGTAAGCGAGAGCTGCTTTGGGCTTCACTACTTCCTCACCCCATTTGTAGAGGTCCCCGGGGGTAATCTCCCATGACGAGATTCGCTCCTGTCTGGGCTGGACAATAGTCAACTTCACCATGTTGATGTCGTAGACCATTTCAAATTTGGACAAGGCCCCAAGAGCATACAGCATCAGCTGAGCATTGTTCTCAGCGAAAACCGGCACGCCAGTGCCAAACTTGAGGTCTATGATCTCCATGACCCCGTCAGCGATAATGCAAGCGTCTCCAGTGCCGAATCCTTGTTCGACCCAAGCCGAGAAGTCCAGTCGCTCCTCCAGAAGAACGAGTGCGTCTTTGGTTTTCCGTAGAGCTTCCGTATATTGGTCCGTTACGTACTGGCAATAAGCCATTACGGGCTCATCCATGGCCTCAGTGTAGAGGTCACTCTTCTTCAGCTTCCTGAGTTCAGCAGACGTAACGTCAACAGGCGTTATGCGGAACCTCGCTCGGAGGTAACATTCTGCCATCTCGTGAGCCAGAGTACCCTCTTCGGCATACTTGGAAGGCTTACCGGTTTCCTCAACTTTTTCCTCCAGTCTGGCACTGGGGGTGCAGTTGATCCACCGGTCTGCCTTTGATGCCGAAAGCATGGCGTGCTTACGAGATGAGTGATTCGGGGCTCCCATTACGCAAGGTCTTTGAGGAATTCGTAGAACGAGTCGTAGTTTCGGGCATCCAGTCCCGTCACATTCTTCGCTCCCAGTTCAGTGAGCTTTGCCCGGATGGTTTCGCGGTGGTTGTCCACCTTACTTGCCAGGAGAGTCCGGATGTCCTGAATGGAAACAGCGGGGTCGGAACCCAAAGAGGAGTTCGCATCCATCGGCATGGGTTCGGGCTCCTCAGTCTTTTTGGGGGCTGGAGCCGGAGCCGGAGCTGGCTTCTTCACGTCCTGTGCAGGGACTGATTTCTTGACGTCAGTCGTCTTGACTGTCACGGGATTTGCTCCGATAACCTGACAGATCTTGCGGACCATTTCGAGATCCTGAGTTTCTTCGAGGTTTGCCTCGAACTTAATTTCTACTTTCATTGGCTTGATGATTTTTAATTATGGTGTTCAGAAGTTCAATGTACTTGCTGAGGGGTATAGCTGGATCATGGAGAACAGTTTCATGAAACAAGGACCCGAGATGGAACACCTTCGTCTCTCCTGTTTTGACCGATAACTCGGCTCTGTAGTTCCCGTTTGTCAGAATACATGTCTCTCCTTTAAACTCGGAGTTCCATGCTCCTCTGTAGAGGTCGTCGACAGATACACGGAGCCAAGCTGCTAAACGGGAGACTTGCTCCGAATTCAACAAGGTTTTTCCGTTCAGAACCCGGTTGAGAGCTGCTCGGGGGAACCGGTTATCGGGGAACAGAATTTCTGCCACTTCTTGAAGCCTGAGCCCTCTCTGTTCAATTAATTCTCTGAGATTGATAGTCATTGTGTTGTCCATGTTGTTTACCCCAAATATAATCAATTTTTCCCACGTATAAAAACTTTTCAATCTTTTTTGTGAAAATTGTTTACTTAGTGAGGAGGTATATCACTTGAGCAATAAACATACTCCTTCTGCTTGGACTGAGGCGATTGTATGCTTCTCGTATAGGCTCAATGGCTTTCTCGAGCTTGAGGTCCTCTCCTTTCCTCTTCAACTCCTTGAGGGCCTTATAGACCCTGGTCCTTTCCTGCCACTCCAGAACGTCTCCCTTACCTGGCCACCAACCCGCCACGGGGACGAATTTGGAGTTGAGCACATAAGCCGATTTGCCGTCCTCCGAAAATGGCTGACGAGTGATAGCTCCCGGAGTACAGTTGGGGTTGATCTTCTTCCCGAACGAGATGGGCTCCATGTATGTAGGTCCCTCTCCTGGAAGCTTGTCCATTATCATGTAGTGAAATCCGAACTCGTCTTCGTACTTGAACACTACGTATTCTTCAATCTTTTCCATAATAGTTATATGTTTAAGGTTCTTGCTGATATTCTGCATTTCATTCCAAAGTATTGGAAGTGTTTGCCCATTGCAAAAATGTCTTTGAGCTCCGTTTCCGTGTAGGTCTCGTATACCCCTTCTATATTTATGTGGCTTACCCCATTTGACTGTGACAAAGCCCGAAACGAAGTGAATACTCCTTCTACCTGTCCTGCGTTAGTGACGATGAGTACTGATTTCATTGCTCTCATAGTTGTGTAGGTTTTTTGTTTACACTACAAATATAATACTTCTGCGGTAAAATCAGCATTTTTTTTCGTATGTTTTGAGAAGTCTCATCATGACCATTTCGATTGGGTTGGGTGAAGCTTGTTCTGTCTGGCTCTGGATTTCCCTCAATCTCTCCCATATTAAGCCAGCTTTAAATCCGATGAATGCCAGGAGCTTCTCCTTTCTTGTGAGAGGTTTGTCGGTTTTAATGCCAAACCGGTCAAGAATAGACTGAATCCCTTCATTGACAAAATCCGTCTGATTGGTAACTGATCCTCTGCGAATAACTCCGAGGAGAACCTCTGCCACATTTCTGGAGTCTTTCAGCTCCTTGGATACGATTCCGTTGTAATAGTTGTCCGATTTGGGATCCGGGTCTGCCGGGAGGTCCCAGTTGAATTTTTCTTCCATGTTTTACTATTCGTTAATTCCATACTTACCGCAGACGTATGCTTCGCCAGTCTTGAAGCCCATGCAGACGAGAAGAGCCTCGCGTTTGGTCAATAGTTGTCTCATTCCTGTGGCTTCGTTTACTACCTTGACCATCTCCAACAAGACAGAGGAAACATGACTGGCTGTCTCATCGTCAAGACTGTTAACTCGCTCCTGCATTCTGTTTATAAGCTCCACCACTTTGTCCGGTTCAACCCCGGGACCTATGAGACTTGAGAAATAGTCTTCTCTGATTGCCGGCTGTGCCGGCTCATTCCATGCGATTTTTTTCATTGTGTTCTATTTTGTTTGTTGAAAACCTTTTCGTTGGATGAGGTCCTGGAGCTCCTCTTCTGTGTAGCAGGTGGAGATGAACCCGTTGCTGAAATAGAGGTCGAAAGTACCCGAAGGAAGCTGGGTAACCTTAAGTCCTAAACCGTTGCTGTTAATGTAATTTGTAGTTGTCATTGTCTTATCCTTTTGTTTGCATCACAAATATAAGAAAAGTTTTTTGAAGTAAAAAATTTTTTGATTGAAAAATGAGAAAAAAGTTGGGGTCCCGGGAATTAAAACTGTTTGATTGGGTTTATGTTCCAGGAGCTGGAATTTCATACACCCCGTGTCCAAACCAGTTCCTACCATATTTACGAACGGGATCCGGCTGGTGATGAAGACCTCCATCTCGGATCCGAGACGGAGGTCCTGTACCTATTAATAAGTACGTGCTCCTCCGTGATTGTTGGTCCTCCCAAAAACCCTCTCCATTTGTGATTTAGGAGGGTGTTTGGGGAACCTTTTCCTCCTGGCCCTTATAGATCTATGTAAATTTGATTGGGTTCCTAAAACACTCCTATTTCTATTCAGTATAAAGGAATCTGAGTGATCTGGTTCTGGGCTTGCCAAGCCTCGTCGTCTGTAGAGTTTGTCGTATACTCCTGTGGTGCAATCCATTCGAGCATTCTTCGGATCCTTTTGTCTGTACCACAAATGCGGGGATTCTGCTGCAAATATTACGATAAAATGCTGGAAAATAGGGCCCTGGAACAATGAAATTTTTATTGTTCCGGCCCCTAAGGGATTAATATTCAATTGATTAGGCCCTAAAATCCCCTCCCCCCGGAACAATTGGAACAATGTTTCTATGCACTTCTATTTGGTGATTTCTCATTTCCTATATTGGTCATTATTGGAACATATATTTCCTATTCAGGTCTTTCTCCTATATTATTGTTCCAATTGTTCCGGGGGGGGTTAATCAATTGAATATCAATCAATTAGGGCCGGAACAATCATTGTTCCACATTGTTCCACATTGTTCCGGCCCTAAGTGATTGATATTCAATGGTTTGGGTGTTTTTCACGGGGGGGACCGGAACAATGGAACAATAATTTCCCCAACTTTTTTAGGGGGGCCTGTCGAGATTTTTACCAAAACCATGGTTTTATCAACTTTTGGGGCCGGGGGTCCCCGTGATTTGGGGACAATGGAACAATGGTTTGGATGTTTTTCACTGGGGGGACCGGAACAATGGAACAATGGTTTGACCAACTTTTGGGGCCGGGGGTCCCCGTGATTTTGGAACAATGGAACAATGGTTTGACCAACTTTTGGGGCCGGGGGTCCCCGTGATTT
>OGMO01000574.1_pt1 | contig 32172 bp, 28 predicted proteins | sample 1573241 | NCBI WGS metagenome assembly OGMO01 (sample SAMEA2581896, study PRJEB24529) | metagenome | biome: Human gut stool | place: China | collected 2011 | reverse complement strand
GCGTATACGTCTTTATCCCTAAATAAGAAAAAAATAAAAAATAAAAAAATATTGCATTCGGATTAGAAAAATTGTGGTTACTGTAAGAAGTGGCATGCTCATTACGTATATATATTAGAAAATACGTAAAGGAACGTAAACCAGACTGTTTACAGTGATGCCTGAAACCGGAATTTCCCATCCTCAGCAAAAAATCCATACACTCCGTGATATTTTTCTACAACGGAGATCATGCTTTTGGTGCCGAGACCGTGATTGGGTTCGTGAGAGATGGGAATCTCATTTTCAAATACCGGCTCCTGTAGATAGCTGTTTGCTATCTGTATACAGATCCGGTTATTTTTTTCATAAACTTTCAGCGTAATATAGCGTTTCTCAGGAGCAGGAATCTTTTCGCAGGCGTAAATCGCATTTTCCAGAGCATTTGCAAAAAGGCTGCACAAATCAGTGATCTGAAAGCGTGTAAAATCGGTGGCAGTCACGGTAAATTGCAATTCGATTCCGGCATCTGACGCCTGACCGGCATAGGAAGAGAGAATCAGGTTCAGAGCGTCGTTTTCACAGTATCTGATCACACGGCTGTTATCGATATCGGCACAGATCTGGTGAATATATTCCAAAGCCTGTTCCAACTCATTTTCTGCAATACAGTTTTGCAAAAAGGTCATATGATGTCTCAGATCATGACGATAGATGGACGCCTGCTTCTGAGAAGTGGATAACTGTGTAATCTCCTTCTACGCCTGTGCGGCTGCGGTGGTAAGCAGCAGATTTTCACGTTCCGCCGTGCTTTTTTTATTGGAAAAATCCAGCGACACCATAGCCAGGATAAAAAAGAAGAGCACAAGAAAGCTGTCCATGAAATCAATAATGACCGGACCACCGGTATACAAGAGATCTGTGTAAACGGTCAGAGTGTATTCCAAAATGTAATAGGAAAGCGGCAGCAGGAAAAAGAGCAACAGAGTCTTCTTATTCTCATAATGCAGACGGATGATATAAGGCGCAATATAGCGGATGACCAGATACAGCAGCGGAATCGTCACGCAGATAGAGACGAGATTGGCTACAACCGGACTGCCGTCGAAAAAGAAGGCTGCCAGCGTGCCGAACCATTTTCTGGGAGTGCACATCAGGTAAGCGGACAGCACAGAGATCGTCGCGATATAGATATTCCGGTGAAAGGCAAAACGGATCAGGAGGACCAGCGGCAGATGTATGAGCAGCGGATAGCATTTATAGAGCAGATTCTCCCCCATCATAAGGTAAGACAGAAGCTGTATTGCGCCCAAAGCAAGGATCGTGATGATATAAGGGATCTTATTGTCCTCAAAATGGATATCTGCCAGGTAGAGAGACATCACGATACCAAAGAAAAGGACAAAGCCGTAATTGATAAGTCCTAAAAGGGATACAAATTCACTCATATGGATTCCTCCATTTGAAAAGCAAGGTAGAGTCTCTTGATCTCCGAGATCCTGCGCTGGGCAAGCGGAAGGCACTTGCCGTTTGCCAGATATAGGTCGGCTGCGTCGATCCTGCGAATATAGTTCATGTTGACCAGAAAAGAGCGGTGTGCAAGGAGAAATTCCGGGTGTTGCAGCAACTGGTCGCAGACAGAAGCAAACTTTTCCACGCAGGTGATCTGACTGTTGTTTCTCAGGTAATAAATGATTTTTCGGTTCAAGGCTTCAATATAAATGATTTCAGACATATGGACTTTGTGTACGCCGACGCTGCTCTTCAATACCAGACAGGAATCGCGGTCTTCGGTTCTGGTACGCATGATGTCATCCAGAGCTTCAACCAGCCGGTCTCTTTAAACGGGTTTCACCAGGTAATTGGAAGCTTTCACGGTATAACTCTCTACCGCAAATTCGGGAGAAGACGTCAGGAAAATAATGTCTGCGGCCTTGTCACTGCTTCGGATCTCTTTGGCCAGTTCGATGCCGTTCAGTCCCGGCATCACCACATCCAACAGATAAATATCATAATGCTCCTGTAAAAGATTCGACGCCAGCTCCGTACTGTTGTCGAAAGGTTTGTAGGAAAATTCTATGTTTCGCTGTGTCTGGTAATCTGCGAGAACAGACAGTATCCGGAACAGTTCATTCTTATCGTCATCGCATATTGCAATTTTCATGGAATCGTTTCCCCTTTTTCACTTTGGTATAGGACTATTATACAAGAAAAATAACGGAAGAAATCATGCGCCCACCATTCGATATCGGATGTTGGGCGCGATTTTTAGAAGTGAATTTGGCAATAGCGAAAGCAAATTTTCATACGTTGTTGATGAATGGCAGAATAGTCAGATTCCCTGATCGACCGCGGCACCTTTGACGTCATCTTCGACCAGTTTTAATTTGTTCATCATATCCTTGATCTCCTGCTGGGCCTGAACTACGCTGTCTGTACCACCGGCTTGCTTGTTCGCAGCTTCCACGATATTTTTTGTCAGCTCTTCCTGCTCGTTCTTTTCGTCTTTTCTGGCTTGCAGTTTTTCTTCCAGTTCCTTCTTTTTGTCTGCAGCTTCCTCGGCTGTTTTCTTCTCTTCTTCCTGCTTCTCGTCGATGTGGTCTTTGCCTTCCGCAATCAGCATGCCCATGATCTCGTCGCTGGCAGCGCCCATTACTGCATCTGCCTGCTCAAATGCAGCTCCCATGGAATTGGATTTTAACCGTTCAATCTTTGTCTGGCGGATCACGGCATTTTCTGTCTGAATCTCATTCCTGGCGTCGGCAAGTTCGTTGACATAGGATTCTTCTGATTTTTTTAAGGCAAGAGACTGCTGCTGGTATTCTGTTAATCCGGCAGCTTTTATTTTGGCAATCTGTTCTTCTTCCTCTTTCGTTAAGCGGACATCCGAACCGGAGAAGCCGGTCTCTACGCCTTTTGCCAGTAGTTCCAGATCTTTTTGTTCCTGGCTGTCTGAGGACACACCGAATTTATCCTGCAGGGCGGCTCTGGAGGCTTCGATATCACTGATCGCCTTTGTGCTGTCACCGATTTCCCTGGTGAGAGAGCGTATTTTTTCTCTGCGATTTGTCATATCGTCATCAATCTTACTCTCTCCGGCAAAGGCATCCCCGATGATCTTCATAGCTTTTTTCCGAACCTGGGCCTTCTTTGTAGCGATCGGATCGGTGACGGAAGCCATACTGCGGGCATCTATGGATTTACCACCGTTTTTTGCTTTGCCGTTTTTGCCATCTGATACAGAATGACGTCTGTTTTGTACTTGATCTTCCCCTACAAAATAGGAATAATTTTTTACTTGCATAATTACCCTCCGCTTCATTATGTTGTTACTATCTATTTCGGCAAAATGAGCAGAATATGTAATAGCCGAAAATGAGTTTGCTGCAGCATTAAAACGTGAAAATTCAGGATTTCTGTGACATGGGAAAATTTGAGCAGATCATGATGTAAATGTCTAAGAATATCGTATTTTCGAAAAATGCCGGAATGAAAAGTCAAATTTTTTTTCAAAGAGGGGTTAAGTTTCCAAAATCCTCTCCGATATACTTATCAAGTAAAGCAAATAAAACATTTGCTTACCTAACCATTCTTCTGAATCTAAGGTTTCGCACGCCGGAGAAACGGAAGACAATGGCGATGAAAGTGACAGGATGTGCGAACTTGAAGCTGACATTGCCAAAGCAAATAACGGAGCGCAGGGAAGCGCTCGTCAATTCAAGGAGGAATATATTATGGTAGTACAACACAATCTTACAGCTATGAACTCTAACAGAATGTTAGGTCTGACCACTGCTTCTCAGGCAAAGTCTACTGAGAAACTCTCTTCCGGATACAAGATCAACAGAGCAGCAGATGATGCAGCTGGCCTTTCCATCAGTGAGAAAATGAGAAAGCAGATCAGAGGACTGACACAGGCTTCCAGCAATGCACAGGACGGTATTTCTTCTGTACAGACCGCTGAAGGTGCTCTGAACGAAGTTCAGGATATGCTGCAGAGAATGAATGAACTGGCTGTAAAGTCTGCAAACGGCACTAACTCTGAAGACGACAGAAGCTACATCCAGAACGAAATTGATCAGCTGACCACTGAGATTGACCGTGTTGCTGAGACCACCAAGTTCAACGAGACCTATCTGCTGAAGGGTGATAAGAATGCAGAAGCAAAAAATATCTATTCTTATGGCAATTTCACTAATACTGCTGCAACTGTTACTAATCCGGATACTGCAGGTGCCACAACGGGCGCAAAGATGACAGTTACAATTACTGCTCCTACTACAGCAAAACAGGCAGATTTACAGAATGAAGTTTTGAAAGCTTTAAAGGATACAGGTGCTACAGCTACAGTTGCTAAAACAGAAACAACAGCAAAATTCACTCTTGCTGGTTATACTGTAGATACAGACGGTACAATCAAAGATAAAGACGGTAATAGTAGTGGGGTAAAGATTACCAATAACGAAGCTATTACCGCGAATGCTACCAATGATCGTTCAGATAATTTCAAAATTACTAGTATAGACACAGCAGCTGTTTCTGGACCTGCACAGTATTATGATAAAGATGGCAACAAGATTGCAGCAAATGCATTGTCCAACTATGTAACTGGCGATGATGGCAATATTTCTCAGATTGCAGGCAAAAAACTTTACGATGCTGCGGGTAATGAGGTTACACTGGATGCAGATGCTATTAAGTCTGAGGATGATGCATTAGTTGGTGCTTTAACGCTGACACTTCACGTGGGTGCGGATGCAACTTCTAATAATCAGATTAGTGTTAGTTTGGATACTATGAGCGCTAAGGGGCTTGGCGTTGCTGGATTGAAGGTTGACGGCTCTGATGATACCAATGCACTGAATGCTATCGATACCATCAAGGAAGCTATTCAGAAGGTTTCCACCCAGCGTTCCGCACTTGGTGCAGTTCAGAATAGACTTGAGCACACCATCAACAACCTGGACAACGTAGTTGAGAATACCACCAGTGCAGAAAGCCAGATCCGTGATACCGATATGGCTACTGAGATGGTTAAGTACTCCAACAACAACATCCTGGCTCAGGCAGGTCAGGCTATGTTGGCTCAGTCTAACCAGTCCAACCAGGGCGTACTGTCTCTGTTACAGTAATCTCTGTAAAAGGTTCATAACTAACGTAATACAAGAGGAGCCGGTGCTGATGCACCGGCTTCTTTTATGTTTTTTACTGTTAAATCTTCCAAATTAATTCCATAGGAATCTCGTAGCATAAGCGTTTTCTATTTTGTCAAAAATGGTAAAAGATTGCAAAACATAAGAGTTCATGTTGAATTTTATTCAGAAGAATTTTATTAAAATCAATTTGAATAAAATGTTTTTAATGAAGACGGCTTTTGATCCAGTAATTCTCAGATATATCAATTGTAAATAATATTGTTGACAATAGTTCGGCTGACCGATATATTAATAAATAGGAGGGAAGCAGATGATAATTAATGATTTACTTGAAAAAGAAAAAATGTCGAGGTATCGTTTGAGCAAGGAAAGCGGAGTTGCAATGACAACAATTACTGATATCTGTAATGGAAAAGCAGACCTTGATAAATGCACGGCAGGAACTCTGCATAAAATTGCCAAGGTGCTTAATGTAACGGTAGACTCGATATTGGAAAATAATAGTGCAGATAATATAGATTATAGATGTTCGTTTGAAACATTTAAAAGTAATACATGCCATCATGTAAAGGATATGGGTGATATAGATTTTATTATCGAAACACTTGAGACGGATGAAGTAAGAAAGCTTTATGAGCGCAGATGGTGCAGAGAAGCTATGTATCTGCTGGCTATGATTGATTACTTGTCCAGGATGAACGATGTACCTCTTTGTACAAATTATAATGATATTCGCTCCCAGAAGCTTGAAAAATTATATTTTTCTGCAGGTGTTGAAGTGGCATATGCAGCGACGGGAGATGAACGTATAAAAGAAAAGGCACTTGCAAATGCGATACCGGAATTTATACGATTTAATATTGTAGAAAATGAGGTGCGAAATATCTGCTGATAAAAGAGAAAAAGAGAAATAATTTTCCCGTGCATCTCCCCCATAAATAGTATAAAAAAGCCCCAGTGTTGCAAACAAAATATTACAATAAAACGCACAACGGGGTGCATGCCGGGAGGCATGCGCCTTTTTTGAGTCAGCCCTGAATTTTATGCACGGTACCTGAGTCCCTTACGCCGCAGGATTGATATCCGCTGTCGGCATCTTCGTAGGTTAGAGAGCAGCAAGCAATGCTTTCTCCGACGAAGGTGTTTTGAGTGGAAAACGAAAGCTTTTGTTGAAACTGCTAAAAGGTAAGTGGTAGAATTATTTGGTGTTTTTCGTCTTATTGGGAGGGGCAAATTGATTTGTTACGATAAATTATGGTTAATGATGAAACAAATTAAGCCAATAATTGAAAGTAATGATTTTTCAGATTATGAATCCAATGTAACTGACCCGGAAATACTGAAAGTGCTTTCGGATTATCGGATTAAACGAGAGAATGCTGAGAAAGAGATGGGCAGTCCTAAATTATGAAAGTGGTGAAGTAAATGGAATTGGAGCTTAGCATAGAAGATTTATTAAATAAGCGAAGAGTGGAATCTGATAGGATCGAATTTAAAGCATCGTGGAATCCGGATGATATTTATCATAGCATTTGTGCATTTGCCAATGATTTTGACAATGTTGGTGGCGGATATGTTTTGATTGGTGTCGAGGAGAAAAACGGTGTTGCAGTTCGCCCGGTAAAGGGTTTGGAAGAATATGAGTTGGATACCATACAAAAGGAACTTTTGGGTTATAATAATACAATGATTCCGGCATATTTTCCACGTGTGATCATTGAACAAGTTGATGGGAAAAATGTTGTTGTATTGTGGGTGACACCTGGAGTGCAAAGACCGTATAAGGCACCAGAGCATGTTACTGCTAAGAAGGATAAAAAGTATTATTACTATATACGGTATGCGACAAGCTCGGTTCGTGCAAATGCGGAGCAGGAACGAGAATTAATTAATATGACAAACTACGCACCGTTTGACACGAGGCCTAATTTTGAGGCTACAGAGTCAGACATATCGGTTGCGTTGTTAACGGACCATCTCAATACAACCAAAAGCAAGCTGGCAAAGCAGATTGGAAAACGAGGTGTTATGGAAGTGCTTGGAGACATGCAGCTTCTTGTAGGACCACCGGAGCAGCTATGTATATCTAATGCGGCACTGATGATGTTTTGTGAGCATTTGGACAAATTCTTTCCATATACGCAGGTTGAAATTACAAAATTTCCGGAAGGTAGCATTAAAAATCCAAATAATTTTATTGAAGTGCCGGTTATCAAAGGCTCTGTGCCGACAATGATTAAAAGAACTATGGAAAAGCTACAGGACATGGTGATTGAGGAAAAGGTCACGAAAGTAGATTATCAGATGGAAGCCATTCGCCGGTACAGCTATCCGTATCAGGCGTTAGAGGAAGCTGTGGTCAATGCTTTTTATCATCGTGATTATCAATCCTATCAGGCAATAATCATAGAGATTGAACCAGATTGTGTTCGAATTATTAGTTATCCAGGTATTGACCGTTCAATCTCGCAAAAGACAATTGCTGAGGGAGAACGATTCAAATCTCGATATTATAGAAACAAACGATTGGGAGAATTTTTGAAGGAGTTAGATCTGACAGAAGGAAAATCTACAGGAATTCCTACTATACAAGAGGAACTTAGAGATAATGGTTCTCCTAAAGCGACATTTGAAACGGATGATGAAAGAAGAGCAGTTACTGTTGAGATACCTATTCATCCGGATTTCTTAATGGAACAAGGTGAACCCCAAAATGAACCCCAAAATGAACCCCAAAATGCGACATCAGTGGAGGATGCTATTTTGCAGTTGATACGAATGAATAAGTATGTAACACGAGAGGAAATGGCGAGTCAGATAGAGGTTTCACTCAGTACGGTTAAACGTTCAATAAATAAATTGAAGACTAGTGGAATAATCGAATATGAAGGCCCGAGTAAAGGCGGATATTGGAGTATAAAGTGAGCAGGAAAATAAAGATACTTTAGTGGGATTTCAGGAAAAGTATCCGGGAGTGCTTAATGGCGATAATCTTGCTGATGTTTTGAAAGCAGCAAGAGCAAAGAAGCAAGAGAAAAAAGAGAAGTAATTTTCCCTTGCATCTCCTCTGTAAATAGTATAAAATAAACCCAGTGTTGCAAACAAAATATTACAATAAAACGCACAATGGGGTGCATGCCGGGAGGCATGCGCCCTTTTTTACGTCAGCCCTGAATTTTATGCACGGCACATGAGTCCCTTATGCCGCAGGATTGATATCCGCTTTCGGTACGTTCGGAGAGGCTGCCGGTGCATTCGTTGCATCCGGCGCGCCCGTGGCTTCCGGCGTAGCCTTGGGCTTTGCCTTTTCCAGGGATGCCTTCACCGCTTCCAGCAGCACCAGCGAAGTATATCTGGTCTCTGCGGAATAGGTGACCTGCTCCGGATCCTGCATCTCACAGAGCTGGTCATTCAGGGATTCCATGGTGGACTCGAGCAGTGGATACATGGTAGTAAGTGTTTCGCTCGGATCGGCGAGGCTGACGGATGTGATGGCGTGGTCGCTCACGATGACTTCCACATTGACAGTCTCACTGCCGAGGATCAGCTCCGTGGTATAGATTCCGGGGATATATGTATTGCCGGTATCGGCAACGGCCCCGGTGGAGACATCCGCCACATTGTCCGGCATTTCGGCAGCAGCAGTACCGTCAGGGGAATCCGGTGTCCCATAGGAGGCATCGGTATCCTTGCCCGGCAGCAACAGCATTAACAGTAATATGATGAACAACACCCCCAGCGCGGCGAAGATTCCGGTATAGAGCAGTTCTTTTCTGCGAAGTACGACGATCTTTGTATTTGCACTCATTCTTAAGTCTCCTTGGAATGATGGGATGATCTTTATAAATAGTATGCGCAGGACCTCCCACGTAGTACCGTAAATGAGGAGAACTTCGCATTGACAAGACAAAACAGGCATTGCTATAGTTAGTGTAAGTATTTTTCACGGATGCGTCCGCCCCGTGGAAAAGGAGCAGACAGGCGGCGCAGAAACGAGGGTAACGATGAACAATTATACCAAGGAAGATATCATCCGTCTTGTGGAAGAAGAGGATGTGGAATTCATCCGTCTGCAGTTCACGGATCTGTTTGGCAATCTGAAAAATATTGCAGTGACAGCCAGTCAGCTGGATCGTGTACTGAACAATAAATGCATGTTCGACGGCTCCGCCATCGACGGCTTCGCCCGGATCGAGGAATCCGATATGTATCTGTATCCGGATCTGTCTACGCTGGAGATCTTCCCCTGGAGACCTCAGCAGGGCAAGGTGGCACGTATGATCTGTGATGTCTATCGCCCCAACGGCCAGCCTTTTGAAGGCGATCCCCGTTATGTGCTGAAGCGTGCGGTACAGCAGGCTGAGGATATGGGATATACGTTCGAGGTAGGTCCCGAATGTGAATTTTTCCTGTTCAATACCGATGAAAATACCATGCCTACGACCAACACCCACGAACAGGCCGGATATTTCGACATCGGACCGTTAGATTTCGGTGAGAATGCCCGTCGTGACATCGTCATGAACCTGGAGGATATGGGATTTGTCATCGAGGCATCCCATCATGAGATGGCTCCGGCACAGCATGAGATCGATTTCAAATACGATGAGGCGTTACATACTGCGGACAATATCATGACGTTCAAGATGGCAGTGCGTACCATCGCAAGACGCCACGGTCTGCACGCAACATTTATGCCGAAGCCGAAGTTCGGCGTCAACGGTTCCGGCATGCACATCAATATGTCCCTGCAAAAGGATGGGAAAAATATATTTCAGGATGCATCCGATCCTAACGGTCTGAGTAAGGAAGCTTATTATTTCATCGGTGGTATCATGAAGCATATCAAAGGAATGGCAGCGATCACGAATCCGCTGGTGAATTCCTATAAGCGCCTGGTACCCGGCTTCGAGGCACCGGTCTATATCGCATGGAGCACAACGAACCGCAGCCCCCTGATCCGTATTCCAGCTACGGCAGACGGAGAGGGTACCCGTATCGAGCTGCGTAGCCCCGATTCCGCAGCAAACCCTTATCTGACGCTGGCAGTCTGCTTAAGCGCCGGCTTACAGGGCATCCGGGAGAAGATCCTGCCCCCCGAGAGCATCAATGCGAACATTTTTGCACTGACCGCCAAAGAGCGGAAAGAGCTGAACATCGACCAGCTGCCGGGCACTTTGCTGGAGGCAGTGGAAGAACTGGAGAAGGATACCTTTATCCAGGATGTCTTAGGCGACCATATTGCCGGGAAATACATCGATGCCAAGCGCAAGGAATGGCATGAGTACCGCTCCCAGGTATCCGAATGGGAGATTCAGGAGTATCTGTATAAGTATTGATAAAATCCTTTCTTTTGTAATGAATGAGTAAAAACACAGAAGAAAGGAGGTGGGCGAATGACGAACATTATTGTCGTGCTGCCGAAGCTGGAAGAAGCCAAGGGAGTCAAAAGTATCCTGGTCCGCAGCGGCTTCCAGGTCACGGGTATCTGTACTACGGGTACCCAGGCGATCAGCCAGGCGGACGGACTGAATGACGGAATCGTGATCTGCAGTTATAAGCTGGCGGATATGATATATACAGAACTTCATGAGGATCTGCCGGAGGGCTTTGAGATGCTGCTGATGGCATCCCAGAATCTGATCAGCGAATGCTACGGCAACGGCATCGTATGCCTCTCCATGCCGTTAAAGGTGCAGGACCTGATCAATACCGTGAACCTGATGGTGGAAGGCGTGGAGCGCCGCAGAAGAAAACGGCACATGCAGCCGAAGACCCGTAATGAAGCGGATGAAAAAGCAATTAAGGATGCCAAGGAGCTTTTGATGGCAAGAAATCATATGACGGAAGAAGAAGCCCACCGGTATCTTCAGAAGACCAGTATGGACAGTGGGACGAATCTGGTGGAGACGGCACAGATGGTGCTGTCGATGATGACAGAGTAACAACAGGAGGAACAGCAATACATGAAATTTACAAAAATGCAGGGCTGTGGCAATGATTATGTATATGTCAACGGCTTTACGGAGAAGCTTTCACCGCAGGAGAAGCCTGAGATCGTAAGAAAGTTAAGTGACAGGCATTTCGGCATCGGCGGAGACGGTGTGATCTTCATTAATCCGGCAGAGGAAGCGGATTTCGAGATGGAGATGTACAATGCGGACGGCAGCCGCTCGGAGATGTGTGGCAACGGTATCCGCTGCGTGGCAAAATACGTCTATGATAAGGGACTGACGGACCGGGAAGACATTACCATCGTCAGTGCCGGTAAAATAAAATATTTAAAGCTCACGGTGGAAGGCAGGACCGCCACGGATAGAGGGCATGTAACTATGGTACAGGTGAACATGGGACAGCCGGTCCTGGCACCTATGGAGGTACCGGTGATAGCGGAAGCAACACAGCAGACCTCGGTGGGACCTGCTGTAGTGGATGCGGCGATCACGGTGGACGGCGAGGAATACCGTATGACCTGTGTCTCCATGGGCAATCCCCATGCCATTGTATTTATGAACGGGGTAAAGGATCTCGACATTGAGAAGATCGGACCGAAGTTCGAGAACCATTCCTGCTTCCCGAACCGGACGAACACGGAATTCGTAGAGATCCTGGACCGGAAAAATGTATTCATGCGCGTCTGGGAGAGAGGCACCGGAGAGACCCTGGCCTGTGGTACCGGATGCTGCGCTACGGCGGTGGCGTGCGTGCTGAATGGTTTGACGGACGATGAAATCACGGTTAAATTATTAGGCGGTGAATTGCACATCAGATGGGATCGGAAGGCGAACCTGGTCTACATGACAGGACCTGCGAAGATCGTATTTGAAGGTGAAGTCGACCCGGACTCCATCGACTGATATAGAAAAGGACAATAGAGAGGAGAATGTACTATGTTTAAAGTAAACGACAACTATTTAAAACTTCCCGGAAGCTATTTATTTTCCACCATCGGTAAAAAGGTAAATGCGTATTCCGCAGCACACCCGGATAAGAAGATCATCCGTCTGGGAATCGGAGATGTGACGCAGCCTCTGGCACCTGCCATCATTGATGCACTGCACGGTGCGGTGGATGAGATGGGAAAAGCGGAGACTTTTCATGGTTACGCTCCCGACCTTGGCTATGAGTTCCTGCGCAATGCGATCGCCGAAAATGATTATAAGGCAAGAGGCTGCGATATTGCACCGGACGAGATTTTTGTATCCGACGGAGCAAAATGTGACTGTGGCAATATTCAGGAGATCTTCAGCCTGGACAATAAGATCGCGGTATGTGATCCGGTATACCCGGTATACGTGGATTCCAATGTCATGGCAGGCAGAACCGGCACTTACGATCCGAAGTCCGAGACCTGGAGTGATGTGATCTATATGCCCTGTCTGGCAGAGAACGGATTCGCACCGGAGCTGCCGAAGGAGACCCCGGATCTGATCTATTTATGCTTCCCCAACAACCCTACCGGTGCCACCATTACCAAAGCACAGCTGCAGGAATGGGTGGACTATGCCAATAAAGTAGGTGCTGTCATTCTGTATGATGCGGCTTATGAAGCATATATTTCCGAGCCGGATGTGCCTCACAGTATCTATGAATGTGAAGGAGCCAGAACCTGTGCCATCGAGTTCCGTTCCTTCTCCAAAAATGCCGGCTTTACCGGAGTGCGTCTGGGCTTCACCGTGATCCCCAAGGATTTAAAGAGCGGGGATGTCAGTCTCCATGCACTGTGGGCGAGAAGACACGGCACCAAATACAACGGAGCACCCTACATCGTACAGCGTGCCGGTGAAGCCGTATATTCTGCGGCAGGTAAGGCACAGCTGAAGGAGCAGGTTGCTTATTACATGAACAACGCACATTATATCCTGAACGGCTTAAAAGAAGCGGGATTTACCGTATCCGGCGGTGTGAACGCTCCCTATATCTGGCTGAAGGCGCCGAACGGCATGACCAGCTGGGAGTTCTTCGATTATCTGTTAGAGAATGTCAACGTGGTAGGTACCCCCGGTTCCGGATTCGGACCAAGCGGTGAGCATTACTTCCGCCTGACGGCTTTCGGAAGCTACGAGAATACCGTAGAGGCAGTGGACCGTCTGAAGAAGATCCGACTGTAGGAGAAAAAATTATTTCCGGGCATACCGGCTCCGGTACTGGCGCGGTGTCATGCCGGTCTTTTTACGGAAGATCTGTGAGAAATAAGATTGCGAAGAAAAACCGACACTGGTGGCTACCTGCGCTACCGACAGATTGGAGGATACCAGAAGCTCCTTACAGGCTTCCAGCCTCCGGTCTGTCAGGTAATTGATCGGAGACTGTCCGACACATTCGGTAAAGGAGTGTGCCAGATAGAATTTGTTGATATGCGTGATCTCCGCCAGGGAATCCAAAGTAATGTTCTGGGAATAATTGGAGTCGATATAGCGTTTCGCCAAAGCACATTCCTTGGATAATTGGAAGGAGGAGTCGGAGATGACAGACAGGTTCTGCTTACGGGAAATATATACCAGGAGCACCTGAAGCAGTCCGTGACATACCTGTTCAAAACCGGGAAGCTTGTCGCGGAATTCCTGCATCATCAGCTGGGCAAAGTTGATGAACTGTTTTTTATCAGATCCGTAGCTGTAGAAGCTGTAGCCCTTCGGGTTGTCCTGCCCCGCACCGGAAAAGGAAAATGCGAGCCCTTCCACACCGAATACGATATATTCCATGGGATCGTTGGGAAGGGTTTTTTCCGTGTGCTCTACATAAGGGTTGATGATGACCAGATCGTCCGTCTTCACAGGCACCTTTTCATTCTCTATATAGAAGGCTCCCTCACCCCGCAGGACATAGAACAGTTCTGAAAAGTGATGGGTATGCGGAAGAGACTGCCAGTCTCCTTCGTATTTGGAGATGGAGATGTAACGCAGCTGGAACTGTTCCGGAGAACTGTTTGCGGAGCCGATATTGATAAATTCATTACTCATAAATAGATACCTTCTTTATCTTATTTTTATTGTGCACTTTTTCAAATCTATCGTATTTTTTATATTAAATATATAAAAAGAACAACATTTCACAAAAACATTCGTAAAAAAGACGAAAAAATAAAAATATGTATGATCTGGATAAGCATATTATACATAATCATTTCAAAAAATCCACTATTTTAGTAACAAAATAGCAATAAACATAATAAAACAAGCAACAAAGAAATTGATATCAGGTCCGGAAGCCGATATACTTTAGTCATCAGCTACAAGATAGTACAAAAGCGATGGGGAGGAAACCATGCGATGACAGGAAGACTGACGCTGCCGACTGATGCAGACATCATTGACGAAACAATACGGTTAAAAAATCTTCTGGGCGCAGACGCGTTAAGAGACTGTGACGGAACCGAGATGCCGGAAGCACTTTTGTCAGAGCCGGTGAAGAAATATGCGACTTATTATACCACGAGAAAGGATAATGCGTGGGCGATGAAGCATCCGGAGGAGATCCAGCAGGAATACCTGATCAGCAACCGCATCACCGCCAAAGGGGAAACACTCCGCATCCGTCTGATGGAAGGCTTCCATACGGAGCAGCTTAAGGTCAACACGCTGGACGATCCTAAGCGTTGGTGGGAAGTGATCGACAGAACGACCGGTGAGGTAGTGCCGACGGATGCATGGGAATTTGATGAGGCATCCGGTGAAGTGGAGATCCGTACGATCCCCTATCATGAGTATACGGTAAGCTTCCTGGCATTTCTGATCTGGGATCCGGTGCACATGTACAATTTCATCACGAATGACTGGAAGGATACACCGCATCAGCTGACTTACGATGTGAGACAGCCCAAGACCAAACAGTATGTAAAAGACAAGCTGAGAAAATGGTGTGAGGACAATCCTCATATCGACGTGGTCCGCTTCACTACATTTTTCCATCAGTTCACACTGACCTTCGATGACAAGAAGCGTGAAAAATATGTAGAGTGGTTCGGATACAGCGCAAGTGTGAGCCCCTATATCCTGGAACAGTTTGAGAAATGGGCAGGCTACAAATTCCGCCCGGAGTACATTGTGGATCAGGGATATCACAACTGCATGTTCCGCGTTCCCAGCAGACAGTTCCTGGATTTCATAGAGTTCCAGCAGATCGAGGTATGTGCGCTGGCGAAGGAGCTGGTAGACATTGTACATTCTTATGGCAAGGAAGCGATGATGTTCCTCGGAGATCATTGGATCGGAACAGAACCCTACGGTAAATATTTCGCAGGCATCGGACTGGATGCAGTGGTAGGCTCTGTCGGAAGCGGTGTGACACTCCGCATGATCTCTGATATCAAGGGAGTGGATTATACCGAAGGACGGCTGCTGCCTTACTTTTTCCCAGATGTGTTCTGCGAGGGCGGTGACCCGATCGGAGAGGCAAGGGATAACTGGAGAAAAGCAAGGCGTGCATTACTCAGGTCTCCTCTGGACAGGATCGGATATGGCGGTTATCTGAAGCTGGCAAATAATTGGCCCGGTTTCATTGATGAGATCCAAAACGTGGTAACACAGTTTAGAGAGATCCATGAAAATATGCAGGGTACAGCTTCCTATGTGGCACCTTTCAAGGTGGCGATCCTGAACTGCTGGGGCAGTCAGAGAAGGTGGATGTCCAATCAGGTACATCATGCGATCTGGCACAGGGAAACCTATTCTGCAGAGGGAGTACTGGAATGCTTAAGCGGAATGCCTTTTGAGGTCGAGTTCATTTCCTTTGATGATGTCAGGAATGGCATCCCTGAGGAAATCAAGGTCATCATTAATGTCGGGGATGCGTACACCGCATTCAGCGGCGCGGAGAATTGGATCGACGAAAAGGTCCTGACCAATATCAGACGCTTTGTGGATCAGGGAGGCGGCTTCATCGGTGTGGGTGAGCCTACCGCTTATCAGTATCAGGGAAGATATTTCCAATTGTCCGATGTGCTCGGTGTAGACCGCGAGATGTGCTTCTCTCTCAGCACGGACAAATACAATGAGAAAAATGACGATCACTTTATCTTAGAGGATATTGAAGGAGCCTTGGATTTCGGTGAGGGCACCAGCCGCGTCTATGCACAGGGCGGACATTATCAGATCCTCGCGATGGATGGGGAATACAGCCAGCTGGTAGTCAATGAATATGGCAGAGGACACAGTGTATATTTTGCAGGTCTTCCGTATTCTCCCCAGAACTGCAGACTTCTGCTTCGGGCAATCTATTATGCAGCCGGCATGGAACAGGAGATGAAACGTTACTATGTAACGAATGTGGATACCGAAGTAACGGTATTCCAGAAGACCGGCAAGATCGCAGTGATCAACAACTCAGCACAGGCACAGCACACAGAGCTGTATATCAAAGGAAAATGTGCGTATGTGCTGGATCTGAAGCCCGGCGAAATGCGTTGGGTGGACGATATGGAAGACAGGTAACTTATGGAAGGCAAAAAGCGTTTCATATTTTATAAGGTAGTACTTTACAAGTATAAGGAGGTTATTTAAGATGAAAAAGAAAGTATTAAGCGTGCTCTTAGTAGCGGCAATGGCTATGTCCATGCTGACCGGATGTGGCAGCAAGCCTGCCGGCAATGATGCGCAGAGCGCAGCATCCAGCGAGGCATCCAAGGAAACAGAGGCAGCAGCAGAAACACCTGCTTCCGCAGAAGACGAGACACTGACTGTATGGTGTTGGGACCCTAACTTCAATGTCTATGCAATGAAGCAGGCAGAGAAGGCATACCAGGTGGATCATCCTAACTTCAAGTTAGACATCCAGGAGAAGGTATATAGCGATATCGAGACAGCTCTGATCACAGCGGCTGAAGCCGGTGATTACAGCACTTTACCTGATATCTTCCTGATGCAGGATTATTCCTTCCACAAAAATGCAACCAATTATCCCGGAATCTTCACAGCACTGGATGACTGCGGAATTGATTTCTCCCAGTTCTCTATGGGTAAGCTGGCTGACTCCACTGTAGATGGCACACATTATGGTATTCCTTTTGATAATGGTGCTACCATCATGGCGATCCGTTCCGATATGGTAGAAGCAGCAGGCCTTAAGGTAGAAGATTTCAAGGATACCACATGGTCTGAGTTCATGGAGCTGTCTAAGAAGGTAATGGCTGCGAACGATGTTCCCATGCTGACCTGCTCCGGTGGTTCTGAGATCGTGATCGAAATGTTACAGTCTGCAGGCGCTTCTCCTATGGTAGATGGCAAAGTATCCCTGGTAGACAACAAAGCGCTGAAGAAAGCGATCGAGACCTACAAGCAGCTGATCGATGAAGGAATCATGGCTGATTATACCGACTGGGATCAGTACATTGCTTCCATGAACAAGGGTACTGCTGCAGGCGTTATCCAGGGCTGCTGGATCATGTCCTCCATTCAGGCGGCAGAGGATCAGGCAGGCAAATGGGCAATCGTAAACATGCCTAAGTTAGATGATGTAGAAGGCGCAACCAACTACGCTAACTGCGGTGGTGCAAGCTGGGCAGTATCTTCTAACTGCAAAAATACCGATCTGGCATTTGATTTCCTGAACGCTACCTTTGGTGCGGATGTAGACTTATACGATGATCTGCTGGTAAATGCAGGAGCGATCGCAAGTTACCTGCCCGCAGCACAGTCTGAGACCTATAATGAGGGCAATGAGTTCTACGGCGGTCAGGCAGTGTACAAGGATATCGTAGAGTTCGCCGGACATGTTCCCGGAATTGACTACGGTGCATACTACTCTGACATCAGAAGCGCACTGACAGATGCGATCACCAACGTTGTCCAGAAGAATGCCGATATCGATACAGAGATCAAAAACGCTCAGGATACCGTAGAGTTTAATATCGCTGAATAATCACCAGAGTATGGAAACTGGATAGTACCGGGGGTGCAGCAGTGCGTTCCCGGTACTGTTGTAGGAGAGAAACATGGAAAAGAAGAAAGCAAAATTAAGTTTGGGAAAAAGGCATAATCTGACTGGATGGGCATTCCTGCTCCCGGCATCGATTTTAATATTTGTATTTTGTTTCTATCCGATGTCACAGGCCATCCTTCTTTCTTTCCGGAAGACAGGAGGAGTCTTTAATGGTGTAGCGAATTATGCCAGGATCTTCAAGGATAAAACATTCCAGCAATGCCTGTTCAATACCTTCTTTTATTTTGTGATTCAGGTACCGATCATGCTTGTGCTTGCACTCATGCTGGCACAGCTGCTGAATAATCCTAAGATAAAAGGGAAAGGTATTTTCCGCACTTTGATCTTTCTTCCGTGTGCAACGTCACTGGTATCTTATTCCATGATATTTAAGTCATTGTTTGCTCCGGATGGAGTGGTCAACAGAGTGCTGATGGCCATCGGACTGTCTTCAGTGGACTGGTTTCAGAGCACATGGCCGGCGCGCTGGGTCATTGTGATCGCGCTGATCTGGAGATGGACCGGATATAATATGGTATTCTATCTGGCAGGATTACAGAATATCGACTATTCTGTGTATGAGGCAAGCTACATCGACGGAGCGACACCGTTCCAGCAGTTTATGAAGATCACGATACCGTTGTTAAAGCCGACCATTCTGATGACGGCGATCATGTCTACTTCGGGAACACTGCAGCTGTTCGATGAGTCTATGAACCTGACAGCAGGCGGTCCCGGAAAATCTACAATGACATTGGCGCATTACATCTACAATATCTCCTTTGTGGAGACACCGAAATTTAATTATGCGGCAGCGTTGTCTGTATGCATACTTGTGATGGTAGCGGTTCTGTCTGCAATTCAGATGAAGGTGGGTGACAAACGTGACTAAATTCAAACAAATAATTTCCTACGCGATCTTAGTGATAGCAAGTTTTCTGTCGGCATTTCCGCTGTATTATATGCTGTGCGGTGCGACCAACCAGAGTATTGATGTGGTAAGAGGACGGCTGATCCCGGGTACCTATCTGATCGAGAATTTCAAGACCCTGGTCGACATGCAGAATCTGGGACTTGCGATGTTTAACTCCTTCCGCAATGCGATCGTGATCACGGTTGTGACACTGCTGATCTGTTCCATTGCCGGCTATGGATTTGAGATCTATCATGATAAGGGCAAGGATATTCTGATGAGTATTCTGCTGCTGGCAATGATGCTTCCGTTCGTAGCGATCATGATCCCCCTGTTCAAGATGTTTACCTCCTGGAAGCTGGTAAACACCTGGATCGCACTGGCACTGCCATCCATCTCGACACCGTTTATGATCATGCTTTTCAGACAGGCGGCACGTTCTTTCCCTCATGATATTATCGAGGCTGCCAGACTGGAGGGTCTGAGCGAAATACAGATTTTCTTCCGGATGTTCATTCCGGTGATGAAATCTACCTATGGAGCGGCGATGACGGTTACATTTATGAATGCGTGGAACAATTATCTGTGGCCGACGATCATTTTACAGGACAGCAAGGCGATCACCATGCCGATGTTAGTAGCCAATCTGAAGAGTGGATACAGTGTGGATTATGGTATGCTGATGCTGGGAGTATTGATCTGTACACTTCCTACAGCGATCATCTTCCTGTGTTTACAGAAGAGCTTTGCAAATGGAATTACGGGAGCAGTGAAATAATGCAACAGAAAATGCCAAAACAGGAAACTATGACACAGGCGCATATCAGGAAGGCTCAGGGAGCCTTCCTTTTGGCGCATAGAATGGGCCTGATCGAGGATCCCTCCATGGAGGGACTAAAGGCCAGACGTAAGAAGCACAACGAAGAGCTGCGGAGAATGGAACAGGAAGGACAGCGCTTCTACGGACCGCATTATTTTTCCGCACCGGCGTATCTGCAATATGAGCTGACCCGCCTGAAGCTGGATTTTGTACAGCCGTGTGAGAAGGTCCGGGAAGGCGGCTTCTGCCCGGATTTCACGGAGCAGGAGAAACGGGATTTTTACGAACAGAACAGAGATCTGTTCGGACGCTATCATGGGGATCATTTTACCTATGAGGAGGTGTCACAGATCATTGAGAAACGGTTACGGGAGGATGCATATGACAAGCTTATCCGCGACATATTATGTGAGTCAGAGAACAGGCAGTGATGAAAATGACGGACGGACGTGCAGTACGGCGTTTGCCAGTCTGTCTGCCATTCATCAAAGAAGCCTGCAGCCGGGAGACCGTGTCCTGCTGGAGCGGGGCAGTGTGTTTTACGGACAATATCTGCATGTGACAGACAGCGGTACGAAAGAGGCACCGATCGTGATCGGAGCATACGGCACAGCAGATGCACCGCCGCGGATCGATGCCTGCGGACAGGGGATCTGGTATCAGGATTATGGGACTCCGCTGGATTCGCCTACGCATGTGTATCACGGCTATGTATCTTCTGCAGTGCTTTTGTACGATGCAGAGCATATTGTGGTCGAGGATCTGGAGATCACGAATGAAGGCAGCATGATCCCGGGAGAGCGCTATAGCCTGGGTGAGAAAATGAACCGTACCGGTGTGGCTGTGGTGGCTAAGGACAAAGGGGTACGGAGCGGCATCACACTTAGGAATCTGTGGATCCATGATGTCCATGGGAATGTCTACGATAAGCACATGAACAACGGTGGGATCTATATGACAGCGCTCCGTCCGGAATGTGAGGAACTGACGGGTGTGGCACGGTATCGGGATATCGTTATTGAAGGATGCTTCGTGCACCGGGTCAGCCGCTGGGGAATTGCAGCAGGCTATACTTATGCCCATGATAAGTTCCGGGGAGCAGAGCTTAAGGAAGACGTTTTTCTGAACTATGGGCATGAAAATATGCAGATACGGAATAATTATGTAAAAGAGGCCGGTGGGGATGGGATCACGCCGATGTATGCCCTGCGTCCTCTGGTGGAGCATAATATGGCAGACTCTGTGGCCTGCGAGATCAATGACAGGATCTATTGCGAGCCGGGCGACCGGATGGGAAAAGTGGCAGCCGGGATCTGGCCCTGGAAATGCAAGGACGCCCTGTTTCGCTATAATGAAGTCACAGACACCAGACTCAATCAGGACGGCATGGCATATGATGCGGATTCCGGGGACGGAACGGTGTATGAATCTAATTACAGCAGGCAGAATGAGGGCGGATGTGTGATGTTCTGTCTGCAGGAGGCGATCCATAATACCTTCCGCGATAATATCAGCTATGATGATCTCGGTGGTACGATCAGCCCGTCAGAGAATCCGGATGCCCTGCTTCAGGACAATGTATACTATGTGCGCAGGGGTGTTCCCTTTGTACGTAAAAATATGGACGGAGGCAGCTTTACACAGGTGAATGACCGGGTTGTTGAGCTGGACTTTGCTCCGGACAAATAAAAACAGATATGGTGATAAATGGTTTGACGGACGAGAAAAGAACTGTTAAACTATTATGTGCGGCTGCTTAGAGAGAAGCAGCCGCTTTTTGCCATAAAAGGAGCAGGGAAAACATGTGGGAAAAACAGAAAAAGATCATACAATGGAGCAGTCTTGCACTGATCCTGCTGACAGGGATCATTGTATGGCGGGTCAATTATGAGATTGATTTTATGATGGACGATGAATGGTATTCCACGTTGTTGTATGCGGATACGCCGATCCGCAATCTCGGGGATATTGTCCATGCGCAGATCTGGCATTATTTTAACTGGGGCGGCAGAAGCATGGCTCACGCGCTGCTGCAGATGATCCTGTTAACCGGTGAGAGCTGGGCGGATATTCTGAACACGGCAATGACGTTTATCCTGGCGTGGCTGCTCTGCCAGGCTGCCGGCAGAGTTCGTATGCCATATTATTTTGCGGCACTGGGAATGCTGTTTGGACTGAATGCCAACTGGAAAATGAGCATGTTCTGGGAAGCGGGTGCAGCGAATTATCTGTACATGACAGGATTTATCCTGGCGTTTCTGCTCTGCTATCTGAAATATGAGGAGAAGAATCTGTGGGGGATCACGGTCTGGATCCTTCCGCTGGGACTGATCGCTGGCTGGAGCAATGAAAATATGGGGCCGACGGTCTGGATCTTAAGCCTGGTGGTAATGCTGCTCCGCCGCAGAGAACAAAAAAAGATTCCGGTATGGATGTATCTGGGAAATATCAGCTGCCTCGCGGGAAGCATTCTGATGATCGTGGCACCGGGGAATTTTGTCCGCAGCGGGGAGACGGCGGAGAGCACCCGGGGAATACTGTGGAACCTCTATCTGCGCTGCTACAGCGAGGCAAGAGGAGCATTGGAATATCTGTTTCCCGCGTTGCTGCTTACGGCGGTTGTCCTTGTGATATGCAAGGGGATTTTAAAAGAAAAAATAGGAAGAGATAACGTACTGCTTTTGCTGGGAGCACTGTTGTCGTGGGGAGCAATGATATTGTCGCCCCATTATCCGGACAGAGCAAGCTTTGGAACAATGGCACTGTTGCTCTGCGTGATATTGTCTCTGGCGGGAAAAGCGGTGGACAGGCAGAAGGAAAATGCCTGGATGTATTACAGCTGTGCGATGCTGGTATGGCTGAGGGGCATGTATTATCTTGCGGAATTCCTGGGATTATGCTGGGGATGGATCGGATAAGGACAGGCGGAACAGTCTGCACAGATTAGATAGATTAAGATAGATGGAATAAGGAAGGAGCCGGAGCATGGGCGAAAGTATATTGAAACTGCAGCAGATCCGGAAATCTTTTGATCATACGGAAGTATTAAAGGGAGTGGACCTGGAGGTGGCACAGGGCGAGTTTATTACGCTGTTAGGAGCCTCCGGATGCGGCAAGACCACCACACTCCGGATCATTGCGGGACTGGAGCTGCCGGATTCCGGAAGTGTGATCCTGGAGGGAAGAGACATTACGGACTGGGAACCCAATAAGCGGGACGTGAATACGGTTTTCCAAAATTACGCATTGTTTCCGCATATGAATGTGGCGGATAATGTAGGATACGGACTGAAGATCCGTAAAGTGCCGAAAGCAGAGATCGCAGAGCGGGTGAAGCAGGCCCTGCGGCTGGTACAGCTGGAAGAATACGGAAAACGTATGCCGGATCAGCTGTCCGGTGGCCAGAGGCAGCGGATTGCCATCGCAAGAGCTGTGATCAACGAACCGAAAGTATTGCTGTTAGATGAGCCGCTGGGTGCACTGGATCTGAAACTGCGCAGGCAGATGCAGCTGGAACTGAAGCGGCTGCAGAAACAGCTGGGTATCACGTTTATTTATATTACCCATGATCAGGAAGAAGCCATTAATATGTCGGACCGCATCGGTGTCATGCACGAAGGGGTACTGGAACAGCTGGGGACTCCGAATGAGGTATACTATCAGCCCAGGACCAGCTATGTGGCGGATTTTGTGGGCAATGCGAATATTCTGCATCTGGGAGCCGAGACGCTGGCGATCCGTACGGAGAACATTCTGATGAATGGGGAAGAGGGCTGTGTCCATGAGGCATCCGTGGTGGAAAAAAGCTTTGCCGGCGGACAACTGCGGATCCTGTTCCGCTTGCCTGACGGACAGCTTCTGACAGCCAGCCGCTATGGGATCGATCATGATCTGCAGCCGGGACAGACGGTAAAGATCGGGTGGGATGCGAAAAATGCTGTGAAGGTAATAGACAATGATGAAGACGAAAAAAAGTAGCGGCAGGCGGGATGCCGGGAATATAGGACTGCTCATACCCATGTATGTGTTCACTGTGCTGTTCGTGGCGCTGCCGATCCTGTATATGTTCCTGCTGAGCTTTTTACAGCGTGCGCAGGTCTGGGGTGTGGATTTTACATTTACACTGGATAATTACAAACGCATATTGGAACCGTTGTATCTGAATACTTTTCTGCAATCTCTGAAGCTGGCATTCACGTCCACACTGCTCGTGGCGCTGATCGGCTACCCTTATGGGTATTTTATGGCACAGATGAATGCGGTATGGAAGCGCAGAATGCTGCTGCTTATCATGATCCCGTTCTGGACCAGTGGGCTGATCCGCCTGTATGGCTGGATCATCGTGTTCCGCAGTAACGGTGTACTGGATAAGATTTTGATGGGACTGCATCTGACGGATCAGCCGCTAAAGCTGCTCTACACTTATCCGGCAGTCGTAGTGGGCATGGTATATGCTCTGCTGCCTTTTATGATCCTGGCAGTGTATTCCAGTGCGGAGAAACTGGATCATTCTCTCGTGGAAGCCTCCAGGGATCTGGGAGCATCCTCATGGAAAGCGTTTTGGACAGTCAGCTTCCGGCTGACCCTGCCTGGACTTTTGTCCGGAGTGGTTCTTTCTTTTATCCCATCCATGGGTCTGTTCTTCATCGCGGATATTCTGGGAGGCAATAAGATCGTTCTGGTGGGAAGTGTGATCCAGGAGCAGATCACCAAGGGACGTAACCAGCCTTTTGCGGCGGCACTGTCAGCTGTACTGATGGTACTGACTTCCGTGATGATCCGCCTGTATCGTAAGATTACCGGAACCTCGCAGTTAGAAGGGATGCTATAAGTATGAAGAAGAAAAAATGGCCCTTTATTTATGTGGCTGTGATCACGATCCTGACCTATATTCCGATCCTGTTAACAGTGGTGTATTCTTTTAATGCCTCCAAACTGACCTCTGTGTGGGAAGGCTTTTCCCTGAAGTGGTACCGGGAATTATTCCGGGACAGAGATCTGGGAGAAGCACTGATTAACAGCCTGATCCTGGCGGTGCTCAGTTGTACTTTCGCTGTGCTGATCGGTACCTCGGGTGCACTGGGAATGAGCCGCAGGAAGAGAAAACTGAATGAGGCTGTGGCTTATGTGTCTACCCTGCCGATCATGATCCCGGAGATCATTCTGGGTATGGTATTTTTGTCCGTATTTTCCCTGATGGGTCTGCCATTCGGTATGGTCACGCTGGTGATCGCCCATACTACATTTTGCGTGCCGTATATTTTTACGATGGTAAGGGCGAGGCTGGTGGGAATGGACCATTCCCTGGAAGAAGCGGCCTTGGACCTGGGAGCGTCGGAATGGCAGGTATTCCGGGACGTGATACTTCCGCAGATCCTGCCGGCGATCCTGTCGGGAGTACTGCTGGCATTTGCCATGTCTTTTGATGATGTGGTGATCAGCATATTTGTCACCGGACCGAAGGTCAATACTCTGCCGGTGAAGATTTATACGAAATTGAAGACCGGTGTGACACCGGAGATCAACGCACTTGCAACAGTCATGCTGCTTGTGATATTGTTGTGTCTGATAGGTGCGTATTTACTGGGACGTAAATGTCAGGCACCCGCAGGAGAAATACCCGGAGAAAAATGATCGGGGGACTGCCCACGATCATCATGGAAAAATAGAATAGGATGCAGAAATCTGCATCGAGGAGGAGATTATGAAGAAAAAACTGGCAATGCTGTTGGCAGCGACCATGCTGGTCATGCTGTTTACCGGCTGTGGCGCAGGCGGGAAAGAGGATAAGGGAGAACTGAATCTCTATACCTGGGATGGCATGTTCCCTCAGGAGATTCTGGATGGTTTTGAAAAAGAGACCGGTATCCGGATCCATTATTCCAACTTTGATTATGATGAAGACATGCTGGCAAAGCTGGAGGAGACCAAGGGCGGCGATTACGATCTGGTCATTGCGGATGACTATATCATCGAGCTGGCGATTCAGGAAGGTTTGGTGCAGAAGCTGGATACTTCCAGGATCAGCACTTACGATAATCTGAACCCTGTATTTATGTCCCAGTTCTATGATCCGCAGAATGAATATACGGTACCTTACGGTGCGGGCATTCCGCTGATCGTGTACGATCCGGGACTGACGGATGTGAAGATTACGGGATATGAAGATCTGTGGAATCCGGAATTGGAAAACAATGTAGCACTGACTGCAAATTACCGTGTCATTGACGGAATTACCCTAAAGACCATGGGAGAATCCTTTAACACAGAGGATCTGGATGTGATCCGGGCAGCAGGAGATAAGCTGCTGACTTTGGCTCCCAACATCCGTGTGATCAATGATAATAATACGCAGGATTATCTGATCAGCGGTGAAGTGGCAGCAGCATTTTTGTATACCTCTCAGGTATCAACAGCTCTACAGGCCAGACCGGACCTGGAGGTGGTATATCCGAAGGAAGGTCTCGGATTCGGTATCATGGCGGGGTTCGTTCCTGCGAAGGCACCCAATGCGGATGCGGCATATGCATTTTTAGATTATATCAACCAGCCGGAAAATGCGGCAAAATGTTTTGAATATATCGGTTATTACTGCACAAATAAAGCTGCGGAAGAGTATATTTCCGAGGATATGAAGAAAATGATCGTACTGCCGGAAGATGCTGCGGAGGGCGAGATCGTGCAGAATATCTCCCAGGAGGCAGAGGATCTGCATGCGGAGATCTGGAATCAGTTCAAAAATGCATGCAACTAACCTTCCGTTCAGCCCGCGCCATTCGCTGAATGGATGAAAAAAGTTCTTGACAGATTTCTTTCGTGCGCATATTATAAACCTAAGTTGAAAAACTATTTTGTAAATGCTATGAAAGAGACTCTTGCCAAGGGAAACGACAGGAATACAGCGTCACCGACTGAGAGCGCTGTTTGCGGAAGCTGGCGAAGGGAACACTCCGGAGCAGGTGATCTGAACTGCAGAATATCACATGCAGCTAGGATGACACGTTGCACGCGTTAAGTGACAAGAGTGGATAGGCAAAGGCGCCTGTCAATTCGGGTGGTACCACGGATTAGATGATTCGTCCCGGGATATGTTTTAACATGTCCCGGGGCTTTTTGTATTCAAAAATAAGCTGTACAGGGAGCGCACATTCGGGACACTATATAACAGGAGGTGCGATATGTACAGAGATTTAACAATGAAAGAGATCAGTGAACAGCAGATCGGACAGACTTTGCAGGTGGCAGGCTGGGTGGAGAACATCCGTGACCATGGCGGCGTATCCTTTATCGATCTGCGGGATATGTACGGTGTATTACAGGTGGTCATCCGTAAGTCGGAGCTTTTAAAGGGCATCACCAAGGAAATGTGCCTGTCCATAACCGGTCTCATGGAGCACAGAGACGAAGAGACCTACAACCCGAAGATTCCTTCCGGCACCATCGAACTGGAAGCACACAAGATCGATGTGCTGGGAAGAGTATATAAACAGCTTCCTTTCGAGATCCAGACGTCTAAAGAGATCCGGGAAGATGTGAGATTAAAATATCGTTATCTTGATCTTAGAAATGCAAAAGTAAAGGACAACATTGTATTTCGTTCCAAGGTGATCAGTTATCTGCGCCAGAAGATGACGGACATGGGATTTTTGGAGATCCAGACCCCGATCCTGTGTGCTTCTTCTCCCGAGGGTGCCAGAGACTATATTGTTCCCAGCAGAAAATTTAAAGGAAAATTCTATGCGCTGCCCCAGGCACCGCAGCAATATAAGCAGCTGCTCATGGCTTCCGGTTTTGATAAATATTTCCAGATCGCTCCCTGCTTCCGTGATGAGGATGCCAGAGCAGACAGATCTCCCGGAGAGTTCTATCAGCTGGATTTCGAGATGAGCTTCGTGACTCAGGAGGATGTCTTCAAGGTAGGCGAGGAAGTATTGCATGACACCTTTGTAAAGTTTGCTCCCGAAGGCAGCAGGATCACCGAGACACCGTTCCCCATCATCAGTTACAAACAGGCAATGCTGGAGTTCGGCTGTGACAAGCCGGATCTGCGCAATCCTTTGAGAATTATGGATGTGACGGAGTTTTTCCAGAGATGTACGTTTAAACCTTTTATCGGCAGAACCGTCCGTGCCATCAAAGTACATGCGGAGATGTCCAAAGGCTTCCATGAGAAGCTGTTAAGCTTTGCGACTTCTCTTGGTATGGGTGGACTTGGTTATCTCGAAGTGGCAGAGGATATGAGCTACAAGGGCCCCATTGATAAATTTATCCCCGAAGAGATGAAGGGAGAACTGGCAGAAATGGCAGGACTTTCTGCCGGAGATACCATCTTCTTCATTGCGGACAAAGAGGATAAGGCGAACTACTATGCAGGTCATATCCGTACCGAGCTGGGCGAGAAGCTGGATCTGATCGAGAAGGATGCTTACCGTTTCTGCTATGTGAACGATTTCCCGATGTTTGAGCTGGATCCCGAGACGAAGCAGATCGGATTCACCCACAATCCGTTCTCTATGCCCCAGGGCGGCCTGGAAGCATTGAATACTATGGATCCGCTGGAGATCCTGGCTTATCAGTACGACATCGTATGCAACGGCGTGGAACTGTCCTCCGGCGCAGTACGTAACCATGACATCGAGATCATGAAAAAAGCTTTTGCCATCGCAGGTTATGACGAAGAGACATTAAAGACCAAGTTTGGAGCACTGTATCAGGCGTTCCAGTTCGGAGCACCCCCTCATGCGGGAATGGCTCCCGGTGTGGATCGTATGATCATGCTGCTTCGGAACGAGGATAACATCCGTGAGGTGATCGCTTTCCCCATGAACGGCAATGCACAGGATCTGATGTGCGGGGCTCCCGGCGAAGTGACGGAGCAGCAGCTGCGTGAGGTACACATTAAAGTGAGAGATTAGTGCGGAAAGAACTTCCGGGCACTCAGAGCAGAGACTTTTTCGTGAAGAAGCTCGGAGGGTACGTGTAAATTTGTGGCTGTACAGGGTACTATGAGTTTCGTGGGAAAGTACCTGTAAGCAGACAGGAATGGAAAGGAATGGAGATTAGTATGGCGAACGTGATCAGTGACGAGACCATAGAGTATGTAGGCATTCTGGCGAAGCTGGAGCTCTCTGAAGAGGAGAAGGAAGCAGCGAAAAAGGATATGGGCAGAATGCTGGACTATATCGACAAACTAGGCGAACTGGATACTACCGGTGTGGAACCTATGTCCCATGTATTTCCGGTTCAGAATGTCTTCCGTGAGGATGTGGTGACCAATGGGGATGAGAGTGAACAGACACTGGCCAATGCACCCGGCGAGAAGGACAACATGTTTGTTGTACCAAAGACATTTGATTAGGGTGTTAAAAAAGGAGAATGGATATGGATATTTTATCCCTGACAGCAGTAGAGCTGGCAAAGGCGATCCGGGAAGGTAAGACTACGGCGGTGGAAGCGACGCAGGCCGTTCTGGATGAGATCGCAGCCGGTGAGGATACCTACCACTGCTATGTGACCGTAGAACGGGACAAAGCATTACAGCAGGCAGCGGAAGTACAAAAGAAAATCGAAGCGGGAGAATTGACAGGCCCCCTGGCCGGTGTTCCTTTCGCTATCAAAGATAATATGTGTACCGAGGGAACACTGACCACCTGCTCTTCTAAAATTTTAGAGAATTTTATTCCAACCTTCAGCGCAGAGGCAGTGCTGAATCTGGAAAAGGCAGGGGCAGTTATTCTGGGTAAGACCAACATGGATGAGTTCGCTATGGGAAGTACCACAGAGACTTCCTATTACGGTGTGACGAGAAATCCGAGAAACCCGGAGCATGTTCCCGGAGGTTCTTCCGGCGGTTCCGCGGCGGCAGTAGCAGCGCAGGAATGTTTTGCGGCACTGGGCTCAGACACCGGCGGCTCCATCAGACAGCCCGCATCCTATTGCGGGGTGGTCGGTATGAAACCCACCTATGGAACGGTATCCCGTTACGGACTGATCGCTTATGGTTCCTCTCTGGATCAGATCGGACCGCTGACCAAGGATGTGACAGACTGTGCCACTGTGCTGGAGACGATCACTTCCCATGATCCCAAAGACTCTACTTCCATGAAACGGGAGGATACGGATTTTACCTCTGCGCTGGTAGCGGATGTGAAAGGAATGAAGATCGGTATTCCCAGAGACTATTTTGGAGAAGGACTGGATCCCGAGGTCAGGGATGCGGTACTGGCAGCAGCGGAAGTGTTGAAAGCGCAGGGGGCAGAAGCGGAGGAGTTCGACTTAAGTCTGGTAGACTATGCGATCCCCACTTATTATACGATCGCGGCTGCAGAGGCAAGTTCCAATCTCGAGCGTTTCGACGGTGTAAAATACGGTTACCGTGCACAGGATGCGGAGGACCTGCACACCATGTACAAGAGAAGCCGTTCGCAGGGCTTTGGCCCCGAGGTGAAGCGTCGTATCATGCTGGGATCCTTTGTATTAAGCTCCGGTTATTATGATGCTTATTACCTGAAGGCACTCCGTGTAAAAGCACTGATCAAAAAAGCTTTTGATGAAGCTTTTGCAAAATACGATGTGATCTTAGGACCGGTGGCACCTACCACGGCACCGAAGCTGGGCAGCAGTCTGGCGGATCCCATCAAGATGTATTTAGGAGACATCTACACCATCTCCATCAACCTGGCGGGACTGCCCGGTATCAGCGTTCCCTGCGGTACGGATTCCAAGGGCCTGCCTATCGGCATGCAGCTCATCGGTGACTGCTTCAAAGAGAAGACACTGATCCGTGCAGCGTATACCTATGAGCAGAGCGTGAAGTAGAACAACGGAAAATATACACATATATAAAGTAACAATGCAGATACGGAAAGGTATTTATTATGGCAAAACAATATGAAACAGTGATCGGTCTGGAAGTTCATGTAGAGCTTGCCACGAAGACGAAAATATTCTGCGGCTGTTCCACAGCGTTCGGTGGCAGACCCAACACCCATACCTGCCCGGTATGTACCGGTATGCCGGGATCTCTTCCCGTGCTGAATAAACAGGTGGTAGAATATGCGGTGGCAGTAGGACTTGCGACGAATTGTACCATCACACAGTATTGTAAATTTGACAGAAAAAATTATTTCTATCCCGATAACCCTCAAAACTATCAGATTTCCCAGCTGTATCTACCCATCTGTAGGAATGGCTCGGTGGAGATCGAGGTGGCAGGAGAGGACGGCAACACCTATACAAAGCCGGTGCGTATCCACGAGATCCACATGGAGGAGGATGCCGGTAAACTGGTGCATGACGACTGGGAAGATTGCACACTGGTGGACTACAACCGTTCCGGCGTGCCTCTGATCGAGATCGTATCGGAGCCGGATATGCGCAGCGCGGAGGAAGTCATTGCCTATTTGGAAAAATTACGTCTGCTGATCCAGTATCTGGGAGCGTCCGACTGTAAGCTTCAGGAAGGCTCCATGCGTGCCGATGTCAATCTGTCCGTGAGAGAAGTGGGAGCGGAAAAGTTCGGAACCCGTACCGAGATGAAGAACCTGAATTCCTTCAAGGCCATCGCCAGAGCCATTCAGGGAGAGCGGGAGCGGCAGATCGATCTGCTGGAGGCCAGCAAAGAGGTCATTCAGGAGACCAGACGCTGGGATGATAATAAGGAATATTCCTATGCGATGCGTTCCAAGGAGGATGCACAGGATTATCGTTACTTCCCGGATCCTGATCTGGTACCGGTCTATATCAGTGATGAGTGGCTGGAAAGCATCCGCAGCAAACAGCCGGAATTCCGCACCGAGAAGATGAAGCGTTACAAGGAAGAATACGATATTCCGGAATATGATATCGATATCATCACCGGTTCCAAGCATCTGGCAGATATCTTCGAAGCTTCCGTGGCACTGGGAAGCCAGCCCAAGAAGGTGTCCAACTGGCTGATGGTGGAGACTATGCGCCTGTTAAAAGAAAAAGAGATGGAGCCGGAGGATATCCGTTTCTCACCGGAGCATCTGAGCAGGCTGATCGCGCTGGTAGATGGCAAGGTTATCAACTCTTCTGTAGCAAAAGAAGTATTCCAGGTGATGTTTGAGGAAGATGTAGATCCCGAACAGTATGTGGAGGAGAAGGGACTGAAGACCGTCAATGACGAAGGTGCATTGCGTAAAGTCGTGGAGGAAGTCATTGCCGCGAACCCGCAGTCTGTGGAGGATTACCACAACGGCAAAGAAAAAGCCATCGGCTTCCTGGTAGGTCAGACCATGAAGGCAATGAAAGGCAAGGCAGATCCCGCCAGCGTCAACCAGATGCTGAAGGAACTGCTGTGAATTGAGAGTTAGTGAAGAAGCCACGAACGCCCACGGCGAACGGAATGTCCTTCCTCGATGTGA
>OGMO01000556.1_pt1 | contig 33417 bp, 27 predicted proteins | sample 1573241 | NCBI WGS metagenome assembly OGMO01 (sample SAMEA2581896, study PRJEB24529) | metagenome | biome: Human gut stool | place: China | collected 2011 | reverse complement strand
TGTAGGCGTTGATGGCGGGCAGCAGCTGCTTGCGGGCCATCTCCAGCATGGTCAGAGCCTCAATGTTGATGATCTTGGAGTAATGCTCCATCTCGACCTCGTAGCGGCTCTCCATCTCCACCTTGGTCAGCACGCCGAACTCTTCCATCAGGGCGATGTTCTTGGGCTCGATCAGTGCAGGCAGAGCAGCGGGGGTATTCTTCTTATTGGGCAGGCCGCGCTTTGCTGCCTCGGCCTCCCACTCGGCGGTATAGCCGTTGCCGTTGAAGATGACGCGGCGATGGTCGCGGATGGTGCGCTTTACCAGAGCGATGGCAGCGCTGGTAAAGTCCTCAGCACCTTCCAGCTCGTCGGCGTAGCCCTTCAGCTCCTTGGCAACAGCGGTGTTCAGAATGGTGTCGCAGTCGCTCAGGTTCTGAGAAGAGCCGGGCATACGGAACTCGAATTTGTTGCCGGTAAAGGCGAAGGGGGAAGTACGGTTGCGGTCGGTGGTGTCCTTGCTGAACTTAGGTAGCACGTCCACGCCCAGATCCATCTTCATCTTGACGGGGCCGGCATAGGGGGAATCGGATGCGATAGCATCGATCACAGCCTCCAGCTCCTCGCCTACGAAGATAGAGATGATGGCCGGAGGTGCCTCGTTGGCGCCCAGACGGTGATCGTTGCCCGGAGTAGCCACGGAGGTGCGCAGCAGGTCGGCGTACTCGTCCACGGCCTTGATGACGGCGGCAAGGAACACCAGGAACTGCAGGTTTTCCATGGGGGTGTCGCCGGGATCCAGCAGGTTCTCCTCGGTGGTGGACAGCGACCAGTTGTTGTGCTTGCCACTGCCGTTCACGCCTTCAAAGGGCTTCTCGTGCTGCAGGCAGACCAGACCATACTTGGGAGCAATCTTTTTCATCATCTCCATGGTCAGCAGGTTGTGGTCGATGGCCACGTTGGTGGTATCGAAGATGGGAGCAAGCTCGTGCTGGCAGGGAGCAACCTCGTTGTGCTTGGTCTTGGCGGGCACGCCCAGCTTCCACAGCTCTTCGTCCAGTTCCTTCATGAACTCGGAAACCTCGGGACGGATCACGCCGAAGTAGTGCTCTTCCAGCTCCTGACCCTTTGCAGAAGGAGCACCGAACAGGGTGCGGCCGGTGAGGATCAGATCCTGACGTGCCTCGTAGTCCTCCTTCTTGACAAGGAAGTACTCCTGCTCGGGGCCGACGGTGGTGGAAACGTAGTCCACATCCTTGCCGAACAGCTTCAGGATGCGGATGGCCTGACCGGACAGTGCGTTCATGGAACGCAGCAGGGGAGTCTTTTTATCCAGAGCCTCGCCGGTGTAGCTGACGAATGCGGTGGGAATGCACAGCACATCATCCTTCACAAAGGCGTAGCTGGTGGGATCCCATGCGGTGTAGCCGCGTGCTTCGCAGGTAGCGCGCAGACCGCCGGAGGGGAAAGAGGAAGCATCGGGCTCGCCGCGTACCAGCTCCTTACCGGAGAACTCCATGATGGCGGTGCCGTCGCCCACAGGGCTGACGAAGCCATCGTGCTTCTCGCTGGTGATGCCGGTCAGAGGCTGGAACCAGTGGGTGTAATGGGTAGCACCCAGCTCCATAGCCCAGCGCTTCATCACGCTGGCAACGACGTTTGCCACCTCAATGTCCAGCGGAGCACCCTTGTGCAGGGTGTTCTTCAGGCTTTTGTAGGTAGCGCTGGGCAGGCGCTCCTTCATAACGTGCTCATTAAAGACCTTGCTGCCGTAGATCTCCATAACATTTGCTGCCATAAATCCTACTCCTTACTTGATCTTACTTTCTTATACACTTCGAGCCTGCCGCAATGCAGAAGCCCAAAGCACGGATAACATCTTAACAAAAACGGCGCTGCGAGTCAGGAGGTGACCCACAGCGCCGTTGCTGTCTATGGCTAAGATTATAGTCTTTGCGGGCAAAAAAGGCAATTGACAAAACTGACGATTCTGCACAAACATGATCCCGGATTTTTGGAATAACCGCGATTGGTATGACTTTTACGCCGGAAAAGCCCCTTTCAGGACAGCTTTCTCTGACTAAAAGGTGTGCAGCGCGCGGCAATTGTTCTTATTGTAAAAGCATCAGATGACCTGAAACAGGAAAAACTTGAGGTAGTTCGTCTCCGGTACGCCCCACAGAATGGGGTGATCCGGTGCCTGCTGCTTTACCTCGATCTGCCGCAGCTGCCGGTGAGCGTCCTTGGCGGCAGCGCGCAGCATCTTGATGAACAGCTCCTCGGTGGCAAAGTGGGAGCAGCTGGCAGTGGCCAGATACCCGCCCCGGGGCAGCAGCTTCATGGCGCGGTAGTTGATCTCCTTGTAGCCGCGCATGGCATTCTCCACCGTGCGGCGCGCCTTGGTAAAGGCAGGGGGATCCAGAATGATGAAGTCGTAGGGGCTGCCCTCCTTTTCCAGCCGGGGCAGCAGGGCAAAGGTGTCCTCGCAGAGGAAATCCATGTTGTCGAGACCGTTGCGCTCGGCGTTGCGCTTTGCCATGGCAATGGCTTCGGCGCTGATGTCGGCGGCTGTCACCCGGGCAGCCCCGCCCTTGGCAGCGTTCAAGGCAAAGCTGCCGGTATGGGTAAAGCAGTCCAGCACGGTATGCCCGGCGGCAAGGCGTGCCACAGCCCGGCGGTTATACTTCTGGTCAAGGAAAAAGCCGGTCTTTTGCCCGTTTTCAAAGTCCACATGGTAGTATACGCCGTTTTCACAGATCTCGGTCTGGGTGGTTTCCGGGTGGCTCTCGCCGGGCAGGGTGAACCAGCCCTTGTTTTGTTCCAGCCCCTCCTTGGCACGCAGGGCTTCATCGTTGCGTTCGTAGATGCCGTCAATGGTCTGTCCGTCCGCCCGCAGCACCTCAGCCAAAAGCGGGAAGAGCACCGGCTTCAGCTTTTCCATGCCTACGCTCAGGGTCTGGGTGACCAGAACATTGTTGAACCGGTCTACCGTCAGGCCGGGGAACTGGTCTGCCTCGCCAAAAATGAAGCGGCAGGCGGAAAGGTCGGCAGGCTCCAGCACCGTTTTGCGGTAGGCCCATGCGTACTCCACCCGGCGGCGCCAGAAGGCAGCGTCAAAGGTGTCGTTGGCGTTGCGGGAAATAAGGCGTACCCGGATCTTGCTTTGCAGCGAGAGAAAGCCGGTGCCGAGATAGGCGCCCTTGGGGCTGACCACATCCACCAGCGTGCCGTTTTCCGGCGCGGTGCCGGGGGCTTCCAGAATGTCGTTCTCGTACACCCAGGGGTGCCCGCCCACCAAAAGCCCTTCGGCGTGCTTGTTGACTTTATATACAGGATAAGTGCGTTCGCTTTTCATAAAATGCTCCTTCAACTAAGAATGCGCAAAATGATGCTCGTTCTGCTCTTTATCATAACATAAAAATATGGTAGAATAAATACAAAATTTTGCGGAAGGAAGAAAACGCTATGGAGATCGAACGCAAATGGATGGTGACCGGCTGGCCGGAGGGGCTGCCCCTTGAGGAAGAGTTCACCATGCGGCAGGGCTATATCAGTGTGCAGCCCACGGTGCGCATCCGGGAGGAGGCGCTGACCGGCGGCAGCACCGACTATATCCTCTGCTTCAAGTCCGCAGGGGGCTTAGCGCGGGAGGAAATCGAGCGCAGCATCGACAAAGACCTGTTTGCACAGCTGGAAGAAAAGATCATCGGCAAGCCTCTGATCAAAAAGGTGCGCCGGAGCTATCGCCTGCCGGACGGCGCGGTGCTGGAGGTGAACCATGTGGACGAGGGCTTGCCCACAGCGTTCTGGTACGCCGAGGTGGAGTACCCCACGGTGGAAGCCGCGCTCCGCTGGCAGCCTGCGGCCTGCGGCCTTGCGACATACCTCAACGATGAAGTAACGAACCAGCCCGGCCAGAGCATGGGCGCATACTGGGCGCAAACCAGAGGGTAAAGCCGATAATACTGTGAAGGGAATGACTGTTTACGAAAAAGATCAAGCTGAAGCTGGAGCTCCAGTATAACTCGCCGGTGATCCTTACCTTTTTTCTGTTGTCCATGCTGGTGCTGCTGGCAGACGGCTGGACGAACGGCTGGAGCACCATGAACCTGTTCTGCGTGTACCGCTCCTCGTGGCGGGACCCACTGGGCTACATCCGGCTGTTCGGCCATGTGCTGGGCCATGCAAACTGGGAGCATTTTCTCAATAATATGCTGCTGCTGTTGGTGGTGGGCCCGCCCATGGAGGAAAAATACGGCAGCATCCCGCTGCTCAAGGGCATTTTGTTCACCGCGCTGGTCACCGGCGTGCTGCAATGTATCCTGTTCCCCCACACGGGGCTGCTGGGTGCGTCCGGCATCGTGTTCATGCTCATCATGCTCTCCTCGCTGGCGGGCTTCTCCGGCGGCATCCCGGTCACCATGCTGCTGGTGGCGGCGCTGTATTTCGGCCAGCAGGTGTATGATATCATCTTTGTGCACGACAACGTGGCAAACTTTATGCACATCGTGGGCGGCTTGTGCGGTACCGCCTTCGGCTACTACTGCACCCTCCATCGCCGCCCGGCGCGCAGCCGCAGATAAAAAGAGAAGAATCATAGATAAAAACGGGATACCGGCGCGTCTGCGGACGCGCCGGTATCCCGTTTTTACAAGAAAGAGAAAAATAATGAGTGCGACAAACTGGAATTTATTAAGTTGTACCATTGGCGTTTTTTATATATGCGATCCAGTTTTCCAAGCTATTTATACTGAAATCATCAAGTGCATTTTTGTAGCAAACAAAAGCACTGGGATGGTTTTCCTTCATCCATTTTAATGCTTTTTTTGGTCCTAAATAAGTATGCTGCTTGATATCACAAAATATCTCCAAACTGTCAATCAACACCCAATGCCACCGAAACATCCCTTCAGCATCGTATCGTTTTACTCGTGCAAGCATCTTGATGCACCAGTCGACACTAGCATCCGTTTCTGCTTTTGTTTTTTTGGGACGGTTTTGCAGATACGAAAGCACCTTCATTTGGAGTGTTTTTCCTCGTTCCTCGTTATCCACAATAAGCTTTCCGTCAAAAATTTGGATGAAATTACTGCAATCAAATTCTCCATCAAAATAAGAAGCAGGATACACGAAAACATCCAACTGAATGTCGTTAACAAAAGATGTGTCGTGGAATTGTTCATGGTCATAAGAAATAACCAATGCGTCAAAATCACTGTTCAGATCGTTTGTTCCGTTTGCATATGAGCCATAAAGGATGATGGAAAGAGGGTTGTATTTTTGCTTGATATATTCAATGATCTTCTCCAACAAAATCACCTCATCAAATCCCGATTTGTTGAACTAAATCGAGTATACCATACCAGCCGATGAAAGAATACCCCTCTAGGGAAAATTGTCTGAAAAAGCGTTTGAAGTGCGCCGCAGAGCACTTCAAACGCGAACAATAAAAATATTATTTCCATCCCCGGTCGGTGGGGTCCAGCATCCCGGCGGCAGAGTATACCAGCGCGTTGCAGATGGCAGCGGCAACGTTACTGCCGCCCTTACGCCCCATAGCCACAATGGCGGGTACGTCGTGGGCGGTGCAGACGGCGAACAGCCGCTCCTTGCTTTCCACCACGTTCACAAAGCCCACCGGCACCCCGATGACCAGCGCAGGGCGCAGCCCGGCGGTTTCGATCAGGTCGGCGATGGTCAGCAGCGCCGTGGGGGCGTTGCCCACCGCAAGGATGGCACCGGGGTGCTCGGCGGCGGCTTTTTGCATGGAGGCTACCGCCCGGGTTGTGCCGTTGGCCTTTGCCAGTGCGGCCACCTCCGGGTCGGCCATGTAGCATAGCGCGGTGCCGCCCAGCCGCGCAAGACCCGGCTTTGTAATGCCGGAAAGCGCCATGTTGGTGTCGGTAACGATGGGCGCAGCGGCTTGCAGCGCCGATACCCCCGCCGCTACCGCGCCGGGGGTGAAGCGCAGGTTGCGGGCATAGTCGAAATCAGCGGTGGTGTGGATGACCCGCTTGACCACAGCGGCAGTTTCCGGCGGCGGGGTCAGCCCCAGTGCCGCCAGCTCGGCGGTGATGATAGAAAGGCTCGTCCGCTCAATATCGGCGGGCAGATGATGCTGCGGGGTCATAGGGCGTTTCTCCTTTCCAGTCCCATGGCGGCGTATAGGGCGTTCATGTCCAGCGCCCGGCGCACGCCGTCTGCCAATAGGTCGAACTGCTGCTGACGGTACTCCTCCATGGAGAGCAGCGGCGCATCGGCAGGGGAGATGCCCTTGCGGCTGCACAGCAACTGCACCAGCTTTTCGGTCAACTCCCCGGTATCAAACAGGCCGTGCAGATAGGTGCCCGCCACATTGTCCTTTACGCAGCCCTCGGCGCTGCCGTCTGCAAGGCGGCAGAAGGGCACGCCCTGCACAGCGGTGCGCCCGGTATGGATCTGGTAGCCGGTCAGCACTGCCCCCGCCAGCTGCGGCGCGGTGACGGTGGCGGTATCCTGTGTGCGGTGCTTTGCGTCCGTAAATACGGTCCGGATGGGCAGCAGCCCCAGCCCGCGCACGGTCTGGCTGCGTCCGCTCTCGGTGCCCTCGGGATCGGCAAGAGTCTCGCCCAGCATCTGGTAGCCGCCGCATACGCCCAGAATCGGCGTGCCAGCAGCTGCCAGTTTTTGCACGGCACCTTCCAGCCCGCACTGCCGCAGCCAGAGCAGATCGTCTATGGTGTTTTTTGTGCCCGGCAGAATGACCACGTCCGGTGCGCCCAGCTGCCGGGGGCTTTGCACATACCGCACGCTCAGCAGCGGGTGCTGCTCCAGCGGCATAAAATCCGTAAAATTGGAGATATGCGGCAGCCGCAGAATGGCAGCATCCAGCGGCTTGACGGCAGAGTTGCTTTCCAGCCGGGAGGAGAGGGAGTCCTCGTCCTCGATGTCCACCCGCAGGTAGGGCACAACGCCCAGCACCGGCAGATGGGTCTTTTCCTCCAGCATGGTAAGGCCGGGTTTCAGGATGGCGGCATCGCCCCGGAACTTGTTGATGACCAGCCCCTTGATGCGTGCCCGCTCGGCGGGTTCCAGCAGCTCTACCGTGCCGTACAGCTGCGCAAACACGCCGCCCCGGTCGATATCTCCCGCCAGCAGCACCGGTGCATCCACCAGCTTTGCCAGCCCCATGTTGACGATATCATCCGCTTTTAAGTTGATCTCTGCCGGGCTGCCTGCACCCTCAATGACGATGATATCCACCGTTTCGGCCAGACTATTGTATGCGGCTAAAATGTCCGGGATCAGGCTTTTTTTCAGTTTGAAGTAGGCGGCTGCGGGCATCTGTCCGCGCACCTCGCCGTTCACGATGACCTGACTGCCTACATCGCTGCTGGGTTTGAGCAGAATGGGGTTCATGCGCACATCCGGCTCCATGCCGGCGGCCTGTGCCTGCACCACCTGTGCGCGCCCCATTTCCAGCCCGTCCCGGGTGACAAAGCTGTTCAGCGCCATGTTCTGGCTTTTAAAGGGGGCTACCCGGTAGCCATCCTGTGCAAAAATACGGCACAGCGCGGTGCACAGCAGGCTTTTGCCCGCCCCGCTCATCGTGCCCTGCACCATAATGCATTTTGCCCGGCTCATGCAAGCACCTCCTGTAAGGCTTTTAAAAGCTGCTGGTTTTCCGGCGCGGTGCGCACGGCGGTGCGGTACCAGCTGGCGTCCAGTCCGGGGTAGTTGCCGCAGCTGCGTAGCACGATGCCACGCTGCCGCAACGCATCGCCCAGCGTTTCCGGCGCCTGAAACAGCAGGTAATTCGCGCTGCCATCCAGCACCCACAGCCCCAGTGCGCGTAGCCCGTCCCGCAAAATGGGACGCTGCTGCGCGATAAGTACCTGCACCCGGGCAACATAAGCCGCTTCGTCCAGCGCCGCCAGCCCCGCCGCCTGTGCAAGGCTTGAAACTGCCCACGGCTGCCCGGCGGCCTGCATTTTATCCAGTAGGGCAATGTTGCTGCACAGGCAGTAGCCCAGCCGCACCCCGGCCATGCCGTACAGCTTTGTAAAGGCCTTCAGGATGATGAGGTTGGGGCTTGCCAGCAGCTTTTTGGCAGACAGCGCTTCGCTTTCCGGCAAAAAGTCCAGAAAGCACTCGTCCACCACCAGCAGCGTACCGCAAGCTTCGCACCGGCGCAGCAGCGCCTCCACCAGCGCTAGCGGCGTCAGCTGCCCGGTGGGGTTATTGGGCTGGCAGAGGAATACCATGTCGGTGTCCTCGTCCACAGCGGAAATGAACGCTTCCGTCACTGCAAAATCTTCGTTTTCCCGCAGAAAATGCCGCCGGACGGTGCAGCCCACCGTTTCCAGCGCGGCGGCATACTCCGCAAAGGTAGGGGCGGGCAGCAGGGCAGTGCGGGGCTTTGCCGCCCACACCAGCCGGAAGATAAGGTCTGCTGCACCGTTGCCGCACAGGATATACGCTGCGGGCACGGTTTCGTGCACTGCCAGCTTTGCCCGCAAAGCGCGGCAGAGGGGGTCAGGGTAGCGGTCTGCGGTGGCAAGCGCGGCGGTGATGGCCTTTGCCACCCCCTCCGGCAGTCCCAGCGGGCTGACATTGGCCGAAAAGTCCAGCGCGTCCTGTCCGTACTGCGCCCGGTAACTGGCCCAGTCGCCGCCATGTACCAGCTGCATCATAAAATACCTCGTATCACCAGCCCAAGCGCCAGCGCCAGCAGGCTTTCGGCGTACATCATGCGGTTCGCGCGGCGGATATCCTCCGGCTCAATGGGACGCACGGCATCGCCGATGGTGGGCTTTTTGTAGTATTCACCAAAATAATAGGCAGGCCCCGCCAGCTGTACGTTCAGTGCACCGGCGCAGGCGCTCTCGGTCTGGGCACTGTTGGGGCTGGCGTGGTTGTGCCTGTCCCGCCGCCAGATGCGCCACGCACTGCGGGCATCGTTTCCGGTCAGGGCGGCAGCGGCTACCCACAGCAGGGCAGCAATGCGGCTGGGCAAAAAGTTCGCAATATCATCCAGCTTTGCCGCTGCACGACCGAAATAGAGATACTGCGTGTTCTTGTAGCCCACCATGCTGTCCATGGTGTTGATGGCTTTATAAGTAAGCGCCAGCGGAGCGCCGCCCAACAGCATATACAACAGCGGCGCGATCACGCCGTCGCTGGCGTTTTCCGCCACGGTCTCCACAGCGGCTTTGGTCACGCCCTCGGCGGTCAATGCCTGCGTATCCCGCCCCACGATGCGGCTTACGGCAATGCGGGCGGCAGGCAGGTCGGGCTTTGTCAGCTCCCGGTAGACGTTCATACTTTCCTGCACAAGCCCCTTTGCCGCCAGTGCCTGTCCGCACCAGAACATCTGTACTGCCAGCCCCAGTAGCGGGTGCAGGGCGGCGGCTCCTATGCAGACAAGGCAGGTAAGCGCAAAGGTGCCCACCGGCAGACAAAAAGCTAAAATGCGCCCGCCCCAAAGCTCACCTTCCGGCGTTTTGGGCAGGCGGGCACGCAGCCCTTTTTCCAGCGCAGAGATGGCCTTGCCCATATACACCACCGGGTGCGGCAGCCACGCCGGGTCGCCGAAAATGGCATCCAGCACAAAGCCGCCCAGTACCGCGTAGCCGATCATGCCTGCGCCTCCTTTGTGTACTGCACGGTCTTTAAAAGATGCAGCACCCGCTTTGCCGCCCAGTCCTTGGCATCCAGCACAAAGCCGCCGGCGTTGGGGGCGCACCATTCGTAATAATCCTTGTGGGGCAGGGCATAGCGTTCCATGGCAGCCATCTGGGTGCCGCCGTGAGCCAAGATGACCAGCATCTCCTCGCCATCCGCAAGGCTTTTGTCCACCAGTGCGGAAAATGCCGCACAGATGCGGTCACAAAACGCGGCCTTGGTCTCGCCGTCCGGGCAGGGGCTTTCACAGTTGGCGGCTACCCATGCAAGGTAGTCCGGGTCGTGCTCCATCTCAATATAATTTCTCCCCTCAAAGCTGCCAAAGCACATCTCCTTCAGCCCGTCTATTTCTACGAGCTTTGCGCCCGGGAACAGTACCTCGGCGGTCTGTCGGGTGCGGCAAAGGGGAGTAATATACACGGTCTTGGGGGAGATATCTGCCCGGCACAGCATAGCGCGCCCGGCGGCAGAAAGCGGGATATCCCGCTGCCCCTGATAGCGCTTTTCGGCGTTGTATTCGGTCAGGCCGTGACGCAATAAATAGATCAGCATTTCGGCAATTCTCCTTTCAAAACGGTGGGGATGCCGCAGAACATCTGCACCACGCACTTAGCGCGTGTCGCCAGCATACAGGCCAGACGTCCGGCGTTTTCCCGCGCGACACGTTCGGCCGGGTCTATGGGCACCACACCGCCGCCCACCTCGGTGGACAGCACGATATCATAAGCGGATAATTTGTCCGCGAGTTTCTCAAGCTCAGCACTGTCCTTGCACCCGGCGGCAAGCTGCTGCGCATCTGTGATGCAGCGGCCGGGCAGGGTGCGGGCAAAGGTACGCTTGCCGCTGTAAAGCGGCCCGGTGATAAAGATCATAACAGCCCTCCCCATTGGCAGGCGCACAGCGCCGCCAGCATCCACAGCTCAGTCTTTTGCAAAAACCACCCGGCAAGATCGCCGGTAATGCCGCCCAGCTGCTGTACGGCTACATGGTGATACCACAAAAACAGCAAGATTGCAACTGCTGCCAGTGCTCCGCCGCCTAAAGTCAGCAGCGCCCCGCAAAGCAGTACCGCCAGCACTGTCAGTACGTTGCGCACAGCGGTACGGTCGGCAGCGGAGGCAAAGGTATGGGCAAGGCCGGTGTTTTTGGCCATAGGAAAGGCCGCCACCGCAAGGCCGGAAAGTGCCCGCTCCAAAACCAGTGCCAGCGTCCACAGCGCGCCCACCCGGGGCGTGAACTGCACGCAGGCGGCGAGGCAGAGGTAAGCCGCAAAATAGCTGCACAGCCGGATGACCGCAAAGGCACCGCAGTGCGGGTCCTTTAAAATTTCCAGCTTCTTTTCCCGGTCGCCGTAGCTGGCAAGGGCGTCACAGGTGTCGGCATAGCCGTCCAGATGGATGCCGCCGGTCACCCACACCGGCACAAGGCAGAATCCTGCCGCCTGCGCCGGGGCGGGCAGGGGCAGCGCCCCGCACACGCACCACAGCACCCCGCATAAAAGCCCTACCAGCGGGAAGGCGCACAGCGCGTACCGCATATTCTTTTCGTTCCACGCAAACTGCGGTACCGGCACCGCTGAAAACATGGCAAAGGCCACCGCAATGGTCTGCAAAACGATCATTTTTCCACTCCTTTATAATAGACGGGGATGCCGCACACCACTCGCACAACGGCATCAGCCCGGGCGGCAAGGGCGTTGTTTACCTGTGCCAGCGCCAGAAGATAGCGGTCCGTGTCCCCGGCATAGTCCGCGCCGCCGCTGAAAACCTCGTTGGAAACAACGATTAAATTATCACACTGTGCGGCAAGGGCATCCAACCCCTGCAAAATGTGCTCGGCGGCGGCATCGCCCGCGCCGGCGGGGTCGTACAGCTCGTTGGCGGTCAGGTTGCCCAGGTCCTCCAGCAGCACCGTGCCCCTGCAGGGCAGACACACCGTCTCTAAATGCAGCGGGCATTCGAGGGTCTCAAACTGCTTCGCAGCGCGCATTTTGCGGTGCTTTTCCACCCGGGCGGCGCACTCGGCATCCCACACCTGCATGGTGGCCAGATAATACCGCGGCAAAGCACTGCGCAGCACAAGGGCTTCGGCGTATTCGCTTTTGCCGCTGGCTGCGCCGCCCAGCACCAGCGTCAGCATTGGGGCGTGTACGGCGCAATGCCGCCCTCCGCAAAGGAATAGCACCCCTCGTACACCGCCAGCGCCATGTCCCACAGTGGGATACTGGCCACTGCGCCGGTGCCCTCGCCCAGATGCAGCCCGGCGGTAAGCAGGGGCGTTTTGCCTAATGCTTCCAGTACCAGCCGGGCGGCAGGCTCGGTGGAGCAGTGGCTGGCAAACACGGCCTTGGCCGCTGCCGGGCACAGCCGCACGGCGCACAAAGCCGCTACTCCGCTGATGAAGCCATCCATCAGCACAGGCACACCCGCCAGCGCCCCGCCCAGGAACATCCCGCACAGCCCGGCGATATCAAAGCCGCCCAGTTTGCTCAGTACGTCCAAGGCGTCATCAGGGTCGGGGGCATTGCAGGCGATGCCCTGCCGGATGGCCTCCACCTTGTGGGCAAGCCCTGTATCGGAAAGCCCTGCACCGCGCCCGGTCATGGTCTGCACCGGCTGTGCCAGCAGCACGGCGGCTACGGCGCTGGAGGTGGTGGTGTTGCCAATGCCCATCTCGCCGGTAGCCACCAGCCCGTAACCCTCGGCGGCAAGCTGCCGGGTCAGGGCGATGCCCCGGCCAATGGCCTCCACTGCCTCGGCGCGGGTCATGGCAGGACCTTTGGTAAAGTCCGCAGTCCCGGCGGCAATGCGGCAGTCCCGCACGCCGGGCACCGGCGCACCGGCAATGCCCAGATCCACTGGCAGCACATCGCAGTGCGCCGCCTGTGCCATCCTGCATACGCTGGTGCGCCGCGCAGCAAGGTTCTCGGCTACGGCGCGAGTCACGCTCTGGTCGGTCTGGCTTATGCCCTGCGCCACCACGCCGTTGTCTGCACAGAGCACCGCCACCGCCCGGCGGGAAAAATCAAACTGCGCCGTGCCGGTCAGCGCAGCGGCATCTTCCAGCAGGGTCTCCAGTGCGCCCAGCCCGCCCAAGGGCTTGGCAAGGCTGGCCCAGTGGGTATGGGCGGCAGCGCGGGCGGTTTCGTCCGGCGGGGTGATGGCAGCAAGCAGCTGCATCAGTTCAGCTTCGGTCATTTTCGTCATCCTTTGTGTTTCAAAAAGTGCTGCGCCGCCTGCACAAAGCGGCGGGGCAGGGCAGTGCCTGCCCAGTAAAGATGCGGGAAACCAGCATACAAATGCGCGTTTGCAAAGCCGCATTCCCACTGCTTTTTTTCGGTTTTGCGCACAGAAAAGTCTGTGCCATTTTCGGAGGAATCCCAGTGGTGAAATTCGTGGACGGGCAGTGCTTCTCCGGCGTGGAAAAGCATACTGTCGGCCTTTGCCGTCATGACGGCATAGCCAAAGCGCACCAGCCGCCCGGTGTTGTGCCCGCTGCCCGGCAGCACACCCGCCATGGGGTAGGTTTTGCTGTCCGTGCCCTCCAGCGTCTGCCCTAAGTACAGAAAGCCGCCGCACTCGGCAGCGGTGGGCAGCCCCTTCTGAACAGCCTCCCGGATAGCAGCACGTAGGGCGATGTTCTCACTCAGCTGCCGGGCGTACAGCTCCGGGTAGCCCCCGGGCAGATACAACCCGCCGATATTTTCCGGCAGGGCGGCGTCCCGCAGCGGGCTGAAAAATGCAAGCTCTGCACCAGCGTCCCGCAAGGCGTCCAGCGTTTCGACGTAGGCAAAGCAGAAGGCTTCGTCCCGTGCCACGGCAACGCGCACGGCGGGCGTGCACGTTGCGGCAAGCGGCGGCGCAGCCGGGGCAGGGCGGTCGGTCAGCGCTGCCAGCTGTGCCCAGTCCAGCACAAGGGCATCGGCAAGCTTGCCCAGCTTTTGCTGTAAGTCCGATATCTCTCCGGCGGTTTTCAGCCCGAGGTGGCGGCTCTCAATGGCGCATCCCGGCAGATGAGGCAGATACCCCACCACCGGCAGACCGGTCTCGGCTTCCAGCATCGGGCGCAGCGTTTTGTACAAGGCTTCAGAGCAATCGTTAAGCAGAATGCCAGCGATATGGCTGGGCGTGCGGAACTGCAAAAGCCCCTGCAGCTCGGCAGCAAGGGTGATGCTTGCCCCTTTTGGCTGCACTACCAGCAGCACCGGCAGCGCCAGCGTATCGGCCAGCTCCCAAGCGCTTGCGCGGGTGGTCAGCCTCTGCCCATCGTAAAAGCCCATGGCACCCTCGCATACGGCAGCGCCGTGCCCGGCGGCATACCGGGCGTAAAGCGTGCGCACAGTATCCTGGGCAGAGAGGTAGAGGTCTAAATTATGGCTTTCCACCCCAAGTGCGCTGCGGTGGAACATGGGGTCGATGTAGTCCGGTCCGCATTTGAAGGCGCAAGGGTCAGTCCCGCGTCGCTGCAAGGCGGTCAGCACGGCACAGGTAACGGTGGTCTTGCCGCTGCCGGAGCGCGGCGCGGCGATGAGAAACTGCATCATGCCCGTGCCCCCGTAATAAGAAACACAGGGTTGTTAGCCATCAGCAAATGTAGACTGCCCGCCGTTTTTGTGCGGTTGACGGCGATCTGCGTCACCTCGGCAGAAAGCCCATGTGCAGTCAGAGCAGTCACGGCAGCGCTGAGCGTTTCCAACGCAATGGCGGTAATGCACAGCCGTGCGGCTGGATTTTTGTGCAGTACGGCGTCTACAACAGCGTCCATGTTGCCCTTTGTACCGCCGATGAATACAGCATCTGGGGCGGGCAGCGTGTCCAAAGCTTCAGGGGCTTTGCCCTCGATCAGGGTCAGATTATAAGCTGCGAATTTCTCCCGGTTTTTCTGGATAAGTTTACAGGCTTCCGGGTCACACTCTACGGCATATACCTGCCCGGCAGGGGCGGCAAGCGCCAGCTCCACGCTCACGCTACCGGTGCCCGCGCCCACGTCCCATAGGGTGTCCGTGGGGGCGACCGCCAGCTTTGCCAGCGCGGCGGCGCGCACCTCCTGCTTTGTCATGGGCACAGCGCCCCGGATAAAAGCATCGTCCGGCAGGCCGGGGGTGCGGCGGGACGGCAAAGCCTCCCGTTCGATGAGCAATACGCTCAGCGGTGCAAAGGTTTGCTCTGCCAGCTCCCGGGCAAGGCCAAAGCGGATGGCTTCCACCGGTGTGCCAAGGTTTTCACCTACAAGGGCGTGGGCAGCACCCAGCCCGGCAGCGGTCAGCTTGGCACACAGAGAGGCAGGGGTATCCCCGCCGCCAGTGAGGAAAAACACCTGTGGATGCGACAAAACTTCGGCTACCGGGTCGCAGACACGGCCATGGGCCGACACCAGTTTCCAGTCCTGCCAGGGGCGTCCTACAGCAGCAGCTAAAAGCTGAACGCTGGAAAGCCCGGGCAGCACCCGGACGGAGTATCCCATGACCCGCAGCAGGGGCAGCAGCTTTGCCGCACCGGAGTAAAACCCGGTGTCGCCGCTGTACAAAACAGCGGTGTCTATATCCGGCTGCGCAGTAAGACACGCAAGGATTTCCTCCGGTTTATACACGGCTTTGCAGTTGTCAGTGCACCCTGCCGGTAAATGCTCCAACAGGCGCTTTGCCCCAAGGATGAGCCCTGCGCCTTGCAGTGCAGCCAGTCCTTGCGCGGTCAGACTTTCCGGGCAGCCGGAGCCCATTCCGATCAGAGAAATCATACCAGAACCTCCTTGCAGCGTGCCAGAATTTGTGCAGCAGTTTGTCCGTTTTCAGCCGGGCGACGCACCACGATCAGCTGTGCACCGGCATCCTGTGTGGCCTGTGCTTTTTCGGCAAAGCCGCCCACAGCACCGCCGTCCTTGGTGACCAGATACCGGATGGAGAATTGTTCAATCAAAGCGCAGTTCAGCGCATAGCTGAATGGCCCCTGCATGGCAATGATGTTCTTATGCGGGATACCGGCGGCCTCGCAGGCGGCAATGCCCTCCCGCGTGGGCAGCACCCGGGGGAACAGCCGCTCCGGGCTGAGCGCCGCAAAAGCGGCAAGTTCTTTTGCACCAGTGGCCAGCAGCACATTGCCGCTGCACCCGGCCAGAAATACAGCCGCGTGGGCGGCGGTGGAAAACACCATGCTCCCGGCAGGCAAGGGGCTTTCTTCCCGCAGCAGCCGGTGGTACTCCACCCCAGCAGCGGCACACGCCGTCCGGATGTTTTTTGTGGCGTCCACCGCATAGGGGTGGGTGGCATCCACGCACAGGGCAGCGCCCTGTAAAAGGGTGGTCATTTCCTCGGTAGTCAGTCGACCGCAGTGCACGGAGATGCCGTCTGCTTTGCCCTGTTCCTCTGCACCCAGCGGGGTGGCAACACTGACCAGCACCTCCGCTCCCAGCGCCGCTAGCTGCCGGGAGAACACCCGCCCCTCGGTAGTGCCGCTGAAAACCACTGCCTTCATCTGCGGTACCCCCGTGGGGTGACCATTCTGCTGCCCAGCTGTTTTGTGGCGGCGTTGCCGATGTACACGGTGGTAAACATATCCACCGTGGTGCTTTCCAGCTGCGCGAGGGTCAGAATGCGGGCGGTCTGTCCCTCCCGGCCAATGTTGCGCACAATACCGCAGACGGTATCGGCACTTTTGCCGTTTTCCAGCAGGATGCACACCGCCTTTGCCAGATAGTCCGGCCTGCCCTTGGAGGAGGGATTGTACAGCGCAACGCAGAAATCTCCCATAGCGGCGCAGGCCAGCCGCTTCTCGATGACCTCCCACGGGGTCAGCCGGTCGGAAAGGGAAATGACGCAAAAATCGTGCGCCAGCGGTGCGCCCAGCACTGCCCCGCCGCTGAGGGCAGCGGTCAGCCCGGGCACGATGTCCACGGCAACGTCCGGGTAGTCCGGGGCAAGTTCCAGCAGGGGACTTGCCATGCCGTACACCCCGGCATCGCCGGAGCAGACCAGCGCCACCCGTTTGCCGGTGTGTGCCTTTTCCAGCGCCCAGCGGCAGCGGTCGATCTCCTGCGTCATGCCGGTGGAATAGTATTCCTCACAGGGGAATTCATCGCGGATGAGGTCAAGATAGACCTTATACCCGCAGATGGCGTCAACGCTTTCCAGCGTGTTCGCGGCCTGCTGGGTCATATAAAAAGGTTCGCCGGGGCCAAGCCCCACGACATAGACCACCTTCTCGGGACGGTCGATGTCAATTTCCATCACGTCAATCATTCTGCCACCTCCAGTCCGGGGCAAAGGGCCTGCACGCCAGCGCAAAGGTCACGCCGTTGCAGGCAAATTTCGGGTAAAACAGGCTGCCGTCCGCGTCCAGCACAGCCGCCCGCTCGCAGACATTGTCTACCCCGGTCACGCGTTGTACAAAAGGGGAGGGGGTGAACTGTCCGGGCACGCTGCGCAGCTGTGCGGCAGAGTAAAACCGCGCCGGCCAGCTGTGCGCCAGACAAAAGGCCAGCAAGCCCGGCTCGTTTTGCTTCAGGTCGATGCTTGCAGCGGCGGTAACTGCCTGCGCAGCAAAGCCGTACCGGGCGCAGAAAGCGGCAAAAGCAGCTTCCAGCGTTTCAGCGCTAGTACCCCGCTTGCAGCCGATGCCCAGCACTCCGATGCGCGGCACAAGATGCAGCGCCTGCCCGGCGGGGCAAAGGGTGAGTGCGAGGTCAGCTTTTTCCGAGGCTTCTGCAGGGCATAATCCGGCGGGCGCAGTGCCCGTTACCGGGAAATCAGCCCGGTAATATACCGGCTGCCCGGCCAGTAATTTGCCGCTGACCAGCTTGATGCGTTCCGGCTCCAGTACCGTGCAGTTTTGGTGCTTTGCCCACTCGTCCACCGCAAAAATGCCGTGGGCATCGGTGGCGGTGGTGATCACCGGCACGGCTCCGCATACGGTGGCAATGGCCCGCGCCAGATCGTTTGCACCGCCCAGATGCCCGGACAGAATGGGCACGGCAAAACGCCCGCATTCATCCACCACCACCACGGCCGGGTCAGCGGTCTTGCTCTTGCAGTGGGGCGCGATGGCCCGCACTGCAATACCCGCAGCCCCTACAAATATCAGCGCATCCGAATGCACAAACTGTGCGCTTGTCCATTCTGCAAGAGAATCGCCATCCCGCCCGCACCGGGCAACACTGCCGGGCAGGGCAGCGGAAAGACGCTTTGCAAGCGCAAGGCCGGTATCTGTAAAGGCAAGGTAAGCGCGGGTCATACCGGTTCTCCTTTGCGGAATTCGGTGGTAAAGGCGGGGTCGTACAGCTTGCTGCGCTCGTACTGCGTGCCGAGAAAATCTCCCACTACGATAAGCGCCGTTTTGGTAATGCCCGCTGCACGGGTGCTCTCGGCCAAAGAACCAACCGTACACCGCACGATTTTTTCTTCCGGCCAGCTGGCTTTGTACACCACGGCGGCGGGCGTTTCCGGTATGTACGCGCCCTGCAAAAGCGCCGTCTGCACCTTATCGATCAGCCCGATGGACAGGAAAATCACCATGGTCGCGCCGTGTGTGGCAAGGCTTGCCAGCCTTTCCCGCTCCGGCACGGGGGTGCGCCCCTCCATGCGGGTGATGATGACTGTCTGGCTGACCGTGGGTAAAGTATATTCGGCGTTCAGCGCAGCGGCAGCGCCGCAAAAGCTGGAGACACCGGGGGTATCATCGTAACAAACTCCGTCTGCGTCCAGTGCATCCATCTGCTCCCGGATGGCACCGTACAGGCAGGGGTCGCCGGTGTGTAACCGCACAGTGTTTTTGCCAGCAGCTTCCATCCGGCGCATCACGTCCAGCACCTGCTCCAGCGTCATCTCAGCGCTGTTGTAGATGGTACAGCCCGGCTTTGCCAGTCCCAGCAGCGCCGGATTGACCAGACTGCCTGCGTAAATAATGCAGTCTGCGGCCTGTAAAAATGCTGCGCCGCGCTGGGTGATCAGATCCGGCGCGCCGGGGCCTGCGCCCACAAAATGTACCATGTGCATTACTCCTTCCATTCGTCTAACAGGCGGGCGGCAGTCTCGGTCTGTCCCAGCGGGCCGTGCTGGTTTGAAAACAGCACCGCGCCCACCCGGAACGCCCCGCCTGTGCGGCGGTCAAGATGCAGCTGGATGGCGGCAAGCAGGCTTTGCAGCACCAGCTCCCGCAGTCCGGCAGTGTCCAGAATCTCCAGACAGGCATCCGTGGTGGCGGCATTGTACAGTGCAGTGCACACTTCCCGGTCGGCACCGCACAGGGCAGCGTGGGTGCAAAACAGCTCCGTGCGGCAGTCTGCCGTGTGGGAGTGGGTGTTCATAATGCCGCCCGCCAGCTTGCACAGCTTGCCGATATGCCCCACCAGCAGTACCTGTTCAAAGTGCGCCGCCGCTGCCATATCCAGCGTATCTCCGATAAAGTTGGACGTCTTGACCACCGGGATATCAGCAAACTGCGGATACGTTTCGTGCAGATAGTCCAACCCGTAATTGCCCGGGGCAAGGATGAGCCGCCGGTGGTCGTTTGCCCGCAGCGCCGCCTGATTCATCTCCAGCTGGATGGTGTCCAGAATGGCTTGCTGGCTCATAGGCTCTACGATACCGCTGGTGCCCAGCACCGACAGTCCGCCCTCTACCCCGATATGGGGGTTGAAGGTGCGCCGGGCCACCTCCTCGCCGCCGGGAATAGAGATAGTCACGGCAAAGCCGCCGGGATAACAGGCGGCTTCCGCCTCCCGGCGCAGCGCCTCGGTGATCATCTGCCGGGGCACATGGTTGATGGCGGCTTGCCCCACCGGCTGGTCCAGCCCGGGCTTCGTCACCCGGCCCACTCCCGCGCCGCCGGTAATACATACCTCGGTTGTGCCGGGCAGCAGCGTCACCGTGGCGGTCACCGGCAGACCGGTGGTCACGTCCACATCGTCGCCGCCGTCCTTTTCAATGGCACATTCCGCGCCCTCGGCAACGGTGCGGCAGAACAGGGGGGCAACCTCCACCACAATGCCTTTCGGCGTGCGCAGAGCGACAGTTTCCGGTGCAGTGTCGGTCAGCAGCAGACGAGCGGCCCCGGCAGCGGCCAGTGCCGCACATGTGCCGGTGGTGTACCCGCAACGCAGCAGCTTCTGCCCGCTGCGCACATAGTGCTCAAATTGGGGCTTTTCCGGCGTTGGTGGACCAAAAACAGCGCTGTACTGTTCCTCGGTCAGGCCGTAGAGCGCTTTGATGTTTTCCCGGGCAAAGGCCTGTGCCGGTGGCATGGGGGCAGAGACGCCATGCGGCGAAACACATACCACCGCGTCCGCGATCTTCTGCGCCATGTCCAGCTCGTGCAGGGTCACGATGACCGCAAGCTGCTGCTCATGCGCCAGTTTTTGCAAAATGGTCAGTAGTTCGATCTTGCCCTTGATATCCAGAAAAGAGGTGGGCTCGTCTAGCAGAAGCACCTGCGGCTGCTGACAGACTGCCCGCGCCAGCAGAATGCGCTGCCGCTGTCCGTCACTGACGCAGTTAAAGTCCCGATTGGCCAGATGCGCCGCGCCCACCAGCTCCAGCGCGTTCTGTACCTGCTTTTTGTCCTCAGCGGAAAGGATGCCCAGCCGCCCGGTGTAGGGGATGCGCCCTGCCGCCGCAAACTCAAAGCAAGTAGTCAGCTCGGTGCGGCGGGTGTGGGGCAGCATCAGCGCCAGCTTTTGCGCCCGGGCGTTGCCGGGAATGCGGGCAAGCTCCTGCCCGTCCAGCAGCACCGCGCCGCCCAAAGGGGCCAGCTGCCCCGCCAACGTTTTGAGCAGGGTGGATTTGCCCGCGCCGTTCGGGCCAATGAGTGCCAGCACCTGCCCTTTGGCAGCGCCCAGCGCGATATCCCGCGCAAGGGCAGCTTTGCCGTAGCCGATGGCAAGGGCGTTGGCTTCAACAGAGTACTTCATCGCACATCCTCCCGGTTGCGGCGCAGCAGCAGCCCAATGACCACCGGCGCGCCGAATACAGCGGTGACCGCGCTGATGGAAAGCTCCATGGGCGCAAACAGGCTGCGGGCAATTAAATCACACAGCAGGCAGAACGCTGCCCCGCCCAAGCAGCACCCGGGCAGCACATACAGCGGGCGGGCACTGCCCAGCAGTTGCTTGACAAGGTGCGGCACCGCGATGCCCACAAAGGAGATGGGCCCCGCAAAGGCGGTAACACAGGCAGCCAGTAAACTGGAAAGCAGCACCAGCAGCCGGGAGAACCTCCGCACATCCACGCCCACACTGCGGGCGTAGGCTTCACCCATCTGGTAAGCGGCCATGGGCTTTGCAAGGCAGAAGGCCGCTGCCAGCGCGGGCAGCACCACCAGCGCCGCCGTGCGCACGTTGCCCCACGTCATGCCGGAAAAGCTGCCCTGCGACCAGTTGTGCAGGTTGACGATGCTGCTGTCCTGTGCAAAGGCCACCACAAACTCGGTGATGGCAGAGCAGATGTAACCGATCATCACGCCGCAGATTACAAGAATGCTCATGCGCTGCACCCGGCGGGCAGCGGCCAGCACAAAGGCCATGGCCGCCATGGCGCCCGCAAAGGCTGCCAGAATGAGCACAGCAGAGCTTGTCAGCAGGCCGTAGTTCAAAAACAGCACCATTACCAGCGCCACCGCCAGCTTAGCTCCGCTGGAAATGCCCATCACGAAAGGGCCGGCAATGGGGTTTGCAAAAAAGGTCTGCAACAGATAACCCGCTGCCGAGAGCGCAGCGCCCAGCAACGCGGCCATCACCGCGCGGGGCAGGCGCAACTGTGTGATAATGCCTACGCTCAGCGCGTCCTGTCCGCGTCCGGTCAGGGCTGCAAGCACGGCCTGTGGGGTAAGCGCAACGCTGCCCCAGAACAGGCTCACGGCAAACAGCACCGTCAGCAGCAGGGAAAGGCAGCAATAGGAGGAAACAAGGCGTTTGCGGCTGGTCATAAGCGGCTCCTCAGGTGATCTTGGTCAAAAAATGCAGGGTGTCGGGGTCGGCAGTCTCCCCGGTAAAAACAGCGTGGAGATCCAGCATAAAATCTGCCAGTGCCATGCTCTGCTGGAAAAAGCTGGGTGTCGTGCACCAGATATTCCCGCTTTGCATCGCCTTGCACTCTGCCAGCAACGCGCAGCGGGCAAGCAACTCTTCCTTGGTGGAGATGGTGCCCTCGATGGTGCCGTTATAAATAAGCACATCGGCATCCTTGACCCCGGCGTAAAGATCCTCCAGCGGGATATTCATGGTGGAAAGGCTGTTGCCGCTGTCGGTAAGGTCTGCAAAAACATATTCGCCCCCGGCCATGCCGATCATCTGCGCCACATAGTCTCCGCTTTTACGCACAGTGGCAAGGCCGCTGGAAGTAATGGAGAAGAACGCGCAGCGTTTGCCGGTGGAGGGCTGCTCCAGCAGCGGTGCAATGCGCTGCGCCTGCTGCGCAAAAACCTCCTCGGCAAGGGCTTCTTTGCCCAGCAAGATACCGTACAGTTTGATCCATTCCATCCGTGCCAGCGGGCTGCTCTCGTAGCTGGAGCGCTCTACCAGAACCGGAATGCCGAACCGTTCTAATTGCTCCTTCACCTCCGGGGTGTGGTAGATCATGGTGTTTTCCACCGCAAGGCCGCATTCTGCGGTCAGGATGCGTTCGTAGTCCGGGGCGCTGTACTTGCCTGCGTAGGCGATGCGCCCGGCCTGCATGGCCTGCTTTGCCTCATCCAGATACCAGCCCTCGGCGCGTGTGCCGGAAAGGGCAATGCTGTCCAGCGCGTCCAGATGAAGGAACAAGTCCATAGCAGAGGTGGACACCAGATAGATATTCTGCACCGGCTGCTGTAAAATGGTCACTCCTTCGGGCACAGTGCGCAGAGTGGCAGCGCCCTCTGGACGGATAAGAAACTTTGCCTGTGCGTCCGGGATGGTCAGCAGGGTAGAGCCGTCCGCGTAGCAGTCGGCGGTGAATTGGGTGGCGTAGTCCAGCGGGTAGGCGTGGTCAAAAACCAGCTCGTCCGTATCGGCGGGTGCGGTGGGCGCGGCCGTGCAGCCTGCAAGCACCAGCGCAGCGGCGGGCAGAGCCTTTAAAAATTGAGCGCGGGTCAGCTTCATGGAAGGTTACTCCAAGGTGAAGGTCAGGGTGTATTCGATCTCGTGGGGCTTGCTCATGGCAACAGTGTCGGCGGTAACAGTCAGCGGGGTGCCCAGAGCAGCTACCGGGATCTCAAAGGTGGAGTTGCCCTCGGTGTTGGTGGGCAGATACTTCTCACCATCCACGATCATGTAGTCGTAGTTGGGGCTGCTCCACACGATGGTGGCAGTCATCTTGCCCTCTGCCACAGTCAGGGCGGCGGGGCTTTTTACGGTGGCGCGGCCGGAACCGCCCTCCAGCACTACGGCAGCGGTGTATGCGCCGTCTGCGGGGGTCTCGGCGGCCTGTTCGGTCTTGGGTTCAGCGTTGCGCACGCTGACGGTGTGGTCGTACCACTTGCCCTTGGTGCCAAGCAACGCCAGCTGGAAGTCGGTGTCCAGTGCTTCTACCGGGATGTCGTAGCCGTATACTTCCTCGGTGGTGCCGTCCGCGTAGGTAACCGTGTCCACGGTGGGGATGAGCCAAGCGGTCTTGTTGGCCTCGGCATCTGCGGCAAGGCCGGGGTAGAGGTTCACGATCTTTTTGGAAGCCAGACTGACGTGAAAGGTCATCACGCCGTTTTCCACGGTCAGGGTGCCCTTGCCGTTGCAGGCTTCGCTTGTGTGGAACATACTGCTGTCGGTCTCGAAATCAGCGGTATATACGCCGTCCGGCAGGGCAGCTTCGGCCACAGCAGAGGAAGCCACCACGGAGGAAGCTGCCACAGAACTTGCAACAGCAGAAGAAGCGGGGACAGCCCCGCCGCAGCCTGCCAGAGAAGCAGCCAGCACCACACCGGCCAGAGAAACGATGATAAACTGTTTGCAACGCATAAAATAAATACCTCAGTATCCTAAATTTTTGCCCGGCGTCTAAGCTGCCGGGGTAGGGGGCACATTCTCCTCATGCGGGGAATGCGCCCATAAAAGAAGCCCTCTCCGTATGCTTGGCAGCGCCGGAGAGGGCTTCTGAATCCATTAGCCGTTCAGAAGATCCATAGCGGCCTTGGTATGTGCAATGTACAGCTGCTGGACATCCGCAATGCGGCCCAGACCGGAGATCTGGCAGTCCACACTCTCAAAGCAGCCTGCGGCGGTAAACTGGCTCAGCCAGCTGTCGGCATCCTCACCGGCCATATCGTTGTTGGCATGGTCGCCTGCCACCACCATCAGCGGGCGCAGGATGACCTTGGTGTAACCGGCAGCCTTTACAGCCTCGATGACAGCCTCGCAGGAGGTGTCCTCAGGCTCGCCCTCCACCGTGCCGATGAACACGTTGTCGTAGCCCAGCGTCTGCATGGTGGTCTGCATCTGGCTGTAACTCACCTTGGCGGTGTGAGAGGTGCCGTGACCCATAAAGACGAAAGCGGTCTTATCGGCGGCGGCAGAAGCGGCGCTCTCGTAACCGGCTTCCTTCACGGCGGCAGCGGTAACGGCCTTGGCAACGGCTTCCTTATCTGCATTGATGACAGAAGCATCCGCGCCGACCTCGCCCAGCAGGGGCTCGGCCACAGCAACGCTCTCAAACTTGTCGCGGTACTGGTCCAGCATCTCGTTCATCTCGTCGTACTCGGCACCGTGCATCAGATGGGTGGGCTGCACGATCAGGTTCTTCACGCCGTTTGCCACAGCGCGGTCCAGTGCCTGCTGCATGTTGTCGATCTTCTCACCGTCGCGTGCCTGCACATGGTTGATGATGATCTGCGCGGTAAAGGCGCGGCGCACGCTCCAGTCGGGGTATGCGGCCTGCAAAGCGTCCTCAATGCCCTTGATGTCGGCAGCGCGGCTGTCGTTGAAGGAGGTGCCGAAGGACACCACCAGCAGCTCGTTCTCACCGATCTCATCGGCGTTGCGGGCATCGTCCTTGGAGGCATCGCCGGTGTCGCGGCCAAAGTAGTCGGGGTCGGCATTTTCGCCCTCCACCAGCTCCTTCTGGGCATCGGTCAAAGCGTCCCAAGCGGCCTTTGCGGCTTCGCACTGGGCATCGGTGTCGTCGGTGCGCTGCTGCACATAGATGGCATCGATCAGGTCTGCCACGTTCTGTGCGGCAAGCTCGTCAGCGTCTGCGCCGGAAGCCTCGCTGCTGGCGGCAGAGCTGGCAGCAACAGAGGAAGCAGTGCCGGAGGCAGCCCCGCCGCAGCCGGTCAGTACACCGGCGCACAGAGCCAGAGCGGTCAGAACGGCCGCCGTTTTGCGGATGTTGCGTTTTTTCATCGTGTTTTCCTTTCCTGATGTGGATAAAATACGGCACCGAACAGAAGGGTACAGGAAAGAGAATCGGCAAAAAACGGGGTCTTCTGCTTGCGAAATGGCAAAACAAAAAGACCCCGTATCTTACAGGCTTTTTGGTACAACCAATTCCTCGTGATCTGGGGCGGCAAAGCCCCGGTACCAACAGCGGGCAGGTTTCCTGACTGAAAGCTCAACGCCCGCTGCCGCCTTCCCAAGCCGGATGGCTCAGTGACTGGTGCAAAAGCACCCTGACAGTGGACTCCCTTATCACAGTGACGAGATCGTGCGGGATCTGCACCCGCTTCCCTTTTAACGTTCCTGCCGCCGCCCGGTGGGGCAAAGTGACGGAACGCACCTGCTGTTTTCTGTTCAGTTCGTCAAAAAGTATAGCACAGCCCTATACAAAACGCAAGAAAAAACGGAGAAATGCTTGACCTTCCCCCTGCCGGAGGGTGTATACTTGACTCGAAACTGAAAGCAAGGAGGCAGCCCATGTTAAAAATAGAACATCTGACCAAAACCTACGGCGGCAAGCCCGCCGTGCAGGACCTTTGTCTGCACATCCGCCCAGGGGAGTTGTGTGCCTTTATCGGCCACAACGGCGCGGGCAAGACTACTACCTTAAAATGCTGCTGCGGTATCCAGCAATTTGATGCCGGAGAAATTTATGTGGACGGCATTTCCGTGCGGGAGAACCCGCTGGAATGCAAGCACCGTCTGGCCTATCTGCCGGATGACCCGCAGCTTTACGATTATATGACCGGCATCCAGTACCTTGATTTTATCGCAGATATCTTCGGCGTAAGCGCCGCACAGCGGGCGCAGCGCATCCGGCAGTACGGCGATGCCTTTGGCCTGACGCAGGATTTGGCGCAGTCCATCGGGGCATACTCCCACGGCATGAAGCAGAAGCTTGCCATTATTGCGGCGCTGCTGCACGAGCCGAAGCTGATTTTAATGGACGAGCCCTTTGTCGGGCTGGACCCGCTGGCTTCCCATCAACTCAAGACCCAGATGAAGGCCTTTTGTGCGCAGGGCGGGGCGATCTTTTTCTCTACTCATGTGCTGGAAGTGGCGGAGAAGCTCTGTGACCGGGTAGCTATTCTGCGTAAAGGTCAGCTGATGCGCGAGGGTGCTATGGAAGAGGTGCGCGGCGACGATACGCTGGAGGAGGTCTTTCTGGAACTGGAGGACACGGGGAAAGCGCTATGATCCGTGCATTGCTCAAAAAACAGCTGCTGGAACTGGGTGCGGCCTTTGTGCGCAGCAGCAAAACTGGCAAGCGGCGCTCCCGGGCAGGAGCATTCGGGTATGCATTGCTGTTTGCGGTGCTGATGCTGCTGGTCATGCTCAGCTTTGGCTCTATGGCGCTGCCGCTGGCAGTGACGCTGGTTCCGCAGGGGCTGGACTGGCTCTATTTTGTGCTGATGGAGCTTTCGGCGCTGACGGTCAGTGTGCTGGCCAGTGCCTTTACCAGTTACGGGCATTTGTTCCGCTGCCGGGATAACCAGCAGCTGCTGGCGCTGCCCATCCCGCCGGGCGCTATTTTTGCGGTGCGCTGCGGCGGGGTGTATCTGACCGGGCTGATTTATCTGCTGCTGGCGTGGGTGCCCTCGGTGGTCTGCTATGCGCTGGCGGCACCCCGCCCCGGCGGTGCACTGCTGGCGGCGCTGCCGGTAGCACTGGCGCTGGCGGGAGTTTCCATGGTGCTGGCCGTTCTGCTGGGCTGGGCGGTGGCGCTGCTCAACCGCCGCGCCCAGCATAAAAGCCTTGTCACCGTGGTGGGTACGCTACTGTTTCTGGCGGTCTACTATGCAGCGTTCTGCTGGGTGAGCAACGCAGTGGACGCCCTTGCGGTGGATGCCGTACAGGCGGGCGCAGCAGCCGGTCGTGCTGCTGCACCGCTGCGTCTGCTGGGTCTGGCGGCAGTGGGCAACGTCCCGGCGCTGCTGCTGTTTCTAGCGCTGGCTGCGGCCTGTATGGCGCTGTGCGGTAAGGCGCTGGCAAAGCCCTATCTGCGGCTTTTGACCCTTGAACCGGGCAGAGCCAAAGTGGAATACCGCGCAAAGACGCAAAAAAAGCAGTCCCCGCGCCGGGCATTGCTGCGGCGGGAACTGCTGCATTTGGGCGCTTGCCCCATGTGGCTGCTCAACTGCGCCTTGAGCAGTCTGCTGCTGCCGGTGCTGGGCGCAGCAGCGCTGTGGAAGGCCGCAGACCTGCGCGTCTTTACTGCTGCTTACCTGCCGGAGAGCCTGCCCATGCTGGTGTGCGGGATGGTGTGCGCCATAGCCGCCATGAACTTTATCACAGCGCCGTCGGTGTCGCTGGAGGGCGGCACCCTCTGGCTGCTGCAAAGCCTGCCGGTTGCCCCGCAGCAGGTTCTGCGGGTAAAGGTGGAGCTGCAATTGCTGCTCACGCTGCCGGGGGCGTGGTTTTGCGCCGGGTGCGCCATGGCGGTGCTGCGCATTTCGGCAGGGCAGGGGTTGCTGGTGCTGGCGGTGCTGGCAGCTTTTGTGTGGCTGACAGCGCAAATGGGCCTTGCCTTGGGATTGTGCCTGCCCAACCTCCACTGGGTCAGCGAGGCCGCTGTGGTCAAGCGGAGCGCCGCCAGTATGCTGGCGATGTTCGGTGGGTGGCTGCTGGCGGGCGGGGTGCTGTTTTTGCCCCTGACCTTACTGGATTATGCCGTGCCGCCGCTGGCCGCACAGACTGTTTGTCTGGCTGTGCTGCTGGCGCTGGATTTGCTGCTGCACCGCTGGCTGTGCACCCGCGGCGCAGCCCGGTTTGCCGCCCTGCACTGAAGCGGGAAAAACTTTATTAGAACAAAATCGGGCAGCTGCGGGCTGCCCGATTTTGCATTTTCACGGGAGGGGTGTAACGGAAAACAGCAGGAAACAGGCACTGCGGGAAGAACGATGTTTTTTGCAGTTACAGCGCATCCAGTACGGTGCGGGCGGCGCGGATATTTGCTTCGCTGGTCTGCCAGAGTTCAAACTCCGAAAAGCCCGGCAGACCCATAGGCACGCCTTCCCGCCGGAAGGTCATGCGGCTGTCCAGCACCTGCTTGCCGGAAAGGTGGAACGCCCGGGCACCAGTCTGGGCGGCAAGAGCGGGGATGTTGGCGGCAGATACGCCTGCGCCTACCAATATTTCCACTTCCTGTCCGGCAGCTTCCACCAGCTGCCGCAGCAGGGCAGTGCCCTGTGGGGCACTTGCTGCCTGTCCGCTGGTCAGGATGGTGGCAAGCCCCAGCTGCTTTGCGGCTTCCAGTGCGGCAAAGGGGTCGCAGCAGACATCAAAAGCGCGGTGCAGGGTGCAGTCCACGGTGCGGTGTGCTTTTTCTGCCGCCTGCCGGGCGGCGGCGTAGATGGGGCGCAGGGCATCGGTGTCCAGCGCGCCCGCCGGGGTCAGCACACCGGTCACGATGCCGTCCGCACCGGCGGCTACCAGCTCGGCGGCGCACTCGGCCATTTGTGCCAGCTCGTAGCGGTCGTAGCAGAAATCGCCAAAGCGGGGACGGATAAGCGCCCGCACCGGCAGACCGGTCTTGGCCTTGACCTGACGCAGCAGGGCAGGGGAAGGGGTGGTGCCGCCAATAATAAGGTCGGCGCACAGTTCCAGCCGGTCAGCGCCGCCGCGTTTTGCCGCCAGTGCGCTGGCGGTGCTGTCTACGCAAACTTCCAAAGTGCAGTGCATAGCGATACCTCCATCTACAAAAAACGATTTTGAATGGCCGCCGCGCTGCTTTGGCCATTTTCAGCGGAATGAATATTTTAATTTATCAATGGGAAAATCTGCGGATTTTCCCATTGATTTTTTCACAGGGGGGAGAGCAAAGGAAAAGTGCTTTTGTTCGATGCTGTGCTCTAAAAAAGGCTGTTGCGCCATGATATGTGCAACAGCCTCGGGGAGTTATGGTTTATTTTACGCTTTCAAGGAAGCGGACAAAACCGGCGCGGCCTGCTTCATCCAGCTTGTACACACCGGCATCGGCCAGCACCTGTGCGAACACATGGCCCACCTCGTCCTGCAGGATGGTGTGGACGTTATCTGCGTTCAGCTCCGGGTGCTTTGCAAGGATATCCTCTGCCCACTCGGCGTGCTTTTGCAGGGCTTCGGGGTACTCTGCGGTGGGCAGGTGCGCCACCAGCACATCGGCAAGGTCGAACAGCTCCTGCTTCAGGCGGCTGGGCAGCACGGCCAGACCCATCACTTCGATCAGGCCGATGTTCTCCTTTTTGATGTGGTGCAGTTTAGCATGGGGATGGTACACGCCCAGCGGATGCTCCGGGGTGGTGATGTTATTGCGCAGCACCAGATCCAGCTGATACTTGCCGTCCCGCATCCGGGCAATGGGGGTGATGGTGTTGTGGGGCTCGCCGTCGGTCTCGGCAAAGATAAAGCAGCTTTCATCGGTGTAGCCGCGCCAAGCAGCCAGCAGCTTATCGGCCAGCTCCACAAGGCGTGTGTCATCTGCACAGGTCAGACGGATGCAGCTCATGGGCCAGTGCACGATACCGGCCTCCACGTCCTCAAAGCCGGGGAACACCCAAGTCTTTTCAATGGGAGCTTTGGCCATGGCAAACTCATAATGACCGCCCTGGAAATGGTCATGGCTCAGGATGCTGCCGCCCACGATGGGCAGGTCAGCGTTGCTGCCCACAAAATAGTGGGGGAACAGACCCACAAAATCCAGCAGCTTGCGGAAGGTTGCCCGCTCGATCTTCATAGGGGTGTGCTGGTTATTGAACACGATGCAGTGCTCGTTGTAGTAAACGTAGGGGCTGTACTGCAAATTCCACGCGCTGTCGTTGATGGTCAGCGGGATGATGCGGTGATTTTCGCGCGCAGGGTGGTTCATGCGGCCGGCGTAGCCCTCGTTCTCCACGCACAGCTGGCACTTGGGGTAAGCGCTCTGGGGTGCAAGCTTTGCGGCGGCAATGGCCTTGGGATCTTTTTCCGGCTTGGACAGGTTGATGGTGATATCCAAGTCGCCGTACTCGGTCTTGGTGACCCACTTCAGATCGCGCTTGATACGGTAGCGGCGGATGTAGTCGGTGTCCTGACTGAACTTGTAGAACCAGTCGGTGGCGGCCTGCGGACCCTCGTTTTCGTACCGCTCCTCAAAGTTTGCGCGCACAATGCTGGGGCGCGGGGTCAGCACGCCCATCAGCTTGGTGTCGAACAGATCGCGTGCGGTGGAATTATCCTCGCACACGCCGCGGGCAACGGCATCGTCCACAAGGGCCTTGAGGATGCTTTCCAGATCGGTATAGCACACCTCGCTGTCCTGGGCGGTAAAGTCGTCCAGCTGCATGGTCATCAGCAGCTGGTTGCGGATATAGATCTCGTCATCGGGCAAGATCAGCCCGGTGTCCAGCCCGTAGTTCACGAGCTGCTGGATGGTGGTGGAAATCACAGCACAGCACCTCCCTCGGGACGGATGCTCAGCACATGGCAGCGGCCAGCGCCGAGGATTTTTTCCATGTTGGTCTTAAAGTCTGCCAGCATCTCCACCGGCACAAAGGCCTGCACCGTACCGGCAAAACCGCCGCCGTGCACGCGCACAGCGCCCTTGCCGCCCAGATAATGCTTAGCAGCGGCGATGGTCACAGCCACCTCCTGATGCTCCTTGTAACCGGCAGGGATGACGTTCTGCAAATACTCCCAGCTACTGTCGCCGGAGGCAGTCACCATCTGCAAAAAGGCATCAAAATCGCCCTCGCGCAGGGCAGCCACCTGTTGGGGCACACGGTCATTATCGGCGTAGAAGTGGAAGGCGCGCAGCACAGCGCGGTCGCCGCACTGCTTGCGGCAGGCCGGAATATTTGCAAGGAAGGTCTCAAAGGGCACGTCCCGCAGCACCTCGCCGCCGCACACAGCGGCCACAGCGCGGCACTCGTTGGGGATGGCGGCGTATTCGTCGGTCAGGTCGGCATGGTCTGCACCGGAGTCCAGAATGCACAGCGCCAGACCGGCCTTGGAAAAGTCTACCTGCACCGGCTCCACGTCGGGGTTTGCCTTGTCGGCAAAGTCGATGGTGATAATGTTGCCCACGCTGGAGGCCATCTGATCCATCAGGCCGCAAGGCTTGCCAAAGTAGACGTTCTCTGCCCACTGGCCGATCTGCGCAATGGCAATGGGGGAGACCTTTTCGGCCATGAAGCAGTCGTTCAGAATCACACCGACCAGCACCTCAAAGGCGGCAGAGGAAGAAACGCCGCTGCCCTTGGGCACGTTAGAGGAAATGTACACGTCCAGACCGGACAGCTTTGCGCCGCGCTGACAGAAGGCTTCGCACTCGCCGCGCAGCAGGGAAGCGGTGGTGTTCTCCTCCTCCTTGCGGGCGGTCAGGTCATCGAGGTCGATGACGCACAGGTCGTAGCCCTCGCTCTGCACGCGCAGCTGGTTCAGGCTGTTGGGGGCGGCAGCAGCGATCATGTCAATGTTCACGCTGCCGGCCAGCACGCGGCCGTGCTGGTGGTCGGTATGATTGCCGCCGATCTCGGTGCGGCCGGGGGCACTGTATAAGCCAGCCTCAGCGTGGGTGCCAAAGGTGGCTTCCAGTCCGTTCAGCACTGCCTCATAGCGGGCAGCCTGTGCGGGGGTCTGTTCAGGAGCACAGCAGTAGAGCGATGCCAGACGCGCAGTGTGCACGCCATCAGCCAGCTCCTGCTTCCAGATGGAAATGGGCTTCATCATGAGAAATCCTCCTCTTGCGATGGTCACGGGATAAGCGGTGCCATGCCCGCAGCGAAGCGGGGCACCTGTCTGCTTCTATAATAGTAAATCCAAACGCAAAAAACCATGTGTTATTGTTGCATTTCGATAAAAAGTTGCAGAGACCGCCGGGCGGCATTCAGGATGGAAACGCATGGATGAAATAAAATTTCATTGTAAAATGAAAAACGATTGGCAAAACTGCCCACAAATGGCCCGAAAGACGGCAAAACGGGCAAAATTCGTGCAAATGGAGATTTGCGTCTGCCGGAACAGGCCATAAAAAATGCAGGAGGTGAAAACGTTACAGCAGAGTGACCACCAGTGCGCACAGCGGCAGCGCCACGATGCTGAGCAGGGTGGTCAGGACCACGCTGCCGGCGGCAAAGCTCTCGTCGTGGCCAAACTGCACCGCAAACACCGAGGTGATGGCGGCCGACGGACAGCACTCCAGCAGCAGAACGACCTGTGCGGTCATGCTGCGGAAGCCCAGCAGCCCGAACACCGCCAGGCAGACGGCGGGGATCAGCAGCATGCGCACGGCGGCCAGCTTCCACACCGGCTTGCTGCGCACGATGCAGCCCAGGTCCCCGGCGGCAAGGAGCATGCCGGTGATGACCATGGAAAGGGGTGTGGTCATGTTGGCCATCAGCTCCAGCGGCTGGGCGATGAGCTGCGGCACCGGGATCTGCAGCAGGTAGATGCAAAGGCCGATCACCATGGCGTACAGCACCGGTGTGTGCAGCAGGCTGTGCAGGACCTCTTTGGGGTCGGAACTCCCGCTCACAAAGCCGTAGCCCATGGTCCACAGCAGAATGTTGAACACGGTCACATAGGCGCTGGCATAGAGCAGACCCTCGGACCCGAACAGCGCCGAGATGAGCGGAAAACCCATGTACGCCGCATTGGAAAAAATGCAGGCGAACCGGAAGATGGGGGTACGGCTGTCCTTGCGGCGGGCGGTGAGGGCCAGCGTGATGCCGGTACCGATGAGCAGGGCCAGCAGGCTCATCCCAAAGGCGGCCAGCAGGTTGTGCAAAATTTCCATACTGAACTCCATACGGTAGGAGTTCACGATCATGGCGGGCACCACCAGATAGACCAGCAGGTTGGAAAGGGTCTGCTTGCCCTCCGGTTTGAGCACGCCGGTTTTCACAGCGGCGATGCCGGTGCCCATGAGCAGAAACAACATGACGACCTGACCGGCCGTGATCTGTGCGAGTTCCATTGCGGGTTCCTCCTTCTGCGTTGCATCTAACGATAAATACAACACGGGTATAGCACAAACCCCCGCGTTCCGCAAGAGGGAACACGGGGTCTGACCGATAAAATTACAGGATCACATTTTTGATCAGCAGCGACACGCTGCCATCGGCGTCGTGCAGGAATTCCACCTCGGATTCCTCGTTCAGCAGCTCGGTGGGGATCTTCACTTCGATGCCGTTGGCGGTGTGGATGCTGCGGCTCTCCATGCGGCGGATGCGGGCCGGGGTCACAGTCACCGGCTGCTGGGCGTAGTCCAGCACATCGCTCTTCTCCACATAGTCGTCGAAGGGCACGGCGGCCAGCGGATAGTCCTCTTCCAGCTGGCGGCGCACCTGCTCCACCGACACTTGATTGTCGTTGTCGGCGGCCTGATTGGCGATCATCATGGCTACCTGTGCTTCCACATGGGGCTGGTCGGTGTAGTTTTCCTGCACGGCCTGCACGGCGGCTTCCTGAATGGCCTGCAGCTTTTTC
>OGMO01000552.1_pt1 | contig 33608 bp, 30 predicted proteins | sample 1573241 | NCBI WGS metagenome assembly OGMO01 (sample SAMEA2581896, study PRJEB24529) | metagenome | biome: Human gut stool | place: China | collected 2011 | reverse complement strand
TGATGGCCTTTGCAATCATCTCGTCGGGGATGCCGGTGCCGCCGTGCAGGACCAGGGGGATGTTGTTAGTGGCCTTGTGGATGCGGTCCAGAGCCTCGAAGTCCAGACCCTTCCAGTTGGCCGGGTAGACACCGTGGATGTTGCCGATGCCGGCTGCCAGGAAGTCGATGCCCAGATCGGTGATCTTTGCGCACTCCGCAGGGTCTGCGATCTCGCCAGCGCCCACGACGCCGTCCTCGACGCCGCCGATGGAACCGACCTCGGCCTCGATGCTCAGGCCCTTGGAATGTGCCAGAGCGACCAGCTCCTTGGTCTTCTCCACGTTCTCCTCAATGGAGTAGTGGCTGCCGTCGAACATGATGGAAGAGAAACCGGCTTCCACGCAGGCCTTGCAGCCTTCGTAGGTGCCGTGGTCCAGATGCAGAGCAACGGGAACGGTGATCCCCATGGAATCGACCATTGCGCTGACCATCGCAGCAACGGTCTTGAAACCGGTCATGTACTTGCCGGCACCCTCGGAGACGCCCAGGATGACAGGGCTCTTCATCTCCTCGCAGGCGGTCAGCACAGCCTTGGTCCACTCCAGGTTGTTGATGTTGAACTGGGGCACACCGTAGTGGCCGTCGCGTGCCTTGATGAGCATTTCGGTTGCATTTACCAACATTATTCATTACCTCCGCAAATTCATATTATTGGGGTGAAAAGTCGTTTGAGAATGCGACTTTGCGTACCCCTTAACGAACCTGTAAGGCTAGTATACCCCAAACAAACTATAAAATCAATCCAAATTTTCAACATGGTTTCCCGTTCGTCAAAATGATGTTGGAGATTGTGGCAAAATGCGGGAACGAGACGTTCAAAAAATAGTCATATTTCCGACTTGAATTTTACAAAAAGTACGGCGGCTTCTGCACGGAAAATTTCCTCACGGTTGAAAACCCGGTGGAAAGTGTGGAATTCCACCCGGAAAGTGGGCGCAGATGCTTGATTTTTGAACACTTTCAACGGAGTTTTCAACATGTGGAAAAGAAAGGCCTATTTTACAAAGTGTATATGGGCTCGAATGTGGAAAACTTTTGCCAAAAAAATATACCGATAAAATGACAAAGGGGGCTGCACTCTGCCGGCCGGGACAAAATTCAGGCGAGAAAAAAGGGGAATCCTATGGCAAAGGCGGGGCGGTTATGTTATACTTTACTATGACAATCTGTCGAATTTCGTAAACAGTGAAACAAAAAGGGCCTGTCCCTTTTCGATAAATGGAAGGAGAACACAATGGACGAACAGAAAATGCCGCGCCGCCCCCGCCGCGCTGCGGAGGACACGCCGAAGAATGAGAGCCTGGTCTACGGCAAGAACCCTGTGACCGAGCTGCTCAAGAGCGGCTCCGGCGTGGATACGGTGCTGCTGGCCGAGGGCATGGCCCCCGCTGTGGCGGCGTACTTCACCGCCATGGCCAAGGAGGCCGGGGCCACCGTCAAGCGGGTCCACCCCAACAAGCTCCGCCTGATGACCGGCACCGAGAGCCACCAGGGCGTAGCTGCGTTTGCCAGCGAGATCGAGTATGCCACCGTGGAAGACCTGCTGGCAGCGGCCAAGGCGAAGGGGGAGCCGCCTTTCCTCGTGCTGAGCGACGGCATCGAAGACCCCCACAATCTGGGTGCGGTGATGCGCAGCGCACTGCTCTGCGGTGCCCACGGCATCGTCATCCCCAAGCGGGGCGGCGCTTCCGTGACCCCCACCGTCATCAAATCCAGCGCCGGTGCTGCGGAGCGCCTGCCCGTGGCCCGTGTGGCCAACATCGGCGAGACCATCCGTCGCCTGAAGGACCAGGGCGTTTTCGTCTACTGTGCCGATATGGACGGTGTGCCCCTACGCAAGAATAACCTCACCGGCCCCATCGCGCTGGTGCTGGGCAGCGAGGGCAGCGGCGTCTCGCAGCTGGTGAAAAAGCTCTGCGACGGCGTGGTGCGGCTGGATATGGCCGCACAGGGCACCGGCGTGGACAGCTTCAACGTCTCGGTGGCGGCTGGCATCATTTTGTATGAGATCCAGTGCCAGCGCGCAGGCGAATAAACGCGGACTGCTCCGCAGAGATTGAGCAGGGAGGTACAACGAATGGCGAAGAATGATGCCCGTAAAAACGGCTTTGAAAAAACGAACCCGGAGGACCTCGCAGCCAAGGAAGAAAAATTCCGCACTTTTTTCAGCACCAGTGTGGCGCAGGTGCCCGATGAGATGAAGCACCGGGACGACGAAAAGCAGGAGCCTGCAAAGCAGAAGACCCAGAGCAGCATCCTGGGCCGCATCCTGGGCCGCGCCAAGGAGGAGGCAGAGCCTGCCTCCGAAAAGCCTGCCATGCCGCAGGAACTTCCGCCGACGGGTGAGATCCGGCTGGGCGGGGAGGACGAGGCCGCTGAGCCGAAGGCCGATCTGGAACTGGCCGCAGATTTCTTTGTGGCAGAGGAGCCGGAACCGCCGGTGCATCCTGCCCCGGCCGCCCCGGCCGAGCGGAAGTCGGTTGCCGAAAAGCAGCCCGCCCCGCAGCCGCAGCAGCCGAAATATGAGAAGAACTATGTGCGCGGTCCGCTGACCCCGCAGGAGCAGAAGGAACATGCCGAGATGCAGGAGCTCAAGGCTCTGCTCTTCCCGGCCCCGAAACCGGCCCGGCCCGAAGCGGACACGCCCGCCCCGCAGGAGGTGCTGGGCGTCGAGACCGCCGCATTGGAAGCCGAGGAAAAGGCCCGCGCGGCCCTGCCGAAGATGGTCTTCGCCGAGGACCGGACCCGCAGGCCGGAGCCGGAAGAGGTCCGACCGGAGCCGACCCAGCCCTTCCGCTTCTTTGGGGAAGGCGACGACGAAGCCGCGCCTGCGGCCCCCACGCGTGAGACGCCGCCCAGCATGGACGACAGCATGAGCATCCCATTGGTGGGCCTTGAGGAGGAACCGGAAGCGCCGGTCTCCGCACCGGATGCTGCACCCGCCGAAGCTGCCCAGCCTGCGGAAGCGGCTGCAAAAGCCGCGCCCGGCGAAGCATCCGCAGCCGAGACATCTGCGGCCCCAGCAGAGGAAGCTGCCGAAGAGCCTGCCGAAGAGTCCATCCCCGAAACCGTGGGCGAGAAACTGCATAAGATGAGCGCAGAACTCACGCTGCGCTGTGTGCTCAGCGGCATCCTAGCCGTGGTGCTGCTCCACTTCGGGCTGACGGCGGCGGGCCTGCTGGCACCCATTGCCTCGCTGGACCCGGTCGTCGCTCCGGCGGCATTCTACGCCGCCAACCTGCTGGTGCTGGCTGCGGCGCTGGCCGTGGCCTATCCCGTCCTGCGGGACGGCCTGAGCGGCCTGAAAAAAGACCGCCGCCCCAGTTCGGACACCATGCCTGCGCTGGCCGCCTGCGGTGCGGCGCTGGAAGCCGCCATCGCCCTGCTCAACGCCAGGAGCTACCAGACGTCCAGCTGGACGCTGCTGTCCGGCATCGCGGCGCTGGGGCTGTTCATGGCCCTGCTGGGCAGCCGGGTGCAGTTGGCCGCTGTGAAAAACGGCTACGACCTGGCCACCAAAGACCCGGCCGGGCTGCAGGGGGCGTTCCGGGTCAAGGACAAAGACCTGATCCGGATGCTTGCCCGCAGTCTGGACGAAAAGGACCCCTGGGTCCTGCTCAGCCGCCCGGTCCAGTGGGACGACGCCCTGCTGGAACAGAGCTTTGGCGAGCGCGCCAGTGAGCGCCGCGCCCGCAAGACGTCGTACATCCTGCTGGGGGCTGCGGTGCTAAGCGGTCTGGTGTTCCTGCTGTTCGGCGGCGGGCTCAACGGCATGGCTGCGGCCATGACCGCCATGCTCTGCATGGGCGCTCCGCTCTCCTCCACGCTGGTGGCCGGTCTGGCCACCCTGCGGCTGCAAAAGAGCGCCGCCGCTGCCGGTGCGGTCATTCCCGGCTGGGCCGCGATCGAAGAACTGGGCGGTGTGGATACCGTGCAGGTGGACGCCGACGAGCTTTTCACCGCGGACAGCGTGAATCTGGAGGACATCCGCATCTTCAAGGGGGGCCGCATCGACCGCGCTATCCTCTATGCGGCCAGCATCCTGAACCAGAGCTGCGAGACTCTGCGCGGCCTGTTCCGCCAGATCATTGAGGACCGCACCGACATCCTCTACCCCGTCAAGGATCTGGAGACCCACTACGGTCTCGGCTTTGCGGCCTGGTGCGATAACAACCGTGTCCTGATCGGCAACCGCGCCTATATGGAAAAGGAGGGCGTCCCCGTGCCCGAAACAGAGTACGAGGAAGAGCACTCCCAGCATGGGACCTTGCAGATCTTGTATCTGGCGGTTTCGGGCAATCTCCACGCCATGTTCGTGCTGCGCTCCACAGGCGGGCGGAATGCGGCCCGCGGGCTGGAAGTGCTGCAGAAGGAGAACATCCGCCTTCTGGTCACCTGCAAAGACCCCAGCCTGACCGCCAAGCACATCACCGACGCCTACCATCTGCCGGAGGGCATGATCACCCTGCTGGAACAGGACCAGTGCGACGCCCTGAACGCTGCCCCGGCGCAGCCGGAGAACGCTGCCCGCTGCTGTATGCTGCACGATGTGGGCTTCGTCAGCCTCATCGGCGGTCTCCGCGCTGCCGAGCAGGCCCAGAACGCCGAGACGGCTGCCACCACGGTGCAGCTGGTGTCGGTCTGGTTCTCGGTGGCCATCGGTGTGCTGCTGACCTATGCGGGCAGCATCGGAACCCTGTCCGTTGCCGCCGTGCTGATGTATCAGGCCGCATGGAGCGCCCTCAGCCTGGCTGTCTGCGCGCTGAAGCAGCACTAATTGAAAATGATTCTCAAAATAAATAGGAATTATTCTTGATTTTGAGCTCGAATTCTGTTATAATACTCTCAGAAAGAACGCCCCGGTTGCAGCCGGAGGCGAGCACATACACACAAACGATAAGGGAGAGCATAGATTATGGAACTCAAGGGCACCAAGACCGAGAAAAACCTGTGGGAAGCATTTGCAGGCGAGAGCCAGGCCCGCAACAAGTACACCTTCTTCGCCAGCGTAGCCAAGAAGGAAGGCTACGAGCAGTTGGCCGCGATCTTTGAGGAGACGGCCGCCAACGAAAAGGAACACGCCAAGATGTGGTTCAAAGCCCTGCACGGCGGCTCCATCCCCGACACCATGACCTGCCTGGAAATGGCAGCGGGCGGCGAGCACGACGAGTGGACCGAGATGTACCCCCGCATGGCGAAAGAGGCCAAGGAAGAGGGTTTCCCCCAGTTGGCTGCTCTCTTCACCATGGTGGCACAGATCGAAAAGGAGCACGAGGAGCGCTACCGCGAGTTGGCCGAGAACCTGAAGAACAATCAGGTCTTCGCCCGCGAGGAGCAGCAGGTCTGGCAGTGCCGGAACTGCGGCTACACCTACATCGGCAAGTCCGCACCCCTCAAGTGCCCCGTCTGCGCACATCCCCAGAGCTATTTTGAGCTGAAGAAGCACAACTACTAAGAACCAGCCGAAGAGGCTGCGATACTCCCTTCGTCATCGCTTGCGCGATGACACCTCCCTCAAAGAGGGAGGCTTTTCCGGCCTACCGCCACGCCAAGGCCCCTCTCCGAGGGGGCTGGCACGGCAGCGCTGTGACTGGGGGAGTGTTGCAGCCTCTTTTTTTGTTGCAATCCCACCGGAAATGTGTCATAATCGGAAAAAAGATAACAGAAGGGAGAGAACAGGATGGCGTATCGGGCAGCGGTGTGCGACGACAGCGCAGCGGATGCGGACTATGTGCGCGGCATCGTGGCGCACTGGGCAGAGCAGCGGGGCGTCGCGCTGGAATGCCGGGCCTTTTCCTCGGCGGAACAGTTCCTGTTCTGCTACGCAGAGGATAAAAACTTTGATTTATTACTGCTGGATGTGGAAATGCCCGGCGCAGACGGTGTCACGCTGGCCAAAACGGTCCGGCAGGAGAACGAAGCCGTGCAGATCGTCTTCATCACCGGCTACTCGGATTACATCGCCGAGGGCTACGATGTGGCCGCGCTCCATTACCTGATGAAGCCGGTCCGCCCCGAAAAGCTCTGTGCCGTGCTTGACCGCGCGTGGGAGAAGCACCGCCGGAACGAGCGCTGCCTGAACCTCGAACGTTCCGGCGAGATGATTCGTCTGCCGCTGTACGAGGTGCGGTATCTGGATGTGCACCAGAACTATGTGACCGTCCACGCCAGGCAGGACTATACCCTCAAGCGGACGCTGGCTGAGTTCGAGGCAGAGCTGGACGAGCAGTTCTTCCGGGTGGGGCGGGGGATGATCCTGAACCTGAAGCAGATCCGCCGCGTGACCAAAAAGGAGGTCGTTCTGGCGGACGGCACAGTGCTGCCCCTGCCGCGCGGCAGCTATGAGCCGCTGAACCGGGCCATCATCGAGAGGACATGAGGCAGAGGAGGGGAAACAGATGCTGAAACTTTTTTCAAGGCTTTTGGATCACCGCATCGAAGCCTACCAGCGGGAGCTTATCGAGACGCATTACAAAGAGGTGGACAACATGTACCGCCAGATGCGGGGCTGGCGGCACGATTATCGCGGCCACATCCAGACCATGAAGGTCCTGGCGGCACAGGGGGATCTGGAAGGCATCCGGGCCTACCTTGACCAGCTGGACACCGACCTGAACACCGTGGACCTTGCGGTCAAGACGGGCAATGCCATGGCGGATGCCATCCTCAACAGCAAGATCTCCCTCGCGAAGAGCCGGAACATCCCGGTGCAGATCGACGCCCACATCCCGGTCCGGCTGAAGATGAGCGAGCTGGACCTCTGCTGCATCCTCGGCAACCTGTTCGACAACGCCATGGATGCCAGCGCCGCCCTGCCCGAAGACGAACGCCTCATCCGGGTATATATGGATATGAAAGGCACCCAGCTCTACATCTCGTTCACCAACTTCACGGCCAGCCAGAAGCAGACAAAACTTGCCGGGCGGTTCGCCACCACCAAGGGCGAGGGCCACGGCTTCGGTTTGGTGCGCATCGATGCCATCGTCGAAAAACTGGACGGCTACCTCAGCCGCAACAGCGAGGATGGAGCCTTCACGACGGAAATTTTGATCCCGCAAATGTAAAAATGGAATTTCGTACAACCTCTCCGTCAATGCTTCGCATTGCCACCTCTCCTTGTAGGAGAGGCTTTGGCAGTCCTCGCAACGTCTCCGGTTTCGCCAGAGGCTCTCCTACCAGGAGAGCTGTCGAGCGCAAGCGAGACTGAGAGGTTGTACAACGGAGAGGTCGTACCAAGAAAACCGTTGCAATTCATCCCCCAAAATGAACCGTTCGTCCCCGATCTGTGCCGGGGACGATTTTTTGTGGTAGGATAGGCCCAGACGAACGAAAGGGGAATCCCACATGGAAACGGGAACGAACAAAACGAAGCAAAAACCAAAATACGACCTCTGGCAGATCACGGCCTATATGCTGGGCGTGGCATGGCGGGGCAGACATTGGACGGTGTTCACGGTCGGCCTCTCGCTGGCGCTGGTCACGGCGGGCAGGACCATCGCGGAGCTGCTGTTTGCCCCGGCGGTGCTCCGGGTGCTGGAACAGGGGATGGCGCTGGGCCGTCTGCTGGCGGTCATTGGCGGCTTTTCCGTGCTGCTGGTCGCACTGACCTTCCTGCAAAGTTATCTGAGCGAACGGAATCTCTTTGGAAAAATGAACGTCCGGGTCGATATCCTGGACCTCTCGGCCCGCAAGCGGGCCGGCACCTCCTACCCGAACCTGCTGGACAAGCGCTTTCTGGACCTGAGCGCCAAGGCCGACCGGGCCGGATGCACCAACAATGAATCCGTCGAAGCATTCTGGGTGAGCTGGGGCGAGATCCTGACCAACCTCTTCGGCTTCGGGGCCTACCTGCTGCTGTTGTCCGGCCTGAACGCCTGGCTCTGCCTGCTGGTCTGCGCCACATCGGTCATCAGCTATCTGGCGTCCCGGCGAATCAACGAGTGGGGCTACCGCCACCGCGAGGAGGAAGCCGGGTATGTGAAGCGGCTGGCCTACGTGCAGAAGGTCGCCACCGACCGGCAGTACGGCAAGGATATCCGCATCTTCGGCCTGCGGGAGTGGGTGGAGGAACTCTGGGAGAGCACGATGCGGCTCTACCACGGCTTCCTGCTCCGGCGGGAGACGGCCTACCTCTGGGCCAATGTCATCGACCTGGCCCTGCTGCTGGTGCGCAACGGCACGGCCTATGCCTACCTGATCTGGCTGACACTGGAACAGGGCCTGCCGGTCTCGCAATTCCTGCTCTATTTCGGCGCGGCCACCGGTTTTGCCCAGTGGGTCAGCGGCATTCTGGAAAAGTTTGCAAAACTGCACAAGCAGTGTCTCGACATCTCCACCGTGCGGGAATTTCTCGAATATCCGGAACCGTTCCGCTTTGAGGACGGCCTCCCGCTGGAAAAGCGGCTGGATACCCCCTATGAGCTGCGGCTCGAAGGGGTCAGCTACCGGTACCCCGGCGCGGAGAAGGACACCATCCACAAGCTCGACCTGACCGTCCGCCCCGGCGAGAACCTCGCCATCGTGGGCCTGAACGGTGCGGGCAAGACCACGCTGGTCAAGCTGCTCTGCGGCTTCCTCGACCCAACCGAGGGCCGTGTCCTGCTCAATGGGCAGGACATCCGCCCGTATAACCGCCGGGATTATTACAAGCTGTTCGCGGCGGTGTTCCAGGATTTCTCGGTCCTGTCGGCCACCGTGGCCGAGAACGTGGCCCAGTGCCGCACCGGCATCGACGAGGCCCGCGTCTGGCACTGCCTGGACGAAGCGGGCCTGACCGAAAAGGTGCAGAGCCTGCCCAAACAGCTGGAAACGCAGATCGGCCGGGAGGTCTACGAAGACGGCGTCGAGCTGTCCGGCGGGCAGACCCAGCGGCTGATGCTGGCCCGTGCGCTGTACAAGGATGCGCCTGTGCTGGTGCTGGATGAACCCACCGCCGCGCTCGACCCCATCGCCGAGAACGACATCTACCAGAAATACAACGAGATGACGGCAGGCAAGACCAGCCTGTTCATCTCGCACCGGCTGGCCTCCACCCGCTTCTGCGACCGCATCCTCTATCTGAAGGACGGCCGGGTGGCCGAGGAAGGCACCCACGAAGAGCTGCTGAAACGGGGCGGCGGCTACGCCGACCTGTTTGAGGTGCAGAGCCAGTATTACCGGGAGGAGAACGAAGCATGAGCGCATCGAACAAAACGATCACCATCCGGCAGGGGTGCCGGTACGCCTGGCGGGAGTGGAACATCTTCTGGAAGCTGTCGCCGAAGTTTTTCTATGCTACCTTTGCCAGTGCCGCCCTCACGGCGCTGAGCCCTTATGCCACGGTCTGGCTGTCGGCCCAGCTGGTGGGCGAACTGTCCGGCGGGCGGGACCCGCACCGGCTGATGGTCTGGGTGCTCTGGACCCTGGGCACGACCGCCGTGCTGACCCTTCTGCGCGCAGCGGCGCTCCACTGGAAGGAAGCGGAAACGGACGACCTCTGGCAGCGGCAGACCCGAACGTATATGGACAAACAGATGTCCCTCGACTACGTGGATGAGGACAGCCAGCGGGTCTATGACATGTACAGCCAGATCCAGCAGGACGCCAGGCTATCGGGTGCGGGCGGCACGATCTGCATTTTGCTGGTGGAAAAGATCGCCACGGCACTGTTCCAGATCCTGGGCGGCGTGGTGCTTTGCTGGGGGCTGTTCACCGCGGCGGTGCCAGATGAGCGGCTGGCCTTTCTGGGGCACCCGCTGTTTCTGGCGGCGTTCTGGGCCGTGATGGTCTGCACCGCCTGCCTGTCGCCCGTGTTCGCGGGGCAGGCGGCCAAATATATGCCGCTGCTGCAGGAGTCCGGGAAGCTGGGCAACCGGATGTTCCACGTCCAGCTCACCCTGCCGGAAGAGCCGAAGAACGCCCCCGACCTGCGGATGTACGACCAGTACCAGAATGTCGTCAGCGGCTATATGGTGGGTCTGTGGGATGACTTCGCGAGGCTGCGCCGGGGCGCGATGGGGATCTTCCGGTCGGCCTCCTCGGCGGTGCCGGCGCTGCTGATGGGGCTGGTCTATCTCTTCGTCTGCCTCAAGGCCTGCGGCGGGGCGTTCGGTCTGGATGCCGTGACGCAGTACCTCGGTGCGGCCGCCAACCTGTTCCAGGGCGTTGTCACCCTTGTGGAGATGCTGGCCGAGATGGAGATCAACGGCGTCTATATGAAAAACATCTTCGATTACCTCGACCTGCCCAACAACATGTATCAGGGCAGCCTGACCACCGAAAAGCGGAGCGACCGCCAGTATACGGTGGAGTTCCGGGATGTCTCCTTCCGCTACCCCGGCAGTGCGCAGTACGCCCTGCGCCACCTGAACATGAAGTTCAAAGTCGGCGGGCGGCTGGCCGTGGTGGGGATGAACGGCAGCGGCAAAACGACCTTCATCAAGCTGCTTTGCCGCCTGTACGACCCCACCGAGGGGGTCATCCTGCTGAATGGCATCGACATCCGGAAGTACCGCTACGACGAGTACATGGACATCTTCTCGGTCGTCTTTCAGGATTTCCGGCTGCTGGCCCTCCCGCTGGGCCAGAATGTCGCGGCCTGCACCGGATACGATGCCGCCCGCGTGACCGACTGCCTGCAAAAGGCGGGCTTCCGCGACCGGCTGGCGGCGATGCCGCAGGGGCTGGACACGGCGCTGTATCAGGAGCTGGACGAGAACGGCGTGACCGTCTCCGGCGGCGAGGCGCAGAAGATCGCCATCGCGCGGGCTTTGTACAAGGATGCGCCCTTCATCATCCTGGATGAACCCACCGCCGCGCTCGACCCCGTGGCCGAGGCGGAGATCTACGCCAAATTCAACGAGATCGCGGGGGACAAAACGGCCATCTACATCAGCCACCGGCTGTCCTCCTGCAAGTTCTGCGATGAGATCGCCGTCTTCGACCACGGCGAGGTCATCCAGCAGGGCACCCACGAGCGCCTGCTGGCCGACACCGCCGGAAAATACTATGAGCTGTGGAACGCACAGGCCCAATATTACACGGAGGAACCGGCATAAAGACACGGTCCGGATGGGATTTTTTGCACAGTTTTTGCTGCAAAAAACTATGCGTTTCCACAAAAAGCGGCTCGAATTGTGAACTCTTAGGGCGAACGGCTTGAAAAGAATTTGCATCCTGTGTACAATGAAACGAAAGTGAGAACGCTCATGACGCAGAAAAAGTACCTGTGTGCGGCACTCCAATTCTTTGAAGCGAAAAAGGAGGGACGTTCGACCCTATGAGACATTCTTTTCACCCGATGGGACGGGCGCTCTGTGCCCTGTTGTTGGGGGCAGCGCTGACCCTCTCGCCGCTGGCGGCGCAGGCAGCGCCCCGCGCGGAGAACCGTTCCGCAAAGCTCGCGCTGGAAGTGACCGAGATGGAGCTGGAGATCACGGCGGACGACCCGCGCCCCAAAGCCTACCTTTACACCGGCGGGCAGAGCGATTATTACTTCATCGTCTGGATGAGCAGCAACCCCAGTGTGGCCACCGTGGACGGTGACGGCAAGGTGACGGCCCGCAGTGTGGGCAAGGCCACCATCACCGCCATCTCGGACCACGGCGACCGCGCCGCCTGCGAAGTCACCGTCACCCGCAAGGGGGAGGAGGCCGAGGCGCAGAAACCCACCCTCAGCGAGACCAGTCTGGAGCTGGTGCAGCAGTATGATGCCCTGCATCCTACACAGCAGCTCACGCTGACCAACAGCGACCATTCCTTTATTTATGTGTACCAGTGGCGCAGCAGCGACCCCAACATCGCCTCGGTCGATGACAAAGGCGTCGTGACGGCCCAGAAGCCGGGCAGCGCCACCATCACGGCGTTTGCTTCCAACGGGCAGGCGCTGCGGTGCGCCGTCACGGTCACATCTGAGGTCGGCAAGGTCACACTGAACAAGGCAGACCTGCTGCTCAAGACGGTGGGCAGTCAGGAGGCCCTGTGCGCCACGGTGGCCGTGGAGAGCGGCGGCAGTGTGCCCATCACCTGGGTCACCAGCAATCCGGGCGTTGCCACGGTGGACGCCAACGGCGTCGTGACGGCTGTGGCCGACGGCGAGGCAAAGATCACCGCCCTTTCGCCCAGCGGCCGATACGCGGTGTGCAGTGTGGTCGTCGGCCTGGCCGGGGACAAATACGACACCGAAGAGGACCTGGCCGACGAGCTCAAGCTCCCGGACCCGTATGTGGCCGTCCGGCTGAACCGGCTTTCCTGAGCATAAAAATAAGCCGCGCCTTCGCAGGTGCGGCTTATTTTCATGCGGTCAGATCTCGTTGCCGGAGTCAAGAGAAGATCTGGAATTTCACGAAAATTTTTTACACCCCAGGCAGGAACAGCATCGTCCCGCGGGCGGCCATCATGGGCTGGAACGCGCAGCTGAACAGCCCGCCCGCCACGGCCAGCACCAGGACGAAGAGCAGCAACAGCAGCACCAGACGGGGAGCGTGGGAAGATCTGCGGGGACCTTGCTTGCGCTGCATGGCGCATCCTCCTTTCCGGAACATCATCTGCCCCAGCCTATGCACCCGCTGCGCCGATTGTGCACCGGGGCGAAGTGTGGTACACTAAAGGGGAACGATACGGAGGACTTTTTATGCTGACCATTACTCTGCTGGGCACAGCGGCCACCATGCCCCTGCCCGACCGCGCCCTGACGGCGGCAGTGGCCGAATGCGGCGGGCACAGCCTGCTGTTCGACTGCGGCGAGGGCACCCAGACCGCTGCCCGCCGCGCCGGGGTCAACCTGATGAAGCTGGACGCCATCTGCCTGACCCACTACCACGGCGACCATATCTTCGGCCTGCCCGGCCTGCTGCAAACGCTGGGCTGTCAGGGCCGCACCCGGCCGCTGACGATCTTTGGCCCGGCCGAGGGGATGGAGCCGGTATGGGGCGCCATCCGCACCCTGACCGGCCCCCAGCCCTATGCCATCCGGGCTGTGCCGCTGGGCACCGACCCCGTCCGGCTGGAAACGCTGGCCCCCGGCTGGCCGGTGGGGGCCGAACTGCTGCCCTTCCGGACGAAGCACCGGGTCCCCAGCCGGGGCTACCGGCTGGACCTGCCCCGCGCAGGCCGCTTTGACCCGGCCAGAGCCAAGGCGCTGGGGGTGCCGGTGCAGCAGTGGAGATCGTTGCAGCGCGGGGAGCCGGTCACTCTGGAAGATGGGGCGACCATTGCACCCGGACAGGTGCTGGGCGCACCCCGCAGAGGGCTGCGGTTCGTGTTTTCCGGCGATACGGCCCCCTGCGCCGCGCTGGAACAGGCCGCACAGGATGCCGACCTGCTCCTCTGCGATGCCACTTACCCGGACGATGCGCAGCAGGCCCAGGCGAAACAGTATGGGCACAGCACCTTCCGGCAGGACGCTGAACTGGCGGCGCGGGCCGGGGCGCGGCGGCTCTGGCTCATGCACTATTCGCCCATCATCACCGACCCGGAAGCAGTCCGCCCGGCGGCGGAAGCGGCCTTCCCGTCGGTGGAATGCGGCGTGGACGGACAACAGATCATTTTGCGATACGACGAGGAATCTTCATGACAGCTGAGACCATTTCCTTCCCGCTGGACCCCGGTGCAGCGGCCCTGCTGACGCGCCTCCATACGGCGGGCTATGCCGCCTATGCGGTGGGCGGCTGTGTGCGGGACAGTCTGCTTGGCCAGACCCCGCACGACTGGGACCTCTGCACCAGCGCGACCCCCGAACAGGTGCTGGAATTGTTCGGGAAAGCGCACTGCATCCCGACGGGATTGCAGCACGGCACCGTGACCGTCAAACACGGCGGGGAGCTGTACGAGATCACGACCTTCCGCACCGAGGGGGCGTATTCCGACGGCCGCCACCCGGACCATGTCGCCTTTGTGCCGGACGTAAAAGAAGACCTGGCCCGGCGGGATTTCACCATCAACGCCATGGCCTATAACGCCGAAGAAGGGCTCATCGACCCGTTCGGCGGGCAGAACGACCTTGCCGCCGGCATCGTGCGGGCGGTGGGGGAGCCGCAGCGCCGGTTCGAGGAAGACGCTCTGCGCATCCTGCGGCTCTACCGGTTCGCGGCCCGGTTCCGCTTTGCCATCGACCCGGCCACCGGGCAGGCGGCCAGAGCGCTCTGCCGCCATCTGGACTGTGTGTCCGAAGAGCGCATCGCGGAGGAGTTGAGCCGTCTGCTGGCAGCTCCGGCACCGGGAGATTATCTGGAAGCGGAGGTACTGGCGGTCATCTTCCCGGAACTGGATGCGGCAGAGCTTCCGGAAAGCCGACGCATCCTCGACGCGCTGGAACCGGGCACGGAGCACGTCCCGGTCCGGCTGGCGGCGCTGCTGTGCCCGCTGGGCGAAGCCGGTGCAAGGGCGGCGCTCAGGCGGCTCAAGTGCTCCAACGCCCTGACCGGCACGGTGGCGACGCTGGTGGAGGAGAGTCGGGAGCTTCTTCCTCAGACACGAATCGGGCCATTCCATTGCCCGCCCCATTGCCTGCGGCAACAGGGCCCCACCCACCGGACGGTCTTCGGAAGAACTTCCGACTCTCCTTTGGAAGAGACACGGATTCAGACGAAGCGCCTTCTGGGAAAGTATGGTCTGCACATGGTAGAGCAGTTGGATGCGCTCTGTGGGGCAATCGCGCCGGACCGGGTGGCGGAGTTTGCTGCGCAAGCCGAGCTGGCCCGTCAGTTGGAAGCGGACGGTGCTTGCTGCCGCATCAACCAGCTGGCCGTGAATGGCCGGGACCTGATGGACGCAGGCATCCGGCCGGGGCCGGGGCTGCGCCGGGTGCTGGATGCTCTGCTGGAACAGGTGCTCACCGGGCAGCTCCCCAATGAGAAAGCGGCACTTCTGGCCGCGGCGGCGCAGGTCGCTGCGTCTTGACAAGCGAACGGACGTGCGGTAGTATAATGCTACTACTTTTGTATGTTATAACATGAGGAACAAAATGACAGAAACACAGAATGCAAACCGCCCCGGTGCGCTCATTGCGATGAGCGGCGGCGTAGACAGCTCGGTTGCAGCCTGGCTGATGCAGCAGAAGGGCTATGCCTGCACTGGCATCACGATGCGGCTCACCCGCAACGAGACGCTGGGCCAGTCCGGCTTTCACACCTGCTGCTCGGAAAAGGACATCGAAGATGCCGCCGAGGTGGCGTATGCGATGGACATCCCCTATGAGGTGCTGGATTTCACCGCCGACTTCCGGGAAAAGATCATCGAAAAATTCATCCGGGTCTATGAGGCGGGCGGTACCCCGAACCCCTGCATCGACTGCAACCGGTATATGAAGTTCGACCACCTTCTCTCCTGGGCGCGGGAGCATGGGATGGAGTATGTGGTCACAGGCCACTATGCCCGCGTGGAGCAGGACGAGGCCACCGGCCGCTGGCTGCTGAAGAAGGGCCTGGACGAAGGAAAAGATCAGAGCTATGTGCTTTACAACCTGACGCAGGAACAGCTGGCCCATGTCCGCCTGCCGCTGGGGGCACTGCACAAGAGCGAGGTGCGTGAGATCGCGGAGCAGCAGCATTTTATCAACGCCCGCAAGCACGACAGCCAGGACATCTGCTTTGTGCCGGATGGCGACTACGAAAAGTTCATGGAAGATTTCACCGGCAAGCGCTACCCAGCAGGCGATTTCCTCGACGAGGCGGGCCGCAAAGTGGGCACCCACAAGGGGGCCGTGCGGTATACCATCGGCCAGCGGAAGGGTCTGGGCCTTGCCATGGGCGCACCGGTCTATGTCTGCGCCAAGGATATGCAGGCCAATACGGTCACGGTCGGCCCGGAGAAAAGCCTGTTCGACCGCATCGTCTACGCCGAGGAGGTCAACTGGATCGCCATCCCGGCGCTGACGGCCCCGCTGCGGGTCACGGCCCGCACCCGGTATCATCAGGTCGAGCAGGCCGCGACCGTCTACCCGGCGGGCGAGGACCGGTTCCGGCTGGAATTTGACGAGCCGCAGCGCGCGCCTACGCCGGGGCAGGCGGTGGTGCTGTATCAGGGCGATGTGGTCCTGGGCGGCGGCACCATCGTGCGGGTGGAAAAGTGACCCGCTCCCTCGGTGGGAGCGCATGATGAAGCAACCGAAAACCGGCTGCGCCGGGCAGGCGCGGCAGGACCAGAGAAGTGGAGAGTATCGATATGCAAGATCAGTATTCCCGCACCCAGCTGCTGCTGGGCAAGGAAGCCATGGAAACGCTGCACCATTCCCGCGTGGCGGTGTTCGGCATTGGCGGCGTGGGCGGCTATACCGTTGAGGCACTGGCCCGCAGCGGCGTGGGTGCGCTGGACCTCATCGACGACGATAAGGTCTGCCTGACCAACCTGAACCGCCAGATCGTGGCCACCCGCAAGACGGTGGGGCAGTACAAGGTGGATGTGGCGGAACAGCGCATCCACGAGATCGACCCCAACATCAAGGTCACGACCTACAAGACCTTCTTCACCCCGGAGACGCAGGACCAGTTCGATTTCACCCAGTACGACTATGTGGTGGATGCCATCGACACCGTCACCGGCAAGATCGCGCTGGTGGTCAAGGCCAAGGAGGCGGGCACGCCCATCATCTGTGCCATGGGCGCAGGCAACAAGATGGACCCCACCCGCTTTGAGGTGACGGATATCTACAAAACTTCCGTCTGCCCGCTGGCCAAGGTCATGCGCACCGAATGCCGCAAGCGGAAGATCAAGCACCTGAAGGTCGTCTATTCCAAGGAGCCTGCCATGACGCCCATCGAGGATGATTCCATCAGCTGCGAGAATCACTGCATCTGCCCGCCGGGCACCCAGCGCAAGTGTACCATCCGCCGCTCCGTCCCCGGCTCCAATGCCTTTGTGCCGTCGGTCGCCGGCCTCATCATCGGCGGCGAGGTCGTCAAGGACCTCGTCGGCTTCGTGCCTCTGAAGGGGTAAACCCTCTCAGGCTCGCAAACATGCTCGACAGCTCCCCCGAAAGGGAGAGCTTTTGCTTTATAAAAAGTGCGCGAAACAATGACGAAGAGGGGAAATCCTTGCATAAAACAAATTTGCAAATAAATTGCAAATTCCTCTTGCAATTTGCGCCGAAACCATGTATAATCTCCTTTGCACGAAAACGCAATCAATTTGCAATTTACAAAACTGAAGCGCCGTTCCGGTGCAAGGAGAACCCCGTATGGAACTGTTTTTGGATGTTTTGGGCGAGAGCCTGGTCGATACGGCCAAGATGCTGCCCTTTCTGTTTTTGGCCTATCTGTTCATTGAATACGTCGAGCACCGCCACGGCGAGAAGATCGAGGCCGTGCTGGAACGCAGCGGCCGCTGGGGGGCCATCCCGGCGTCGCTGCTGGGCTGTGTGCCACAGTGCGGCTTTTCGGCCATTGCATCGAACTTTTATGCCTCCCGCGTCATCTCGCTGGGCACCCTCATCGCGGTGTTCATCGCCACCAGCGACGAGGCGGTGCCGCTGCTGATCTCGATGCCGGCGTACTGGGATAAGCTCGTGCTGCTGATGGTCATCAAGGTACTGTACGCCATTGCGGTGGGTCTGGTGCTGGACTTTGTGCTCCGCGGCATTCTGCCCAAGTCCCTGCGGGGCGGCTACACCGGCAGCGCCGATGAGATCGACTGCCATGAGACCCACGATGACGAGGAGGGGCATGAACGCCCCATCTGGCAGGCCGCGCTCCGCCATACGCTGGAGATCTTTGTCTTCATCTTCGGGTTCAGCCTGCTCTTCGGCCTCATCGTCGAGGGCGTGGGCGAGGATGTGTTCGCGGACGTTCTGGGCCAGATGGGCTTCTTCCAGCCGGTGTTCTCGGCGCTGGTGGGCCTCATCCCCAACTGTGCGGCCAGCGTTCTGCTGACCCAGCTCTACGTCGAAGGTGCCCTCCGCTTTTCCAGCCTGGTGGCGGGCCTGTGCACCGGCGCAGGCGTGGGCCTGGCGGTGCTCTGGCGGGCGAACCCCTCCTGGAAGCAGAACCTCTTCATCACCGGCCTGACCTGGGCCTCCGGCGCTGCCGTGGGCGTGGGCATCCAGCTCGTGGTCGCGCTGGCGGGCTGAGCCGGATTTCTTATTTGATCTGCCGTCCTGAAATTGCTCAGGGCGGCTTTTTGTGGTATACTGGAACATATTATAAAAGCAAGGGAGAACACCATGCAATATCAACTTCTGGCAAGTGATTTCGATAACACGCTGGTCCCCTTCGGGGAGCCGAAGCCCCACCCGGCGGTGGTCCGGGCCGTGAAAAAGATGCAGGCGGCGGGCGGCAGGTTCGTGCTCAGCACCGGGCGCGGGTACTGTGTCGTCAACAAAGAGCAGCTGGGCGGCATCCGCTTCGATTACGCCATCACCTGCAACGGGGCCTGTGTCGTGGACAAAAACGGCACCGTCGTGGCCGAACATCCGCTGACCAACGAGGAAATGTACGCCCTCGTGGATTTCTGCGAGGATTACAACTACCCATTGCAGTTCAACTATCGGGATGCCTATTATGCCTACTGCGAGTACGATGCGCTGAAGAGCTTCTACGATTCCCTGCCGAAAAGCGGCCTGACCTGCCTGGATGGTGAGGACCAGGACCGCCACCTCATCGACATGCCCCACGCGGCCTTCGTGGTCATGCCGCCGCAGGAGCTGTCCCGCTTCCACGAAAAGTTCGGCCACCTGGGCCTGCACTTCATGCAGACGGGCGGCGTCGGCCGAGACGGCTGGTGCTGCTACGACGTCGTGCGCGGCGGCATGGATAAAGGCGTGGGGCTTTCGGACCTGTGCGAGAAGATGGACCTGACCCTGGCCGACACCGTGGCGGCGGGCGATTCCGCCAACGATGTGGGGATGCTGAAGGCAGCGGGCCTCGGCTGCTGCATGGCCAACGGCACCGCCGACGCAAAGGCTGCGGCCGACCGCGTCATCGGCGATGTGCGGGAGGACGGCCTGGCCGCTCTCATCGAGGAACTCTGGTTCGACGGCCCGCAGGCTGTGCCCTCCGGCCGCGACCTTGGCTCGGCCTGGGACGCGATGGAAAAGGCAGGCGTGGCGGAATGAGCTTTGCGCCGGTCTACAGCGAGCACAGCCGTGCCCTCATCCTCGGCACCTGGCCTAGCCCGAAAAGCCGCGAGATGGCGTTCTATTACGGCCACCCGCAGAACCGCTTCTGGCCCATGCTGGCCGCGCTGACCGGGGAAGCCGTGCCCGCGCGGGAGGACATCGAGGCCAAAAAGCAGATCATCCTCCGCCATGGGCTGGCGTTGTGGGACACGCTGGAGCGCTGCACCATCACCGGGGCGTCGGATGCGTCCATCCGGGATGTGGTCCCCAACGACATCGCAGGGCTGCTGGAAAAAGCGCCCATCGAGGCGGTGTTCTGCAACGGGGCGACGGCCTATAAAATTTATACCAGATATCTGGAACCCATCAGCGGGATCCCGGCAGTCAAGCTGCCCAGCACCAGCCCCGCCAACGCCGCCTGCCGCCCCGACCAGCTGAAAGAGATCTGGGGCGAAGCGCTGGGACCGTGGCTAAATAATAAATCTTGATTTCAAAGCTGTAAATTATTCGTGAAACGCTTGCGTTTTTCCCAAAAGGCTTTATTATGGAACCATACAGGGAGCCGCAGGCTCCCGGACAAGGAGTTCGAAACATGAGCAAGATCATTCGCACCTCAAAGCCCAGCGTTCTGCCGTGGTATGCGGCGGCGCTGGTGTTCGTGGTGCTCTGCGCGGTGCTGCCGGTGTATCAGCTCTGGGCGCTGCTGGTGTCGCTGGGCGGTGCCTGCGCGGCGTTCGGCGCGGCAAAAAAAATCTGCCCGCCCCGCGTGGTGGAACACGAAGTGCCCTTCCACACCGGCGTGGACGATGTGGACGCCATGCTCACCGGGATGCAAAAGCAGCTGGATATCCTCCACGCTCTGAACGAGGCCCTGCCGGACCCGAACCTCTCGGCGGCGATGACCCGAATGGAAAAAGCGGGCCGCTCCATCGTGGAGACGGTGGAGGCCAGCCCCGCCAAGGCCAAACAGGTGCGTCGGTTCGCCAACTACTACCTGCCCGACGCCGTGAACGTGCTGCAGCAGTACGCCAAGCTGGCCCGACAGGGCGTCAAGGGCGAGAACGCCGCTTCCATCCGCGCGGAAGTGGAGCACAATGCGGCGTCCATTGCCACGGCATTTGAAAACCAGCTCGATGCCCTCTATGCGGCGGAGAGCATGGACCTCTCGGCAGACCTGACCGTGCTGCAGAACATGCTCAAGGGCCAGGGCTTATAACAAAAGACCGGCGCAGGCCGCTGTGCGGCAGGCGCTGTTGGAACTGGAAAGGACGGAATCAACAATGGCTGATAACAATACCCTGAATTTTGACCTCGATGCCCCCGCAGTACCCACTCTGACGCTGGACCCTGCTCCCGCTGCTGCGCCGGTGGAGGAGAAGAAGGAATCCCCCGCCCCCGCCGCACCGGAAGTCCGGCTGACCCCGGAGGAGCAGGCGATGGTGGATTCCTTCGCAGAAAAGATCGACATCACCAACAGCCAGCAGGTGCTGCAGTATGGCTCCGCCTGCCAGAAAAAGATCGGCGACTTCTCCGAAGCCGCCCTCTCCAAGGTCTCCACCAAAGACCTGGGCGAGGTGGGCGACATGATCACCGACCTCATCGGGGAGCTGAAGAACTTCGACGCCAACGAAGAACAGCAGAAGGGCATTTTGGGTTTCTTCAAGAAGAAGAGCGACCAGCTGGACAACCTCAAGACCAAGTACAGCAAGGCCGAGACGAATGTGGAGAACATCCAGTCCATGCTGGAGGGCCATCAGGTCCAGCTGCTCAAGGATATCGCGATGCTGGATAAGATGTACGACCTGAACATGGCCTACTTCAAGGAGCTGAGCATGTATATCCTGGCCGGCAAAAAGAAGCTGGCCGAGGTCCGCGCCAACGAGCTGCAGCAGGCCATGGACAAGGCGAAGACCTCTGGCCTGCCCGAAGATGCCCAGGCTGCCCGCGACCTGGCCGACCAGTGCGAGCGCTTTGAAAAGAAGCTCTATGATCTGGAGCTGACCCGGAACATCAGCCTGCAGATGGGCCCGCAGATCCGCCTGCTGCAGAACAACAACACCATGATGGCCGAAAAGATCCAGTCCACCATCGTGAACACCATCCCCCTGTGGAAGAACCAGATGGTGCTGGCACTGGGTCTGGCCCACACCCAGAAGGCCATGCAGGCTGAGCGCGCCGTCACCGACATGACCAACGACCTGCTCAAGAAAAACGCCGAGGCCCTCAAGATGGGCACCATCGAGACGGCCAGGGAGTCCCAGCGCGGCGTGGTCGATATCGAGACGCTGCAGCAGACGAACAAGAGCCTCATCGAGACCCTCGACGAGCTGAACAAGATCCAGAACGAGGGCCGCGCAAAGCGGGTGGCGGCTGAACAGGAGCTGACCCGCATCGAGGACGAACTCAAGACCAAGATGATGGAGATCCGGAGCTAAGATGGCGAACGCAGATTTTTCCCAGAATCAGAATCCCAACCCCGGCGGCTTTGACGCAGGCAGCTACCGCGAGGCGGCACCGAAGACCGAAACGGCCCGCCTGACCCCGGCACAGCAGAAGCTGGCCGGGCTGGAAGCGGCCCTTCCGGCGGCACTGCGCACCCAGGGCGCAGCCCTTGCGCTGAGCGTGGTGGTCATGCTGGCGGCATTCTTCGGCTTTGGCGGGGCCAAGCTCAAGGCCAAGGCCAACGAAGCTGCCAAGTGGTACACCGTCGGTGTTTCAGCCGATGGCGGCTACACCCTGAGCGAAGAGCTGACCACCCGCGCCAACACGGCGGCGAACATCCTCACCACCGGCGGCAACACGCTGGGGGCCGACAACGCCGAGGTGCTGGCCGCGCAGGCCGCGCTGAGCGATTTCAACGCCTGCCTGGAAGCCGTGCAGAACGGCGGCAAAAAACAGTCCCTGACGGCGCTGCCCTATTATCAGGGCAGCACGATGCAGGCACTCTATCAGGCCGATGCCGCCCTGGGCGCGGCCATCGATCAGCTCTACGCAAAATTGCAGGAGCAGGCCGCTGACCCCATGAAGATGGGCGCAGTGCAGGGCCAGTACGGCCAGTTCAACAGCGCGGCCACCATCATCGGCAACCTGACCTATAACGAAAAGGTCTACGACTATCAGAAGGACACCGGCGGCTTCCCGGCCAGTGTGCTGAAAAGCCTGTTCGGCGTCAAGGAGGTGGAACCTTTCGCATGAAAACGATGAAACGATTTGCTTCCCGGCTGTGCGCCGTGCTGCTGGTCCTGACGGTCGGCGTCGCGGCTCTGGTGCCCGCCGCCTTTGCGGCCAAGGCCCAGCTGCCCAGCCTGCCCAGCGACCAGTGCGTCGTGGACGATGCCAATGTCCTGAGCGACAGCACCACCACGACGATCGAGAACCTCAACGCCCAGCTGACCGAACAGTGCAGCGGGGCACAGATCGGCGTGCTGACTGTGGAGTACACGGGCAGCGTCTCCACCGAGGACTACGCCGTGCAGGCCGCCAACGCCTGGGGGCTGGGCAGCTCCAGCAACAACAACGGTGTGCTCATCCTTCTGGTGATGCAGTCCCAGCAGTATGCGGACGGCGACTATTATCTGGCGACAGGCGACGGCTTCCGCAACACAACACTGGAAAAGCAGGCCAGCGCCATTGCACAGACCATGGAGGACAGCTTTGCGGCAGGCGACTATGACGCCGCCGTGACCACCTGTGCCCAGAATGTGGCCAGCACCATTGCCGACATCTACGGCGTGACCCTGAGCGGCACGACCGGCAGCACCGGCACGGTGGGCAATGGCAATACGGGCAGTTACAAGGATTCCTATTACGATGCCCCGGCGGCATCCTATCAATCGCCCTTCGTGACGCTTCTGTCCGTTCTGGTCATCCTGTTTGCCCTGAAGGTGATCTTCAGCGGCATCCGGCATGGCATGGGCGGTGGCGGTTTCGGCCCCTTCTTCGGCTTTGGCCTGGGCTACGGTCTGGGCAGCCGGCGCCGCCGCAGACCTCCGTATGACGACTGGGGCCCCGGCGGCCCGCGCGGCCCCAGAGGCCCCCGCCCGCCGCGCGGCGGGCCGCGTCCTCCCCGTGGGGGCGGCGGCTTTGGCGGCGGTTCCTTTGGCGGCGGCATGGGCGGCGGACGCTCCGGCGGCAGTTTTGGCGGCGGGAGCTTCCACGCAGGCGGCGGCTCGTTCCATGGCGGCGGCGGTGGCCGCGGCAGATAAGCAACAAAAAATGGCTGTGCAGCCGGGCTGCACAGCCATTTTTCGTTCGGTTGAGATTACTTGGTGCCGTAGATACGGTCGCCTGCGTCACCCAGGCCGGGCACGATGTAACCGTTCTCGTTCAGGTGGTCGTCCTTGGCACCCAGATAGATATCGACATCGGGGTGTGCCTTGTGCAGGGCCTCAATGCCTTCCGGAGCAGCGATCAGGCCGATGAACTTGATCCGCTTTGCGCCGTGCTTCTTGATCTGGCTGATGGCGTCGATGGCGCTGCCACCGGTGGCCAGCATCGGGTCCAGGACCAGGACGTCGCGCTCGGCGATATCCTGGGGCAGCTTGCAGAAGTACTCCACGGGCTGCAGGGTGGTCTCGTCGCGGTACAGGCCGATGAAGCCGACCTTTGCGGCGGGCAGCAGGGTCAGCATACCGTCCAGCATACCCATGCCTGCGCGCAGGATGGGCACCAGAGCCAGCTTGCGGCCAGCCAGGACCTTGGTCTTTGCCATGGTGATGGGTGTCTCGATCTCGACCTCTTCCAGAGGCAGGTCACGGGTGGCTTCGTAGCACAGCAGGGTCGCGATCTCGCCAACGAGGTCACGGAATTCCTTGGTGCCGGTCTGCTTGTTGCGAAGCAGGCTGATCTTGTGCTGCAGCAGGGGATGCTCAACGATCATAGGGGTCATAATAAACGCTCCTTTTTTATTGGATAAAGCCTCTCAGTCTCGTCTTCGGCTCACCAGCGATGACGGAGAGGTCGAACGGACAGGTTTACCGGTTCTCGATCGCCATCAGCTTGGCGATGCGGTTGGCGTGGCGGCCGCCCTCGAACGGGGTGTTCAGGAACAGGTCCACCAGCTGGCAGGCCAGGCCGGGGCCGACGACGCGGCCGCCCATGCACAGGGCATTGGCATCGTTGTGGCGGCGGGTGTACTCACAGCTGAAGCTGTCGGAGCAGCAGCAGGCGCGGATGCCCTTGACCTTGTTGGCGGCCATGCTGATGCCGACACCGGTGCCGCAGAACAGCAGGGCCTTGCTGCACTGGCCGCTCACAACGGCGTCGCAGGCGGGCAGGGCCATATCGGGATAATCCACGCTGGCGGTGCTGTGGGTGCCGAAGTCGATGTACTCCAGCCCCAGCTCGTCCAGATGAGCCTTGACGGCTTCTTTCAGTTCAAATCCGCCGTGGTCAGCGGCGAGAGCAATGGGTTTTGCCATGGTCTTAGTCCTTTCCATTATCCGTTTTGACGTTCTGGGCGGCTTCGGCGGCAAGGCGCTCGGCGCGTTCCCGCTCGGCCTGGCTCAGCCGGTGGTAATCCGGCAGAAGGGCTTCGGGCAGGACGGCTTCGCCCCGCTCGGCCATCTGCTTTGCCACCAGCGCAACGGCTGCGGCCCGCCCGCCCCGCAGGGCAGGCGGCACACAGAGCACACCCGGAACATTGCTGTATTTATTATAGCACAGAGATGCGCCATCACCAACAAAAAACAGGGGCTTTTTGCAATTTTCTACAAATTGGGCAAGGTCAGCCACGGCGCGGGCGTCGTCGTCCAGCAGCCGTGCGTGGGTGGCCAGGTCGAACGCAGCGCTGTATACCTGTGCGCGGCGGGCATCCAGTGCGCAGAGCACGGTGCCCTCGCCGGTGTGGGCAGCGGCCAGCGCTTCCAGCGTCGAGACCGGGGCACAGAGCGTTTCACGCGGGAAGGCAAGGCCCTTGACCGCAGCCAGCCCGATGCGCAGGCCGGTGAAGCTGCCGGGGCCGGCATTGACGCCGAACAGGTCGATGTCCCTGCAGGTCAGGCCGCAGAGCCGGAGGCAGCCGTCGATGAGGGGCATCAGCGTCTCGCTGTGGGTCATCCCGGCATCCAGATAGCACTCATACAGCAGGCGGTCGCCCTGCATCAAGGCCACGCCGACGGTCTTTCCGGCGGTGTCTACGGCTAAAATGTTCATAGTTCGACCCCCTCGATGGTGATGCGGCGGGTGGTATCGTCCAGCCGCTCGATGTGGATGCGGATCGGGTCTTCCAGCGCCAGCAGGTCGGCGAAGTTCTCGCTCCACTCGGCGGCGACGATGGCCCCCTGATCCAGATAATCGTAGAACCCGGCCGCGCACAGGTCGTTCTCGGTGGAGATGCGGTAGAGGTCAAAATGTGCGAACGGGCGCGGGCCGCGGTAATAGTTCACGATGGCAAAGGTGGGGCTGCTGACCGGGTCGGTGCAGCCAAGGCCCTCGGCCAGGCCCTCGCAGAAAGCGGTCTTGCCTGCGCCGAGACCGCCGGTAAACGCGATGAGGGAGCCGTCCGGCAGGGCAGCGGCCAGCCGCCTGCCCAGTGCCACGGTCTCCTCCCGCGAAGTCGTGATGAATTGAGACATAAGATGCACTCCTATCTGGAGGCTCAATCCGCCCCGGCGGACCGAAGGCGGGACTGAGGGTTTGAAAAAGAGGATGGCAGATTTCTGCCACCCCCCAGTATACTATAAATCGCCTCAAAGTGCAACGCTTACGCGGCCTGCTGCACGGGCGTCTCGTCGGCAGGCTCTTCGATGATGGGCAGGGCCGCATCGGCATCGCCCAGCAGCATGGTGTAGGCCGCCGCCGCGTGGGGGCGCTTGCCGCCCTGCGCGGTGTACCAGACGAGGTCGTCTGTGCCATAGGTCGCCTGCGCGTGTGCTACGGCCTGCCCGATGCTCTGCCCCAGGATGAGGTAGTTGACCGTGTCCCACAGCATGCTGCGGGAGTAAACGGTGTAAACGTTGTTGACATAGCCCACCACAGCGGAGGCTCCGCCTGCCAGCAGGGCGTTTGCCATCGAGAGGTCGATGCTGTCGTCCACACCCAGGAACTCGCAGGTCTCGGAGTAGACGAGGGTGTCCTTCAGCTGGCCGAAGCGGTAGGCATTCTTGAAGAAGCCCGATGTGACGCAGTACCGGCCGTTGATCTTGATGACCCGGTGGGTCAGCAGGTCAAAGCCGTAGAAGAGATCCCGCGTCATGCTGGATTCCTCCGTCAGCAGGATGACCGGTTCGGTGCGCAGCTGCCGGAACAGGCCGCGTGCGTAGGTGTAGTAGGCACCATGGGCGCTCAGGATGCACAGGTCGTACCGGTCCATCCGGCGCAGGTCTGCCACTGTGACCATCGTGTCGATGCGGGTGTTCAGCCCCATGGCCGTCCAGAAGCCCTTCATATAGGAATAATAAGGATAGCGGGAGCTGTTGACCGTGTTGTCAAAGGCATAGTAGATCATGGCCGAACCAAGATTTCCGCGGGGGGCATTGGACATCTCCTGCAGATCGACCGAGGGCATCTGGGAGAGGGTCACGGCGGCGTTTTCCTCCTCCGGGTCATCCACGAGGATGCCGCCCTGCACACCGCAGCTGTAGGAGAAGCTGACCATGCCGTTCGCTTCGTCTATGTAGATCGAGCGCACCGAAACAAGGCCCTGTTCCGCCAGCTGCTGGAGCTGGGCCTGTGCGGCGGCAAAGCGCTCGGCGCGGGAGAGCGCAGCAAAATCGCCGCTGTCCGTCAGGGCCGCAACGGCGCTGTCCGCCTTTTGCATCTGGGCCGCATCCTCGCGGGTCAGGGTGTTGGAAACGGCCAGGTCGTCCGCACCGGCTGCCAGTGCGGCAGTGGGGAAGAGGGCAGCGAGCAAAAAGCTCAATGCGCAGAGCGCAGATAAAAATCGTTGAACGGGTGCTTTCATGCAAAAAGTCCTCCAGAGGGCCTGCCGGTCGGCAGGGCTTCCACGTCCATTGTAGAGGGTCTGTTCTGCTTTGTCAAGGCCGGTCGGCAGGATTTTGCAAAGCTGTCACAGCCGCACGAAAAATCTGTGAAAAATACACCCCGTCTTGCGCAGAATCACGCATTGCTGTATAATACACTAAAATGGGGGAGCAGCGAAAAAAAGCTCCCCCTGCTGGAACACGAAAGGGCGGTGCTTCTTTGGAGAGCATTCAACGATATTTCAAACGAACGGATAAAGTGTACCTGCTGCTGTGCATTTTCAGCAGCGTAATGGCCTGCGTGGCGCTGTCGTCCTGGGCGGCGAAGCAGGGCAATGGATTTGCCGTGGATGAGATCACGGGCCAGATCACCGGCATCGGCGACTACCGCCGCGCACTGGTGCAGGGCGTTTCGGCCCTCATTGGCATCGCGGTGGCGCTGCTGCTGTCCAATGTCGACTACCGCAGCCTCGTCAAAGTGTGGCCGGTGCATGTGGCCCTGACCTGGGGCCTGGTGCTGCCGACGCTGTTCATCCGGAACGTGACCGTCGGCCCGCTGACCATCGGCTACAATGCAGGCGACACCGACAACTACTCCTGGTACAAGCTGGGCGGCTTCACCCTGCAGCCCACCGAGCTGGCCAAGATCAGCTTCATCCTGACCTTTGCAATGCACCTGAACAATGTGCGGGGGCGCATCAACGAGCCGAAGGAGCTGGGCAAGCTGCTGCTGCATCTGGCCGTCCCCATCCTCATCATCCATGTGCAGGGCGACGACGGCACGGCCATCATCTATGCCATCATCGGGTGCAGCATGATGTTTGCGGCGGGCCTGAGCTGGAAGTATATCATCGGGGCGCTGGCGGCAGCGGGCATGGCAATGGCGGCGGCCTTTGCCTTTTTCAGCGATAAGATCGGCAAGGGCTACCAGTGGTACCGCATCCTGGCTGTGCTGGACCCGGAGAACAAGACCGGCTGGGCCCCCAGCGAGGCTATCTGGAAGAACATCATCTACCAGCAGCAGCGCGGCGAGATCGCGCTGGGCAGCGGCGGCATCTTCGGCAACGGGCTCTTTGGCGGCGGTTATTACAGTGTGCCCAACGCCCACAACGACTTCATCTTCAGCTGGATCGGCAACGTGACGGGCTTTGTGGGCTGCTGCGTGGTGCTGGGGGTGCTGTTCGCCATCGTCATCAAGACCTTTCTGACCGGTGCCCGCAGCGAAGATCTGCTGGGTACCTTCATCTGCGCCGGCATCGGCGGGGCGCTCATGGCCCAGATCGCGGTCAATGTGGGGATGAACCTGCGCGTCCTGCCCGTCATCGGCGTCACCCTGCCGTTCTATTCGGCGGGCGGCAGCTCGGTGATGATGCTGTATATCTGCGTCGGGCTGGTGCTGTCGGTCTATATCCACAATACGAAAAAACTGTTTGGTTGATCAGGAAAAAGGAAAAGAGAGTTTATGGAAACATCTGCGGAAATGACCCTGCGGGAAAAGGTGATGAAGTACGTCAAGCAGTACGTCCTCATCACACTGAGCATCTCCATCATGTCGGTGGGCGTGTACTTCTTCAAGTTCCCCAACAACTTCGTCTTTGGCGGCGTGACCGGTACGGCGGCTCTGGTGGCCAAGCTGACCCCGATGTCGGCCTCGGCTTTCTCCTCGGCGGCGAACCTCGTGCTGCTGGTGGTGGGCCTCATCTTTCTGGGCAAAGAGTTCGCCATGACCACGGGCTATGCGACCTTTGTGATGTCGGCGGAGCTGATGGTTCTTGAAAAGCTTTGCCCCCTCAGCGGCCCGCTGTCTGACCAGCCCATGCTGGACCTGCTCTTCGCCATTGCGCTGCCGGCCATCGCCTCGGCACTGCTGTTCAATGTGGGCGCGTCATCCGGCGGCACCGACATCATCGCCCTCATCGTGGAGAAATACACCCACATCCACAGCATCGCGGTCGCGCTGTTCATCACCGACCTGTTCATGGTCATCGCGGCCTGCTTCGTCTTCGACCTGTACACGGCGCTCTATTCCTTCGTGGGTCTGACGGTCAAATCGCTGGTCATTGATGCTGTGCTGGAAAAGATCAAGATGTGTAAGGCCATCCTCATCGTCTGCGACGAAAAGCAACCCATCTGCGATTTCGTCATGCGCAAGCTGATGCGCGGCGCGACCTACACGCCCTGCTTCGGTGCCTACACCGATAAGCCCCACTACATCATCTACACCACCCTCACCCGCCACGAGGCCGACCAGCTGCAGGAGTTCATCCACAAAGAGCATTTGAACGCCTTCATGTCCATGCTGAGTACCACCGAGGTCTTCGGCAAGGGCTTCAACCACGCATAAGTGAACATGATCCTCCGGACGCTGATGCAGTGCGCTGCACCGGCGTCTTTTTTTGGCCGCGATCCGGTGGGCCGCTGAATCGGTATGTACCACATCGAGGATGGAAGCGTAGAGTTTCTATAAGGACCAGACAAGGGGAGGGCCATGCGCCTTCCCCTTGCTTGTTTTTGCCGGTTATAGTATACTGACCCTGAAATCAAAACAGCGGAGGGGACAACGATGGTACAGGTAGATCTCATCACCGGCTTTCTGGGAGCCGGAAAGACCACATTTCTGCGCCGGTACGCAGCATATCTGGTGGAACAGGGGCACAACGTCTGCATTCTGGAAAACGACTTCGGCGCCGTGAACGTGGACGCCATGCTGGTGCAGGACCTTCTGGGCGACCACTGCGAGATCGAGACGATCAGCGGCGGGTGCGACTGCGACACCCACCAGCGCCGGATGCGCACCAAGCTCATCTCCATGGCGATGCGCGGCTTTGACCGGGTGCTCGTGGAGCCGAGCGGCATTTTTGACGTGGATGAGTTCTTCGATGTCCTGCGGGACGACCCGCTGGACCGGTGGTATCAGCTGGGCAATGTCATCGCCATCGTGGATGCGCTGCTGCCGGAGACCCTCTCGGCGCAGGCCGATTATATCCTGGCGTCCGAGGCGGCCAACGCAGGGAGGGTGGTGTTCAGCCGGAGCCAGCTGGCCGACACTGCGGACATGCAGGCCGCACAGGAACATCTGCGCCGTGCATTGACCGCCTGCAAGTGCAGCCGGAGCTTCCAGCCCGGCGAGTTTCTAACCAAAGACTGGGCCGACCTGACGGATGCCGACTTCGCGGCCCTCGACTGCTGCGGCTATCGGCAGGCCAGCTGCGAAAAGCTGCATTTTGATGAGCACAGGGCCTTTGGTTCGGCCTATTTTCTGGAATTGGGCCTGCCGCGGGAGCAGCTGGAACGGAACATCCCGTCGTTATTCACCGACCCCGCCTGCGGCCATGTGCTGCGGGTGAAGGGCTTCGTGCGGGATGCAGGCGGCTGGGTGGAGCTGAACGCTACCGCCGACGGCCTGACCGCTGCGGGCATTCCCAATGGGCAGGAGGTGCTCATCGCCATTGGCGAGGGGCTGGAGAAGGAGAAGATCGAAGAGAAGCTGAAACGGTGAGGTATGGCCCTCTCAGGCGCTTCGCGCAAGCTCCCCCAGCGGGAGGCGGATGACCGCTCTGGCTCCATGGGGGTGGTTCTGTTCGAACACGGCAGTTCCGCCGTGGGCGGCGGCGATCTGCTCCACGACATGCAGGCCGAGGATGTGGGGAGCATCCTCAGAGGATTCCGGCTCTTTGAGCGCGGCCAGCACGGCGGGCGGGTAGCCGACGCCGTCGTCGGTGAAGGTCAGGCAGAGCTGACGGCTGCGGACCTCGGCACACAGGCAGACGGTCACCGGCTGCGGGTTGTGCCGGACGCTGTTGCTGAGCAGGTTTTCCACCAGCCGCCCCAGAAGGGCGGGGTCTGCAGAGATCTGGGCCTGTTCGGCATCGAGGGTCTGGGTCAGCGAGAGGTCGCACTGGTCGGCCAGGGGGCTGTCGCAGAACTGGGCCACCAGCTGCCGCAGCAGCGGGCCGACGGTCAGAAGCTCCCGCCGGAGGGGCTGGGCTCCATATTGGAGCTTGCTGGTCAGGTTCAGATCGTCGATGAGGGTGCGCAGCCGCTCGCTCTGGGTGCGGATGCCACCGGCTTTCTGCCGTGCCGGGGCGGGCAGGGCTGCATCCTGCTCCAGCTGTTCGGCCCAGCCTAAGATCAGCGCCAGCGGGGTGCGCACATCGTGGCTGACGCCCGCGATCCACTGGGTGCGGGCATTGTCCCGCCGGGCAAGGGCCAGCAGTTCTCTGGCACCCCGCCAGCTGAGCAGAAAGCAGACGGCCAGTTCGGCCGCCAGCATCCCAAGCAGGCAGGGGAGGAGGAACCCGGCAACGTCGGTCAGCATCCCCGGCGAGGCGTAGGCCGTGTACTTCCACATGCTGCCCGGCTCCGTACCGGCCACGAACAGCCCGTAGTCCTCCGTCCAGCAGAAGACCGGGTAGTCGTCCAGATACCAGCGCGAGAACCGGGCCACATCGCTGGAGGTGTAGCGGCGGTCGAGCGTCCGGGGCAGTGCATAGCTCCAGATCACCCGGCCGTCGGCGTCCAGCACCATGGCCCAGGAGTAGCCGTCCATCCATTCTTCGGGGGTGTGCTGCGGGCCGAAGGCAAGGCCGTCGGCAGTCTGCACCATGGAATCGGCAATGTTGCTGTAAGAGTATTCCCGCTGGGGACGCTGCCCTTCCCGCCAGAGTACCCAGCCCAAAAAGCTGGTGCCCAGCACGAACATCAGCAGCACGATGCCCACCGCCGCCAGCAGATACCGCCGGAGAAGGCGCGAAAAGGTTTTCATGAGCGTACCTCCCCGGCCAGTTTGTAGCCGATGCCCCGCACGGTGCGCAGAAACTGCGGCCTGCCGGGCAGGGGCTCCAGCTTTTCGCGCAGGTGGCGGATGTGGACGTTCAAACTGTTTTCACAGCCGTAGTAATCCGCGCCCCAGACGGCTTCGCACAGGGCGTCATAGGTCACGATGTGGCCCCGATTCTCGGCCAGCTTGCGCAGCAGAGCCAGTTCAGTGGCGGTCAGGGGCAGGGCGGAACCGTCCGGAAGCTGGACCAGCGCATCGTTGAGCTGGACGATGCGGTCCCCCAGTGTCAGCTGCTGCGAGGCGCCCCGCGCCAGCTCGGTGCGGTAGACCCGCTGCAAAATGTGCTGTACCCGCAAAAGAAGCTCCTGCATGAGGAAGGGTTTGGTCAGATAATCGTCTGCGCCAAGGCCCAGCCCGAACAGCCGGTCTGCATCGGCATCCCGTGCGGAGAGGAACAGCGCCGGGACATCCGCTCTGGCCCGCAGCGCCCGGAACAGCGAAAACCCATCGCCGTCCGGCAGGTTGATGTCCAGCACCATCAAGTGGGGCGGTGCGGCGTCGAAGGCAGCCCGCGCAGCGGCACAGGTGGCTGCGGTGCGGATGTGGTGATACCCGGCCCCGCTCAGCTGTTCGCAGAGCAGGCGGAGCAGGTCCGGGTTGTCGTCCACCAGAAGAAGTTCGGCATCATAGATGGAAGTCATAGCGTTCGTGTTCCTTTGTGCGTTTTTTCTTCACTATACCACAAATGGCCCGGCAGAGCAGCGCTTTGCCGAAAATTTAAGGCCAAATTAAGCTCGGCTTCCGGGTGGATTAAGGCAGCGGGTGTATCCTGAACGTGTTCCGAACGACAGGAAACACGAAAAGGAGCGGATAGCATGAAATCTGTGATCGAAACGCACGACCTTTGCAAAAGCTACCATGGCCACCCGGTGGTGGATCATTTGAACCTGACCGTCCCGGAGGGCTGTGTCTACGGCTTTTTAGGCCCCAACGGTGCGGGCAAATCCACCACCATGAAGATGCTGCTGGGGCTTGTGCACCCCACCGGCGGCAGCGTGGAGCTGCTGGGGCACACCCTGAACGAATCGAGCCGCATTGCCCTGCTGCGGCAGACCGGCAGTCTGATCGAATCACCGTCCGGCTATCTCCACCTGACGGCGCGGGAGAATCTGGCCATTGTGGCCGATCTGAAGGAGGTGGAGCGCCGGGACATCGACCGGGTGCTGGAGATCGTACACCTGACCAAGGACGCTGACCGGAAAGTGGGGCAATATTCCCTTGGCATGAAGCAGCGGCTGGGCATTGCCATGGCGCTGCTGGGCAGCCCCAAACTGCTGATTTTAGACGAGCCCACCAACGGTCTGGACCCGGCGGGCATTCAGGAGATGCGCAGCCTCATCGCCGCCATGCCGCAGACCACCGGAGCCACCGTGCTGATCTCCAGCCACCTGCTGGGCGAGATCGAGCAGATGGTGGATCAGGTGGGCATCCTGAACCACGGCAAACTGCTGTTCGAGGGTTCTTTGCAGCAGCTGCAAAAACACAGCCGGGGCGGCATTCTGCTGCGGGTGCTGGATGTGTCAAAGGCTCTTGCCGTGCTGAACGAGCAGGGGATGCAGGCAGCAGCCCGGACGGAGGAGCCGGACGTCGTTCTGCTGCCGCCGCAGGACGATGCCGCGCTGGCGGCGCTGGTCTGTACCCTTGCCGAAAGCGGCGTGGGTGTGGTTGGCCTGACGGCCCAGACAAAGAGCCTTGAGGAGATCTTCCTCAGCCTGACCCAGAACAGCGGGGAGGTGGCGTAAGATGGCAGCTTTCCGTGCAGAACTGCAAAAAGCCCA
>OGMO01000533.1_pt1 | contig 34690 bp, 29 predicted proteins | sample 1573241 | NCBI WGS metagenome assembly OGMO01 (sample SAMEA2581896, study PRJEB24529) | metagenome | biome: Human gut stool | place: China | collected 2011 | reverse complement strand
GCTGGCTTCGTGACCTGCGTGGATCTGCTGATCCAGGCATTCGTTCCGGCCCTGTCCGAGTCGCTGGGCGTGTTCATCCCCCTGATCGTGGTGAACTGCATCATCCTGGGCCGGGCGGAGTCCTTCTCCTACAAGAACGGTGTGGCCGCTTCCTTCTGGGACGGTATCTTCCAGGGCTTTGGCTACACTGTGGTGCTGATGGTTATGTGCATCATCCGTGAGTTTCTGGGCGCCGGCACCTTCGGCGGCGGTATCCTCAACGGCGGCGATGGTATTCAGATCCTGCCGGAGCAGTTCCCCATCGGTATGCTGACCCTGCCCGTCGGCGGCTTCCTGTGCCTCGGCACGCTGATCGCCATCATGCAGTGGGCGCTCGCCAGAAGTGAGAAGAAAAAGGCAAAAGCAAACGAAACGGAGGGCAAATAAATGAGTGTCACAAAACTTCTTGCTATTTCCCTCGGCGCGATTTTGACGAATAACTTCATCTTCTCGCAGTTCCTGGGTATCTGCCCGTTCCTCGGCGTGTCGAAAAAGAGCGACACCGCCGTCGGTATGGGTCTCGCCGTTACGTTCGTCATGGGTCTTGCCTCGGCGTTCTGCTACGGCGTGAACATCATCCTCGTCAAGCTCGGTCTCGGCTACATGCAGACCGTCGCCTTCATTCTCGTGGTGGCGAGCCTTGTGCAGTTCATCGAGATGTTCCTCAAAAAGTCCATGCCGACGCTCTACACGGCCCTCGGCGTGTACCTGCCGCTGATCACCACCAACTGCGCCGTGCTCGGCGTGGTGCTGCTCAACGTGCAGAACGACTACAACTTCATCGAGTCCGTGGTTTACGGCATCACCGGCGGCCTTGGCTTCCTGCTGGCGATCTACCTGTTCTCCACGGTGCGCGAGCGCCTGGAATTTGCCGACTATCCCAAGGCATTTGAAGGCTTCCCCATCGCGCTGATCACCGCAGGCCTGATCGCCCTTGCTTTCATGGGCTTCTCCGGCCTGCAGGTGTGGCCCATGTAAGGAGGGAACGAAGAAATGATGAATGTAATTTTTGCTGTTCTCGTGCTGGGCGTGATCGCCGTTGTGTTCGGCCTGATCCTGTCCGTTGCGGCCAAGGCCTTTGAGGTCAAGGTCGATGAGCGCCTGCCCAAGATCCAGGCCTGCCTCGCCGGCGCAAACTGCGGCGGCTGCGGCTACCCTGGCTGCGCGGGCTGCGCCGAGGCAATTCTTGCCGGTAAGGCTCCCGTCACCGCCTGCGCGCCCGCTGGCGCAGAGGGCGCTGCCAAGATCGCTGAGATCATGGGCATGGAAGCCCCCAGCGGCGAAAAGCAGGTCGCGCATGTGCTGTGCAACGGCGGCGAGGCCTCTGTGAAGAATTTCGAGTATGTCGGTCTTCACGACTGCGTCGCCGCGACGAAGGTCGCCGGCGGTCCGACCGCCTGCTCCTTTGGCTGCATGGGCTTTGGCACCTGCGTTGCCGCCTGCCAGTTCGACGCCATCCATATCAATGAGCAGGGCGTTGCCGAGGTCGATAAGGAGAAGTGCACCAACTGCGGCGCCTGCCGCGAGGCCTGCCCGCGCAAGCTGATCGTCGAGGTGCCCTACAAGCAGAAGGTCTTCGTCAACTGCTCGAACAAGGAGAAGGGCCCCGCCGTCACGAAGGTGTGCGCCAACTCCTGTATCGCCTGCGGTATGTGTGAGCGCACCTGTAAGTTCGACGCCATCCACGTCGTCAACAATGTGGCCGTCATCGACTACACCAAGTGCAAGAACTGCACCATGTGCGCCAAGGCCTGCCCGCGCAACGCCATCGAGCCCATCCCGACCCCCGAGGAGAAGGAGAAGTTCAAGGCCGCGCAGAAGGCTGCCGCCGAGCGCAAGGCCGCTGCCGCCAAGGCAGCCGCCGAAGCTAAGGCTGCCGAAGCCGCGAAAGCCGCCGAAGCGCCCAAGGCCGAATAAAGGTTCTTAAAAAAAGAGGAACGCGAAAGCGTTCCTCTTTTTTTGCACAAAAAGCGTAGAGGCGCTTTTTTGGGGCGGCGCTCGCCTGACTTTTGCGTAGTTCACAAACTGTTTACACTGCGTCCTATTGACAATGGGAAATGTCGGTGGTACACTGCGTTTAGCACTCGGGGGAAAGGAGTGCTAAAGCTACGAAAGGAGCGCGGCGTATGGACTTGACCGAGCGCAAAAAGCAAATTCTCAAGCGCGTTGTCGAGGATTACATCGCCGCGGCTGAGCCGGTCGGCTCCAAGGCGCTGGCCGAGGAAATGGGTGGTTCGGTGAGCTCCGCGACCATCCGCAACGAGCTTGCAGATCTGGTCGAAATGGGCTACCTTGAGCAGCCGCACACGTCCGCCGGACGCGTGCCGTCGCCGAAAGGTTACCGCTTGTACGTCAACGAGCTGATGGAAAAGCGCGAGGTCTCCGAAACGGAAGCGGAAGAGATCAACGAGCAGCTAAAGTCCAAGCTCAGCGGCACGGACAGCGTGATCGCCAAGGCGGGGCAGATGGTGTCGAGCATCGTCAATTACCCCGTGTACAGCGTGACGGGCGGACGGCGCGAGGCGAGCGTCAAGCGCTTCGAACTCATCGCGGTCGATGAAATGAGCTTCATCGTCGTGGTGATGGGCGAGGACAACCGCGTGAAGAGCCAGCTCCAGCGCTCGGACCTCCAGTTCGACAGCCAGCGGCTTGCGGACGTCAAGGAGCTTTTGAACACGCACTTCACCGGCCGGAGCGCCGATGAGATGAGTGCAAGGCTGATGAGCCTTTCCGAGCAGCTTTCGCCAGAACTGTTTTTAGTGGTGTCCAAAGCGGTCGAATATGCGATCGGTGTGCTCGAGCAGAGCGCGCAGCGCAATGTGGAGACCGCGGGCGCGAGCCAGATCTTGAAAATGCCTGAGTACCGCGATGTCGACAAGGCGCACGATCTCGTGACATTCCTTGTGGATAACAAGGAAGAGCTTCCCGTGCCGGATGACGGCGCGCCGCTCAAGATCCTGATCGGGCCGGAAAACGTGAACGAGGCGCTCAAGGAAACGAGCGTGGTCGTCGCCAGCTACGATATCGGCGACGGGATGCGCGGCCTCGTCGGTGTGGTGGGTCCCACCAGAATGGACTACGCCACCGTGACGGCGCGGCTGAGTTATTTTGCAGACAGCCTGACGCGGATGTTCGGCAAGAACGAGCTTCCGCCCAAGGAAGAAGATAAGGAGTAAGAAATGGGTAAGAAAGACAAGCAGAACGCGGCGGAGAGCACGCCGGAAAAGAACACGGCGCAGCAGCCCGCAGCAGACGAAGCGGCTAAGACCGCAGAGACCGCCAAGGCTGATAAGGCCGCTGAGAAGAGCGCGGAGCCCGAGACCTTCACCGTCACGCGCGAGCAGATGGAGAAGATGGAAGGCCTTGCCAAGTCGCTTGCCGACGAGCAGGACAAATACCTGCGCCTTGCCGCCGAATACGACAACTACCGCAAGCGCACCGCGAAGGAAAAGGAAAACCTTTATGCCGACGCGAAGATCAACACGATCAAGGCGCTGCTGGGCGTTTACGATAACCTCGAGCGCGGCCTTGCCCAGTACGGCGACGAGGAGTCGCCCCACCGCAAGGGCCTTGAAATGGTGTTCAACCAGTTCAAAGAGAGCCTCAAAAAGCTGGGCGTTGAAACGATGGACGCCGCCGGAAAGCCCTTTGACCCTGAAAAGCACAACGCCGTGATGCATGTGGAAGACGAGAACTACGGGGAAAACACCGTGGTCGAGGTGCTTCAGCAGGGCTTCACGCTGGGCGATAAGGTGCTGCGATTTGCCATTGTAAAAGTGGCCAACTAAAGTGCAAATTCCGCGCGGAAGCGCGAAATGATAAATTTATTTCGTTAACAAAAAAATTAAGATAGATCTTAGGAGGACAACATTATGTCTAAAGTTATCGGTATTGACCTTGGTACGACCAACTCTTGTGTGGCCGTGATGGAAGGCGGCGAAGCCGTCGTCATCCCCAACGCCGAAGGCAACCGCACCACCCCGTCCGTCGTCGCGTTCAGTAAGACTGGCGAGCGCATGGTCGGTCAGGTCGCAAAGCGTCAGGCCATCACCAACCCCGACCGCACGATCTCTTCGATCAAGCGCGAGATGGGTTCTGATTATAAAGTGGAAGTTGACGGTAAGAAGTACACCCCGCAGGAGATCAGCGCGATGATCCTGCAGAAGCTCAAGAGCGACGCTGAGGCTTACCTCGGCGGCCCCGTGAGCGAAGCCGTCATCACCGTTCCCGCTTACTTCACCGATGCGCAGCGTCAGGCGACTAAGGACGCCGGTAAGATCGCCGGCCTCGAGGTCAAGCGTATCATCAACGAGCCGACGGCCGCGGCCCTCGCCTACGGCGTCGACAAGGAGCAGAGCCAGAAGGCCATGGTCTACGACCTCGGCGGCGGTACGTTCGATGTCTCCATCCTGGATATCGACGACGGCGTCATTGAAGTCTTGGCCACCGCGGGCAACAACCGCCTCGGCGGCGACGACTTCGATGAGTGCATCATGAAGTGGATGGTCAGCGAGTTCAAGCGTACCGACGGCGTCGACCTCAGCGGCGACAAGGTCGCCATGCAGCGCTTGAAGGAAGCTGCCGAGAAGGCCAAGATCGAGCTCTCCGGCGTGACCTCCACCAATATTAACCTCCCGTATATCACGGCCGACGCCACCGGCCCGAAGCACCTCGACCTGACCCTCACGCGCGCTAAGTTCAACGAGCTGACCGCGCACCTGGTCGAAGCCACTGCCGGCCCTGTCCGTCAGGCGCTCAGCGATGCGGGCCTCACCGGCAACGACATCCACAAGGTCCTGATGGTCGGCGGCTCCAGCCGTATCCCCGCCGTGCAGGAAATGGTCAAGAAGCTCACCGGCAAGGAAGGCTTCAAGGGCATCAACCCCGATGAGTGCGTCGCCATGGGCGCTGCTCTTCAGGCGGGCGTTCTGACCGGCGATGTCAAGGGCCTGCTGCTGCTCGACGTCACCCCGCTGTCCCTCGGCATTGAGACCATGGGCGGCGTTTGCACCAAGCTCATCGACCGCAACACCACCATCCCCGTGAAGAAGAGCCAGATCTTCTCCACCGCCGCCGACAACCAGACGAGCGTTGAAGTCAACGTTCTGCAGGGCGAGCGTGAGATGGCCGCTGCCAACAAGAGCCTCGGCCGCTTCCACCTCGATGGTATCGCTCCGGCCCGCCGCGGCGTGCCTCAGATCGAGGTCACATTCGATATCGACGCCAACGGCATCGTGAACGTCAGCGCGAAGGATCTCGGCACCGGCACCGAGCAGCACATCACCATCACCTCTTCCTCCAACATGAGCAAGGAGGATATCGAAAAGGCCGTCAAGGACGCCGAGCAGTACGCCGCTGAGGACGCCAAGATCAAGGAAAAGGTCGAAGTCCGCAACCAGGCCGACCAGATGGTCTACCAGAGCGAGAAGACCCTCGGCGAAGTGGGCGACAAGATCCCCGCGGACGAGAAGGCCAAGGTCCAGAGCGGTATCGACAAGCTGAAGGAAGTCCTCAAGGGCGACGACACCGACGCCATCAAGAGCGCGACCGAAGAGCTGACCCAGATGTTCTACCAGATGAGCGAGAAGCTCTATCAGCAAGCCAATCCGCAGGGCGGCGCACAGGCCGGTCCCGACATGGGCGGCCAGAACGGCGGCGCGCAGACCGGCCCGAACGGTCAGCAGTATTACGATGCTGACTACAAGGTCGTGGATGACGACGACAACAACAAAAAGTAATTGAAATCGTATCGACGCAGCGGGGACAGTTTATACTGCCCCCGATTGCGGCGTTTTTAGGAGCGTAGTCTATGGCTGAAAATAAAAGAGACTATTACGAGGTGCTCGGCGTTTCCAAGGGCGCTTCGGAAGAAGAGATCAAAAAAGCATACAAAAAGCTCGCACGCAAGTATCACCCCGACATGAACCCCGGCGACAAGGAAGCCGAGGAGAAGTTCAAGGAGATCAACGAGGCGAACGAGGTTTTGAGCGACCCAGACAAGAAGGCGCGCTACGACCAGTTCGGCTTTGCGGGCGTTGACCCGAATTACGGCGCAGGCGCGGGCGGCGGCGCTTACGGCGCGGGCGGGTTCGACTTCGGCGACCTCGGCGATATCTTCGGCAGCTTCTTCGGCGGTGGCTTCGGCGGCGCGCGCGCGAACCCCAACGCGCCCCAGCGCGGCGAAAGCCTGCGCACGAGCGTGAACATCAGCTTTGAAGAGGCGGCCTTCGGCTGCGAGAAGGAAGTCAGCATCGACCGCATCGAGCAGTGTCCTGACTGCCGCGGCTCGGGCTGCGCCAAGGGCACGACCGCCGAGGTCTGTCCTGACTGCCGCGGCAGCGGCGTGATCCAGCAGCGCCGCCAGACGCCGCTGGGCTATATGTCGACGTCGGCCCCCTGCCAGCGCTGCGGAGGCAAGGGTAAGATCATTCATCAGCCCTGCCCCAAGTGCGGCGGCAAGGGCATGATCCGCCACCGCAAGACCATCAAGGTCAGCATTCCTGCGGGCATCGACAACGGGCAGACCATTTCGCTGCGCGCGCAGGGCAACGCGGGTAAGAACGGCGGCCCCGCGGGCGATCTGCTGATCGTTGTGTCCGTGCGTCCGCACGAGATCTTCCGCCGCGAGGGCACGAGCGTCCTGTGCGAAGCGCCCATCACGTTCACACAGGCGGTACTCGGCGCGGAGCTTGAGATTCCGACGATCGACGGCAAGGTGAAGTACACCATCCCTGAGGGCACGCAGAGCGGCACAACGTTCCGCCTGAAAGGCAAGGGCATCCCCGGCCTCAACGGCCGCGGCCGCGGCGACCAGTACGTCACCGTGTATATCGAGACGCCGCGCAACCTGAACCGCGAGCAGAAGGAAGCGCTCAAGAAGTTCAGCGAGTCGCTCGGCGAGAAGAATTATGAGGAACACAAGAGCTTTTTCGGAAAGTTCAAGCTGTAACGAATAGAAGATGTATTTATCCGATTATCACACCCACTGTTCGCTTTCGTTCGACTCGAAAACGCCGGTGGAGGACATGGTGCGCGCGGGCATCGCGCAGGGTTTGCAGGAAATGTGCCTGACCGACCATGTGGACCTGTTCCGCCCGAGGGAGACGGCGCACTGGGAGCACGATTTTTCGAATCGTGAAGAGACCTTTGCGCGCGCCGACCAGGCGGCGGACGGGAAGATCATCGTCCGCCGCGGTATCGAGCTCGGCGAGGCGATGCGCGACTTTGCCTACGCAGACGAGCTGCTTTCCCGCCTGCCGGAGCTCGACTTTGTCATCGGCTCGCAGCATCAGCTGTCGGAAAAGTACGATTGGAACGACCTCTACTTCATGCCCGAGGCCACGGAGCAGGAGGCGCGCGAGCAGATCGCGGACTATTTAACGCTCGTTCTGGAGACGGCCAAGTGGGGGAAGTTCTCCGTGCTCGGCCACCTGACGCTGCCGCTTCGCTACATGAACGAAAACCACGGTATGCACATGAGTTTCGACGGCTTCGAGGACGAGGTGGCGCAGGTGTTCCGCGCGCTCATTGAAAATGGCTGCGGCATCGAGTGCAACGTCAACCGCGGCAACACGCCGCTGCCGGATCAAAAATGGCTGAGGCTCTATCACGAGCTCAGCGGCGAGATCATCACCATCGGCACCGACGCGCATACGCCGGAATTCGTCGGCATGCGCGCCCGCGAGACGCAGGAATTACTCAAGAGCTGCGGCCTCGACTATGTGTGCACGTTTGAAAAGAAAAAACCGGTCTTTCACAAAATCTGACCGACAAAAGGAGAAACATTATGAAGATCGCATTGGGCTGTGACCACGGCGGATACGCCATGAAGGAAGACATCAAAAAGCAGCTGGAGGGCCTGGGCCACGAGGTCAAGGACTGCGGCACTTACTCCACCGAGAGCTGCGACTATCCCATCTTCGGCGAGGCTGCCGCGCGCGCCGTCGCAAGCGGGGAATGCGAGTACGGTATCGTCGTGTGCACGACGGGCATCGGTATCTCTATCGCGGCGAACAAGGTCAAGGGCATCCGCTGCGCGCACTGCGCCGATACGCTTGAAGCACAGCTCTGCCGCCAGCACAACAACGCCAACATGATGGCCATCGGTGCGGGCTTCACAGGCCCGAAGCTGGCCGCGGCCATGGTCGAGACGTTCCTCTCCACCGCGTTTGAAGGCGGCCGCCACGCCCGCCGCGTCGCGCTGATGGACGCTATCGAGGGCTAAAGCGTACAAAAGCGGAAAATCAACAAAAACCGAAAGGTTTTTGTTGATTTTTTTGCTCTCAAAAGGTAAACTGTTGCACGAGAAAAAGGAGGCGGATGCAGACAATGGCAAGAAGATCGAGCGGAACGAAGGGCTATACCGGTTATCGCGGGCGCAGGCGCGGCAGAGGCATGCTGGCCGTGGTGCTGGTGGTCATTTTGCTGCTGGCGTGCGGCTTTTTGTTTGCGCAGCGCTATATGGTATACGATGCGGACGGCTCGGTCCGCTTTGAGTTCCCCTGGATAAAGAAGACCCCACAGGACGACACCGCAAATGGCGGCGACAGCGGCGACGATAAGAAGCAGGACGACCTTGAGATCACGGTGCAAAAGCCCGTCATCAAGGATACCTACGCAGTCGAGCTGGGTGCGGACGCGCTCGGCAGCGATTGGCAGGCAGCGCTCGATGGCCTTGATAAGGACGTGAACGCCGTGGCGGTCGAGCTCAAGGACGCGAGCGGCAAGATCTACTACGATTCCAAGGTGCAGGGCGCGATCGACTGCGGCGCGGTGGCTGGGAACAGCACATCGGATGCGGCCATTCAGAGCCTTGTCGACTCGGACTACTATACGATCGGCCGCATCAGCACGCTCCACGACAGCCTGTACGCCTACGAGCACATGACGGACGCCGCCGTGTGCCAGCTGACGGGCTTTGTCTGGTACGATACGAACAGCACGCACTGGCTCGCGCCCGAAAAGCAGGCCGCGCGCCAATATGTGACCGATATCGTCACGGAATGCGGCAAGCTGGGCTTTGACGAGCTGCTGCTCGACGATTTCCACTACCCGCGCGAGGGGCGCATGAGCCGCATCAAGACGGACGAGCGCACGATGACGCAGCAGGAGGCGCTTGCGCTGCTCGCCGACGACATCCACACCGCGCTTGAGCAGGCGGGCTACAAGGGAAAGCTCTCCGTCTGCGTGAACGCGGACATCGCGCTTGCGGGCAGCGAAGAGAAGTCCGGCATCGTGATGAGCGAGCTCACGGAAAAGTTCGACCGCGTGTACGTCAAGGTCACGGCAGACCAGCTCGAGAGCGTCACCGAGGCGATGAAGGCCTACGACGTCGAGTTCGTCCCCATCGTGACGGAGGCGACGGACAGCGGCAGCTATCTCATTGAAAAGTGAAAAGGCGAAGGGCGGGCCGCTGATACCTCAGCGGCCCGCTTTTTGCGTAAAAAACAGCACGAAGCAGTGCCCGCTGCCTCATGCTGTTTTTCTTTATGAAAAGAGAGGTATCTCAGTTCATACTGCGGGAATTTTCGTAGCCGCCCTCGCGTGAACGGCTCATCGCACGGATGCGGTCGTAAACGTCGGCTTCAAGTTCGACCGTGCCGCGCGCAAGCTGCTCGCTGCGGCGCTGGGCGGAACGTTCGCCGGGGACGAAGACCTGTGCATTTCCTGCGGCGGGCGCGCTGGTGCGCACAGCCTCGGCCAGCGCCGCCGTCTGCGCGATAAAATCTTCTGTGGAGGAGAACATCTCCGACGACAGGGCGCAGAACAGGTAGCCGAGGTCGTATTCATCGCGGATCTCGCCGCCCATCTTTGCGCCGACGAACGCGCCGGTCAGAATTTCAAGCGCCATGCACAGCGCCGCGCCGCGCGCCCCGCCGAAGGGGAGCACGCCCTGCACGCGTTGGGGATCGGTAGTGAAAGCGCCGGCGGCATCGAGAAAAGTCCTTTCGGGGAGGGGACGCTCCTCGACGATGGCCTGCCGCAGCTCGCCCCACACGCCCTGCGCGGTGGCAAAGTCGAAGATGAGGGGCGGCTTTTCGCCCTGCGGGAAGCCGAAAGATAGCGGATTTGTGCCGAACACCGGCATGCTGCCGCCAAACGGCACCACGTGCGCGGGACCACCGTTATTCGTGACGATACCGATGCAGCCGCGCTCGGCGATCAGGCGGGAGTAGGGGACCAGACGGGCGTAGCGGCTGACGTTGGTCAGCGCGACAAGGCCGACACCCTGCTCTTTGGCAAGCTCCACGCTGAGCGCGGCAGCCTGCCGCGCGGCGATGTGGCCGAGCTCACGGTGGCCGTCGATTTTGGCGTGGCCGCCGATCCGGCTCACGATTTCGATGCTGCCCTCGCGGCCTGAAAGGCCGATGTCGATGGTCAGGAATTTGGAGACGCCGTGGGTCTTGTGGCCCTCGAGTTCGGCGTCCAGAAAGTCGTCGACGATGAAAGCGGCGTCCTCGCTGCCGATGCCGCGCAGTGTGAGCGCGTCGAGCATCAGGGCGCGGAGCTCGTCGATGCGGATCTCTTTTTTCATAGGCCGCGCTCCTGCGCCAGCGCGATCAGACGGGTGAACGTATCCTGCGCAAGGCCACGGACGGCCTCGCGCTTGTAGGGCATGGAGCCGCGCCCCGCGATGACGCGCTCGACCTCGGAAGAGAGCAGGTCGCCGAGCGCGGCGCCGGTCTCCGCCGTGAGCGGCTTCCCCGCAAGGAACGCCGCGGCGTCTTCTGATAGGTATGCGTGCGGCGCGACTGCGCCGAGCGCGACGCGCGCGCGTTGGATGCAGCTGTTTTTAACAACCGCGCTGACGGCGAGGTTGATCTTGGAGATCGTGACCTGGTGCCGTTCACCGATCTTGCCGAACGCGCTGATCTCATGTTCGGCGGGCAGGGGGAGGAGAAAGCGCAGAATGGCCTCGTCGCCTGCGAGCGCGGTCTTGCCCTTGCCGAGCACGAGCTCGCGTGCGGGGATGGTGCGCACCTCGCCGCGGCTGTTCATCACCTCGGCCGCGCCGCAGAGCGCGAGCAGGGGCGGGTAGACGTCGCCCGCGGGGGAAGAGGTGCCGATGCTGCCGCCGAGCGTGCCGCGGTTGCGGATCTGCGCGCAGCCGACCTGGCTGCACGCCATGGCGAGTGCGGGAAAATACTGCCGCACAACGGGGGACTGTGCGACCTGTGAATGTACACACACTGCGCCGACGGCGAGGGTATCGCCGTTCCATTCGATATTCTTGAGCTCCTGCATCTCCGTCAGGCTCAAAATGGCGTCTGCGTGCCAGACCTTTCCGTTGCACTGGGCCAAAAAGTCCGTGCACCCGGCGACAATGGAGCCGCCGGAGAGGGACGCAAGGGCAGAGGCGAGCTCTTTACGGTTTGTTGGCTGAAAGAAGTTCATTTGGCCGCCTCCTTCATGTCGCGCGCGGCCTGCCGGATGGCGCGCAGGATCTGCTCATAGCAGCTGCACCGGCAGATGTTGCCGGAGATCGCGGTGCGGATCTCATCTTCGGTAGGGTCGGGATTGTGGAGCAGCAGGCCCGCGGCGCTCATCACCATGCCGGGCGTGCAGTAGCCGCACTGAATGGCCATGTTGTTCACAAAAGCGGGGATGATGGGTGCGATGCGAGGGTCGGATTCGACACCCTCGGATGTGATGACGCGGTGTCCGTTCACCTGCGCGATCATCGTCATGCAGGAGTGGACGGCCTTATCGTCGAGCAGCACCGTGCAGGTGCCGCACTCGCCCTCGCCGCAGCCGCGCTTCGTGCCCGTCAGATGCAGATCTTCGCGCAGCACGTCGACAAGCAGGCGCTCCGGCGGGGCGTTCACAACGGTTTCTTTCCCGTTTAAGTAAAAACGAATTTCCATCACAGCGACGCCTCCTTGCGTTTTTCCTGCACGGCGCGGATGATCTTCTCCGGCGTCAGCGGCAGGGTGGTCAGATCGGTTTGCAGTGCATCATTGACGGCGGCAAGCAGCGCCGGCGCGACCGGCACAAAGCAGGATTCGCCGATGGACTTGGCGCCGTAAGGCCCTTCGGGGCTGCCGTTTTCGACAAGCACCGTCTCAATGTGCGGGAAGTCGCACGCGCGTGCCACGTGATAGCGCTGCAGGGTGGCGTTGAGCGGCTGGCCGGTCTTCGGGTCGATTTTGACCTGCTCGCAAAAGACAAGCCCCATGCCCTGCTGCAAGGCGCTGCCGACCTGCCCGCGGCAGAGTTCGGGATTGATGGCCTTGCCAACGTCGTGCGCGGCGGTGAATGCCGTCAGGCGGCAGAGCCCAGTGAGTGTGTCGACCTCGACCTCGGCGAAGTGAGCAGCGGCAGGGCCGGGGTTGGACGAGGGCTGGTAAGTGTGGGAAACGAAAATTGCGCCGCTGTTGCCGTACTGGTCGGCGGCATAGCAGATAACATCCCGGTAGGTTTTCCGGCGAGAGGGATCAGCGGTGACAAAGATCTCACCGTTTTGACAGGTGAGGTCTCCGGCACTGCATACCATGAGACGTGCGGCATTTTCCAGCAGCAGAGATTTGAGCTTCTGCGCCGTTTCCAACACGGCACGGCCGGTGACATAAATTGTGCGGCTGGTGTAGCAGCCATTATCGAGCGCATTGTATGCCGTGTCGCCCTCAGGGAAATCAATGCTGTCAGGGGGGATGGAGAGTTCTTCTGCGGCAATATTCTTCAGCGCGGCAACCGTGCCGCAGCCATGGTCGTGGATGTTGCAGTTGAAGCTCGCCGAGCCGTCCTCTTCAAACTTGGCCGTGACGGTGCACCAGTCAAGACGGCGGGGATAGTAGCCTGAGGTATGGGTGGACACGGCGAGGCCGACGCCCTTGAGATAACGGCTGCTTCGATCCTGCGCCTGCGCAGCGGCGCGGCGCTCGGACCAGCGGAAACATTCACTGCCAAGGCGCAGCACATCCTCAAGGCGGACATCGCCGAGCGGGAAATTGCCAATTTTGCTGATTGCATCGGGCGGCAGGATATTTTTGAGCCGCAACTCGAGCGGGTCACAGCGGAATTTCTGCGCGGCGGCGTTCATCATGTTTTCCATGATGAACGCGGTCTCGGGGCCGCCCCAACCACGGTAGCTGCCGGACATGGGCGTGTTCGTACAGGTGGAGGTCGCATGGTACGCTACATCCTCCACGCCGTAGACCCAGGAGAGCTTTTTGAACATGGATCCCATGTAATCCGGCGAAACACCCTGATAACCGCCCGCGTTGAGCTCAGCGGTCAGGTCGAGCGCTTTGAGAATATGGCCTTTGTCGAATTTGGCGCGAATTTCACTTTTGATGGGATGACGCAGCACAGTGCAGAGGATGGTCTCGCGCCGGTCGAGCTGAAGCTTGACGGGGCGTCCCGTCATTTTTGCGCCGACGGCGGCTAGCGGTTCCAGGATCATCTCCTGCTTGCAGCCGAACGAGCCGCCCATCGGCGTTTTGATGGCGCGCACATGGCTCATCGGCATTCCAAGCAGCGCTGCAACACACGAGCGCACGCCAAATGTCGACTGTGTGGGAGACCAGACGGTCATGCGGTCGGTGCCGGGGTTATAGTCTGCCACGGCGCAGTGCGTTTCCATGGCGATGTGCGTGATGCGCTGCGTCTGCGAGCGGTGGATGAACTCCTCGCCCTGCGCGTCGGAGTATTTTCCGCCAAAGCCGCTCTCGGGCAGCGTGACGGTGTTGCCACCCTCGTGCAGCTGCGGCGCGCCCTCTTTCATCGCATCTTCAACAGTGAAAACGGCGGGAAGCTCTTCAATCTCGAGCTTGATCTTCTCCGCCGCAGCAGCGGCGATCTCCGGCGAATCGGCCAGCACGGCAGCCACGCGGTCGCCGACAAAACGGACGTGACGGCTGAAGAGCGTTTCCTGGTCCATGACATCCTCGCTGATGCGAACGCGACCGCGATTGTATTTGGTGTCCACCGTATTTTCAAACGACAATACCGCGGCAACGCCTGGCATCGCAAGTGCGGCGGAGGAGTCGATCGCTTTGACGATCCCGTGGGCAACAGGGCTGAGCACGAGCTTCATGTGCAGCATGTTCGGCAGCTTCATGTCCCCTGCGTAGCGCAGAAGGCCGCTGGCCTTGGCACGGGAATTGTTGACAGGCGTGCTCTTGCCGATGTATTGATAGTTCATAATGGATTCTCCCAGAATGTTTATCGGGACGAATGCAGCCGCAAAATGCGGCGGCAAAACCCTTTATTGATACCCTATAATGAACCACAACCGTCAAAGGAGCGTCAAGAAGAACGCATTTCGACAGGCTGTGTCAAAAAAATTTTAAGCGTCAAATCGATTTTACAAAAAATTTGACGATTTTTTGATTTTTGATGCTTACAGTTGCGTTGTGTCAATGATACTGCTGCCGCGTTAAAGTTCCGCGAAAGGGATAAAAGGCAGCCGAGCGCTGGGAGGTGCGAGTCATAAGCCATGGAACCCTCACAACATTACCGCAAGAAAGCAAAGTCCCCATAACGAATACCATTACATTTTTTGGGAGGAATAGAAAATGAACTCTGCAACAGGAACAAAAAAGACCGTTGGCTTCGGAAAAGCGCTTGTCGTTTTTATCTGTGTGTTTGCGCTGATCCTCTGCGGCATCAACGTGCTCGGCACCTCGGCACACATCCCTCTGGTCATCGCCACGATCGTCGCCGCCATTGCGGGCGTTTCGAGCGGCTTTACCTGGGATGAAATGGAAAAGGGCATGAGCGAGACTATCAAGGCCTCCGCCCCCGCCATCCTCATCATGCTCATCATCGGCATGGTCGTCGGCACCTGGATGCTCGGCGGCATCATCCCCACAATGATTTACTACGGCCTGACCTGGCTGTCCCCGAAAATCTTCCTCTTCGCCGCCTGTGCCCTGTGCGTTATGGTTTCGACCTTCACGGGTTCTTCCTGGACGACGATGGGCACCGTCGGTGTGGCGCTGGTCGGCGTCGGCACCGCGCTTCAGGTTCCCCTCGGCATGACGGTCGGCGCGATCATCTCCGGCGCTTACTTCGGCGATAAGATGAGCCCTCTGTCCGATACCACGAACCTCGCTCCTGCCATGGCCGGTACCACGGTGTTCACCCACGTCAAGCACATGGTCGTTACCGCAGGCCCGTCCATCATTATTTCCCTGATCATCTACGCCATCATGGGCTTCACGGTCGTCAAGGGTACGGCCAGCATGGAGACGATTGACCTCTACATGGGCACGCTCAAGGAGTTCTTCACCATCAGCCCTGTGATGTTCATTCCCCCGCTGTGCGTTCTGCTCATGGTCATCTTCAAGGTGCCCGCCATCCCCGGCCTGATCGGCGTCTCCGCTCTCGGCGGCATCTTCGCGGCCATCTTCCAGAAGGCAAGCCTCGCAACCATCCTCGCCTCCATGTACACCGGTGTGAGCATGGATACCGGCGTTGCCGAGATCAACCGTCTCGTTAACCGCGGCGGCCTCTCCAGCATGCTCGATACCGTTGCCCTGATCCTGATCGCCCTAGCGTTTGCCGGTGTGGTCGAGACCACCGGCGCTGTCCACGCCATCATCGAAAAGATCCTCAGCAAGGCCAAGAGCGACAAGGCCATGATGACCACCGCCATCTTCGCCACGCTCTTCACCAACTTCGCCACCGCCGCGCAGTATGTCGCGATCGTGCTTCCCGGCCGTATGTTCCGCGAGGCTTTCCGTGAGCGCGGTCTGCACCCCAAGAACCTGTCCCGTATCCTTGAGGACGTCGGCACGATCTGCGCGCCGTTCTGCCCCTGGAGTACTGACGGTGTTTATATCCTCGCAACGCTCGGCTGCGCCACCGCGGCCTATGCGCCCTACATGTTCTTCTCCATGCTCTGCCCCATCGTCTCGCTGATCTGCATCTGGACCGGCTGGACCATCACCCGCATCACCCCCGAGCAGGCCAAGGAAGACATCATCCCGTAAGCTGTTAATTTGAGCAGGGGGAGCGCGAGTTCCCCCTGACTCCAACAAAGAATTGAGAAAAAGGAGAAAGCAAATGAACAAGGTTATTCTCAACGGCGTGGATCTTTCCATCGAAGACGTCGTCAACGTTGCCCGCAACGGTTATCAGGTCGAGATCGACAAGGACTGCATGGCACATATCGCCGAAGTCCGCAACTACATGGAGAGTGAATGGATGCGCGACGACGCGCCCGCAGTGTACGGCTTCAACACGGGTCTCGGCAAGCACAAGGATCATAAGGTCACGATCGAAGAGAGCGACCTGCATCAGTATCGTACCGTTCTGTCGCACTGCGGCGGCGTGGGCGATCCGGCTCCCGAGGAAGTGGTCCGCGCGGCCATGTGCGTCCGCCTGAACGCCTTCTGCCGCGGCGTTTCCGGCCTGCGTCCGGTCGTCGTTGAGCGCCTTGTCGAGTTGCTCAACAAGGGTGTGCATCCCGTCGTGCCCTGGCAGGGCAGCGTGGGCGCCTGCGGCGACCTTGCCCCCATGGCTCACATCGTCTCCGTTCTCATCGGCGTGCCCCAGGCCGAGGCCTTCTATCAGGGCGAGCGCATGCCCGCACAGGAAGCGCTGAAAAAGGCCGGCATTACCCCCGTCGAGTTCCAGCTCAAGGCCAAGGACTGCCTGGCCCTGCTCAACGGCACCACGATGTTCGCCGGTATGGCGTGCCTGAACGTGCACGATGCCGAGCGCCTGTACAAGCTCTCCGAGATCACGACCGCGCTGTCTCTTGAAGCCATCCGCGGCGAGACCCGCGCGTTTGACAAGCGCATCCAGGAGGCCCGCCCCTACGCCGGCCAGATCAAGGCCGCTGCCAACGTGATGAAGCTCGTCGAGGGTTCCACCCGCGTCACCGAGGACGCCCGCAAGGTCCACCTCGAGCACGACATCATGCATCCGCACTATCAGGAGCGCGTGCAGGATAACTACTGCTTCCGCTGCATGCCGCAGGTGCAGGGCGTCTGCCGCGAGAACCTTGACTATGTCAAGCACCTCGTCGAGGTCGAGATCAACGCCGCCACCGATAACCCGCTGATCTTCCCCAAGGGCGACGGTCACTACGAGTTCCTCTCCGGCGGCAACTTCCACGGCGAGCCCACCGGCTTCGCGATGGATATCCTGACGATGTCCCTCGTCGAGATCGGCAACGTATCCGACCGCCGCTGCTTCACGATGTGCGATCCTACCATCAGCTACGGTCTGCCTCTGGCTCTCGCCGGTGAGCCCATCGGCCTGAACTACGGATACAACATCATCTGCTGCTCCACCTCCGCTCTGGCCTCCGAGAACAAGACGCTGGCGTTCCCGTCCGTGTGCGACAACATCCCGACTAAGGCGAACCAGGAAGACCATGTCTCCATGGCTCCGTGGGCTGCGCGCAAGACCAAGCTCGTCATCAAGAACCTCGAGAAGATCCTCGGCATCGAGCTGCTGCTCGCTTCCCGCGGTATCTGGATCACCCAGGATGAGCTGGGCCAGTTCAATCTCGGCAAGGGCACGTCCATTGCGTACGAGAAGGTCAACGAGCTGATCAAGTTCCAGAAAGAAGATATCTACATGGGCAACCAGTCCAAGGCTACGATTAGCCTCATCGAGTCTGACGAGCTGCTGAACGCTGTGGAAGCAGCGGTCGGCGAGCTGTAAGCATCCCTCTTCTCCACACAACCCAAAGCGACCGGTGCGTTCCCGCGTACCGGTCGCTTTGGGGCATGATGCACAAAAGTTGAATGGATTCGACGCGAATTAAACGCTTGCTTCTACCGAAAACGGCCATTATACTGTAATCAATACGTCGCTCTTTTTTGGAGAGGGCAGAGGCAAGCATCCAACTTTTGGAAAAGAAAGGAGAAAGTCTGATGCAAAAGATTACAGCCGAACTTCTTGGCTCAGGACGGATCCTGCTCAACGGGAAACAGGTCAACCTGCCGTTCAAGCAGGCCGAGGCACTGGTGTACTACCTTCTTGTCGAAAAGGAGACCTTTCGCCCCAAGCTCGCCGACATCATCTGGGGCGACAGTGCGGACGAGCACAAGGTGCAGTCCAACATGCGCAACGCCATCTATGTGATCCGGCGCGAGTTCGGTCGCGATTTTCTTGTCGGCGCGTCGAAAAATGTCATTCAGATCAACCCTGAGATCAGGATCGATCTGGACATCGACCGCTTTAACGACAAAAATCTGACGGATTTCAGCTTTTACGCGGGCGACTTTCTCGAAAACTTTTATCTCAAGGACAACGAATACTACAACGAATGGCTGCTCAACAACCGCCAGCACTATCGAGGGCTGCTGCAGGAGCGGCTCAAGGAGTCCATCGTCGCGGCGTTTCAGGACGAGCGCTACAAGGACTGCGAGCTGGAATGCCAGAAGCTCATGGCGCTCGACGAGTTTGATGAGTTCGGCTATGTCTATTTAATTGAAATTTACCGCGCACGAGGCGAGTATTCCTCGGCAGTGGCGCTGTACGACAGGCTGGAAAAGCTGCTTTCCGAAGAGCTGTTCCAGTCGCCGAGCAAAGAGATCACAGCTCTCGTGCAGAACATCCGGCAGGAGCGCAACAAGAGCGTGCTGCACGTGCTCTCGCAGAAGGAGAGCATCACCTCGCCGGAGAGCGAAAAGGACAGCGGCCCGTTCATGGGCCGCGAGGAGGAGCGCGGGAAGCTCGTAGACGACATCCTGCAATTTTCCGGGGGCCGCGGCGCGATCAGCCTTGCCGTGACCGGCGAGGCCGGCATCGGCAAGACGCAGCTCTTTCAAACGGTGCTCTCCTCACTGGGGAAAACGCAGGCGGCGATCTATCAGACCTGTTGCTACCGCGCCGAGGAGAACTACGTCTTAAAGCCCTGGCAGAACATCTTCGAGCAGCTGGGGCGCGACCTTAAAAATCGCGCGAGCGGCGCAGACGCGACGCTCTTCCGTGCGGCGGTTTCGCGCGCGTTCCCGTATCTCTGGCAGGTCGACCTGGAAAAAGCCATCGACCAGGACGACATCACGACCGAGAGCGGCAGCAGCAACCTGCGCGCGATCACCTACGCGCTGATGCGCCTGTCGCACGCGCAGCGGATGATCTTCTACTTTGACGATCTCCAGTGGGCGGACAGCGTGTCGATCTCGCTGATCCGCGATATCCTGACCTCGGACAAAAACCACCGCATCCTGTTCCTTTTCGGCGTCCGCGACGAGCGGCACCAGTATGTGGGCAGCTTTTTGGAGGAGATGAAGGCTGCGCGCTTTCTGTCGGAGCTCCAGCTGCCGCGCTTTTCTGTGGACGAGACGGGACAGCTTGCCGACCTCCTGCTGCCGGAGCGCTTTTCCACGCCCGCGCTGCGCCAGCAGCTCTTCCGCGAGACTGAGGGCAACCCCTTTTTCATCATCGAAACGGTCAACAACCTCAAGTTCAACGGCTCGGTGGCCGACATCACGCCGAACATGCGCGACACGATCCGCATCCGCATCATGTCGCTGCCGTCGGAAGAGCGCAGCATTCTTGATCTGCTCTCGTTCTTCTTCGACGGCGCATCGTTCGACATGATGCGATCGCTCTCGGGAAAAGAGGAGTACGAGCTCATCACGATTTTGGAAAAGCTCATCGACAAAAAGCTCATCCGCGAGGTCATCCGCGCCGAGAGCGTCGCCTTCCAGTTCAGCCACCAGAAAATTCTCGAGTATGTTTACGGCGAGCTTTCGCTCACCAAGCGGCGCATCCTGCACGAAAAGATCTCCTGCTGCCTCGAGCGCAGGCTCAGCGGCACGAGCGCGGACAACGCGCTTTATACCAAGCTCATGTACCACAGCAGGCGCGCGGGCAATGAGCGCAAATACCTCAAGTATTACGTCGAGTACGTTTACAACTATTTAAACCTGTCCCACGAATATTATCCGGTGCTCGGCGGGGAGACGCTGCCGACGGACGCAGAAAACGACCTTCGGCTTGATTCGTCGGACAGAGCCGGCATCCTTCGCATCCTCAAGGACATCCAAACGAAGGTGCAGGCCAATCAGGGCAAATTCGACGAGAGCGACAAGCACGGTTTCCTGTCGGATTACTACCACATGATGGGCCGCTTCCACATCCGCAAGGTGGAGTATTCGCAGGGCGAGCCATACATCCGCACGCTCATCGAGCTCAACCGCGACTCGGACAGCGAGCAGTGCCGCAACAACATGATCAAGGCCTACCGCCAGCTCATCTGCATCTACATCGACCGCTACGAGACCAAACAGATGCACGAGGTCGTCGAAAAGGCGTTCGCCGTGCTTGGCGAGGACGGCAAAGCCGAAGAGCGCGCCATCTGGATGCGCCTGTCGGGTCTGTGCTCCATCATGTCGGGCCGCATCGAGGAGGGCTACGCCTCGCTCACGCAGGCGATCGAGATTTTCGAGCGCTCGGGCGAAAAGGACAAGTACCTCTTCAACCTCGCGGCGTCGTACGCGTGGCTCGGCGAGGTGGAACGCAACCGTATGCACTATGGCGAGGCGATGCAGTACTACACGCGCGCCATCTCCATCTGCACGGAAAACTTTCTCACCGGCGGCATCGCGACGTTTTACACCTACGCCGGTCAGGCCGCGCTGGATGCGGGCGACCTTGAAAGCGCGGACGAATACCTCTCGCAGGCAGTCGACCAGTTCAACAAGGTGGAGCTGATGTGGGGGCGCGGTATCGCGTTCGCCTACTACGGCTACCTCTGCTTTGAGCAGGGCGAGTACCGCAAGGCGCTGAGCCTTTTCATCAAGGCGGACGATTATGCCCAGCGGCTCGGTAGCTGCTACGAAGTGGGCTTGCTGAACCGCATGTTTGCACAAATCAGCCTGCAAATGCAGGATTCACCGGACATTCAGGCTGTTTTTGGACGATATTTGAATAAAGACGTGTCTGTTTACTTACAGCAGTCGAAAATGCTGCTGCGCGACGCCTATTCTCCGGTCGACGAGCAGTATCTGTCGCAGCTCACGGAGCGGCTGAAACGGGAGAATAAGGCCAATACGGAACAAACAGCAAATTCTGCACAGGAGATAGAACATCATGCTTGAAAACAACCACACGATCCACCTGACGCTCAACGGCGAGAGCCGCGCGTTCACGGTGGAGCCGCAGGAGACGCTTCTGCACGTGCTGCGCGAGCGCGCGCACCTGACGGGCGCGAAGAAGGGCTGTGACCTTGGCGAATGCGGCGCCTGCACGGTCATCATGGACGGGCGCGCGGTCAACTCGTGCTGTGTGTTCGCCATCGAGGCGGACGGCAGCACGGTCGAGACCATCGAGGGCATCGGCACCGCCGACGAGCCGCACCCGCTGCAGCAGGCGTTTATCGACGCCGGCGCCATCCAGTGCGGCTACTGCACGCCCGGAATGATCATGGCGGCCAAGGCGCTGCTCGACCGCAACTCCCATCCCACGCGCGAGGAGATCCACGCCGCCATGTCCGGCAACCTCTGCCGCTGCACGGGCTACACGAAGATCGAGGAGGCCATCGTCGCGGCCTCCAGGGTCATTGAACAGTACGCGAACGGAAAGGGGGCACAGCAGTGATGGAGCAGCATCATTTCGACATTATCAACCACGCTACGCCGCGCCTTGAGTCCATGGATAAGGCGCTGGGCCGCGGCAAGTATACCGACGATTTAGAGCTCCCCAACATGGCCTACGCCGCGCTCGTGCGCTGCCCGTATTCCCATGCCAAGGTTTTGAGCATCGATGTGAGCGAGGCGGAAAAGGTTCCCGGTTTTCTCGGCTGCGCCCTGCCGGAGGAGGCCCCGCAGGCCTACTTCAACTGCTCGGGCAACCCGCCCTCTCCGCTTCTGATGGCGGATGAAAAGGTGCTGACGACCGAGCCGCTGACCATCGGCGACCGCGTGGCCGTCGTCGCCGCGGAGACGGAGGAGGGCGCCCGCGCCGCCGCCGAGGCGGTGAAGGTCGAATATGAGAACCTTGCGCCGATCCTCGACGTCAAGGCCGCGCTCGCCGACAACGCGCCCGCGATGCAGCCGCATCTTTCCGACACGAACGTTGTCCAGCGGCGCAAGGTGTCGCAGGGCGACATCGCTGTGGGCGAGGAAAAGTCCGACATCATTCTCGAAGACCACTTCGTCACGCCGCCGATGCAGCACACGATGATCGAGCTGACCTGCTGCATCTGCGACTTCAGCGACGGCGAGCATATGACGATCTACAGCTGCTCGCAGACGGTGTTCCAGGAACGCCGCATTCTGGCCGAGCTTTTCGGCCTCAAGGAAGTGGACGTGCACATCATCAAGCCGCTTGTCGGCGCGGGCTTCGGCGCGCGCCAGCAGCTGCACGCCCAGCACGCCGCAGCGCTCATCTCGCGCAAGATCAAGCGCCCCGTGAAGCTGCTCTATTCGCGCGAGGAGGACTTCTACTCCGTCGTGCGTCACGCCTCCGACGTTGATCTTCGCATCGGCGCGGACAAAAACGGTAAGCTGCAGCTCTTTGATACGACGTTCCGCCTGAACGCCGGCCCCTACACCACGCACACGCCGACGGTCGTGGCCGCCGCCGCGCGTAAATTGCAGTACAACGTGCCGAACTACTCGTTCATCGGCCTGAGCGTTTTCACAAACCACGTGACGGGCGGCGCGTTCCGCGGCTACGGCAACACGCAGCTCACGTTCGGCCGCGAAATTCTGATGGACCGCCTCGCGCAGAAGCTCGATATGGACCCCGTCGAATTCCGCCTGATGAACCACGTGCAGGTGGGCGAGTGCTTCCCCTGCGCGAGCATCCCCGTCAGCAGCAACGGCATTGAGGACTGCGCGCGCCGCTGCCAGCAGATCCAGAAGGAGATCGACGAGAAAGAACCCCTGATCGACGATGAAAACATCCGTCAGGCCTGGGGCATTTCCTTCAGCTGCCACGGCTCCGGCCCGTCCTCGAAGGAGGGCCTGAGCGGCGCGGTCGTCATGCTCAATGCCGATGCGTCCGTGCATCTTCTCGTCGGCTCTGCCGATATCGGTCAGGGCAGCGAGACGATGGAGAGCCAGATCGCGGCGGAATGCCTCGGCATCCCGCTCTCCAGCGTGCAGATCACCGCGGCGGACACGAGCCTGACGCCCTACAACACCGGCACGTTCGGCTCGAGCCAGACGTTTATCTGCGGCAACGCCGTCAAGCTCGCCTGCGACGATCTGAAAAAGAAGATGGTCGAGCAGCTCAAGGTCATCTACGACGGCTGCACGGTCAAGGAAAAGGACCACCGCTACTATATCAGCGGCGGCGAGGAGCTTGAGCTGAGCTTTGAAGACGCCGCGCGCAAGATCCTGTTCGACCCCAAGGGCAGCGTGCCCATCGGCGCGGGTACCTACAAGGCTTTGGCCTGCCCGAATCCGTTCTCCGTCTGCTTTGTCAAGGCGGAATACCACAAGAAGCTCAACGCCATCCGCCTCATGGACATCATCGAGGTCGTGGACGTCGGTACGCCCATCAACCGCCTGACCGTTGCCGGCCAGCTTGAAGGCGGCATCGCGCAGGGCGTGGGCTACGCGCTCTATGAGCGCATGGAGATCAACCCGCGCTCGCGCCGCACGCTGTCGACCGATTTTCTGCACTACCGCATCCCGCAGATGGGCGACATGCCGCGCACGTATGTCGACATGGTCTCGAGCCACGACCCCTACGGCCCGCACGGCGCGAAGAGCGTCGGCGAACTTGCCACGGTGCCCGTGGCGCCGGCCATCGTGAACGCGGTGCGCCGTGCAAGCGGCATTGAGATCAACAGCCTGCCGCTGTGCGACAAATTTGCCATCCTGCCGACCGAGAGGGGGAATGTGAAATGAGCGAACAAGTTTTATCGAGCTTACGCGACGTTGTCTCCGCCGAGCACCCGACCTACATCGGCGGCGGCACAGACATCATGCCGCTGCTGAAAAACGAGGTGCGCGACGACAGGGACCTCGTCTTCCTGAAGAAAATTCCGGAGCTGCACGTTTTGGAGGAAAAGGACGGCGAGCTCATCATCGGCGCGACGATGACGCTCACCGAGCTTGCCGAGAGCGAGCTTCTGAACAGCCGCTATGCGGCCATCGCGCAGGCGGCGTCGCTGACGGCATCCCCGCAGATCAGAAACATCGCCACCGTCGGCGGCAACATCATGCAGGACCGCCGCTGCATTTACTTCAACCAGCCGCACCTGTGGCGCAGCGGCCTTGCCTACTGCTTCAAGACCGGCGGCAGCATTTGCCACCAGATCCCGAACTCGCCGGTCTGCCGCGCGATCTACTATTCCGACGTCGCCACCGCGCTCATCGCTTACGAGGCGGAGGTCGAGTACATCGAAGACGGCGAGACGCACCGCACCGACCTAAAGTCCCTCATCGAGCGCCACAGCGTGGCAAACGGCCTTGCCTGCCACGAGCATTTGCCCATCCTCGTCACGCGCTTTTTCGTCCCCGCGGCGGAAGAGGGCGAGCGCAGCGGCTTTTATAAGTACGCCATGCGCACGACGATCGACTTCCCGATCATCAACTTCGCGCTCCGCTGCGGCGGCAAGCGCCCCGCGCGTCTGGCCGCGGGCGCGGTCGCGCCCCATCCGGTCGTGATGGCCGAGACGGCGGCAAAGATCGACTCCGACGCCACGGATGACGAGGTCATCGCGCAGGCCGAGGACGAGCTCAGAAAGCTCGCCATGCCCATCAAGGAGGCCTGCATGACCCCCGCGGTCAAGAGGAGCCTCTATCGCCACGTCGCGATGCTGCTGAATCTGAGAAAATAAGCAAAAAAAGGACCGTCCGATCGGACGGTCCTTTTTTGTCGTAGAAATTTACTTCGCGGCGCGGGCCAGAACGGCCTCGGCGCTCATGTTCGGGTTGATGGTCTCCTCGCTCTCGACCGCGATGGCCGCGGCAGCCGTACCGGCGGCGCAGCTTTCGGCAAGGTCGCGGCCCGCGAGGAACGACCAGACGAGGGACGCCATCATCGCGTCGCCCGCGCCAGTGGCGTTGCGCATCTCGGCCTTGCAGATGGGCTCCAAATGCGTCTCGCCCTGCTGTGCGGCAAACACGCCGTCGCCGCCGAGCGATAGGAATACGCGCTGCACGCCCTGATCGAGAAGCGCCTGCGCGGCTTGATAGAGCGTGGCGTCATCCGTGATCTTCACGCCGGAGAGGAGCTCTGCTTCGATGCGGTTGGGCTTGAGCGTGTGGACGTGACTGAGTAAGCCCTGGAGCTTTTCCGCCTTGACGGTGGATACCGGATCGACGAAGAGCGGCGCGGCGCAGTGCTCGACAAGGTACGCGATGGACTCGCGCGGCAAGTTCGCGTCGACGACCACGGCGGCAGCGCCGTTCAGGAGGTCGAGCTGCGACGCGAAGTAGTCCGGCGTCAGCTTTTTGCAAATTTCCATATCGGAGACCGCAATGGCCATATCACCGTCGCTGTCGCCGACGAAGACATAGGTCGAGGTGCGGCCATCCGGCACGTGCAGCGCGTGCGAAAGGTCGATGCCAAGGTCGCGGCAGCTCTGCTCGACCTGACTCGCGCGCGAATCGCCGCCCACGGCGGTCAGAAGATACGTCGGTACGCCGAGCAGGCGCATGTTGTGCGCGATGTTGCGTCCCACGCCGCCGAGGCTCAGCTCGACCTTGCCGGGGTTCGAGTCCTTCGCGCGCAGCGGCGCGAAAGAGTGCGCGCCGATGTCGATATTCACGCCGCCGCAGACGACGGCGTAGGGAAAATTCTTTTCGTTAGACATGATGTTGCTTTCTCCGAATTATTTGTGATAAAGACGCTTGGATTCATACTTCGGCTCGCAGCTGACGTGAATGCCGAGGCGCTTGTAGAGCTTGATGTCCTCCTCCGAGATGATGACGGAGAAGTGCGCATCGCAGCCGCGGAGCGTGCCGAGCTGGGCTCTTGCCATGTCGGCGAGGGGGTTCGTCAGCGCCGAGATCGCCAGCGCGATGAGCACCTCGTCAGAGTGCAGGCGCGGGTTGTGGTGGCCGAGCGACTGGATCTTGAGCGCTGAGATCGGCTCAATGACCTGATTCGAGATGAGGTTCATGTCGCTGCGGATGCCCGCCATGGCCTTGAGCGCGTTGAGCAGCAGCGCCGCTGAAGCGCCGAGCAGGGAAGAGGTCTTGCCCGTGACAACGCGGCCGTCGGGCAGCACCATCGCGCCCGCGGGCGCGCCGGTCTCCTCGGCCTTCTGCTTGGCCGCGGCCACAGCGGGGCAGAGGTCGGGCGTCACATCCGCCTGCTGCATCACAAGCTCGAGTTTTCTGAGCTGGCAGGCGTCGGCGATGCCGCGCGCGACGTCGACCTGCGCGGTGTAGTAGCGGCGCAGGATCTCCATACGCGAGGCGGCGCGGCAGACCTCGTCGTCGATGATGCAGTTGCCCGCCATGTTGACGCCCATGTCCGTCGGGGATTTGTAGGGGCACTTGCCGGAGATGCGCTCGAAGATCGCGCGCAGGACGGGGAAGATCTCCACGTCGCGGTTATAGTTCACGGTCGTCTCGCCGTAGGCCTCGAGGTGGAACGGGTCGATCATGTTCACGTCGTCAAGGTCCGCGGTCGCGGCCTCGTAGGCGAGGTTCACGGGGTGCTTGAGCGGCAGGTTCCAGATGGGGAAGGTCTCAAACTTGGCGTAGCCCGCGCTCACGCCGTGTTTGTGCTCGTGGTAGAGCTGGGAGAGGCACGTCGCCATCTTGCCGCTGCCGGGGCCCGGCGCGGTGACGACGATGAGCGAGTGCGTGGTCTCGATATATTCGTTGCGGCCAAAGCCCTCGTCGCTCACGATGTGGGCGACGTCGGAAGGATAGCCCGCGATGGGATAGTGGCGGTAGTTGCGAACGCCAAGCGTATTGAGACGCTTGATGAAGGCATCCGCTGCGTTCTGCCCCGCGTACTGCGTGATGCACACGCCGCCGACATAAAGCCCCAGCGAGCGGAACGCGTCAATCAGGCGCAGGCAGTCATCATCATAGGTGATGCCGAGGTCGCCGCGCACCTTGTTCTTTTCAATGTCGTTCGCGTTGACCGCGATGACGATCTCCGCGTCGTCGCGCAACTGCTGAAGCATGCGGATCTTGCTGTCGGGCTGGAAGCCGGGCAGCACGCGCGAAGCGTGAAAATCGTCAAAGAGCTTGCCGCCGAACTCCAGGTACAGCTTGCCGCCGAACTTGCTGATGCGCTCGCGGATATGCGCGGACTGCATGGCAAGGTATTTGTCATTATCAAAACCGATTTGTCCCATCGTAAAAAGCACCCCATTTTCAATTTGCACATAATATATGCCTATTATATAGAACGTACGGCGGCTTGACAAGAAATGTGCCCGCAGAAAAATAGATGAAAAACGGCGGCGAATTTCTGCTATTTTCCCCTCTTTACATCAGCGAGCTCTTAGCGTATGCTATAAACAGTCTCTTCACGGGGGGGAAGAAAAATCCACACTTTTTGAAAAAAGGTGTTGACAAAAGGATGCGGATATAGTAGTATATCACTGTTCGATTCGCGCGGTTAGCTCAGCTGGTAGAGCACATGCTTGACGTGCATGGGGTCATAGGTTCGAGTCCTATACCGCGCACCAGAGAAAAGCCTTGAAACTCAACGGTTTCAAGGCTTTTTCTTTTTGCCCTTTTCTTGCCTTGTTAGTAACGCGTCTGTAACAGCGGATACCAGCGTTTCGGCGTCGATATGGGTATAGATGTTTGCCGTGGTGGAATAATCGGCGTGGCCAAGAATCTTTTGCAGCATCTCGGGGGGCAGCCCTTCCTTGACGGTGCGGCACATGAGATAGCCGAGGGATATCTCGTAAACATCAGGAAGTCTCACGAGACTTCAAGATTTGGTCCGTATATCCGATAGGGCGCGGCCATAACTTAAAGCGAAAGAGTACGACTACACAATACTACACCGGCAGAGTCAGGTGTAGTATTGCGTAGTCGTGGGTCGACAATGCTATGCAGACTACAGCTTTGCAGGGTCGCCTGCTTTGTTGGTGCGCCCGATGAGTGTACGTTCTAACAGGTGAAAGCCCCGGATCCGTTCGGCAGAAAAAAGAACTTGCCAAAATACGTCAGACATATTATACTCTAGACCAAACAAACAATCGATACAGGAAAGAAGGCAGAGTATGAAAAAAGCGGTTGGGGGAAAAACGCGCGTCGATCTTGCAGTCGATCAGATCATTCAGGTCATTTTGGACCGCGATATGAAGGCCGGTGACAAGCTGCCGAACGAGTATGATCTGGCGCGCGAGCTGGGCGTGGGCCGCAGCACGCTGCGCGAGGCGATCAAGCGCCTTGTTGCCCGCAATATTTTAACGGCGCGGCAGGGCGCGGGCACGTTTGTCTCGGAGAAGAACGGCGTGCCGGAAGACCCGCTCGGACTGACGTTTATGATGGAAGAGGGCTCGGAGAATCTCGCGCTCGACCTGCAGGATATTCGATTGATGCTTGAGCCGGAGACCTGCGCGATCGTTGCGCGCGGCGCAACGCCCGAGCAGATCGACCAGATGCAGGCATACTGCGATGAGGCGACGCGCCTGATCGAAGCGGAGGAGGATTATTCCGCCGCCGACGCAAAGTTCCACCAGTATCTTGCCGAATGCAGCGGAAACCATGTGCTGCCCAATCTCATCCCGATCATCGCCTCGGCGATCGGCGTTGTGATCACGGTGACGAACGATGAGCACCGCTCCCAGAGCGGCATGGAACACCAGCGCATCGTCGACGCTATCCGCCGCCATGACCCGGAGGGGGCAAAGTACAGCATGATCGCGCACCTGAATACCAGCCGCAATTCCATGGTCCATTCTCGGGATAACTGCGCGGCGAAGCGCTGAAAGCGCACCATACCTTGAGTCATCACACAACTAACGCACAGAGATTTCGTATGCCTAACGAAATTTCTGTGCGTTTTTGCAAAATAACTAAAAAAAGCGCAAAGAAATCGGACGAAATACAGAAAACATTGTGAACTAAATATTAACTATTGACGAACGGAGTTGTCTGATGTATTCTAAATTTGCAAAATACATCAGACAACAGCACAAAGCCATCCACCAACCAACAAAAAGAAGAGGAGAAAGATCATGAAAAAGTTTATTGCAATGCTTCTTGCCCTTGTGATGGTGCTTTCCCTTGTTGCCTGCGGCGACAAGAAGGACGACGCCGCCGGAACGGACGATTCCGACAAGGACTCTCAGGACACCATTACGCTTAAGATGCACTTCGTCGACCCCGAAACCCGCTCCCTTTGTTCAGGGCGGTAAGAAGATCGCCGAGCTCGTCAGCGAGGCGACCGACGGCCGCATCCAGATCGAGGTTCTCGCCGGCGGTTCCCTCGGCGGCGAGCGCGACACGGTCGAGCTCGCGATGGACAACAGTCTGGATATCGCCACCTGCGCGAACTCCGTGCTGACCAACTTCATCCCCGAGATGGGCATCCTTGACCAGGCTTACCTCTGGAAGAACGCCGATGAGGCGCACGCTGCCGTTGACGGCAAGCTCGGCGATCTCATCAAGGAAAAGGCTGAGGCGCTCGGCCTGCACATCATCGGCTTTGAGGAGTCCGGCTTCCGCAACACCTTCTCCACCAAGCCCATCCAGACCATGGCCGACTTCAAGGGCGTGACCATCCGCACCATGGAGAACAAGTATCACCAGGCAGCGTTCGAATCCTTCGGCGCCATGCCCGTTGCCATGAACTACAACGACGTGTTCACCGCGCTGCAGCAGGGCACGATCGATGCCTGCGAGAACGCAACGGCCAACTGTCTCAACTCCGGCTATTATGAGGTCACCAAGAACGTCACCTTCACCCAGCACGCCTTCGTTTACATCGTCCTCTGCATGAGCGACGATGCGTGGAACAAGATCCCGGAGGATCTTCGCGAGCCGTTCCTTGCCGCCGTTCAGGAGGGCGTCGAGTATGAGCGTAACCTGCTCAATGAGGCCAATGATGATGCCATCGCCAAGCTCAAGGATCTGGGCGTGAACTTCTATGATATCGACGTTGCCGAGCTGCAGGCCGCCTATCAGGCCAAGGCCGAGGAGAAGGGCTTCACCTTCGACCCCGAGTGGCAGGCTGCCGTTGACGAGGCGATCGCAAGCGTCGCCAACTGAGAGCGACGGATCGACAGCAACACGAACCGCACATAAGAAAAACGGGAGCAGCCGCGATCGGCGGCTCCCGTTTCCTTTGAAACGCATGAAAAAAGTATAAAGCGCAGTTCAGGAGGACTAAACATGAAAAAAGTACTGCACGCATTGCAGCGCCTGGAGAAATGGATCATTGTGATCGCGTTCGTCATCATGGTCGTCGCCATTTTCTGCCAGGTGGTCAACCGCAATATCTTCAAGATCCCGGTTTCCGGCTTTGAAGAGGCGGCAAAGTATTCCATGGCCTACATGGTCCTGCTCGGCACGGAGCTCGGCCTGCGTGACGGCACGCAGATCGCCATCAAGGGCGTTGTGGACAAGCTCAAGGGCAAGGTCAAGAAGGTGATCGTCATCATCTCCCAGATCATTGTGGTCGCGTTTGCCGCGATCATGACCAAGGCGAGCTTCGCCATGGTGCTCAAGCAGGCGGCGATCGGCCAGACCTCTCCGGGTCTCGGCATCCCGATGTCCGTTCCGTATTTTTCGCTGGTGCTCGGCTTCGGCCTGATCGCCGTGGTGCAGGCAGGTGAGCTTGTCAGCATGTTCGTTCACTTCAACAAGCCTGAAGACGAGATGAAAGAGGAGGTAGAAGCATGACAGCATTACTGATGTTCGGCGGCTTTGCGCTGCTTCTGATCCTCGGCGTCCCCATCGCGCTGTCGCTCGGCGTGTCCACGATGGCCGCCATTGCCGGAAGCCCTGATATCACCGTTTCCATCAACACCGTCGCCCAGCGTATTTTCGGCGGTCTGGACTCCACCTCCATCATGGCCATCGCGTTCTTCGTCCTCTCGGGCAACCTGATGACCAGAGGCGGTATCTCCCGCCGCATCTGCGAGTTTGCACGCTCCATCATCGGCGGCGTGCGCGGCGGCATGGCGCTGACGCTGGTTCTGGCCTGCGCGTTCTTTGCCGCGCTCTCCGGCTCCGCGCCCGCAACGGTCGTCGCCATCGGCACGATGCTCTATGGCGACATGGTCCGCATGGGCTATCCCGGCGACCGCACGGCCGGCCTTTTGGTCGTTTCCGGCGGCCTCGGCCCCATCATTCCGCCGAGTATCATCATGGTCGTTTACGCAACGATCACCGGCGCCTCCGTCGGCGATATGTTCAAGTCCGGTATGGGCATCGGCATCGGCATCATGATCGTTCTGATGATCGTGGTCATTGTCCTTGCACACAAGGAGCAGTGGCCGAAAGATGAGATCCACTTCAACCTCAAGGAATTCTGCATCAGCTTCCTCAAGGCCATCCCCGCGCTGATGCTGCCCATCATCATCCTCGGCGGCATTTACTCCGGCCTGCTCACTGCAACGGAGTCCTCCGCCATCGCGGTGGTCTGGTCTTTCATTGCCGGTATGTTCATCTACCGCGAGCTGAAGTGGTCTGATCTGTTTGATATCTTCGTTGATTCCGCCAAAAGCTCGGCAATGACGCTCTTCATCATCGCGACCTCTACCGCGTTTGCGTGGCTCTTCGCCTACGCCGGCATTTCCACGCAGCTTGTTGATTTCGTTGTCGGTATGCATCTGTCCGCCACGATGTACTGCCTGGTGGTGGCCGTTATCCTGCTGATCTTCGGCACTTTCCTCGAGGGCATTGCCACGGCGGTCCTGCTCGTTCCTGTGCTCTGGCCGGTGGCACAGGCGCTGGGCGTCAACGTCATCCACTTCGGTATGATCGTTTCCATCGCCAATGTGGTCGGCACCATGACTCCGCCGGTCGCGGTCAATATCTTCTCCGCCGCCTCCGTCACTAAGCTGTCGATGGGCAAGATCGTCCACGGACAGTGGCCGTTCTTCATCGGCTATGTCGGCTTCTTCTTCCTGGTCGTATTTATTCCCGCACTTAGTACATTTCTGCTGTAAGGAGGCTTTATAATGCGTAATCTTGAAAACAAGGCCCGTATGGAGACGTGGAGCGTCCAGTCTCCTGAGGAACCCGGCTTCCATGCGGTCATCACGCCGGATAAGAGCGAATGCCGCGAGGAATACATTTATCGTCTAAACCTGCCCAAGGGTGAGAGCTATACGCTCTCCTCCGGCGAGCTTGAGCTGCATCCCGTGCTCATTGAGGGCGCCGCGAAGTTCTCCGGTCATGCCGTGCTGAACGAGACGATGAAGCAGTTTGACGCCTTTTATATCCCAGGCGGCGACAGCGTGACTATTACCGCGCTGGAGGACTGCATCTTCTACATCGCCGGTGCAGTGTATGAGGGTATCGGTCATGCGTTCTTCCGCAGCTTTGACCTCTCCCAGCCGGTCGGCGACATCCATCAGATCCATGGCGAGGGCATCGGTCAGCGCGAGGTCATGATGACGCTGTCGGACAAGGATGAGGCGTCCCGCCTGATCTGCGGCCTTACATGGGGCGGCGAGGGCGCATGGACCAGCTGGCCTCCGCACCAGCACGAAAAGGATCTTGAAGAGGTCTACTGCTACTTCGGTATGCCGCTGCCGCACTTCGGCTTTCATATCAGCTATCTCAAGAGCGGTGAGGTGGAGGACATCGTGACGCATACGGTGCATTCCGGCACGATGGTGGAGGCCCCCGTGGGCTATCACCCGACGGTCGCGAGCCCCGGCACGCGCAACTCCTATCTGTGGGTGCTTGCCGCGCACAGCCATTCCAGCCGCAGCTATAACCTCGCCGTGCTGGACCCTGCGCTGGAAAACTTCAATTCCGCGCGCTGATTTTGAGAAAAAAGGAGCATTCGTATGACGAATTTATTTGATCTGACGGGCAGCCGGGCCATCGTGACCGGCGGTACCCGCGGTCTCGGCCACGGCATGGCCGAGGGCCTGATGGAAGCGGGCGCTTCCGTCGTTATCTTCGGCTCGAGCGATAAGGTCGAGCAGGTCGCGGCCGACTTCCGCGCCAAGGGCTATTCCTGCCAGGGCGTGAAGGCGAATCTCGCCAACGCGGAGGAGCGCAAGGCCGGCTTTGAGAAGGCCGTCGCGCTGCTTGGCGGACTCGACATTATCATCAATGCCGCCGGCATCCAGCGCCGCTATCCCAGCCCCGATTTTCCGCTTGAAGACTGGAACGACGTGATCGAGGTCAACCTCACCGCGCCGTTTGACCTCAGTCAGATGGCAGCGCGCGAATTTTTGAAGAAAGAGCAGCCCTACGGCAAGATCGTTAATATCGCTTCCATGCTCAGTTTTTTCGGCGGCTTTACTGTTCCGGCGTATGCAGCCTCCAAGGGCGGCGTGGCACAGTTCAGCAAGGCGCTGTGCAATGAACTGGCGGGTAAGGGCATTACCGTCAACTGCATTGCTCCCGGCTATATGGATACTGAGATGAACACAGCCCTGACCGACCCCAGCAATCCCCGTTATCAGGAAATTACTGACCGTATCCCCGCACACCGCTGGGGCACGCCGGATGACATGAAGGGCACGGCCATCTTCCTTTCCTCCCACGCCTCCGACTATCTCAATGGTGCGGTCATCCCCGTTGACGGCGGCTATCTTGTCAAGTAAAGGCGGGGGGAAGCAATGGCAAAATATCTTGTTTGTGTCAGCGATGAGCGCCATGCGAGCTATGAGATCGAGCGCGCCATTCTGGAAAAGGCCGGTGCAGAGCTGAAGCTCTGCCACTGCGAAAGCGCTGCGGATATCGCCGCGCAGTGTGCGGATGCGGACGCCGTACTGCTTGACCTTGCACCTATGACCGCCGAGGCGGTTGCAGGGTTGAGAAAATGCAAGGTCATCAGCCGCTACGGTGTCGGTTTTGAGAATGTCGATCTGGATGCGGCGACCGCCGCAGGCATTCAGGTCACCAATGTTCCCGATTACTGCATGGAGGATGTTTCCGACCATGCGCTGGCGCTGATGCTTTCCTGTCTGCGTCATATCCCACTGCGCGACCGCGAGGTCCGCGAGGGGAAATGGAACATTCAGGCAGACAGCTTCCGGCTGAAGGGCAAAACGCTCGGTGTCATCGGCGCAGGCCGCATCGCGCGCGCGCTGATCCGCAAGGTCAGCGGCTTCGGTTTTGCCGAGGTCGTGGCATACGATCCCTATATCAGCGCTGAGCAGTTGGCTGAGATCGGCGTGCGCAAGGTGGAAAAGGAGGAGCTGTTCCGCATTTCCGATATCATCTCCCTCCATCTGCACGCCAATGCTGAGACAAACGGCATGATCTGCAAGGAGACGCTTGCACTGATGAAGCCGACGGCGATCCTCATCAACGTCAGCCGCGGTCCGCTCGTCAAGGACGAGGATCTGCTCGACGCGCTGCGCGGACACCGCATTCTTGCGGCGGGGCTTGATACGCATAATCACGAACCGCTCGGCGCGCAGTCGCCCTTCTGCCAGCTTGACAATGTTGTGCTGACCGATCATACGGCCTACTCCACGGCGGAGGGCGTAACGGAGCTCAAGACCAAGGCGGCGCAGAACGTTGTGGACGTACTGGAAGGGAGAACTCCTCGCTATCCGGTCAATCACCTGTAATTATTCAACTTGTTTGCCCGCAAGGGCGGGAGGTAAAAAATATGACAGCATTAGAAAGACTCTATAACGCGGCAGTGGTGCCCGTCGTCGTGCTCG